>Ga0180432_10006543_pt1 | contig 15092 bp, 11 predicted proteins | sample SS_ome_10_FD_132414 | JGI IMG/M metagenome (GOLD analysis project Ga0180432, IMG submission 132414) | Hypersaline lake sediment archaeal communities from the Salton Sea, California, USA - SS_1_MS_2 metaG | ecosystem: Environmental > Aquatic > Non-marine Saline and Alkaline > Hypersaline >... | reverse complement strand
GGCCGGTCAATCTCAACAAGTGCCTGCGAGCCCTCGAGGTCTGTGACGGCGTCGTCCGCGAGGTCTCAGAGCAGGAGATCCTTGACGCCAAGGCTCAGGTGGGGGCCGGCGGCCTCGGCTGCGAGCCGGCGAGTGCTGCCAGCGTCGCCGGGGCCCGCAAGCTGGTCGCCGAAGGGGTGATCGGCCGGGACGACCGGGTGGTCTGCATCCTGACCGGCCATCAGCTGAAAGATCCCAACGCGACCGTCGCCTACCACACCACCGATCAGAAGCTGTTCAACGATGTCCTCGGCAGCCGCGGCGTGAGCCGGGCGAGTTTTGCCAACCGGGCCGTCAGCGTCGGCAACCGCTACGACGAGATCGCCCAGGCGATCGAACTCTACGGCTGAGGCCACTCGGCCCGGTCGCATCGTTTCCCGCTTCCTTTTTACGGAGAAAGTCTTTCCATGCCCGATTCACGTCCTCTGCGTCTGGTTGTTCATGGTGCCGCCGGACGGATGGGCCGACGGATTGTCGCCTGTGCCGCCGAGGACGCGGTCCGCTGGCAGCTCGTGGCGGCGATCGATCGGTTCAAGCAGGGAGCCGACGCCGGGGACCTGGCAGGCAGTGGTCGCTGCGGGATCGCCATCAGCGAGACCTGGGACGTGGACGCCGACGTGGTGATCGATTTTTCGCTGCCCGGCGCGGTGGCGGGTATCGCCGCGGGGTGCGTGGATCGCGGGGTGCCGCTAGTGGTGGCGACCACCGGCCTTGATCATGCCGATGATGAGGCGATCGCCGTCGCCGCGAAGCGGGTTCCGGTGCTGATCTCGCCCAGCATGAGCCTGGCGGTCAACATCGCCATGGATCTGGTCGGCCGAGCAGGCCGGCTGCTGGCCGAGGTGGGTAGCCGGGCCGATGTCGAGATCATCGAATGCCACCATCATCACAAGGAGGATGCCCCCAGCGGGACCGCTTTGAAGTTTGGGCACATTGTTCGCGAGGCGATGGGCCAGACCCGCGAGGCCCATGGCCGGGAGGGCCGGCCGGGAGCGAGGCCTGCCGATGAGATCGGCTATCACGCCGTGCGGTCGGGCGACAATCCGGGTGAGCACACGATTCTGTTTGGCCTCGAGGGTGAAAGCCTGTCGGTCAATGTGCGGGCGACCAATCGCGACTCCTACGCCCGCGGGGCGCTCGCGGCTGCTGCCTTTCTCGTCGGCAAGCCAGCCGGTCGGTACGGCATGGAAGACGTGCTGGGGATTGCCTGACCGCGCCGGTCACCGCATCCGCCGGAGTGCCCACCAGCCCAGCAGCAGCTGCACGAGGAGCGCTGCCAGCCCGGCCCGCGGATGTCCGCTGAGAAAATAGAGGCCGCCAAAGGCCAGGCCGGCGGCAGCCCCCGACAGCTTCGTGCCGATCTGCAGCAGGCCGAAGGTCACCCCTGCCCTGCCCTCGGGCGCCGCCTCGGCAACCGTGGCCCGAATCACGCTCTGCACCCCGCCCAGCACCAGGGCCAGCAGGACGGCCAGCCCGTAGAGCTGGGGCACAGACTGAATGAACCAGGCGACTACCACCACGCTGATCCAGCCGCCTAGGCAGAGCACCAGCGCTAGCCGGCGGCCGGCCGTCTCGGAAATCCAGCCGATCACCAGGGCCCCGGGTAGGGCGACCGCCTGCACGAGCAGCACCAGCCGGACCAACGCATCAGGTTCGAGTGAAAACTCTTCGAGTGCCACGCTGGAAAACTGTGCGATCGCGGTCTGGACGGCCCCCAGTATCAGCATGCTGCCAACGAGGACCGCCGCCAGCTGCTGGCTGGTGTCATCAGTCGGCCGCCGCAGCGAACGGGCGAAGGCCAGCAGCTCACCAGCGGCGGTTGCTGCGTGGCCGCCATCGCTTGCTTCCGGAAATCGGGCCAGTGCTGCCGGCAGGGTGAAGCCGAGCCACCAGAGGCCGGTGAAGGCAAAGGCCAGCCGCAGCCCTCCCGCGACTGTAAGACCGAGGCTGTCATGGGCGGTCACAATGCCCGTTGCAATGATGAGGGCGATTGCTCCACCGGCATAGCCGGCGGCGAAGCCCCAGGCCGAAAGCCGGTCGGCCAGCCGGCCTGTTGCGATCGATGCCAACAGGCTGCCAGTGAAGACGGCGGCCAGATCAAAGCCGACATTGCCGAAGATGACGCCGGCTAACACGGCCAGCCGGTAGCTCGGCGGGGCGATGGCCAACAGGCCCAGTGCGGCAGCACCGGTGACAACGCTTGTGACGAGAGCCGTCTTGTGCCGCCGGCGGCGATCGGCCCAGGCCGAGAAGCCGGGTGTGAGAATCGCCGATGCCAGCATTGCCACCGCTAGGGTCCAGGGCCAGATCACGCCGGCGTCGAGCCCCCAGGGTCGGTCCGCAAAGGCGACCTTTTCGACGTAGGCCACGATCAGGGTAATCAAAACCGTCGAGAACCCGCTGGCTGCCCAGTCAAGCAGGACCCAGGCGGTGGTGGTTGAGCGGGCAGGTCGGGCGGAAGGTTGCATCGTGAGAACATGGCCGTCGGTGTGGCGATCAACCTGAAAGCCCCCTGAGCAAGCCGGGAGAAGATCAGATCGGCACGGTAGACTAATCAATCGCCATGCATACGCCCGCCCCGTCACTCCTCGGCCGATCCCCGGGCAAGCTCCCCTTGCGGTATTTCGACCACAATGCGACCAGCCCGCTGCATCCGGCCGCCCGTGAGGCGTGGCTCGAGGCGGCCGATTGTTACTGGCACAATCCGTCAAGCCTGTCGGCGACGGCGACGGCGGCCCGCGACATGTTGGAGGATGCCCGTGAGCGGCTGGCCGATCTGCTGGGCTGCGTCGCGAGACGAATCCTCTTCACCGGTTCAGCGACCGCAGCCAACAACGCCCTGGCCCGACAGCTGGCTGAGGTTTCGAGAGGCGTGGCGTTGATCTCACCACTCGAGCACCCTTGCGTGGCCGAGTCGTTTGTCGCCGCCCTGCCCGGCCGGGTTGTTGAGCTGCCTGTTGACGGTGCCGGCCGGGTCGATTCCGATGCGGCCGGGGCCCAGCTGGAAGCCACGTCCGATGCCGCGATTGTCTCGGTGTTGGCGGCGAGCAACGAGACCGGTGTGCTGCAGCCCTGGCAGGAGCTGCTCGCTATCTGCCAGTCGCGACAGATTCCTTTTCACACCGATGCCGCCCAGTGGATTGGCCGGCTACCGGCCGCTGACCTGGGGCAGTGCGACTTTGTGACCGGCAGTGGCCACAAGTTTGGTGGACCGAAGGGGGTCGGTTTTTTGATGGTGCCTGAAACCGCCAGCAGCTTTCACGGCGATCGCGGCGGCCCACAGCAGGAGGGCCGCTGGGCAGGTACCGAGAACCTCCCTGGCGTGCTGGCGCTGGTGGCGGCACTTGAGGCGGTGGCTTCGGCGAGTGAGCACTTCGCGCCAGCCGTCATCGAGCCCCGGCGGCAGGACCGTGACCGGGCTGAACAGCAACTTGTTGACGCGCTGCCTGAGTTGCTTGTGCTGGGCCGCGGGTCCGAACGGCTCTGGAATACCCTGGCCTGCATTGTTCCCGGCCACGATGGCCGCCGGCTGGTAGCCGCCTTGGAACGGCAGGGCATCATCGCGTCGACGGGATCAGCCTGCAGCGGTGGCAGTGAAGCCACCGCCCGAGCGGTGGCGGCGATCGGGCCTGACCGCCTGGGGCTGGCCGCGGACCAGCCCTGGGGCATGCTGCGGCTGTCGGGCGGCTGGAAGACCACTGCTGCCGACTGGCAGGCTGCGGCAGAGGCAGTTGTTGCTGTGGTCAGCCGGCCAATCCGCCCCCGGCACGTCAGCCTTGCCGACTGACTGCTTTCGGGAGCAGCTTTTGGTTGGCCAGGGGCCGCTCGCTGCCGGTGTGGTCAGCAGAGAGTGGCTTCAGGAACGGTCCTGACCGTTCCTGAGGTGGCTCGGTCGGTGGCGACGTGGTAATGCGGATCCTCGCTGATGTTCGCTTCGACCAGGCTGCCAGCCCGGTCGAGCAACTGGCGACAGTCTTCGCTGAGATGGCGGAGGTGCAGACGCTTCCCGAGTTTCTGGTACTTCTCCGCCAGGGCGTTGATCGCCTCGAGGCCCGACTGATCGAAGACCCGGCTAAAGTAGAAATCGATCACGACATCATCAGGATCGTCCTGGGGGGTGAACAGATCGCGAAACCGGGAGACGCTGCCGAAAAAGAGCACGCCATGCAGCTGATAGATGCGGCTACCGTGCTCGTTGGTCTGCACGTCGGCCAGCAGGTAGTTGCTCTTGTTCCAGGCGAACACGACCGCCGAGATTGCGATGCCGAGAATGACCGCTGTGGCGAGGTCGTGCATCAGGACGGTGTAGCCGGCCACCACGAGCATGACGAGCACCTCGGTGGCGGGAATCCGTCGCCAGGTCTGCAGGGTGGCCCACTCGAAGGTTCCGATCACCACCATGAACATGACGCCCACCAGAGCGGCCATGGGGATGGCCTCGATGTACGGGGCGAGAAACAGAATGAAGAGAAGCAACGCGACTGCTGCGGTGATGCCGGAGAGCCGCCCGCGTCCCCCTGATTTCACATTGATGAGTGACTGGCCAATCATCGCGCAGCCACCCATGCCACCAAGGAGCCCGCAAGCGACGTTTGCAATTCCCTGTCCAATGCATTCTCGGTTGCTCTGTCCCCGGGTTTCGGTCAGTTCATCGACCAGCGTGAGCGTCATCAGTGACTCAATCAGTCCCACGCCGGCGAGAATCAGGGAGTAGGGGAAGACGATCCAGAGGGTCGCAAGGCTCAGCGGAGGCAGTTGGACATCCCACCAGGCAGGCCGCGGCAGCCCGCCGGCGATTCCCACAGAATCGGCATCGACGGCGGTGATTGCGGCGGTGATTTCCTGCGGGCTCAGAGGGGCGATGTCACCGGGCTGTTCAGGTACCGCGGTGAGTCCGGCTGGCATCCTGGCCGCGGCAGCCGTCAGAAAGGCAGCATTCTTCTCCCGCTGGGAGGTCTTTACTGCCAAGGCCCGGGTGCTGTCCAGCAGCATGTCGCGGACGGTCAGGACCGTGTGGGAACCGGGTAATCCCGGGATGGGTTCAGGCGCAGGGGAGGCGGCATTAATTCCCACTGCCGCTAGCGTGACGACCAGGATTGCCACCAGCGTCGAGGGGACCGCCCGGGTGAATCGGGGGAGCAGGGCAATGATCGCCATCGTCAGGCCTACTAGGCCGAGCATCGTCCAGAGCCGCGGTCCGGAGAGAAACTGCATGGTTCCACTGGCACCGAGCGTTTTGAAACTGCCAAGCTGGGCCAGCAGGATTACGACGGCCAGTCCGTTGACAAAGCCGAGCATCACCGGGTGGGGCACGATCCGGATGAGCTTGCCCAGTCGGAGCATGCCGACGGCGATTTGCATGATGCCGCACAGCACAATCGCCACAAATAGATGGCCGAGTCCGTTGTCAGCAACGAGCGAGACGACCACCACGCCCATCGCTCCGGTTGCGCCGGAGATCATGCCCGGCCGGCCCCCGCAGGTCGCGGTGATCAGGCACATCAAAAATGCCGCATAGAGCCCGACCAGCGGAGGGACACCCGCCAGAAAGGCGAACGCAACGGCCTCCGGGACCAGGGCCAGGGCAACGGTCAGCCCCGAAAGGATTTCTGACCGCGGCGAACCGCTCAGGGTCGAACGAAGATCAAAGATACGGGGGCCGAGCGGGCCGAAGGGAGGAAGTCGGATGGTGATATCGGGCATGAAGAACCGTGGGGTGGGAAAGCCGCAGGTGGCGGGTGTGCTGTGGAGGCCGTTCGGGGTGGTGGTCTTGCCCTGCTTCGAGCAGCCGATCATGCGTTCGCCAGGGGATGGCGGCGGTCAGGCAAGCAGCACGATTGGGTGCGGCATAGGTTCCGGACTGCACGCTGCCCCCTGATGAAAATCGGGCGGCAACGCCCCGGCATGAAGTGGGGCCAGGTGGCTCACGAGCGGCTTCAGGCGAAGCACAAAAGCTGGGAAGGAGCCCGGCAATCTCGCTGAGAATCTCTGTGCTTATTGGAAAACCTGATCATAGTTGGTTCGCTGTCTGAATCAATGGCCCGGCCATCGCCTGCCGACCCCGCTGCGGGCCGGACGTGGGGAGGATACCGCCTGCCATGGTCATCGAGTTTGGGCCACGACAGGTTGTCGGACCGAGGTGACGGCTCGTTCGCAGGCGGCGACGGTAAAGCTGAGCGGGTAGAGGTCCTCGAAGTACCAGAGCCTGGCGAAATAGAGGCCGATCGGAGCGGCTGGAAACTCGGTGCCGCCGTTGGTGGTATTGATCAGCCAGCCGAGGCCCCGGGCGACTGCCCCGCGGATGCGATTCTCAAGCTCCTGGTCGGCCAGCATGGTGGCAGTGGCAAGGGCCTCGACAGCCAACGCCGTCTCTTCGACCGAAGCCGGCAGGGCAGCCGCTGGTCCAAAGCCGCCGTCGGCAGCCTGTGCTGCCAGTAGCCACTCCACACCGCGGTGGTCGCCTGTGGCCAGCACAACCTTGGCGGTGCCGTAAGTCGGGTTGGCCTGCTCAGGATGGATTTCGTTGCCGAACCAGAGCGGCAGCCAGGAGCCGTCGGCCCGCTGGGTGGTGCCGAGGTAACGGCGGGCCTTGGCGATTACTGCACGGTGCTGCTGGCCGGAGACCGGCCACCCCGCCGCCGCCCGCAGGAAATGAGCCGTGATATCCGGGCACGAGGTGTCAAACGGCAGCCGGCCCCAGCCCCGGCAGAAGGTTGGCAGGCCGCCGTCACGATTGGCGAGACCAGCCAGCCAGTCGATTCCGGCGGCCGCGGCAACACCGGCGTTCGGGTCATCCACGCCGCTCCCGCCGGCCAGCGACGCGAGCGCCAGCACCGCCCCGCTGGTGTCATCGGCGTCAGGCACTCCGCCGGGCAGGTTGGTCCAGGCCCAGCCGCCGGGGGCGGCGCCGGTGTAGGGATGGACCTGCTGCCACTGCTGGTCGAGCAGCCAGTTGCGAATCCCGGCTTGCTCCGTGGTGGAGAGATGGTCGTCCAGTCGGCCGCCGGCGGCCAGTGCCGCCACCGCCGTGGTCGTGTTCCAGGTGGCAAGATTGGTGTCGATCGGCCACGAGCCATCGGGCCGTACGGACGCCGCGAGGAACGCACAGCCCGCCTGGGCGACCGGGTGCGCAGCCAGGCCCATTGCCACCAGGCTCATCGTCACAAACGAGGTTAGCGGCGTCGCCTCGAGGAAGCCGCCGCCGTCGGGCTGGATTGCCTCGAGGGTTCGGAGGGTGCGGGCCATGGCCGCCCGTCGCAGCCAGCCGGTGGGGCCGACCGCGGGCCGGAAGGCATGCCGCACCTGGCCGATGGCGATCAGGGCGGGCAAGGCGTAGCTGACCACCTGCAGGTCAACCAGCCGGAACCACTTTTGCGGCAGGGCTGCCAGCTCAAAGGGCAACTGCGGTACCACAGCCCAGGCGGCGGTGGTGCGATGGTTCCCAAACCGGTCGGCCAGCAAGATGTGCGTGAGGATCGGCACGCTGAAGGTGCGGTCCCGGCCGTAGGCGGCCGCAAGGGCGGCGGCAATTGCCTCGGCCGAGAGTCCCCCGGTCCAGTCGTCAATGCGGCGGGCAGCCCGGTCAATGCTGACTGCCAACCCCGGCTGAGCCAGCGGCTTGGCGGAGGCGACAGCGGCCAGGCTCGACCAGGCCAGCAGGGTCGTGGAGAGATTGCCCTGGCTGATCGTGGTGTCGCCCCAGCTGCCGTCGGGCAGCTGGGTGGCGGCCAGCCAGTCGCAGCCCCGACGGACCAGGCTGATAAACTGGTGTTGCTGCCCGGCTGCGTCGGCCAGCCGCAGGGCATTGATGGCCGTTGCGGTTGACAGAGCGCTCGAGGAGAGCTGGCCGGTCCAATGGCCGGCTGCATTACGGGCGGCCAGCAGTCGCGCGATAGCTCGGGATCGCGTTTCCTGAAAGGCGGCTGAGGCCAGCAGGTCAGCAAGCTGGGCGGTGGGCTCAGGCATCAGTCCTCCCGCCGAATGACGTTCCTCTTCAGCCGCCTGGTTGCGGAGCCTTGCCGGCAGCCTGAGGATCTTCAACGCGAACCAGTAGCAGCTGCTCGACTTTTCCACCGTCGCGGTGGACAAGCATCGTCGTCTGTTGCTGCGTCAGGTTGGCCAGCCCTGCCTCATAAACCGGGGTCTTCTTGCCGGCAATCGTCCAGCAGGCCCGCTGTGACTTCTTCTCGACGCTGCCGCTGACGTTTTCTGTCGAGTCGGAAACGGCATCGTAGTAGGTGCCCCGCAGGTGGCCCTGCTGATCGACTGCCAGATTGAGGAACGTGCTGGGGTTGGTCTCGCCGTCCCGGGCCATGGCGAAGACGCCCAAGGAACGCCACTCGGTTTTGGCTGAAAGCTCAGCATTGTCCGCACCGGCGGCGGCGATCGTCGCCGCCTGGTCGGCATACTCCTCAGCCGACCCGACACTCTCTCCTTGCACGCTCACGCCGTCATCGCCGTAGACAACCGTGCTGCCATAGTTGTAGGCGACCGGCGTTGCTCCATAGCCGCCCCAGCGGGCCAGGTCAGCCCAGGCGAGGCCCACCAGCAGCCCAGTGCCGACGCCCCAGCCGTAGCCGCCCCACCAGGCCCCTGGCCACCAGGGCCGAAAGTGTTCGCCATACCAGCCGGCACCGCCGTACCAGCCGCCGCGATAAAAGTTGCCGCGAATCGCCTCGCTCCGAGCAGCGAGGGCAGCAGACGAGTAGGCTCGCACGCCGCCGCCGCCGGCACCGCCGGCCAGCGAACGATTGGCCAGTTGCCGAAAGTCGTCCCGCGACATCTGCCCCGGGCCGGCGAAGTGGCCCGGCATGTCGCCCCGAGTGGCCGCTGCCTTCCCTGGGCCGACCGGGCCGGCTGGGCCACGGGGCATGCCGCCATCGAATCCTCCGCCCATTGGGCGACCACCCCCGCCAAAGCCGCCCATGTGGCCGCCGCCGCCAAAGCCACCCATGTGACCGCCGCCACCACCGTGGGCCCACGTTGTGACCGGCAGTGACAGCTGCAGGCCGATGGCTGCCGCGGTTGCAAAAATTGACAGGGGAAACCAACGGCTTCCGGATGGCATTGTCATGGGGAGAAACTCCACGTCAGGGTTGGAAAAACGGGCGCGACGAGCGGGGTTCACTCCTTGGTGCCGGTGCGGCGGAAATGCAGTGGGTCGGCATCGGGCAGCCGCCGGCCGTCGATGGAACGTTCAATGGAATGGAGCGTGAAGGCATCGGGCCCGCCCGGCATGATCAGTTGCACCCAGTTCGAGCGTTGGCCGCCACTGGCGGGGCTCGGGGTGCCGACCAGCGTTCGGTTGAGGGTGATGCCGTCGGACTCGATCAGCCCGGTCGCGGTCGCGCCCCGTGAATCAAACACCCACGACCGCAGGGCGTGGGCGATGCGGTCGGCATGGATGATTTCGATGGCCTCAAGGTCTGAGCCGTTGGCGGCAGTGACCGTCATCCGGCCGAGGATGGCATGGCCACCAATGACCTTTTCAAAAGTTGCCTGGATGCTGCTGCCGTCGGCCGACTTGGCCGACCACGAGCCGAGCAGCCAGTCAAGATCCTCGACGGCGGCCGCCGAGGCGGGCTCGACGACCGACTCTGCCAGCTTCCAGGATCCTTCTTCCAGCACTCGGAGGCTCATGAAGCGGGAGACCACCGGCAGAGCGTCGGCCGTACGGCTGAAGGTCATAATGCCCTCAACCCGGGTGAGGGTTTGGGCCAGCGGGGTCACCGTGCCGACCTCGATACCGATGTGGGCGTCAGGATGCCGATCCAGCCAGCCGCGGATTGAAGACACGATTTGTTCCCTGCCGACCACCCGACTGCCACCTTCGACCAGTTCGGCGTCATTGGTCCATTGCGACGCAAGGGCGTCGTAGTCGCGTTCGTTGAAGGCGGTCGTATATGCGGCCGAGGCCTGCCGGACAGCTTCTTCGATCGAGGGTGGGGTGGCGGCTGGGGCAATCATGCCGGCCGTCATGAACAGCCAGCAAAAAAATCCCATCGGGGCAGCAGTCAGAAACCTTGGTGACCGCTGTGTGGATCGCGGGAAGGCAGAGTTCAGCACGGTACGAAATCCGGAGGAGGACGACTCTTCGTTGTTGGGGTGGGGTGAGCCAATTGATGCGGCCACCGCTCCCGCGGGATAGCGTACACCCTGCTGGTTTTCGGGGCGAGTATGCTGAGGGGAATTCGCGGAAGGCTGTCGTCGGGTCGGCATTCCTCGGGAGGCGTCCGTTTTGGTCGAGGCGTCGGCTGAGGCTTCACTTTCGCGCCTTTCCGGGGCTGACGGTCGGCGGCAGACCGCCCCCTGCTGACCGCCTTGAGCCCCGGCTGAAAACGCTTCAGTATCTGAAGCCGGGCGACACGATTGAACAGCGGTGGCCCCGATTGTTTTTGCGGAATGGCACTGAAATTCCGATCGCTCGCGGCCTCTTCGCAAATCCGTGGTCGATCGGCAGACTTCGCTGGGCCGCTGACAGCAGTTTCTGCACCTTTCGTTACAACCAGCGGGGGCACCAGGTTCTGTGGCTGGTCGCGGTAGACGGAGCCTCGGGGGCTGCCCGCACCGCTGTCGAGGAAGTTTCCGACACCTTCGTCGACTACGCCCACAAAACCTGGATGCACTGGCTTCCGGTCGGAGAGTTGCTGTGGATGAGCGAGCGGGATGGCTTCAATCATCTCTATCGCGTTGACGTTCCGAACGGGCCGCTACAGCAGTTGACCAGTGGCGATTGGATGGTCCGCGAGGTCGAGCAGGTCGATGAGAAGTCTCGGACGCTGATGGCGAAGGTCCTTGGGATCAACCCGGGCGAGGATTTCTACCACACGCATGTCGTGCGGATCGACATCGACAGCGGCTCAGTCACGAGGCCAACCAGCGGCGATGGGACGCACGAACTGCGGTGGAGTCCTGATCGTCGCTGGTATGTCGACAGCTATTCCCGGGTCGACCTGCCGCCCATGCATGAACTCCGCCGGGCGAGTGACGGCAGCCTTGTCTGCGACCTCGGGTGGGCCGATGCCTCGGCGTTGGTGGCGAACGGCTGGGTGACGCCGGAACGGTTCGCGGCCAAGGGGCGGAATGGCAAGACTGCGATTTACGGCGTGATTTACCGGCCGCGGGGCACCGCAGACGATCCCACGGCCCGTCCTGTTGTCGAACAGATTTATGCCGGCCCGCATGGCTTTCATGCACCGGTCAGCCTCGCCGTCAGCCATGGCCAGCAACGGTTTACCGACGCCGGCTTCGTGCTTGTGCGGGTCGCTGGGATGGGCACCAACTGGCGGGGCAGGTCCTTTCAAGATGTCTGCTGGAAGAATCTGCGGGATGCGGGTTTTCCCGATCGAGTTGATTGGCTCAGGGCGGCGGCAGCCGAGCAGCCGTGGATGGATCTCAACCGCGTGGGGATCTTCGGCGGGAGCGCCGGGGGCCAGAGCGGCCTCCGCGGGCTGCTCGACTTTCCGAACATCGATCGGGCTGGGGTCGCCGACTGCGGCTGTCACGACAACCGTATAAAGAAGATCTGGTGGAACGAACTTTGGATGGGCTGGCCGGTCGACGAGGCCTACGAGCGGAGTTTCAACGTGGTCGATGCCCACAAGCTCAAGGGAGCACGGATGCTGATCGTGGGGGCACTTGAGGAAAACGTCGATCCTTCGAGCACCCTCCAGGTCGCCGCAGCCCTTGAGAAGGCTGGCAAAGACCATGAGCTGTGATTCCTAACGCCGGACACGGAGCTGCTGAAACAACCTACGGATCGATGAAGCGTCTGCAATTTCTCAAGCGACATCTGAATCCCGAGCCAATTTCAGACTGACCGGCGGGTCGGCCCGCCGTGGATCGGCGTCGCCAAGGATTCAGCCGGGGCGGGACAGGCCTTTGGATTTTCCGGGTGGTTCTTGTGATTACACACTGGCGTGGCCGAGGGCGAGCAGGCCGTAAAAGATGTACTCGCTGTCGAGGTCGTCATCGGCCCACGAGCCATGAAAGCCTCCGGCGGCCGACCAGAGGCTGTCGATGAAGTCGAGGATTTGCGTCTGCTGACCCCGCCAGTCGGCTCCGACGGCATCGAGGGCGTGCAGCGCTACCGCGGTGGAAAGCAGGTCGGGGAGCGGGGCGTCGGTGGTGGCCAGAAAGCCGCCGGCCGGGTGCTGCCGGGCCAGCAGCCAGTCGACGGCCGACTGGGGCACGGCCGCACCGAACTGATGCAGCAGCACAACAGCCGCGGCGGTCGCCGGGGTTGAGCCAAAGGGCTGCTCGGGCTCGTTCGACCAGCCGCCGTCGGCTGCCTGCAAACCGCTGACGGAGCGGACGATCGCGGCGGCAGTGTCGGCGGCCAGTGGAAGCCCGAGATCGTCGTGGGCATTGACCACCAGAAAGCTGCCATAGACCGAGCCGCGGTCCCTGCCGGGTCGGCTGGCATAGCCACCATCAGCAGCCTGGTGGGTAGTGAAGGTTGCCGCCAGGGACTGGCGATGGTGCTCCGGGCAGTCCGCGGCAGGTCGCACCGCCCAGACCCGGGCCAGGCAGGCCCGGTGGACAAAGTCGAGGGCATCACCGTCGCCCGCTGTCTGATCGAGCCAGCGAAACGTCTGCTGAGCATGGGCTGACGCCGGATCGAACAGGCCCCCTGCTCCGCCGGTGGCTGACACACCGGCCGCAGAGAGTGCGATCAGGCTGTCGATGGCAAACGGCGTGTAATAAAGATCGGCTTTGGCGTCACGGTTGGCATAGCCCCCGGTCGCGACGGCGGCACGCTTGAGCCGTTCAGCAACCAGATCGGCCGACTCGCCCAGCGTCTGCCGGGCCAACCGGGCCACCTGCAGCATCTGCAGCCGGCGGCTCATGCGGGCTCGGCTGCTGTCGGTCGGGGCTGCTGCCGCTCTTGCTCGGCTTCACGGCAGAAGCCTTCGAAGGCAAGTTCATTGAAGATGCGGGCAACCACTCGCCGCAGCAGGCCCTTCAGTGAGGCATCGTCGAGGTCATCAAGGGCCCGGACCGCCTGTTCCTTGTACGACTCAAGCAGCAATGCCGCCTTCTCATCCGCCTTGGCCGTGACGACCGCCTGCCGGATGGCCGCCGGTGTGACGCCCTCGACCGGCTGGCCGCCGGCGATGGCCTGCAGCATGGTGCGGTCATCGCCGCGGGCCCGTTCGGCGGCCAGGGCCAGTACCACGCTCGGCCGGGCGGGTCCGCCCCTGGCCAGGCCAGCGTCATCTCGGAGGTCCTCGAGGTCATCACGAATCTGATAGGCGATGCCGACCGCCTCGCTGTAGCGATGGAGTACGTCGGCCACTTCGGTATGCCGGCCGGCAGCGATCGCCCCGAACTGCAGGGCCGCGTCGAATGCGGGGGCGGTCTTGAGCCGAAAGATCTCCAACACCTGCCGGCTGGAGAGCAGTTGGGGGCTGCGGCTCCAGGACAGTTCGATGCCTTGGCCGTGACAGAGCAACCGCTGGGCGTCGGCCGCCTCCCTGACCGCCGCAGTCAGGGCTGCTGAGGCAAGGCCGGTCTCGGCGATCAGGCGATAGCCCTCACCAATCAGCAGATCGCCGACGTTGAGGGCGACGGGCAGGCCTTCGCTGCCGCAGAGAGTGGGCTGGCCGTACCGCTCAAGGTCACCGTCCTCGATGTCGTCATGGATGAGCGAGGCTTTGTGAAAGCACTCGGTGGCCACTGCCAGTCGCCTCAGGGACAGCGCTTCGCTGTCGCCCCCCAGGGCCTGACAAACCGCCGCCGCCAGGAAGGGCCGCCAGCGTTTGCCACCGACAGCCAGCCACTCGCGGCCGATCTCTTCGGCCGGCCCTTCCGCCGGACCGAGGCACTCGTCGAGGGCAGCCGGCTCAAACCAGCCGGCCACGCTGGTCTGCAGGCTGCCCAGATCGAGCCGCCGCGAACGGTCGGCCGCCTCAAGGTGGATGTAATCCCAGACCCAGTCGATGTCGACGGTGGTGTCGATGCAGTCATCCTGTAGGAGCGGCACAGCGACGGCCGGGATCGCTGCCGCTTCCACGAACGGAAACGTCTTTTCAAGCACTGGCAGGCAGCTGATGCCGACGATCGCCTCGATCTGGCCGGTCTGGATCATCGCCATGACCAGGGCCGACCCCTCGGCCACCAGCACGGCATAGCCGAGCCTTTCCGCTTCAGCCTGAAAGTCTTGAATCGAGCAGAGGCCGCACTGTTTGCAGAGCAGCCCGAACTCATCGAACGGTGCCGGGCAGCGGTTCTCCTCCCGCAGGCACTTGGGCATCAGCAGCAGCCGCCGCTCAAACGGCACCTGGGCGAGGGCGTCCCGCCACGACTCGTTATTGACGAGCACTGCGGCGTAGTCGAGGTAGGTCTCAGGCAGGTCGGCAGCGGCAAGCGCCGCCCGGGCACGTTCGTGCAGCGGTTCCATTGCCAACGGCGGCACGGCGGGCTGGTCGGTGAGGCCACGGCGAATCGCATCGAGCAGCCGGTCTCGCTCGGGCTTGGTCTGCGGAATCGACGGATGCGGCGGCCGCGAGCGGATCACCGCCGGCGGGACTGCCGAGGGGAGTACCGCAAGCGGAATCTTCGGCTGTGGGTGGTCAGCAGTGGCCATGCAGATTTCAGTCTCGGATTGAATGCGAAACCCGCCACCGGGTTTTCAGTCAGTTTTAATGATGGTTTGGATTTCACCGCGAAGGCATGAAGGACACGAAGATCCCGCTCCAAAGTTTACCATCATCCCTGCAGCCTCCGATACTCGCCAAACCCGGGAAAGGGTGGGCAAATCCTGAAAATGCCCCCTTCTCCGCAGTCTTTGGGCCCTCGTGCTAACCCCTCTTCATCGCCATTACTCGGCCGGTTGCGACGCACATACGGCCAGGGCGGCAGCTGCTTTTTCAGCGGCGGCGGCCGTGCGGCGTTCAATTTCCTCAGGCGTCGGCAGGGCCACGGGGACGCGGTGATTCCCACGGCGGACATCATTAACGGCGGCGTCGGCGTCAATGCTGATCCGCGACACGGCATTGCCAATAGCCGGCGAACCCATCGGAAGTGTTCAACTAGCCGTTGGTGAAGATCTG
>Ga0180432_10006542_pt1 | contig 15093 bp, 12 predicted proteins | sample SS_ome_10_FD_132414 | JGI IMG/M metagenome (GOLD analysis project Ga0180432, IMG submission 132414) | Hypersaline lake sediment archaeal communities from the Salton Sea, California, USA - SS_1_MS_2 metaG | ecosystem: Environmental > Aquatic > Non-marine Saline and Alkaline > Hypersaline >... | reverse complement strand
TTACGGTGCGGGTAGGCACATCGTCGAATAGAGCGGGCTGCTCCGTCGTGACAGAGGGACCGGGCGGCTGATAAGCAGAGAAATACACCCTTTCCATCTTGAATCTATGGTAGAGGCGGGCCGTGGTGGTGGCGATTTCGCGGTCGGACTCGCCGGCGGCGCCGACGACGAACTGGGTGGTCTGCTGGCACCTGGGATTGAGCTGTTGGCGCAGGCGGGCGATATTTTCGATGGCGGCAACAATGTCTTCGTAGAACCGTTTTCGCTGCGAGAGGTGTGCGAGGCGTTGGGCATTGGGGGCTTCGATGTTGACGGAGACACGAGTGGCCAGGCGGACCGCCTGTTCGATGGCGGCGGGGCTGGAGCCAGGCAGGACCTTGAGGTGGACAAAGCCGCGAAACTGATGTCGGCGGCGTACCAGCTCGACCGTAGCGAGCATACGGTCCATGGCCTGGTCGGGCTCACCGGGAACGCCGGAGGAGAGGAACAGGCCGCTGACGCGGTTGGCGTCGAGCATGTCGATGAAGGTGCGGGCCAGTTCGTCGGGGCCGACGGTGGTACGGGCCAGGTCGCGGCGGGCATTGAAGGGGCAATAGGAGCAGTCGTTGGCGCAGGCGTTGGTTTGTAAGGTCTTGAGCAAAAATACTTTGCGTCCCGACGGCAAAGCGGCGGGATAGATCCATCGCCCTGCCGGCCCGCGCCTACGGCCTGGCTCGTCGGCGTGCTTGCAGGCACAAGCAAGGTCGAATTTGCTCGACTCCGCCAGTATGTTCAGCTTTTGTTCGGTGTCCACGTCCTCATTATCGCCGAATAGTCGGGGTTTGCAGCAGAAAAATGTTGCCTGAGCAAATTTATGTGCTACAATTACTTTGTGACACAGAGTACTCTGCATTGTGCAGCGGTCTTCCCAGTAATAAGGTCTAAGGATGCGAGCAAGGTCATGAATATATCAACTGAGCAGGCGCAGGAATCGTTGGCGGCGGTGACTGAGGCCCAGCAACGGACCCGGCGGGGGATTGCAGCTCGCGAGGGAGCAGACCTGCTCATGATGTGGGGAGCAGTCTGGGCAGCGGCATATGTGTTGACCCAATTGAGCTTGGACCGTCCCGAGCGGATACCGTGGATATGGTGGATACTATGCGGTGGCGGTGGTCTGGCGACATGGCTTGTTTGCCGAAAACAATTTCGCAAAGGAGACCCCGTGAGGGAGGCCCCCGAGAAAAGGCTCGGTCTACGCGTGTTTGCATTTTGGGGTTTCCTCTTCTTGTTTGCGTCTCTGTGGCTGGCAATTCTAGGAGCGAACATAAGCAACGGTATTCAGTACAATGCCTTTCTGGTGACGGTGATCATGTTTGCCTATATTGTTTCCGGATTGTGGACGGATGGAGCCTATATGGTCTACCTGGGGTTGGGTGTCACCGCAGCAACCATTATAGGGTACTTTGGCATCCCGCCGCAGTGGTACAGCATGTGGATGGCGGTAATGGGCGCGGGGCCCATGTTTGGAACAGGACTTTACATGCGGCTACGCTGGCGTTGATATGGCAGGATTGGATAAGATAATTCATGAGCCGGTGCGGCTGCGGATCATGGCGGCGCTGGCGGCTTTGGAGACTGGCCAGCAGTTGGAGTTCACCACGTTGCGGGACCTGTTAAAGGTCACGGACGGCAACCTGGGGGCACACCTGGGCAAGCTGGAGGAGGCGGGCTATGTGCAGGTCGAGAAGATGTTTGTCGAGCGGAAGCCCCGAACGTTCGTCTCAGCCAGCGGGCGAGGACGTGATACCTTTGGTGAACACATCAAGGAACTGAAGAACATTATCTCGGGCGCTGAGGTGGATGAGCACCTGACCAGCAGGCGTGAGCTGCAGAAGATGACATCGAAGCAGGAAAGGAGCAAGCCATGAGGACGAGAGTGTGGATGATGGCGGCCGTAGTGGGCGTGGGCATAGCGATGGTGGCGGCAACACTGTGGCAGGCAGAGCCGGTCGGTGCAGCGGAGCAAGCGAAGGAGCCCGCGACGTTTTCGGGGCCGATACAGTTACAGAAGATCAAGTCGCAGGTGGTGCTCTATACGCTGTACCGGGGGCCTTACCAGCAGGTAGGGCCGGCGATCGGCAAGCTTTTTGCTCTGGCGGGCCAGAAAGGCATCCAGGTGCACGGGCCTTTGCTGCTGTCCTACTTGAACAATCCGAAGATGACAGAGCCGCAGCATTATCTGACGGAGATACGGATTCCGGTGGCGCCCGAGGCGTTAGCCAAAACGGGGACACTCGGGGAGTTCACCGACGTCAAGAAGCTCCAAGGCATCCAGGTGGCCATGGCGGTCAAACCCACGGGCATGGCGGATCCGGGCCCCGTATACGCTGCCTTGATGCGTTGGATGGCAGAGCGGGACTACGTGGCAATTGACTCACCGATGGAGCGTTGGCGAGCGGCGGCAGGCATGGCCAGCTACGCTGAGATGGAAGCGGAAATCATGATACCCGTCGAGAAGTACGGCAACTCGCGATGATGTGGCGAGGCGCAGGTGGCCCTTGGGACGACGTTTGGCGTGCGTTGTGTGGCCGGCCTATTTCTTACGCAGTCGTGTCACAAGCCACCCTTTGCGTCCTTCGGGCAGAAGCTCGCAGGTCACATCGCACACGTCTTTGTACTTCTGAGTGATATTAACCTCTGAGTTGCGCGATGTGATCAGACAGTCACCTGAATCCGTCATCGTGAAGTTCCATTGATGCAGCCCGCGGTAGGCCGCCCCTTCGGCTTCGTTGGGATGATGTTGCATGAGGACGTAGCCGTTTTTCTTAACGACCGTGATCATTTGGTCTATGGCGAGCAGGGGCTGGTAGGAATGATCGATGCAGTTGCGAGCGTAGACCAGGTCGAACATGTTGGGAGCAAAGCGGCGCGTGAGTTGTTCGGTTTGGGCCTTCTCGGTTCGGACGACCGGCCTGATTTGGTACTTCTTCAGCAATTTGTCATATTCATCAGCAAGGGCGTCAACAGCGGTGATGGCGATCTCTTTGCCCTCAACAGTCTTACCCAGACAGGTGAGAGGCCCGGCGCCGACGTCCAGAATAGTCACCTTGGCCGAGTCGGGCAGCAACGCCGCAACCCGTGGATCGAGAGGCGTCTCGCAGGCAAGCCGTTGCGCATACAGGTGGGGCCACTGTGCCCCCTTGGTGCGAAACCATGTGTCCCAAAATGCAAGTTCCGCCTTACATCCAGCCTTCCACTTGCTCTTGGCCGTCTGAGGAATCGGCACCTTGTACTTGGTCCGAAGCAGGGCGAATACGGCTGAGAATCCCTCCTCTCTCAGCAGTCTGGCAGCTTCAGAGATCTTGTGAAACACGTGCTTTCTCCCAACAGAGTCGACTCTTTTTGCATAGCGTTGTCAGATTACAGTGCCTTGGCAACGTGGGTCCGATAATACCCGCTAATAATATCAAGCACCAACCGGCAAGTGCGTTGGGGGACAGACTCTGGCTACCTCACAATGCAACCATGGCATCAAGCTCTATTTCCCAGAGCAATTCGTCACGGCACACATCCGCATGTGCCAACAGAACCGGCAGGTGGTCCAAGGCGTGCTTACGGCAGTAATCGTGCCATAGTCCCACGTCGGAGGCGTTCTTAAAATAAGCAATGGCCCGCGTAACGTCCTTCCAGTCCATCCCCTGGGCCGTCAACATGGCCTCAACAACACGCATTGTCTCCTCGATCTGCAAGGCGGTATTACCCAGATGGATACTTTGGCCATGCTCGTCGATACTGGCGGTGCCGGAAATGAGCAGACGGCGTTGGCTGGCACTATCGATATGAACGGCACGGCTGAAACTGCTGCCGTAGGCCGATGCCGCCCCCTGCAACGGCGAGTCCGCCGGCCCCACCCGCACGGCCCCAGGCTGGGCCTTGGCAGCGAGCAAACCGCACAACAAGGCAGCCCCATGACTATTTGCAGCGCCAATGCCAGTACTGGCGGGGACCAGCCCGTCAAGCACCCCGCATTGCTGGAAGAAAGCAGTGCGCACCCGGTTAAAGTCATCATACCAAGCCAGAATCTGGTCGTTATAGAACCAAGTTCGCAGTACGTTTGACCAATCCATTTCGGCCAGTTGCAGCGTCTGATCCAGGGTTTCCAGGACTGAACGAGTCTGGGTTGCCGGCGTTGCCTGGGGATCTTCACCCACCAGGCCACCCAAGCGGCAGAACCTGACACCGTCGCTATCGAAGACACTACCCACCGACCGACCATCGACCCTCAAGCGTTCGACGTCGCTACCTGCAAGGGCCCATAACTGGATGCCACCAAAGGCGGGCAGGTCGTCGTGATCCTGGCTGATCCAGGTAACAGGCCAGTCCACCTGGCCAAACTCGTCGGCAAAGACACCAATTGTCTCCGTCATGTCGCCAGGAGCAACCACGTCCTGACAGACGACAGTCAAATGCCGATCCTGCAAGAAACGAGCGGTCTGCTGCAGCAGCTCTTGAGGAGACTCACCGGGTGCAAACCTGGCCGTCAAGTGATACTCGGAAACCTTGCCCATCGTCTTACTGTTGACGTGCAGGCCGGGCACACACACTTTTTCGCAGTCCATATCGTTTTTCATCAATTGATTACTCAGCCCTTCTATCCGCTACCCCCTTTCTAAGAATCCCGGTTACTGCGACAGAACAAACTCAACCAAGTCGTCGATTTCTTGAGAAGACAACTGTGACGTACGACCATGCCGGTCCTGTGGATTGAAATCGACAAGCACCTGCTTGAGGGACGCGGCCCGACCGTCGTAAAGATAAGGGGCCGTCCGCCAGGCCTCGATTAACGCCGGGGTATCAAAGGCCCGGTCCTGTTCCAGACCCGCACCAGTGCCCACGTTGTAGGATTTCAGATCGGTGTGGAGCGGGCCACTGTGGCATTTGGCGCAACCGGCCTGTTTGAAGAGTATCTGGCCTCGTCGGGCGGCGGCGCTGAGCTTACCGTCGACCAGTCGTGGACTCGCCAGCGGCTTGAGTGACTTGAGGTAGGTGTCGATGGCAACAGCGTCTTCTTCCGGGCGTACAGCAAACTGAATATGACGTATGCCGGCCCGCACCGCTGTCTCGGCCCTATCCCGCACCCCCGTAATCATGACAGGAGGCGTCTGATGGGCCAACAACATGGACTTGGTGTTCTTGGCATTGCCCATGCCGTCATTGAGCAGGTCCCAGTTGAGCCCGTCGGAACGCGCGTCGGGATGGCAGCTCGCACAGCTTTGCCACTGCTGAAAGCACAGGCGAGCGTCATTGAAGAGCATCTCGCCACGTCGCTGGGTCGTCTGCGCCTGCTGGGGGCCCAGCGCCAGTGACCGCGCCGGGTTTGGCTCGTCCCCCGTCAGCGTCACAATACCCAAGCTATCGCTGAAGTATTCCGCTACGTACGCCCGCAACCCCACAATCGCCACCCCTCGCGGCCCGTCACCGGCCAAGGCCACTCGGCGACGCATCTTGCGTAAGAAACTCAGATCGTTGGGCACATCCGCCGCCGAAGAGCACACGTCGCTGACCTTTTCACCGGCCGCCACCGCATCAAGTTTCTTATGCAGGGCAAGGCGATCGATGATACTCACCTCGTGCGTGCCCGCATGCGCCACACACAGATGACGCCCATCCGCCGTGCAGGCCAAACCCCAGGGATTAGCGGCACCGCGATCGACATCGTCCAGCAAGACCGTGTTGACGAGCTTCTCTGTGGCCACCTCGATGACGCTCAGAGCATTGGTGTTCATCCAGCCACGCTCCAGCTGCGTAGTGGGCATGTGATAACGCCCCAGCAGATGTGTCACATAGGCATAGCGACCGTCGGGAGAGAGACACAGCCCCCGCACCCCCGTCGACCCGTTGGGCAACGCCACCGCCTTGAGCTGCTTCTGTTGGGCCGTATCAATAATGGATACGGCAGAACCCACATAGTCGCCCAACGCCGGACCGGCAGCCAGATGGTTGGCCACAACCAGACGCTTCCCGTCGGGCGTGATCGCTGCGGCCACCGGCTCACGCACGACCGCTATCTCGCCAAGGCGTTTGCGAGACTTCAAATCAATCGCCACCACACTGTTCGTAAACCGGCTGCAAACATAAAGCACGCAGCCATCTCCGTTGACTACGGGTGCATGGGGTGAATGACCCGCCGCGTATGTACGTTCGATCTTACCGGCCTTGAGATCATAGGCCCAGACGACCCCTTGCACGTCTCCGCCGGCAACGTAAAGCCGCGAACCGTCCGGCGAAACCACAAGCCCATTGGGCGAGCCCGGCAGCTTGAGCCGGCCGGTAATGGCCCCCGCCGCCAGATCAAAAACCGCCACCGCCTTGGCATCGTGTTCAGCAATGTAGAGCGCCTTGCCCTCATTGTCCGCAGCCACCGCAAGGGGCGAAAGGAATGTCTGGCCCCGAGCGATTGTCGAGCCCACCCCCAACCAGCACGCTGCCCCAACCAACAGCACCAACATCCGCACGCCTTTTGTCCGCTCAGTCTGCACCATTTGTTTCTCCTGATAAAGCCGCCGACGTCCGCGTCAGGCGATATTAAGAATCTTCTTTCTCACATCAAAACTCATGTCGCTTTCGCGATGTATATCATTCTTGCTTAGCTTTGGTCTCGTTACCTTGACGGTCCGGCACGCCCATGTGGTTTACCCGGAAGGAACCGTTCAAAAACCGGCCGTCGTCAATGGGAACGCCTCCCATCCACCGTAGTAGGGGGCATTACAGTCGATCCAGGCGGCCAGCGCTCGCCACTCCGCGGTGGTCAGTTTGACGTCCTGATGGCCTTTGCGGAGCAGGCGCATAAGCGGGCTCTTGTAGGAGCCGGTCGCGTAGGCTTCCAGGGGCAGGTTCGAGAGATTGTCCCCGCCGAGCTTGATGTAGTGGACATGCGGGAGCAGGTTGAGGAAAGACCGTGACACGGAGTGCTGGGGTCCCTCGTCTTTATCGTTCCAGACGGGGGCGGTCACCATAGCGTCACCTCGCAGGTCAAAGGCTTTGCCCTCCGCCTTAGAGCCATCGTGGCATTTGGTGCAATGTGTGTCGAGAACCGGCTGAACGACCTTGGCAAAGTCCATGCCCATCACGCCCCACGGCGGCGGTGTGATGTCGCGTGCCGGACGCTCCATAGCCATCAGCGAGCGGTTGGGCGGCGCTTGCCCGAAGGGTTCGTGGCACCCTACACAGGCGGCGACTTCACCAGAACGGTTGGTCAAGGCGCTACGCATACGGCGTATTTCCAGAAAATCCTCGTCGAGCGCCTCCAGAAAGATCATGCGGTCGGGCGGCACCCGGAAGTGCGCCGAGCCGTCCGGCTCCACCGGCACCGTCCCCAGAACGACCCGTGCACTCCAGCCCGACCCCACACCCATATCGTTCTGTCGCGGCACGCAGCGCACCTCTTTCGGAGGGCTTTCCAGAACACGCAAATATTTTACCGTGCCGCGGGCTGAAGCGGGCAGGCCCTGATAGACGTCGGCCACAATCAGCGTCCCCGGATTTTCGGCATCGCGTTGGTCGGCGTCACCAGGCAGCACGGCCGGCCGCGGCCGCGAACGCAAAGGTATGGGCGAATAGCACGCCAAATCCTTATCACGATAGATAAGTTCCTTATTCCCAAACGAATCCATCAGATAGATTGCATAATCCTTTGTTTGGTGTCCCACTTGCGGCGTGTAAGAAACGAGAAAGAACTTCTCCGAAAGCGGCCAGGGGCTCGTGTACCAGCCGGCATCGGACTGCCACTGAAAAAAATTCAATTCGGGATAGCTTACCTCGGGCGTCAGATTCACGAAACCCTCGGGCCCGCCGCGGTTCTGGGCCAGGTCCAGGACGCAAATGGAGCCGCCCCCCGAACCGTGGTGCGAGGTGGCGGTGGCGACGATCTTGCCCGTACCGGGAATCTGGCGCGGTTCGATGAAGCTTTGCGGGCCCGAAGTAAAGGCGAAGTGGTCGCCATAGGCCAACTGCGCGCGGGTCCCGTCGGGATAGACCGTCCAAAGATACTGCAGCGTGTTAAAGGCCTTCATTACATATTCCCACCGCATGTAAATCAATCGGCCGTCGTCCATCACGCTGGGATAATACTCGCCTTCCTTGGTGTCGGTGACTTTACGCACATCGGAACCGTCAGCCGCCATCGTGTAGATACACAGCGCCAACGCCCAGTCGCCACATTGCACGAATCGGTTCTCACGCGAGGTGGTAAACGCTATCCGGCCGTTGGGCAGATAGCACGGCTCGGTGTCTTCCGAGTTCGGACAGTTCGTCAGCCGCCGCAGGCCCGTGCCGTCGACATTGATTTCGTACACGTCGTACATCCAACAGGAGCCACCGTCGTAATTGGGCCCCGAACCTTTCTTCGTCGGAGGCTCACGGGGACCAGCGTACGGAAAGACAATACGCTCACCGTCGAACGAAAGATCGGGACGGCCGATGCCCCCGCTGGCCAACTGATCGCCGATGACGCTACGCACTTTCCCAGCGGGCGACAGACCTGTAAGGATGCTGACGTCGCCTCCCGGCTCCTGCCACGTGCCCAGATGATGGGCAGCCTGATGGCCTCCGGGCCAGTGACGCCGCACGAAGAGCAGCTCGTCAAAGTCCAGCAGGGGATTGGCGAAAGCGGCCTTGCGGACTGCCCAACGCGCTTTCAGGTAGAGGGCGCTCCAGGCGGCGTCGGCGTCTTGGCCCGCTATAGTTCCTTTTGCAAGAGCATCACGCTGGCGTACCAGCTCGGCCAACCGAGTATCAGCTGTGCCGGCAGCTGTTTCAGCACCGAGACGGCGCAGTTCTTTGGCCAGCAGACCGCCGCGCCGGAGGACGCGGTTGACCAGATCTTCCATCGTTCTGGGCCGCGACAATCCGATGGTGTCGCTCTGAATGGTAGGTTTACCCAGGGCCAGATTACCACGGGGGCCCTGTGAACTGTAGATTTGCACCTCGTCGAGGTGCACGCCGTCGCCCGGGGGCACCACCACCCGTACATAGCGGCCCGTGTGCCCGCCCAGAGACACAGTCACATAGACAACACGGTCCACAGCGGTGCCGTCGTGCCGATAGACTTCCTTCCACTGCTGGCCGTCTTCGGACAATAGAATCTGCAGACGGGCCGCACGGTCCGCGCGGAACTCTCGCTTGGATATGACGGCTCGGTCAAGCGGTTGGGCTTTGCCCAGGTCGACCTGCCACCACGCAGGCTCCTGCTTGCCACCGGCGTGCAATCCCGTGCCGATCCAGACGCATTTGTCCACGACCGCGGCAGGATAGACGCCCGCTCGCACTCTCTCCGTCCGTAAGGCAACTTGGGCCTGGGCCATCCAGTCCGCCTCGACTTCAGCCCCGACATTAGCAGCCTCTTGCGCCACCAAACACACCGGATCCCCTACCGCCGTCAGAGCAAAAATGAGAACAGCCAGTAATACTAGGTTATAGCGCCTCATACATAAATCCATCACTTGGTGCTGGCTCTCGCGGTACCTCAACGTAATCACCCATGCTCGTATCGTCTCAGGTTACTCGCATGGCCCCATGCTGTTTTGCTGGGCTGCCCACCCACAGGTAAGTTTGCACTTAGTATACCCCCTGGGCAAGGCCAACACAAGTGTCCTTCGGCATCACCTTGGGGGACAATCTGCGGTAACTCCGTCAATTCACCGGACTTACGAGAAGCCAACCGCCTCGGCCAGTCAGTGTGCAAAACCTCCACCCCCCGCGCAATGGGCCGCTCCGGCGTCATTACTGCTCTTTTGCTCCGCTTGTGTCGACCGCCGCATCGTAAACCTTCTCACCCGCCGCAATGGCCGCTCGGTTACGCAATTCAACTTGCTGCCTGTTCGCATACTTCTGCTGGCGTTGCTGGTCCGTTGCACAAGGCTGAAAGTTGGGCATGTCCGCCCGAGGACGTTGCTCCAGCATGGCCTTACCCGCCTCAATAAGCGCCAGCGCCTCGCTATACGCCGCCTCATCCTTACCCTTGATCGACACCAAACACGGGCTCAGCTCCGGCCGCTCAAAACACACCTCGGGCCCAAGGTTCTTGTTGCAAATCTGCTTATAGGGCATCCCCGTCAACTTCCCCAAACGTCCGACCTGTTCGTAAGTGAGCGGCGAACGGCCTGTATTATTCCCAGGATAAGCACACGCGTACCGCGAATAGTACGGCGCGTTGATATCGATCCACGTCGTGAGACGCTCCATCTCTTCCACACTGAGCTTCACCTCGTTATGCCCCGCCCGCAGCGTCTTGATCAGCTTGCTGGCGTGCGAGCCCCAGCTATAGGCCTGCTGTATCTGCGCCGGACCCGCCCCCACCGCCGACGTATATCCTTTCCGCCACAACTCGTTGTACGACGTATTGAACGTAATATCGCGGTCCCCCGCCAGATTCAGCTTAGCTGCCGCCTTGCCTCCGTAATCGTGACAACGCATGCACTGATTGTCGAACACCGGCTGGACTTCCGCCTGGTAATCAAACAGCCTTGCCTGGCCATACCAGCCCTTCAATTCACTCGCCCCACGCCGCAACGCCAGAGACGCTTTGCCGGCCCCCACCGGCGGCGCCGTTCGACGCTCCTCATGACAGCCCACGCACCCCGTCTGCTCACCCGACTGCACGTGCACCCCGCTGCGCATCGACTGCACCATCATCTTGTTCTCATCGAGCAACTGAAAATACACGAACCGATCCGACGGGACCGCAAAATAAGCCGAACCGTCCTCTTCCACCGGGACGGTGCCCAAGACACGTTTGTTGTTGAAGTCGTGCCAACCCATCGCGGGGGCTTCCTGCCCCTGGCCGTCCCAGTAAGGGCTCGTCCAGAACCGCTTCTCCGGCGATTCCACCACACGCAAATACTTCACCGTACCCCGTTTCACGCCGGCCATGTGCGTCCCTTCATACACATCGACGACATAGAAATACCCCTCCTGGTTACGAAAATCCCGACGCGACGGAATGACCGCGGGCCGAGGCCTGGGCGCCAGCACCATCGGATCATAGCAGCCCGGCTCTTCGCTGTGCAGCAACGCCTCATCGCCCTGCATATCCACCAGGTAAATCCCCATGTGCTCACCCCGCCCTGTCATACGCGAGCAAAGCACATACCGATCATCCAGCGGGTAAGGATCCTCATAGCGGGGATGAACACCCATAAAGGTGTCCCACGCATTCTTGCTCGTCGTATTGGCCCGATTCACCGCATGCGCCGGCCAGGTCCGCACAATACCCTGACGCCCGTCCAGGCCAAACCGACGATCAATGACAGCCAACGTGCCCCAAGGCCGGTCGTGACATGAGCCCAGAATACACGCTATCTGTTGCGTACCCGGTATCACCCGCGCGTCGATCACCCCGCCCGGCGACGGCGTATTGTTGCCCCAGTACACCGCCGGATTCGTCCCGTCCGGATTGATCGTCCAGAGCCCCTGGGCGTCCCCAAAATTGCGGTCCACATATTCCCACCGGTCGTACAAAATACGCCCGTCCGGCAGCAACGTGCCATGCCCCTCAAACAGCGTGCTCTTGCCTATCTGGTGAATGTTGCCCCCATCGGCGTCCATGCGAAAGAGATTACACATGATGTGCCGGTTGCACATGCAATACTTCGGCTCCCGTGTCGACGAAAAGACAATGCTATCGTCAGGCATATACAACGGATCTATATCGCTTATCCCTGACCCAAACGTCAACTGCTTGAGCCCCGTCCCGTCCGCGTTGATTTCGTAAAGATGATAATCGTCCTTGATATCCCGCCGCATCGAAAACACGATCTTCTCACCCGAAAAATGAACCTCCGGGTCACGTACTATTCCCTGCGGCGCCTCAACCAGCGTTCGCGTCTCGCCCCCTTCGGACAGATCGATTGCCTTGAGCACGCCCCCTCCCACAAAACTGCTCGTATTAATCTCTCCCGTCTGAAAGAGCGTCGCCGTATTATGGTGATCAGGCCTATATTGCCCACGAACCACAAACAACAGCGTTTTCCCCCCCAGCACCTCATCGAGCAGCTCCTGCCACTTCCGTTCACGCTGCTCCCGAACAACCTGACGCTCTACCAAACGCTGCTTTGTCGCCTCCGCGTCGATCGCGCCTCGCGCCTTAAAATCGTCGAAGGTTGTATGCCCCCAGCCGCCCTCATGAAAGTCCACAACCCGCAGGAACACTTTTTGCCCCACCAGTGCGTCCTGCTGCCACTCCACACGCTGCAAGGCCTCATCATTGACGCCTCGCGCCTTGACAACCTCCTTGCCCTCCAACGTACACAACGCCACGTACGTATTACCATGCGAGCCGCCCCCAACGAGAAAAGACATCCGCCCGTCGTCCAGCCGAAACACCGGTGACTCGATCACCCCCGTCATGCCGTCGTTACCACGCCCGTCCCGGCACTCCAGCGTCGTCAAGAAATACTTCCCCTGCTTGTTGTACGCCTCGTTGGGACGATTGCGATACTTAGCCTTGGGACAAACCACCCAGTCGAACGCCCCCTCCACGACCCGCCAGCCCTGCAAATCCCCCGTCTCAAAGTCCCACCGCACATATCCGTCATCGCCCGCCTGAGCCAGAGATGTCGCCAACAACAAGGCAATAGTACTAAGTAACGAGTACGCTTTCTTGATAACCATACCGTGCTTACCTTTCTCTATCCGGCCATTGCGCCGGCCTTCTTCGCATGCATCTCGCCCTCCCCTCACATCTCCCAGCCCGCACGATACTCTCGCTTGAGATAACCATTGGCCTCGGCGTTGTTGGTCACCTTCATCGCCGCCCCGTCCCACAAAAGCCTGCCGTCGACCCGCTTGGCCACGTTACCCAGAAGCGTCGCCTCCGTCAAAGGCCCCGAATACGCAAAGTCCGCACCCGCCTTGCCACCCTCTTTGATCGCCTTGATCCAGTCCATCTCGTGCGAATGCCTCACCCGCTTGATGCTCGGTGTGGGCCTCTTGTACGCCTTCATCTTGGTCTCCGGAATAAGCCGCGGACTATCGGCCATATATCCGGTCATAAGCATCCCCTTATCGCCCTTGAACAATATCCCCCCTTCCGAACCGCCTAACCGACGCCCATCCTCCAGCACCTCCGGCCGAGGCGGACGCATACCGTCGTACCACGTCAGCTTCACCGGCCCCCGGCCCTGCCGCGCGCCAAACTTGTACGTAATAATCGTCCCCAGCGGATGCGTCTCCTTGTTGCCGGCAACGCTCGTCGCCCCCACACTCTCCGGATACGTCAACCCCAGCGACCAGAAAATCGAATCAAACGTGTGCACCCCCCGATCGCCCATCATCCCGCTGCCAAAATCCCACCACGCACGCCACCTGGCCGGATGATAACACGGATGATAAGGCCGTTCCTGCGCCGGCCCCAGCCACAGGTCCCAATCCAACGTCGAAGGCACAGGCGGCGTCTCTTTCGGACGCGTCGAATGCGTCGTGCTCCACCAGGCGTGCCCCCACGGATAATACGTCAGCGTCGACCACGCCTCCACCTCACGCACCTCGCCAATCGCGCCGTCCCATATCCACTCGCACACCACCCGAATGGCTTCGCTCGAATGACCCTGAATCCCCATCTGCGTCACCACCCCCGCCTTCTTCGCCGCCTCCGTCAAAAGCCGACACTCATAAACGCTCTGCGTCAATGGCTTCTGGCAATACACATGCTTGCCCGCCTCAATCGCCGCCAACGCAATCACCGCATGCGTGTGGTCCGGCGTCGCGATCATCACCGCGTCCAGGTCTTCTTCCTTCGCCAGCAGCTCCCGAAAATCACGATACCGCCGCGCCTGCGGATACCTCCCAAACGTCTTGGCAGCATGCTCATCATCCACATCGCACAACGCAACGATATTCTCGCTCGCCATGTTCTTCAGGTTCGCCGAGCCCATCCCCCCGATGCCGACACCCGCGATGTTCAACTTCCCGCTCGGCGCCGTCTGACCCGCCCCGCCCAGCACATGACGAGGCACAATCGTAAACGCCGCCGCCGAACCCGCCACGCTCGCCATGAACTTGCGCCGGCTTATCCCGCTGTCCTTCTTCATTTCCACACCTTCCAGATATTGGCCCAATCCACCGGCTCCTTGGGCACAGTCACCCGGATATTCCGATACGCCACCGGCCCATGATTGCCCTGAAACATCAAAGGCCCCGCAGCCGCTTCCTTGCCCGTCACACCGCCCGGCGTCGGCCCCGGCATCTCCAGATCCTCGTGCAGCGTCTCACCGTTGAGCACCACCTTCACAAAACGCGCATTCGCCACCTTGTTGCCCGCTTCGTCGAACCGCGGCGCCTGCCAGTCGATAACATACTTCTGCCACTGCCCCGGCGCCTTGCTCGCGTTCACCTCCGGCACCGCCGCTCCGTAAATCGCCCCCATATCAGCACCCGTCATGTCCGTCTTGCCGTAACTGTCCAGCACCTGCACCTCATACTCGCCCATCACGTAAATACCCGAATTCGAACCCTTCGGCACCATCACCTCCAGCTCGATCCGCGCGTCGCCAAACGTGTCATCGCTGTAAAAGTCAAGGCTCGTGCCATGCTTCGTCGCCAGATTGACCATCTCCCCCTCGCCCGCGCCGGCCACCAGCCGCGCCGGATTCACCGCCGAGACCGCCGCCACACCCACCGTCCACTTACTCTTGGCTGCGTCCCCTTTCACATGCCAGTTGCTCAAATCCTTCCCATTAAAAGGCTTAACCGCCCTGCCCGATTGACATCCACCCGCCAACAGTGCTCCCAATACCACTACCACAATCGCCTGTACTCTCGTCATGAATTAGCTCCTCTCAAAAAAATACGCCAATGATGCTTCTCAACAATCATCCTACCAACCCCAACCAATTAGTCAACCCACCAAGATGACGTCCACAGGGCAATCCCATCTAAATCGTCTGCCCCGATGTCTCGCCCCCGAATCCCATTGGCTCCTCGATCCACAAGCACCGCTGGAAAACGCGCGAACAATGCAGCCTGCCCCTGACATCCGGATGACCAAAAACCGCAAACCCCCGTATACCAGTCACTTATACCCCACCTCTTGAAGCCCCCGGTGTTAACCGAGGGTCC
>Ga0180432_10006541_pt1 | contig 15093 bp, 11 predicted proteins | sample SS_ome_10_FD_132414 | JGI IMG/M metagenome (GOLD analysis project Ga0180432, IMG submission 132414) | Hypersaline lake sediment archaeal communities from the Salton Sea, California, USA - SS_1_MS_2 metaG | ecosystem: Environmental > Aquatic > Non-marine Saline and Alkaline > Hypersaline >... | reverse complement strand
TGAACGTTGCGGCTTTACGTAAATTCTATGAAGAACAGATTGACGCAGCTAAAAAAGATTCCGCATTGCTCTCGCTGCATCTTAAAGCCACAATGATGAAGGTCTCAGACCCGATCATATTCGGCCATTGCGTTTCTGTATTCTATAAAGATGCACTTGAAAAACATGCCGATGTGCTCAAAGAAATCGGGGCTAATGTGAACAACGGCCTTGCTGACATCCTGGATAAGCTCAATAGACTTGACCCGAAAAAGAAAGCCGAAATCGAAGCTGATATCGATGCTGTTTATAAGAAACGTCCAAAGCTGGCTATGGTCGATTCGTCAAAAGGCATTACCAACCTGCACCTGCCGAATAATGTTATTATCGATGCCTCTATGCCCAATGTAATTCGTGACGGCGGCAAGATGTGGAACAGTGACAACCAGCTTCAGGACACCGTTGCGATCATACCTGACCGCTCTTATGCGTCAATGTATCAGCAGGTAATCAAAGACTGCCAGAAGAACGGCCAGTTTGACCCTGCAAAAATGGGAACCGTTTCAAATGTCGGGCTGATGGCTAAAAAAGCCGAAGAATATGGCTCACACGACAAGACATTCCAGGCCCCTGCCGATGGAACGATTCGCCTGGTCGATGACAACGGCAACACGATTATGAGCCAGTCTGTACAAAGCGGTGATATCTTCAGAATGTGCCAGGCCAAAGACGCTCCAATCCGCAACTGGGTACAACTGGCCGTTGCCCGCGCAAAGGCCACCGGCTCTCCTGCGGTTTTCTGGCTGGATGAAAACAGGGCTCACGATGCGCAGCTCATCAAAAAAGTAAATGAGTATCTTCCCCAGCAAGATACTACAGGACTTGATATTCATATTGCCAACCCAACTGAGGCAATGAAGTTTACTCTGGAGAGGATTCGCAAAGGACAGGACACTATCTCCGTCACAGGCAACGTTCTGCGTGACTACCTGACGGATTTATTCCCCATCCTTGAGCTGGGAACAAGTTCCAGAATGCTGTCCATTGTGCCGTTGATGAACGGCGGCGGGCTTTTTGAGACCGGCGCCGGCGGTTCTGCTCCAAAACATGTTCAGCAATTCCTACAGGAAGGACATCTGCGATGGGATTCTCTGGGTGAATACTGTGCGCTGGCACCGTCTTTTGAACTGATTGCCCAAAAGACCGGCAATGAAAAGGCAGCTATTCTTGCCGAGGCGCTCAACAAAGCCATCGGTAAATACCTGGAAAACGACAAGTCGCCTTCTCGCAATGTCCACGAAAACGACAACAGGACAAGTACTTTCTATCTGGCTATGTACTGGGCACAGGCAATGTCCCATCAGAACAAAGACAAATCGCTGCAGGCTGCTTTCGTCAACACAGCAAAACGGCTTGAAGAAAATGAAGCTAAGATCAATCAAGACTTGCAGGCTGCACAGGGAAAGCCTGTGGATATTGGCGGTTATTATTTGCCGGATCCGGAGCTTGCAGCCAAACATATGCGTCCAAGCAAGACTTTCAATGATATTATTGATGCCATGTAATGCAGTGCAGAAACTGGGAAAAGAGCCAAATGGCAGATGCCATTATCGAAAAAATTAAAACTTCTTAAAAAATTGACCGTTAAGGTAACAAAACAGTTTTTTAGTGACAGCAGCCAGTGCGAAATCAACTCTGGTTGCTGTTCTGTTTTGGGCGGCTAAACTTTGCAGGGAGCCTGAGATTGAACCAGAATAGTTTCCGAAAATTAATTTTAGGTTCAGGTGCCGGCCCGGCAGCGGTGCTTTTGCGAATATTGCTTAAAGTGCCTGCACTGGTTTACTCGATTGCTGTCACACTGCGCAATTTGCTGTATTCAAAAGGCCGACTCAGGATATATTCTGTAGATGTACCCGTAATAAGTATTGGCAACATAACGGTCGGCGGGACCGGTAAGACCCCGCTTGTAATCTGGCTCTGCAATTTCTTAAAAGAAAAAGATATTGCCTGTGCGATACTTACTCGCGGCTACAAAACGAAAAAAAGTAAACTTTCTGATGAACCTGCAATACTTGCAAAAAGCTGTCCTGATGCCAACGTAATCGTAAATTCGAACCGTCTTGCAGCGGCACACAAAGCCGTCAGCAGCTTCGATGCGAAAGTACTGGTTATGGACGATGGCTTTCAACACCGCCGTTTATACAGGGACCTCGACATTGTAACAATCGATGCTATGTGTCCTTTCGGTTCTGATAGAATTCTGCCGGCAGGACTGTTTAGAGAACCCATTAGTTCTCTAAAGAGGGCTCATGCCGCTGTCATTACCCGGTCCGACCAGACTACCCAGACCGAACTGGTTCAAATCGAGGACAAACTAAAACAAACTAACCACGATTTATTCATCGCAAAGGCCGCACATACGCCCCTCTGTGTAAAATCTTTCCGAAACAATGAAATCGGGCTTGAAGAGCTGAAAGACAAAAAAATATTTGCCTTTTGCGGAATAGGCAATCCCGATTCTTTTTTAGACACTTTAAAGCGGTTGGGGACAAACCTGCTCGGTTCAATAATTTACAACGACCACCATCGCTACAGCAAAAATGACATTACCGACATTTACGAGCAGGCCGTATATCTGAATGCGGATTTGATACTCTCAACGCAGAAAGACTGGACCAAAATAATTGGAAACCCAAAATTGAATATTGCCGATTATCAGAATATTCCTTTCGCATACCTGCTGATTAAGTTAAAATTTCTGGATGGTCAGGACAAATTAAAACAGTTGATTGAGGATGCATTAGTGGGTAAAATCTCAGAAAAGTAAAAATAATATTAAGATACTGATAAAGCCAGAGTGACAGTTATGGACCAGGAAAACAAATTATCAATGAAAGTCTGCCCGTTTTGTGCTCGGGAAATTCCTGTCCATTCATTAAAATGCAGATATTGTGACCAGTGGGTCAATAAAGAGCCGACAGAGTCCCCATTGGTACAAGCCACGGGACAACAATTTTCGAATGCACAGCCGGCATGGCATTTTATTCTCCTGTCAATAGTTACATTTGGGATTTATGAAATTTACTGGTTCTACAGAAACTGGAAACACTTCAAATTTCATAAAGGGTTGGATATTAGTCCGGGATGGAGGACAGTGGGACTTTTTGTCCCGATATATGGATTAGTTCTGGTTTACAGACAGATAAGAGATATCAGGGATTTCTCAAGCGAAACGGGGATTGATAAAACTTACTCGCCTGGAGGAATTTTTACGGGTTGGTTGGTCCTTAATGCTCTTTGGCGATTACCCGACCCGTTTTGGTTACTGTCTTTTCTCTCGGTATTACCGCTTGCGGTGGCCCAGGGTGTACTGAATTCATATTGGCAGAAAGAGCAGCCGCAAATGCCAGCGAGAACAGGATTTTCCGGAGGACAGATTGCATTGTTGGTAATAGGCATAATTATGCTGATTCTTGCATTGATTGGTACTTTTATACCTCTACCGGAATATAATTGATAGTTTAATAAACAATAGTCAATAGAAAATAGTTAATCGATAATATGCACGAACAACTGTTAAAAACTGTAGCAAATCTGGGCTCACCGAAAATTCTCGTCGTAGGCGACTTTATGCTCGATGTCTATACCTATGGCGATGCATTGAGGATAAGTCCGGAAGCGCCGGTGCCCGTTCTCAAAGTTACTAAAACTGATTACCGCTGCGGCGGCGCCGGCTCTGTCGCTGTAGACCTGGCGGCTTTGGGAGCGATACCTTACTGCCTTGGGGTTATCGGCGAAGACCCAAACGGCAAAATCCTCACCCAAAAGCTCACAGAAGCCGGAGCTGATATAACCGGCCTGTTTACCAGTTCCGACAGGCCAACCATCAGCAAACAACGACTCATCGGACTCGCACAGCATCGCCATCCGCAGCAGTTGATAAGGATGGACGAAGAGTCCATAGAAATGCTCTCTGACCGGCTTTGTGAAGAAATTTTACAGACTTACAAAGACAAATTGCACCAGGTCGATATTGTTTGCCTGCAGGATTACAATAAGGGTCTGTTGAACTCATCGCTCTGCAGCGAAATGATAAAGTTGGGAACACAAGCCGGTAAAAAAGTCCTTGTTGACCCCTCGTTTACAGACGATTATTCAAAATACACCGGCGCCACCCTACTCACACCAAACCGAAAAGAGTCTTCTTATGCTGTTGGTTTTGAGATAAAAACAACCGAGGCTGCGGCTAAAGCAGCGAAGCAACTTGCCGATAAATTCAAACTGGAAGCAGTGGTGATAACCCTCGACAAGGAAGGTGCATATCTTATAACGGACAAAATAAGCGAGATTATACCCACCAGGCCTCGCAGTGTTTACGATGTCACCGGCGCAGGCGATATGGTTTTAGCTACTCTTGCAGTTGCACTGGCGGCTGATTGTGAGTACAAAACCGCCGTCCAGTTATCGAACATAACAGGCGGAATTGAGGTCGAAAAATTTGGTGCCGCAACGGTAACCGCAGAGGAAATTATCGACGAAATCCTAAGTCAAACTCACGACAAAAGCACAAAAGTCCACTCGACTGATTATTTAGTCGAAAAGCTTAACTGGCACCGCAGACAAAAGCAAACTATAGTTTTTACCAACGGCTGCTTTGATGTGCTGCACACCGGACACATCGAGTTTTTGAAATTCTGCAGGGCCCAGGGCGATATTGTTGTCCTGGGATTAAACAGCGACAGTTCGGTAAAAGCTATCAAAGGGCCTGAACGGCCGCTCAACAACCAGCTTGACCGTGCTGCTGTCCTGACTGCTTTGGAAACAGTTGATTACATTACTATTTTTGATGAGCCGGACCCTCTCTCCTTAATAAAAAAGTTAAAACCTGACGTATTGGTAAAAGGCAAAGACTGGGAAGACAAAGGTGTCGTTGGAGCCGAGTTCGTCCAATCTTACGGCGGCAAAATTGTTCTTGCACCACTTGTGGAAGGTAAAAGCTCAACTGCTACAATTGAAAAAATGAAGTCATTGGAAAAAAAACCTGATGAATGAAAATACAAAAAAGCAGCTCGCAGAAGTAATAGAAGCTCACAGAAAAACACTTGCCGAATTTGAGGCAAACAGCTTGGATAATATCGTTGCCGCCGCCAAGGCAATAACAAAAGCATTGAAACAAGATAGACGCCTTTATATTTGTGGTAACGGAGGTTCGGCCGCTGATGCTCAGCATATTGCCGCTGAGCTTGTCGGCAGATTCGAATGCGAACGCAAAGGATTGCCGGTGATTGCTTTGACAACGGATACTTCATTAATAACGTCGATTTCCAACGACTACGGGTACGAAAATATATTTGCCCGCCAGGCCGAGGCATTGGTAAAAGAAGGTGATATTCTCTGGGCCATCTCAACCAGCGGCGCCTCGCCCAATGTTGTTGCAGCCGCCCAACTGGCAAAGAAAAAAGGAGCTTTTATACTGGCCTTTATAGGCAAAGCTGATAGCGAACTTGAGCAAATAGCTGATATATGTTTGTGCGTAAACAACGAATCAACTGCACGCAGTCAGGAAATTCACCAGCTTGCTTATCATATAATTTGCCAGCTTGTGGAACAAAATTTCACTACCGATTAAATCAGAGGTAAAATCAGATAAAAATGTCTAACAAAGCAATATTCCTTGACCGTGATGACACCTTAATTAAGGACTCCGGCTACATCAACGACCCCGACCAGGTAAAGTTGATGGACGGCACAGCCGAAGCACTTATCGAACTTCGAGCTATGGGCTATAAGCTGGTTGTTGTGTCCAATCAATCCGCTGTCGCGAGGGGAATTGTTACCGAGGAGGTTCTTGGTGAAATTCACAATCGATTGGAACAACTTCTGGCCGAAAAACATGCATCTTTAGATAAAATTTACTATTGTCCCTATCACCCTGATGGAGTTGTGCCAAAGTACCGTAAAGAAAGCGACCTTAGAAAACCGAAACCCGGAATGCTCCAGCTTGCTTCCGGAGAACTTGCTTTCGACCTTGGCAAATCCTGGATTATCGGAAACAGCAGCCATGACATTGAGGCCGGTTTGCTGGCAGGCTGCAGAACCATACTGATAGGCCACACTTCTCAGAATGTACTGTCGGAGTTTAGCGAAGTAGAGCCGGACTTCAAGGCTGTGAACATAAAGGAGGCGGTGAATATCATAAAAAAATACAATCGTTCATTTGCAAAACCCGCAACGGCGGCCGAATCGACCCCAGCGTCTAAAACTCAACCGACTGAGCAGATTACCGAACAACTCCAGCCCACCAATCCCCAAACTGCTGACATTAGTTCTGAAACAACCCGGCAGTTGCTAAGCAATATTCTCGAACAGTTGAAAAATATGCAGCGGCAGGAAATATTTAGTGAATTTTCAATAATGAGAATGATGGCCGGAATTGTGCAGGTTATTGTTTTATTTTGCCTGTTGATAAGTATTTACTTTCTGATGAACCCGGTAAGGCAGCAGAATTCGGTTTTAATCACTCTCGGCTTTGCTCTGGTATTTCAGGTTATGGCACTTACTTTCTACATAATGCAGAAACAAAAATAGAAAGGTATAAAACATCCCGCACCAGTGAGTAAAACCCTGTTTTACTTCTTATTGCAGGGCCACAAATATCGAAAAAAGTACTTGGGAACTTGTAAAATGCAAACCAATGCAAGCCCTTAAGTTCAATTGGTGTCCGACGAGATATGAAATGCAGGATAAGAGATTCGAGATTTTAGTCTGGCTTCCTTCTCCTGTGGGTGACGCTGTTCTTTGCACGCCGGCTTTGCGGGTCATACGTCAACATTTCAAGACTTCTCAAATAACTTTTTTTGCCAACCCTGTCGTTCGAGAGGTCCTCTCGCCCTCCAGATTTAACGATGTATGGCTCCAGCAGGAAAGCAACAATCCGTTTGCGATTGCGAATATTCTCAGACCGCACAAATTCACACATGCAATTCTTTTCAAGAATTCTTTTGCTTCGGCCCTGGCCGTTTTTCTTGCAGGGATACCATCCCGCATTGGTTATTCGCGCCAGGGTAGGGCAGTTATGATTACACACAAACTCCATCCTCCAAAAATATCCGCCGGCAAATTCAGGCCCTTTCCTATGATTGACTATTATCTCGAAATCGCCTCTTCATTGGGTGCCGATACCCCCGAGAGAAACCTCGAGTTATCAGTTGACCCACGGGAAAAACAAAACCTGCAGAGCAGGCTGCCGGAACTTTTCGATTCCACCGGTCCTATCATCGTTCTCGTTCCCGGCGGAGCATTTGGACCAAGTAAATGTTGGCCCGGTGACAGGTTTGCTCAAACCGCAGATTGGCTGATTTCCACTTATAACGCAACGGTTGTTGTCTCGGTCTCACAGGCCCCTCTCGAGATGAAAGTCGCAAAAGAAATATGTCAGTTAGCTGGCCGCAGACTCATCAACCTGGCAGAGACGCCTATAACGCTTGGCCAGTTGAAATCACTTTTTTCCATCGCCGATTTGGTAATAACCAACGATACAGGCCCTCGACATATAGCAATAGCGCTGCGGCGCAAGCTCATCACTCTCTTTGGGCCGAATGACCCTGCTTGGACGGATACCGGCTGTGAAAATGAAATTAAAATAATCGGCGATGTCCCTTGTGCTCCCTGCGCAAGGCCTGTTTGCAAAGAAAAGCAACATTTCTGTATGCAGGCAATTACTGTAGAGATGGTCTGTGACGCTGCAAAAAAGTTATTAGAAAATGACCAGCGACAACCAATCTCCAGAGTCCCGCAAAAATTTAAAGAAATCTCAAAATCAGTTTTCATTGATGCTGATTACGAACGCCAGTTTAGCCGGTTAGGCCTGACTTCTATCGATGCAGTCTTTGATTTTAACACCGGCACAAATCTCACAAAAGACAATCTCTCAAAGCATCGAAGCCGTCTGCAGTTTCAAGTAGATTCGCCGCAGACTACATTGTTTCTCAAACGCTATGACCGGCCACCGGTTTCTGTCCAGTTTAGAAACTGGCTGAGTGCTCACAGGCGAATAAGCTGCGGCTTACTTGATTTCGAACCGGCAGACAAATTAACTGCTATGGGCATAAACACGCCTATGACCATTGCCTATGGCTTTCAGTGGGGCCGACTTTTTGAAAAAAGAAGTTTCTGCATAACAGAAAAAATCCCGAACGCCGAATCCCTCGAGCGGAAATTGCCAGATTATTTCAACGCGCCGCCCACAGCAGAAAACCTGAGAATGCGAAGAGATTTTATAAGGCGGCTGGCGGCTTTTATTAAAAAGTTTCACGAAACAAATTACCGTCACCGTGACCTTTATCTCTCTCACATATTTTACAGCGACGACGGCCGGTTCCACCTGATAGACCTGGCCCGTGCCTTTAAACCGTTCCTGCTCGCAGAGCGCTTCAGGGTAAAAGACATTGCACAGGTTTATTATTCGGCGCCCGGCAACTCTTTCTCAGGAACAGACCGGCTGCGTTTTTACTTTGCCCTTGCCGGTCGCAGTAAACTAACCGTCAAAGATAAGGCCTTTATCCGCAAAGTTATTAATAAGGCAAAGCGGATAGCAAGACACGATATTAAGCATGGTAGAACTGCCCCATTTGAAAACTGACAGGATTTGAGTTATAATTATGCGATGAATAAAAAAATCGCAATTATAATAGAGCGGGCGAACATAGCGCTCGGCGGGGCCGAACGCTCGGTTTTTGAACTTTCAACCGCACTGTCATCTCTCGGTCTTCAGGTACACATACTTACCGCAAAAGGCCAGACAAAAGCCAAAAACATCCATATTCTCTGTCAAAACCATCCCGGAAAACGAACCGGTTATTTTACTTTCGAAAAAGCCCTGAAAAAGCATCTCGCGGAAAACCACTATGACATAGTGCACAGCGTTTTGCCTTTTGACTTTGTCGATGTGTATCAGCCTCGTGGCGGGACCTATGCCGAATCCATTTTGCGTAACGCAGCCAGTTACCGCAGCAGGCTTATTGAATATTATAAAAGAATGACCTCTTACACAAACTTCCGCCGGACGACACTTTTGTGGGCTGAACGAAAACTGTGCAAAAATCCTGATGGCCCGGTTATCGCAGCACTTTCACAGTATGTCGCAGACCAGTTCAAAAAACACTATCGAACCGATTCACATCGGCTGGCCGTTATACCGAACGGCGTAAGAATACACAAACGAATCGACACCGCCGCAGCCGAAAGACTCAGAAAACAGATATTGACCCGATTGGGCCTTAAAGAGGCCGAAAACCCCGTCTTTTTCCTCTTCGTCGCGCACAACTTCAGATTAAAAGGACTGGCTGTTTTATTGGAAGCAATGCAGCTGGCCGCTCACATTCATACGTCTCGACCGATTTATTTAATCATTGCAGGCCGGGCAAAATCATACAAATACCGGATTATGGCAAGAAAGCACAATGTGCAAAGGAAAATTGTTTTTCTGGGAAAAATCCGACACATTCAAAATGCCCTCTCAATAGTTGATGTCGCTGTTCTGCCGACTTTTTATGACCCCTCAAGCAGATACATCCTTGAGGCACTCGCAGCCGGAAAACCCGTGATTACCACCAAATTCAATGGCGCTGCCGATTTATTCGTAAACAATCGTCACGGAAAGCTCATTGACTCACCTGAAAACATTCCCGCCCTTGCTCAGGCCATCAGCTATTTCGCAGATATGGATAACATCCAAAAGGCATCACAGGCCATACTTGATGACAACCTCAGGGAAAATATTTCCACCACCCGCCTTGCCAAACAGTTAATGTCTCTGTACGATGATATAATCGAAAAACGGAGATGATAATGTTAAATTTCATCCTTCTGATTATTCTTGCATATTTGCTCGGCTCGGTTCCTTTTGCATTGATTATCGCCAAAGCCCACGGAAAGGACCTGCGCTCCATCGGTTCGGGCAATATCGGCGCAACGAATTTAGCACGGGCGCTCAATAGAAAATGGGCTTATTTCTGCTTCCTGCTCGATATGCTCAAAGGCCTGCTGCCGATGTTGGCTGCCGTTCGCTTTATATCCTCTCCGCCGGGTATCACAGAGCTTTTTCTTGCTCTTGCTGTCGGCTCTGCGGCAATCATCGGCCATATTTTCCCCCTTTATGTGAAATTCAAAGGCGGAAAAGGCGTCGCTACAAGTCTCGGCGTAGCTCTCGGATTCTGGCCTTATTATACAATTTCTGCTGTAATTGCTCTGGGAGTTTGGGTGGCCGTTGTTTTGCTGTCGCGATATATCTCGCTGGCCTCAATTGCAGCTTCCGTTACTTTCCCGTTCGTATTGTTCTTGACGATAATCCTTGTCCCTCACTGGCAGTTTGCAAATCTATGGCCGTTACTTCTCGCTGCTGTTGTGATGCCGATAATGGTTATCACCCGCCACAGGGAAAACATAGAACGTCTGCGTACCGGAACCGAAAGTAAGATCTTTACTTAGCAATCTATACGCTATACGCCGTACGTTTATCCTAAGCTTGCCTGCACTGCCAGTTCCATAGGGGATTACCATCGAAGGGTTGGGATTTCACAAATTTAACTTTTAAACTATGATTTTACACTTACAGTTTTAGCTTTTAATCTTCTTCTTGTATCTTTCTGCGTCTTGTACCAATATCGTCAAGACAAACCAGCTACTTTGCAGGCGGGTTCAGGTACCGGAAAAACTCCGAATCGCTCGGCAGAATGACTGTAGTATCGCGCCCTAACGACTTCTTATATGCTTCCAGTGTCCTGACGAATGCGTAAAACTCAGGGTCCTTCTCAAAAGCCTCGGCGTATATTGTAATCGCCCCTGCATCGCCTTCGCCACTGACTTTCTCAGCTTGTCTGTAAGCATCCGCGAGCAGAATCGTTTTCTCCTTATCGGTGGTGGCCCTGATTTTCACAGCTTCTTCTTCACCTTCGCTGCGATACTTCTTGGCAATCCTCTCTCTCTCGGCCTTCATTCGCGCATATACAGAGCGGGCAACCTCGGACGGTAAATCAGCTCGTTTTATACGCACATCTATCACTTCAACACCGTATTCTCTTGCCTTCTCATCACACTGCTTATGCACCTTTGCCATTATCGTCTCGCGATTTACAGAGATAATTTCCGTTAGCGTATGGCGTGCAACCTCCTCGCGTAACTCCGAAAAGACTATATCATCCAGTCTGGCCTGCGCCCCGGATTCATCACGCACAGTCTGGTAAAGCTTCAGAGGTTCGACTATTTTCCACCTCGCATAGTTGTCGATAACAAGGTGTTTCTTGTCGCTGGTTATCACAGGTGCAGCCGCCGCATCATACTCCAGGACCCTATCCTCGAACTTGTGCACGCTTTGAAGGAAAGGAATCTTAAATTTCAGACCCGGCTCACTTATAGTCCTGACGTATTTGCCCAATTGTGTGATAATTGCCTGCTCAGTTTCGTTGATCGTAAACAGTATCCCTGACAAAACAACACCAGCCAATAATACCAGAACAATTGCAACTGTAATATTCGTTCTCATTTTGCACCTCCTTTTTCGAGCGGAAGGAACTGCAGCAGGTTCCCGCCGACCTCACTGTCGATTACGAATTTGCGAATACCAGGTAGAATCTGCTCCATAGTCTCAAGATACAATCGCTTGCGCGTTACGTCCTTTGCCTTTTCATACTCTTTTAGAACCGCCAGGAATCTGTCGGCGTCACCCTGTGCGCGTTTTATCCGCTCTTCTTTATATGCCTCTGCCCCCCTGATTATGCTCGCCGCTTTGCCTCTTGCTTTCGGCAGCAAATCCTCACGATAGCCATCGGCTTCCTTGACTAAACGTTCTTTATCTTCCTTGGCGCTTACAACATCGCTAAATGCCCTCTCCACCTCTTTCGGAGGACGGACCGTCTGCAGTTTCACTTCCACAACCTTTACACCGCTGTCATACCGGTCTATTATTTCCTGCAGAGCTTCGCGAATATCAAGCTCCACCTGCAGCTTCTCTGTTATCAGAACGTCATCAATCGGCCTTTGACCGACCACCTGCCGCAAAGCAACCTCCGCAGCATCCATAAGCGCACCGCGAGGCCTTTCAAGGCCGCGAACGTTGAAAAGAAATTTCTGGGCGTCATTAATCTTGTACTGTACTATTATCTGAGCATCGATTATCTGCTCGTCGCCGGTAAGCATCAGCGATTCAGCCGGTATAAATTTATACCGGGCTGGTGGACCGGGACTAATCGTTCTAAAGCCAACCTCAATGCGCCGCACCTTTTTTACCTTGACTTTGTCCACCATTTCAATAGGGCGTGGAAAATGATAATGTGGCCCCGGTTCCGTTACGGCAATCGCCTTGCCGAATCGCCGCACTACTCCCTGTTCGTCGGGCCGAACGATGTATATCCCCGACAAAAGCCACAACACCACAACAAGAGGTATCAGCCAGCTCAGCCACTTCAAGTTAAACGTAATATTAGTACCGAATGGCGGCCCGCTGTCACCCTGTGACCATTCTCTGCGATGAACCTCTACCATAATCGCACCTCTTTAAGTAAATGTTTCAGACTGGTTTCACTTCAAACACAGTGCTGATTATAACCTCATCAATAATAGCGTCAAGCAATACTATAGACAAAATTTATCCCAGCCTTCATCCCCAAAGAGCCAATTTGCCTGCCGGCATTGATTTTGCCGTCTGGATGTCGTATATATAGCTACTTATGAGTGTTAAAACCGCACATATTAAAAGTTTCGGCTGTCAGATGAACAAGCTCGATACGGCTTTGGTTACCGCTGCACTTAAAAAAGCCGGATTCTGTCTTACCGATGGTGTTAAGCAGGCCAATGTCGTTTTGATAAATACCTGTTCAGTTCGCCGGCATGCAGAAGACAGGGTTCTTTCACACCTCGGCCACTTAAAACACATCAAGGAAAACAGGCCTGATTTAGTGGTTGGAGTAATCGGCTGTATGGCGCAGCGGCTCGGCGAAGAATTGCTCCGGCACGATGCTGTCGATATTGTTTGCGGCCCGGCCCAGATTCCACAAATCACAGAGATTGTAATACAGGTTCTGCAGGAAAAGAAAAAGACCCTGGCGGTAACGGAAAAAATCCGCACCGAATCGCCCCAAAATCAGGCGTTGGAGGATTTCGAATCGGTTTATAACAGTGCCGACAAGCAAATACCCGGCCAGGCCTATGTGCGGGTGATGAGGGGCTGTAATAAATTTTGCTCGTATTGTATTGTGCCTTACGTGCGCGGGCCGGAGGTCAGCAGAGAACCAAATACCGTTATCGAGCAGATAAAGGAATTGGCCGGCAGGGGGGTGAAAATGATTACGCTGTTGGGCCAGAGGGTAAATTCGTATCAGTATATTGCAGGGGATAAAACTTATTGCCTGGCGGATTTGCTTTATCTGGCAAGTGAAATCGAAGGAATTGAATGGATTAGATTTGTTACAAGTTACCCGGCAGAGAAGTTTTATAAGGAAATAATAAAGGCAATGGCGGAATTGCCTAAAGTCTGTAAGTATCTGCATATGCCGGCACAAAGCGGCTCGGACAAAATTATAAAGGCGATGAATCGTAACTATACAGCAGCACAATACCTGGAAATGCTGGAGACGGCAAGAGATATTGTGGAGGGGATTGCGATTGCAGGGGATTTTATTGTGGGTTTTCCCGGTGAAACTGAGACGGACTTTCAGGCGACTGTAAAGTTGGTAAAGGCAGCGAGATATAAGAATTGTTTTGTTTTTAAATATTCTCCCCGGCCTGGTACTGTCGGTGAAAAAAGATTGGAGGATAGTGTGCCGCAAGAAGTTAAGAAACAACGTAATTATGAACTTTTGTCGGTGCAGGAGAAAATAAGCGAAGAACTCGGCAGGGAAATCTCTGGTAAAACGGTCAGGGTATTGGTAGAGGGATTGAGTAAAAAACCTCATTTGGGCGCTGATAATGGTGGAAATCGGCCTCAATTGGTCGGCAGGACGGAGGAGGACTGGATAGTTGTATTTAACGGGCCGAGGAGTTTGGCGGGGGAGTTTGCGAAGGTGAAAATTATAAAAACCAGTCCTTTGACGCTGTTTGGAGAGCTTGTGTAGTTGGGTTTGATTGGGGTGGATAGGCAGCATGGGTAAGAAGAAAGACTCGAAAAATTGGGTTTGATTGGGTTTGTTTTGTCGGCGGCTGGGAAGTGGTACATTTTCATATTCCTTTGTTATTACAGAGTTTACGTTAATTTGGGTGTTCGGAAAATTGGGTTTGTTTTGCATAATAGAGTGTATCCCAATAACCCGTTCTATTGCGGCCGGCTGCAAAGCTCGATGACTGCGTTGTCGGCCAAAAACGTTCTCAACGTGGCGAAAGCCACGCCTCCGAGCATTTTTGGCCTGCCGCCTTGGCCTCGAACTTTTCGCTCGGCCTCTTAACGAACCGGTCATTCGGATAAACTCTCGGGTCATAATTGGTAAATGGTTAATATGGTAAATTGGGTAATTGGTTAAATAGTTCATTGTTTTTAGTTTATAGTTCGTAGCTTCCTTTAACTTTGAACTTATTGTGGCGTGTATCTGCTGATACGAAAACGTGCGGTTCTCCGCGAAACCTTCGCCTGCCGGCGGTTTACGTTTGCCTATTGGCAAACATACGGGTATTTTACCACAATTACAAGCAAAAGTCAAGAAAAAACGGCCTAAAAGGAGTTTTAAGCACATAAATAGTGGTGCCGGAGGCCGGAATGAGGGCGCAGTTTGAAACGGAGGTAGAGCAGCTTCAAAGTGAGAAAGTTAAAATAATAAGTATAAACACGTAATACAAGATATAAAATAAAAAAAGGTGGGAATTGTTTGTTGCGTGGTGTTTGTTTTGGTGATAGTATAAACGGGCTAACTTGAGGGACACAACTTAGCGGAGTTTTATTAGAAATAGCGGGTATTAGTTTCGTAACTCGTAGCTCGTGACCCGAGAGACTGGATATGGCCGGAAATAAAAAAGCAATGGGCTACAAGGACATCCTCCGGGCTTTAAGGAAAGTAAAATATGCGATCACCTGCAAAATTGCTCTCAGATTGGTTGCACCTTCACCGTTGCAAGAAAGTTCACTTTATT
>Ga0180432_10006540_pt1 | contig 15094 bp, 14 predicted proteins | sample SS_ome_10_FD_132414 | JGI IMG/M metagenome (GOLD analysis project Ga0180432, IMG submission 132414) | Hypersaline lake sediment archaeal communities from the Salton Sea, California, USA - SS_1_MS_2 metaG | ecosystem: Environmental > Aquatic > Non-marine Saline and Alkaline > Hypersaline >... | reverse complement strand
GTTCCTCCTAAACCCGTTATGGTGAAATGGAGATAGAGCTGCTCATATCGTTCGAGCGCCTGCCTCAACCCAAAGTTATTGTTGATAAGGTTGGTGAAATTTTTCGACCAGAGCACAAACGTGTGCACAGACCTCAGACTCAAATCGACAGTATAAGTGTATCCAGCGGGGCCGTATACCTTTGCTTCTTCCTGTTTGATGACAGAAGTCAGCCAATCAGGGAAAAAGGCGACCAAATCGGTGCGGCGGGATGCGCTGATAACTTTTCTCATGTTCCCTTGACACTTAGTCCCAGGAAATTTAGTATTTTAACTGATAATAGAGAGTCAGAGCAATGCCAATCCTCAAAGCAAAGAATCTCAAGAAAAGCTTCCAAAAGCGTTTAGTTGTCAAAGGAGTCGATATCGAGGTCCACTCCGGCGAAATCATAGGACTCCTGGGACGGAATGGCGCTGGGAAGACCACAACATTTTTGATGATGGTCGGATTGATCAAACCTGACAGCGGGACCATCTATCTCGACGAAAAAGATATCTCCCACTTCTCAACAAACAAAAGGGCGGATGCAGGAATAACATACTTGCCTCAGGAAAATTCCGTATTTTTGAAAACAACAGTCGAAAAAAACATCTGGATGATACTCCAGGTCCAAAAGCGCAACAAAACTGAGATTAAGGAAATCACGTCCCGCCTCCTTCAAGAGCTAGGACTCACCGCCCTCGCCAAACAAGGGGCTCACAGTCTTTCCGGAGGAGAGAGACGGCGACTGGAAATATGCCGGGCACTTGTTATTGAGCCAAAATTTCTGCTTCTCGATGAACCTTTCACCGGGATTGATCCGCTCACCATCATTGAGTTGCAGAAAATTCTATTGAACTTGAAGGATAAGGGAATCGGCATCATCCTCTCCGACCACAATGTGCGAGACACCTTGAAAATTGCCAACACAGCCTACATCATCGATGACGGGGAAATTCTTGTCAAGGGAAGCCCCGGAGAGATTGCTGCTGACATGTCGGCCAAAGAGAGATTTTTGGGCGAAAATTTTAAACTGGGGGATGAGATCGAGTCTCACTCTTCTTGAGAAAAGAGCTGATCTCCGAGTGTTTCACCAAGAAAGAAGAAAAACAAAAAGAAATAAACTGTCAGAAGGATGGCCAGAAAGCCCAAAATTGGTATGGGCGATGCCGCAATCAAACGGAAGATCGTAACTTTAGTCACAACAGAAGCCAGCCATAGGGTAACAAGCCAGAGGCCGGTAATCATCACCACATCGAAAACGCGGGATTTTATCCATGACGGTAAATTCATGTTTTTCTGCCTAAAGTGAGGTCGGCTCTCCTCTTCTGTGTCCTCCTCACGAAAACCCCGGCTAAACGGCAGGCCTTGTTGATCAATCCCCTCCGGCAGACCCATTCCCGTATCTGCCGGAGCGGAAGCTTCTGCCGCTGCAGGAGCTTCTTCTTCAATCAGCTTTTCCCCTTCTTTGAACTCTTCCTCTTTCGGGAACATAGCCCTTTCCGAGGGAATTGTGTCCTCGTCCACTCCCATTTCTTCGTCGCTCGCCAAACCCGAAATGGCCCCCTCCTTCATACTCTGTGCCCAAGGGGGAAGCTCTCCTGTCTCTTCATAGTATTTTTTCGTTTTTTCTCGTTCTTCTTTTAGAGAATTAAGGAACTGTTCGATTTCTTCCTTTTCTTTTTCAGCTGGATCCACAATTTTCTCCAAGTCTTCCGTTTTGAAATCTATAGATTCGTTCTCCGCACTTATTTCGCCAGTCTCTTCTTCCACGCCAGCAAACACGTCTTCAACCTGACTTATTTCCTCACTATCAGGAGTAGTCACATCCACAGGCTCTTCTAAATCATCAGGCATTTGTTCATCGGCGAACTCATCATCTTTTTGCGGTTCTTCCTCTTTTGTTTCTTCTGGCTTTTTCAATTCAGCTTCTTTTTCCGTCAAGATTTCTTTGTCAACATCCTCAAACTCCGCAGTCCTCTCTTCGGATTCTTGCGACTCTATTTCCTTTTCCGGCTCTTCTTCCAATTCGCCGGTTTCTACAAACGTCTCTTCTGTATCGGGAATTTCATCTGATTCTTCATCCGGAGCGAGTTCTTCTTCCCTCCCCATATCAGGTGCTTCAACGTCAAGGTCTTCACCCTCTGTCATTTCAGAGGATTCGGCGTCAAGGTCGTTTTTCTCGCTCAGGCCATCGTCTTCGGCTTTCACTTCATCTTTTTCAAGTTCTTCCCGAAGCTCTTCGGTTTTCTCGGGTTCGACATCTTCAAGGGCAGAAGCTAAGTCTTCTGAATTTTTTGAAAGCTCCTCCTCTTCAGGCTCAGGCTTCTCTTCATTCACATCCACAATCTTTTCACCGGGAATTTCTTCATCGACAAATTCATCCTCAGGAAAGATAAGCTGAGTCCCGCAGTTAGAGCAGTATTCCAACCCCTCATCGATGATTGCCTTACAATACGGGCAGCGTCTTATGGCCATCATTTTATTTATATAAGTAAAAAAACCCGTTGTCAATCAAACTTCATAAATCAACAGAAAAAAATCAAATTAGAGCTAAGTGTGTTTCTCAACAGCCACCATTTCCGGTCGAAATACCAGCCAGATAAGCAAGCTCACGGGCCAATTGGCAAAAAAGACCATGATCACCACAAGCCACCCTGGTTTGCCCCTTTTTTCCGCATCACCATAGACCCAAATGAGGCTCCAGATGAACAACCCGAGCATGACCAGAAAGAAAGGAACGGCGATAAAAATCCAGAAAATGGTTTCCATCTCTATATCCTCCAAATGTGTTTTCTCAATTGTTCAATCACCTTATATATTTTTTTTATCTACTAATAATACTGCTCTAGCGGACCATTCTATTCAGCACCTAAAAGAGCTATCAGAAAAAGCAGACGGATCAGAAGACATGGACTCATTGACATGAAAGGCAAAATGATTACAATACAGATTACCCGTGGGCGATTAACTCAGGGGCCAGAGTGCTACCTTCACACGGTAGAAGTCACAGGTTCGAATCCTGTATCGCCCACCACTTTCTTTTCAACAACTTGCGTGATTCCCTTTCCCGGCAAAATGGCAGGTGTGCCCAAAACTGTGCCCAAATTTGGACCTGGCAACAGCTGGACGACATGCTGAAGGTGTCTCTCGCTCAGGTGGGAATAGATCTCGGTCGTCTTAATCGACCTGTGGCCAAGGAGCTTCTGTACCGCCCGGATGTTTCCGGATCTCATCATTATGTAGCTTGCGAAAGTATGCCGCCAGGTGTGAAGGGTCGCATACGGGATATCGAGTCTTTTTAGCTGCCTTCTGAACTTGGTTTCGAGCGAATGAACATTGATCTTTCCCCCATCAGCCTTCGTGAACACCCAATTGCAAATCCTTTCTTTCTTGAGCAGTGTGTAAAAGACCACGTCGTGCATGGGTACGTGTCTCTCCTCGTTTCCCTTCGGTTTCCAGAAATCTTTGGGCCTGATCAATATCTTCCGCGTGCTGAAATCGACGTCTTCCCATTCGAGGTTTGTGAGCTCTCCGATTCTCATCCCCGTGTACAGCAGCGTTACGTAGATTTCCTTCGTCCATACGTCAGGGCATTCCTCCAGGATAAGCGCCACTTCCGCCTCGCTGAAGAATCTCGGGTTCCTCCTCGCTGTGCTCAGAAATTTAACGTTTCTTGCGGGATTTTCCTTCACGTAATTTAATTCGAGCGCTCTGCTGAAGATCCTCTTTATCGCCTTGAGCTCTGTATTCACGGTCGACCTCTCCACGTTTCCTTCCTTCTTCCTCTTTGAAGGCGACCTAAGCCTGAATGAAACGTACCGGTCGATCATTCCCCTGTCAACGTCCGATAGGTTTACAACCCCTTCCTCACCCTTTAGGTAGTTCTCTAGTTGATTGAATACTAGAGAGTAGTTGTGGTGCGTCTTTTCGCTGTTCCTAGATTTAACGTATTCCAGAAATTCCTTGCCGTACATACCGATCGGGATTCTCTTGCTTTCTATCAGCTCTTTCCTTGAAAGTCTGTAGCTGATTTCCCTGAACTTCTCTTGTGCTTTCTTCTTGTCCTTTCCGAGGCTTTTCCTGTGCCTCTCCCCTGCTAGGTAGTAGGTGATGTACCAGGCTTTTCCTCTTTTGAAGAGTTTAGCCATTTTCCTTTCTTTACTGAATCTCCGTCAGGAACTTCTCTACCTCCCTCACAATGATATTCCCCCTCTCTTTCATTTTCAACCACTTCGTGATCTCATCTTCTTTAAACCTCAGCAAACCATTCACTTTTACATAGGGAATAAGCTCCTTCCTCGTCCAAGAATAGAGGGTGGATTTCTCTATTTCAAGAATCTTGCAGATTTCCTCGGGAGTTAGAAGCTTTTCCATATAGATTTTTCTTCCTCCTTCCTTGAATTTTCCATTTTCCTTAGATAAATATTAATAAGAATCTTTATGCGAGGTTTCATTCCACTCAAGATTCTAATTTAAATATCTTAGTCAGCTACATAATATTCACACGCCATCTCAATACCTGCTTTGATTGAGGGAAGAAGACTATCGCGCATAGCTTTGCCCTTTTCTGAATTATTTAAAAATTCCTCAGGCATAAAAGCAGCACAATTTATGGTGATTTCCATAAGACCATCTAACTTATAGTAAGTTAGATCCACTATTACCCTGTCTTTATTGTCTGTTACAAGTACGTAGGTTGATTGTGGTTTTTGCATTTTAAAATAACCTCCTTGATTTCTAATTTTCTTGGAATGCGGTATAAACCCTTCAGATTTTATGACTTCCAGCCTCTTCTTTTCCAAATATTTATTCACAATTTATCCTCCTTAACATATGTTCAGTTAACATCAGCATCATCAGAAATATCAGTATTACATTGTCACGTAATACATGAGGAAACTGACGTTTCTGGCGTTTCTGATGTTTCCTGTAATCCAAAACTCTGTTTCATTCGCTCAATCTTTTCAAGATCTATCAATACAGCAGATGCTCCAGATCGAGTTTTTGCCTTTCCAAATCCCATAGCTGAGAGTCTGCGTCCAACTCTCTGATATGAAATTCTAGTTTTTTCTGATTTGTACTGGTTAAATTCATCGGTTATTCTTTTGACAGGGAGAATTCCACCTTCAGTCTCATCCAAAAGATTTATTATTTTTTTTAGAATTTCTGCCTCTAAACTAAGAGATTTTTCGAGGAGCCTCTGGTTAGCTATATCCCTCACAAGTTCTAAGAAAGCTTCAATCCGTTCAGGCCTCATAAAGCGTATTATCTGATAGAATGGCTTAAGAATATCTCCCAATCTCCCATTCACAGGTTTCGGTAACTCTTGTAGAGATTCTCCAAGATACCGTGCTCGAAATGCGGTTAACAACGTTTTGAGCTCCCTCGAATCCTCTGGTAATACATCATTTTCGAAGTTTCTGGTTGCTTCAGGCATGCTAATATTTATTGCTCTTGTTTCTAAAATTTCATGAACAGGCTCATTCGTCGCAATGATAGTGGGACCAAATACATCAAAGTATACAGTATCACGATAGGCTCCTTTCTCCGGATACAGGACACGCGGAACTTGAACACCTCTTTCAAATCGATGAAGAATAATATCTTCACTTCCATTCCTTTCGGCTTTTTTCCATAGATTCATGACATCAAAAAAAATGGATGCTTGATAATTATTAGCAATTCTTAATATATAAGCCTCTCTTAAAGACTCCACATGGATTCCTCTAAATGATGTATATGTCATGGCTTTTCCCGTTCGGCTTTTTCCCCTTTCAGGAATACCATGAAAGTTAATAATGGGAGAATATTGAATATTTTCAAGAATATATGTATGAATACTCCAACATGCAGCTAAATCATAATACGCTTCACCAGGGAGCTCAGATACATCCTTCAGGTAATTCACAATATCATCATATATGAGTTTATTTATATCACTGGACGAGAGCTGTGATAGCTCTTTCCAAAGCCCCACAACCTCATCACCATTAAGAAGTAGCCAAGGAATTGACTCCTTTTGAGGTGGGCGATAGAGAATTCTTCCTTGTTGGATCTCAGTTAAAATTGAAAGATTATTTCCATCTTTTACAAGAAAAGCTATTTCATCATTATGCTCGACTATATCAACTAAACCATCAAATTTGGCTGTGAATATGATCTCATCAAAAGTATCCACTCCCAGAACTTCGGATGCACACGGATCTGATTTTTGACACTCCTTAATCACCTTCCTATAACCATCAATATCTTTATTCGTCAATTCAAAACGCGGCTTTATTTCATAATTAAGATATGCTTCAGACTTTGCATATGATTCTCGAGATATCATCCGTAAAACAGGATCAAGCTTTGTAGGTAGTTCAGTTCTATCTGTATCTTGAGGGATTAGATGTATCTGATGTTTTATTATGTTTTCTGCAGTGGCTATTAATCCGTCAAAATCATCCTTGGTATGCTCTTTCGCATAATCATTCAAGTCGGATCCGTTTGGTAATTGAATGACTTTGATCCTATCTCCTAAAAGCTCGCCTATACGTTGAGTCCCTGATTCCCCGGCATCATCAGGATCAAGACAGAGATAAATTCTTTTACATCGAGAGAACTTGGGGGCAAATTCTGGTTTAAAATTCCGAGCACCAAAAACACCCACAGCAGGATGACCTAATTGAGCTGCCGTGATACAATCAATTGGCCCTTCAGTCAGAACAATATCCTCGCTAGCTAATGCATCTTCGTTAAAGAGATACTGAATTTCTCCGGGCAAATTCAGGTATTTAGGATTTCCCTCAGAACTGATTCTGCTTGTCATAGATACAACAATACCTCTTTTCCAATTGGGAATAATTATCCTATTCATGAAATAATCTAAGATTGCTCCACTCTCAGCTCTTTTTAAAACGCCAGCATTAATGCAATCATCTTCTAAAAACTTACAGGTGTTAATTAGGTGGTTTCTTAATCCGCCCTTCGCATACCCTATTTGAAAAGTTGATATGGTCTCCTCATTGAGTCCTCTTTCTTCCTTGAGATACCGCTCAGCCTCAGATGGGAGGCAAACATAATAAAAACGAGCAGTATAGGTTAGTATTTCTTCTAAAAGACGCTTTTGCTGAATCTGATCTCTTACCTCAACAGTAAAACTAGGAATATTGACTCCGACAAAATTTGCTACTGTGAACAGTGCCTTAACAAATGTCTTTTCTTCAATCAGCTCAACAAATTTAAAGACATCTCCACCTATTCCACAACCAAAACAGTAAAAGAATTGATCTTTAGGATTAATTGAGAAACTTGGATTCGTTTCTTCGTGAAAAGGACACAATGCCTTATAGTTAGAATTAATGTGTAGGTATTTATCTGCTACATCTACTATATCAGCTGCCTCTCTGACCTTTTCAACATAATGCCAAAAATTGCGACCCATAATTTGCTTACCTCAATGTTATTAAAAACTATCAATCATCATGATTTCACTTGACATAATTTCAATCGTTCCCAGTTGATTATTTTTAATCCTCCATTTAACTTTCAGATTTTTTAATCTATAATAAAAAAGCCCACACATTTTCATACACCTCGTATCGTTAATGTTCATGGGTGGGGCAAGGGATGCAGCCTTGCCCCTTCTATTTTAAATCACGAATTCCATGCTTTCATCATATTCTGTTTATCATCATCAGAAAATTTCTTTCTCATATTACTCATTAAATTTAATATAACCATTTTGTCTTTACTGTTCCAATGTGCCTCTATTTTTATAGATTTTTTTGCTGCTCTGAGATCGTTTTTGCCTTTTTCCAACGAAAGGAATCTACCCAAGTTAAATTCTGATAAAAATCCTGTTGCTGAAATAACACAAATACTTCTATCTGGATATTTTCGGACTCTAATAGAATCAGAAGTTTCTTTTTCAAGTGGTTTCATTCCGATAATTTTCATTTTAGTATCATAATATAACTCTACGAAATCTTTCCCCTTAAACAACTCCTGACTCTTTCTGTTCAATTGAAACCCTTGTAATGAGACTGAAATAATGGGTTTAGTACTTCTTTTTCTCTTTGGGGAATATTTTGTAAAGGTCATATTCTTATTTTCTCATTCCTAAATTATATATATTATATTTATCAATTATTACACTGTCAAGTATTTTTTATATATTTCTATTTTTTTAGTATTGTCTAATGCCCCGGTTACTCTTAACTAATTCTCGGAGCCTCAGATTATCAATACCTCCATGCTGCATAAGTTCTCGATTAGAATAGGTCAGTGGTTCATCGGGCTCATAACCCAGAGGTCGCTGGTTCAAATCCAGCCCCCGCTACCAATCTTTCTCGGGGTAAACAATTGTCTCCCACTTTACGTATCCATACGCAATAGCGAGCAAATTTAGGCATTTTGTGTGACACCTGTGACATGGGGAGAGGTTTGTGCTTTCAGAGTTCTCGCTGATTGTCATACTCTTAATTGATACTACCAGCTTACACTCTCAATTGACAACGCTCCCTGCCCTATGCTACAAGCATGAGAGGGGTTAACTCTATTAGACTCTACTTCTCCAAATTGTATATAGATCCTTAAATAATGGATAGAATGCAAACAAAGGGGTGATGAATTTGTGTGATCGCGAAGAGCAATCTCTTAACTTTCCAAGGACGGTATTCTTTGAAGCCTGCCGAGGTGTTTTCGAGGGAGGTGGATGCAGAGCTGCTGCTCATGTTGGAGCCTATGACGCGGCACTAAAGTGTGGGATCAACTTCTCAGAGGTTGCAGGCACATCTGCGGGCTCTATTGTCGCTGCGTTGGCAGGAGCAAGGGCCTCGCCGGAATTCTTGGATGATCACCTTAGCAAACTTGATTTCACCCTCTTCTTAGCGGAACCTGAGAAGCATGAGCTTGCATCATCGTGGTGGCTGCGGTTTCTAGGTCGTTTGCTCCGCCTTCCACTCTTAAGACGGATGCTAATAGCCGATGAAATTGGCAAGGTCATTTCGTATGGAGGCCTCTATTCATCCTCGCCCATAGAGGGATGGATTGATGATCTGCTTTCAGAACTTCTGCCTTCTGCTCCTCGTCCTGTTGTTTTTAAGGATCTTCTGATTCCAGTCCGCATTGTAGCGACGGATCTTGTTGCTGGGAAAGCGAAAGTCTGGGGGACTCGAGAGACACCGAATGAAAGAGTTGGATACGCAGTACGATGCTCTTGTTCAATTCCAGGCTTTTTTCAGCCTGTATCGAGTGGAACAAATCGGTATGTAGATGGAGGAGTATTAAGCAATCTCCCATCATTTGTGTACTCGGATGCAGCTGGTACTACAGGTCCATCCCTGGGAGGTCGAATCCTTGCTTTTCGCCTCGAAGAAGATTTCAGAAGCCCTAGGAAATGGTCGGTTAAAACCCTTCTTGAAAGACTTTTGGCAACCGTCGTTAGTGGTGCGACTGAACTTCAGGTCGCTATGCAGGGAGACGTTCATGTGGTGTCAATACCGACTGGAACAACTCGTGCTACTGATTTTCGAACAATCAAGGAGAGCGATATCAAGCGATTACGGCACTCCGGAGAGCAAGCAACCATCAACTTCATTCATGATGAAGCTATCCGGATTCGAGGTGCAACATACGCCGAGACCTCTTGCTGGGACAGAGATGAACTGTATGATGTCCTGGTTAAAGCAGCACAGGAACCGGCGAAGGCGATCTACATTGCAGAACCAGACACTGAGTGGTTTTGGAAACTGTTCCCCTCCGCTTATCGTTGGTGTTCGAAAGGAACTCAAGTGAAAGTTCTAGTTGCACCAATTTCAGCAACGGATGAAAAGGCGGCCCGCGAGCAACAAAGACGGCATTTAATTTCTGGCATAGGGGCAGAAGTCAAGGAGGAGAAAGGATTACCTCTCAATGGTTACTTTATACGTCGCGAGGATAACAATCGCGATGCAGCGATTCTTATTCACCAGCGTGGGACAGAGGATGCGCCAAAAGCAACAACATACATAGGCTCTCGCCACCGCGAGGTAATTGCTGCTGCATGTGATCGAATCTGTGGATTCTTTGCTGGTATAGGCGAGAAAGATGTTAGATTGCAATCACATCCGCCCGAGGAACTCATAGAGTTACTCAAGAAAAATGTCTGGCAGTATACACAACCAGAGGTGCAAATTGAGGCAGAAGAGATTCCTGTGGAGAACGTCGAGCTCATAACTAGATACGTCCGTTCCTACAAATATAGGCAGATAGCCTATCTCGCAGAGGCCTATGAAGTCGCAGGAATTCCTTTTTTCGCGACGGCAGCAGTCCTCTCAGGTTCTGATCAGATCTCGATTGTAACTCCGCCTGTTCTTGAGAAATATGGGAACCACCTTGTGGCAATTGAGGGCAACACCCGCGTTCTTTATTGTTTGCGCAACGGAATAAGTCGACTCAATTGTTTTATCGTCCAAGGAGTGAAGGAACCTCTACCCGGGCGGCCGGTTGATCCTCGACGGGTTGTTCTTTCGACGCAACGCATGCAACCAAAAGAACGAATGGAAGGATTCAATTATGATCGTTTCCGAAGTATAGAAGGTGCAGTCAGGCCAGTGATGGAGGTGGAAGTGTCATGAACGATCGAAATCGCCTATCTGCTTTAGTAAGACCGGACAAGTTTCTCGGAAAACAAGCATCAGAGGCTTTTGCTGAGCTAATTTGTGTGCATCAGTCGATTAGCAAAGTAAAAATCTGCTATTATGAAGCTCCTCCTAGTCTTCAAAAGCGTGTAAAGATGAGCAGACTAGAAGAGGAGCTAGTAAACGCCGCCCTAAAGATTCGCAAAGAAGTAGGGATGCCTTTCTGGGAAGCGCTATTTGCTGCATGTTTGAAGGCAGGAAGATTCACCAATCCGTTGCTTGATGCGGCTCTTCTTCACCAAGGACCTGGGAGCAAGAAGCAAATATTGCGGGCAGATGTTTTAGCAGGTAAGCTGACGGAGATAGCAAACAAGAAAAGTGAAGGGAAAGCTGTAGGCTTTTTATCAGAAGTTAAACTAAAATCAGGAGAACTCCTACACTTTGTCTTTCTAGACTTTCACTGTGAAGTATCGGGAGAGAATACTAAGTTAGTATCAGCAATTTGTAGTCGGTTGCTGTCAGGCGGCTTTTTGTTACTTGACTCAGGTGATTCCTATCATGCCTGGGGAACTCAGCTCGTTTCTTCATCGGAGAGAGTAAAACTACTTAGTCGCTCACTTTTTTTTATGCCGATTATTGATGGGATCTATATCGCCCATCAGCTCATCCAAGATGCAAGTTCAATCCGGATCTCGGTCGGTGGGCAGAGGAATTGTGCTCCACAAGTTATCAGAGTTCAAGTCAGCGGAGTTTAATGCCAGTTCCTCCCCAGCGAAAGGAGACTATTGAGCCTCATGCTTCCCAGGGAGCGGAGGGACGGATTGTAACCGGAATAACGCCTTGTTAAGATAGACGTATAAAAGGGAAGGGAATTCATAGAAAATGGGGAGGATCATATGGCTAGGAACGTGCGCCCGCAGGAAATCGATCAATTCAGGAAGGTCGTTAGTATTCCTGACTCTGCGATTACAGCGCGAATCCTCGCGAGTGTGAGGCAGTTGCACGAGATCCGTGAACTTGAACCGGCCATCCGGCAGATACTATACGATACAAGCGAAACGCCACATGGTCCCACTGAGATTGCAGATGTAATTACTCCGAAGGTAATGCTTCGGGGGGAACGTGTAGTCGCTGCATTTATCCTCAAAGGCAAGAGCTTTCTAAAGGTAACAAGTGAGAGCATTGCGCATCAGCTCTTCAAGATTCGGCAGCTTAAAGATTTACATCTCTTAGTTCTATGGGCTGTGGGGAGCATTCAAGACGACGCTCATCGCGATTTCGTACAGGCTGCACTCGACGCAGATGTGGACTACTTGATTATCGATGCCCACGATTGTGCTCGAATCCTGTTGGCATACGAGAAGCTCTGTGCGATCGACGGCACACCTTTCGATGATACAGGTGTCTGCGCTGAGGGACACGAACTCGATCAAGGTGTAAAGCTAGAGTTCTATATCCGTGAAGATTTACATTTTGTGGTACTACGTCTCCAAGATATCAGCCACGGTCTAGCCAAGCGATACTCTGCGGTGATCTTGACAGATCCTCATTACGATTGGGAGGCGCTTCGAGCGATCATAGTGAATGCTACAGATCAGATTCGCACTCAACGATATCACCGAAATGAGCTGACGCGCGTACGCTGGGAAGATTCGGATGCGCATGTTGTTTGGCTATACTTAGCGTCCGACCTTGAGGACGTCAGACACCACAATTGGCTTGCGCAAACGCAATGGATTGCAGACGATCTCCCCGAATACGCCCGCCCCCTTTCACTGAACGCTGATGAAGAGGTCAAAGGGATCTCCATAAGCTGGAACGAACTTTATTCAGGCATGAAGGAGCACTACAAAAAGTACACTGTGTCAAAGGCCAAGGTTTTGGAAAAGCTCGATCCTCTACTGCGCGAGGCTGTGAAGCTTGGAGAGTACGCTGTAGATCTAGGCGAGCGGTTTGAAAGAGGAGAAATTACAATGGAACAGTTAACCAATGCTATGCGCGAGCGAGAAGCACATGTTTCCGAGATCTACATGACCTCAGGGAACCTGCCGTTCCCATCAGAGGACCTGAAGGACTACGACCAAGTAGCACAATCTCTATTCGCAGACGTTGATAACATCTTCCTGTACTTTCGAGACATTGGTCTGGAGAAGTGGCCCGAGGAGCAGAGGCAACATCTCTTTCGAATGGCGATTCAGAAATTCAGTCAAGATCTAGACTGCCTCCGCCACGAAGAGAAAAAAGTACACGAATGAATGGATAGTCTCATGCTACGTCTCAACCATGAGAAGCACTGAAAGAAGGCTCGTAAGCAATGAAACAGATCAATATCTGGGTTCTGGGTGAAGTTCTCAAGCATCTTCGAGACCTCCAAAAATCCGATCAGATTAAAAATTGTGAGCAAGTAAGGGTTGAGAAAGGTGCTTATAATGCGTATTACCCTAAGTGCAAGCTGAAATAAGCTAATCGCATACGCGCTGAAAATGTGACTGCCTCAGCTATGCCTTACTATTGGCCAGAGTGTTTGGAGGATTGCCCCAAATACCTAAAATCCAAAGACTTCATGGTCTCTTTGAGTGGAGAAGAGAGAATGACAGAAAAAACTTTGACTCAATCAGCGATTCCTACTCCTATAATTGGCGTTGTTGGAGAGGTACTCGGAAATCACTACTACAGCCATAATCGTTTGAATTCTCTGTTTTGGGATAGTGGCGCCCCTGGGGAACCGCCTAAGGGGAATTGTGTTCGAAAATGTCAGGAGTGGCTCAAACGATGTAACACTGATCCCAAAGTTGATGCTTTTGCTGTTCTTGGTAAAGTGCTTGAGGACTTTTTGGAGATGGAGGGCACTGGAATACATGACGAAATTGCTGCTAAAAACAGAGAACGGGTTAAAGAGATACTTGCAAAACACGGACTCTCTTACCATACAGGAGGGCAGATTCTTGGAGCTGAGACGGGACTCCCTTCCAGGTCTCTCAAAGAAATTTTAGCGAGCAGGGATCTCGGAGCCATAGAGATTGAATTCCAGCGGGCGATAGCCCATCTAGAAACAGACCCGGCTGCGGGGATCACAGCGGCAAGTTCGATGATAGAGTCTTTATGCAAGGTATACATCGAGGATGAGGGCTTAGAAATGCCTTCCAAACAGACGATCAAGAACCTTTGGAAAGTAGTGAGAGAGCACATTGGGCTTGATCCTGGATCAAAAGAGGATCAAGACATCTCGCGGATTCTGTCCGGTTTTACATCCGTTGTTGATGGTATCGGAGCACTCCGAACTCACACGGGTACAGCGCATGGACGCGGACGAAAGCAGTACAAACTTGAACCAAGACACGCTAGGCTCACAATCCATGCAGCTCATACTTTGGTATCCTTCGTCATCGAGACGTGGGAGTCACGGAAATAGAAAAGGGGGAAAATTCATGACAGAAGACACAGAAGAGAAAAAAGACTTGTTTGCAGTCTTCGCTGAGGCCGAAGGATTTGAAACGCCTCTAATTCTCATCAACCTTACTTTTGCTCGACTTATAGATGACATTGTGTTCCCATATGAAGAAAAGGAACCTTTTTTCATCGATGGTGTTTCAATCTCGCAGAAAGCACTAAAAAAGTTAAAGATACTTCGACAGAAAGAGAGATTCTTGACCGCATTTGAAGACCTACACATCGGGCTTCGAAGAGGAACAAAGGAAGAACAAAAAATCTATGGAGAGCAATATCACATCCGTTTAGAAGCAGCTTTAAGGGAAGGGTGCGAGGATGTTACTTCCCAGGTAATAAAGGCGTTTGACGCAAAGATCAGGCCCAGTTTGAAAGATTACCTGCCAAAAAGAGAGGAACTCATCCAAGCTGCATATCAAGTCTTTATCGCTGGGATGAAGATTCTCAGCAACACTTGAAACTCTGAATGAGCTTCTCCAGCTTCTTCCTGTACTTTGGGGGAATATGGTTTTGTCCGGTCCGCCACTTCCAGACCTGATACTCCCTGACACCAAGGATGTAAGCAACTGTCCCATCGTTCATTTCATGCAGCTCCAGGTCTGAAAAAGTTCCCAGTTCTCCTGTCTGATGCTCCTGTTTCGTTCATCATTTACGTCTGCCCATGAGAGATGCAGAGGGAGACAAGAACATCAGATTGCCACAGAGCTCGCACCCCAAAAGCCACGATTGAGCTTGGGATTACTATCTATTATAAAAAAATGAAGCTATTACAATCACTATCATATAGAAATTAATAATCGATGATTCCAAAATTAACAGTGTGAAAGTAATATAAAAAAAGTGAATTTTGTATCATAAAGCTAATATTAAGATATTTTAGGAGACATCTGGAACTAAAAAATTAATAAAACGATAATTTTTCAGAGGGGAAATATCGACAATATAAATTTTCGTAATGGTTAATTGTGTGGCTCAAAGCCATAGAAACTACTTTAGAAAAATCTTGTAGATTAGCTGTATTT
>Ga0180432_10006539_pt1 | contig 15094 bp, 8 predicted proteins | sample SS_ome_10_FD_132414 | JGI IMG/M metagenome (GOLD analysis project Ga0180432, IMG submission 132414) | Hypersaline lake sediment archaeal communities from the Salton Sea, California, USA - SS_1_MS_2 metaG | ecosystem: Environmental > Aquatic > Non-marine Saline and Alkaline > Hypersaline >... | reverse complement strand
GTCCTGTTCGTGGGTTTGCCCTCATTCAGTGATACGGCGGATCGCGCCCGTGGCTTCTTTGATGGCCTGGGCAAGATCATTCCCCAGCCCGCATTTGCCCTGACCGTCAACGGGCGCGGTCTTCGCAGGCAATCGCATCAAGTGACTATGGCTTCACTGTCAATCTACCCGGAGATCAACGTCATCATCGGGGTCAACGATCAGGCCGCATTGGGCGCTCTGGATGCAGTGCGGGAACTCGGCGTGCCCCGCGAGAGCGTCCTGCTGGGCACCTTTGGGTTGGAAGGATCTGTTGGAAGACACTCCTTGCTGAACGAGTGCCCGAATTTCGTCGGGATAGCGGTGTTCCCGGAGTTTATCGGGCGGATCTGCGCTGATGTTGCCGTCAAGGCGTACAACGGTTTGCCATTGCCTGCGCAGGTCATCGCTCCCACGGCCGTCGTGACCCACGAAACACTGCCCAACTACTATGAGTTATCAGATGGTTCCTGGAAGACTCGATCGGATCTGCCGCAGCATCTTGCTCTGGAGGAGTGGACTCCAGAGGCGGCCACTCTTGCGCCGGAGGATGTCGTTCGGTTCCCGAAGCTGATCGGGTTTGTGCGCTACCTGCACGACGAGTACTACGATCAGCTGGTGGAAGGGCTGCGAGAGCGAGCAGAGGAGCATGGCGTCGGCGTCAGAGTCACGGACGCCAGTGCGGACCTGGCAGCGAGCATAGAGCTTGCGCGCCGATCTATTGCCAAGACTGCCGCCGGACTCATTGAGGATGGCGATGCAGTGATTCTGGATGCGGGTACGACGAACGCGTGGCTGGCGCAGGAACTGTCGAATCGAAGTGATCTGAAGGTGACAGTTATTACCAATTCGCTTCCGGCGATCGAGATACTGCACGATGCCGATCACGTCACGCTCATTGGAATCGGAGGGGTTCTGCATCGTCCAAGCCAGTCGTTCCTGGGGGCTCAGACCGAGGCCGCGCTCGGCGAACTACGGGCGGATAAGGTGTTCCTGGGTGTATCGGGCGTAAGCATTGAACACGGTATCTCCAACGCCCATCTGGCGGAGGCTGACCTCAAGCGCAGAATCCTGAAGGCCGCGAAAGAGGTAATCATGCTGGCCGACAGTCTCAAGATTGGGCAGATCTCTCTTGCCAGGATCGCACCGATATCGGTAGTTGACAAGCTGGTTACCGATGACCAACTCTCCTCGCTGGATAGGCTTGCCATCACACAGGAGGGAGTGGAGATCGTATTCGCTGAGGATTCGTGAGGTATTCAGGCAGTAACGTGTGACGGCTAGCCAGCGAACAGTGACTGCCGGCACGCAATCACTGGAAGGCAGGATACAGCTGCCTATAGACTCGAAAGATACTGCAGATGGGCCCAGTCAACCCTGTCCCGGTCACTGAGCCCATCTGTGCTTGAGAACACGAGATTATTCGCAGCAGTGGGTCAACGAGAAGCGTCCACTATTGGTTCTGTGGGCACTCTCCGTGTTCTCTGCATTCGGATTATACCATCACCCGGGGTGATGAGCAAATGACCGCGGGTTCTGTCACGGAGGGGTGGGAGGTGCGTGCCGCCTGCGCCGGGTGGCGGGAGCTGCACACACACGGTGGGAACCTGGGAACCACTGATGGCTCTGAGGCACGAGGCAGTCAAAGCGGCAATAGCTTGCGCCGACGTCCCCACGAGTCGACCTTGAGGTCGTTGCCGGTTGGCAATCACGGTGTCCGGAAGGGAAGCCGGTTTGACGGACAGTAGACGGCAGGAGTTCGGCGGATCCGCATTCTCTTTCTGATCTGGTAGGCTTTCGCTAGTTGGGTTGTGCTCGTTGGGATCAAGGAGAAGCTCGTGTCTGCGTTCCTTGGCATTGATGCAGGGACAACGGCCATCAAAGCAGTGCTGTTCGACCTTGATGGCCAGCCTTTGGCGAGCGCCGCGAAGGAATACTCTCTGGATACCCCGAGTCCAGCTGTGGTGGAGCTGGATGCTGAGGTGTACTGGGAAGCGTGTGTCCGAGCAGTGCGCGACACCCTGCAGCAGTCGAGGATCCACCCCCAAGACGTCTTGGCGCTGGCGATCTCCAGCCAAGGCGAGACCATCGTTCCGGTGGATAACCGAGGTAGCCCTCTGCGCCCTGCGATCGTCTGGCTGGACAGTCGGGCTACCGAAGAAGCATCGGAGATCGCTGCCTGCTTCTCGCCGAAGGAGGTCTTCGCCGTGACAGGCCAGCCCCAGGTCACCCCGGGCTGGCCCGCGTGCAAGATCCTGTGGCTGCGGCGCCACGAACCACGCATCTTCGAACAGACCGCCAAGTTCCTCCTGCTCGAGGACTACCTCCTTCATCGCTTGACCGGGCAATACGTTACCGAGCGGGCTTTGCAGACCTCGTCGCTTCTGCTGGACATTCGGAATGGCTCCTGGTGGCGGCCGATGCTTCCAATTCTTGGCATCGAAGAGCATCATCTGTGCCGTTTGGTCAATCCCGGAGAGGTGGTGGGCCACCTGACGACCGACGGAGCGGAGGCTTGCGGCCTTTCCTCGCAGACCAGAGTGGTCACCGGAGCGCTGGACCAGGTAGCGGGGGCTGTAGGCGCTGGCAATATCAGCGCCGGTTTGGTGAGCGAGACTACCGGTGGAGCGCTGGCCATCTGCGCAACTCTGGACCGTCCGCTGTTTGATCCCCAGGCGAGAGTGCCTTGCCACTACCATGCACAGGAGAACACCTATTGCCTGCTTCCCTGGGCGCAGACGGCCGGCATGGCTTTGCGCTGGTTCCGTGACACCTTCTGCCTAGAGGAATCGTCTGCCGCATGTGAGGCCGGTGTAGACAGTTACTACCCACTGACAGAAGGTGCGGCCTTGGTCCCTGCGGGCTCTGAGGGTTTGACCGTACTTCCCCACCTTAGCGGCGCAGCATGTCCCGAGTTCAACCCTCACGCGCGTGCGGTCTTCTTCGGCGCCACCTTGAGCCACGGCAAGCCTCACTTCGTGCGTGCCATTATGGAGTCGGTCGCCTACATGCTGAAGAGGAATCTGGATATCGTCGAGGAGCTAGGGGGCAGCGTGAGTGAGGTGCGCAGCCTCGGCGGCGGGGCGCGTAGCGATCTGTGGCTGCAGATCAAGGCCAATGTGCTTCAGAAGCCGGTTCGCCGAGTTGCCGCTCCGGAGGCCGCCTGTCTGGGCGTGGCGATGTTGGCGAGCGTTGCTGTGGGCGTCTATCCTGATCTCGGCGAGGCGAACCGCCACATGGTCCAGCTCGGCCAGACTGTCTGGCCCGATCCCGATAGTCGCTCTGTTTATCTGGAAGGATATCATCGGTACCTAGAGCTGTACGACAGATTGACGCCGATGTTTCGTCCCTGACAAGCGCTCCGGTACTCAGTAGTCACAGGTGAGGAGCATGATTGTCTCATGAGACTCCACAGTTGCAGAATCTCGGGGGATTGGTCCTTTCGAGGCTTCCGCGCTCTCGTGCTGGAGAACAGCCTGCTGAGAGCGACCGTCCTGCCTGATCTCGGCGGCAAGATCCACGAGTTTGTGCACAAGCCGTGCGATCGCGATTTCCTCTATCATAATCCGCGCTGCTTGCCGCGCCCGCCGGTCTACGGAGCGAATGTCGACAACTGGTGGTCTGGCGGGGTGGACGAAGCCATCCCCACCGGCCATCCCTGCTCCTACAACGGTGAGGAGTATCCCTACTTGGGCGAGGTATGGTCGCAACCGTGGGCTTGGAATGTGACGGTTGACACGCCGCAGACCGTGGAGGTCCATCTACGCTGCAATACTATCATCGCTCCGCTGCGGGTGGAACGATGGCACCGGCTCGTGGGGGACAGACCCATACTCTACACACGCCACAAGGTCACCAATATCGGCCTTCACCCCTGTGAGTTTCTGTGGGGCATACACCCCGCTTTTGCCATTACACCGGAGTGTCGCATAGACGTACCTGCCAGCACGGTCCGCGTGGCGGAATCGGCACCGGACTGGCATCTGGGGCAGAGTGGAACGACCTACACCTGGCCCTACGCTCGTGACAGAGACGGGTCAAGGGTGGATATGCGACGAGTGCAGCCTTTCGAGTCTGGTTGGCACGAGCTACACCACGCGACAGAGTTGTCGGAAGGATGGGTGGCTCTGACAGACGTGACAGCGCGAGAAGGAGTGGCAATGACTTTCTCGCGCCAGGTCTTCGATACTGTCTGGCTCTGGCTGGTATATGGGGGCTGGCGCGATCTCTACGCGGTAGCCTTGGAGGCATGGACGGGCTATCCTGCCCAATTGAGCGAAGCAGTCGCCAGTGGGCGTACTGCCCGTCTGGGCCCCGGTGAGACTCTGGAGGCCGAAACCAGCTTGATTGCCTTCCAGGGCCTCACAGGGGTGCAGAGTGTGTCGTCAAGCGGAGAAGTAGTCGGTGACAGCGGATCAGGAGCGTGAAATGCCCACTCAGGACAGAGTCTTCTACCTGGTGCCACATTCTCACATCGACGTTGAATGGTATTGGTCTGTCGATACCACTCGAGAGTGGGTACTGGACATCATGCACAAGGCACTGGCTCTCATGCGACAGGATCCACACTCCCGTTTCACTCAGGACCAGGTGTTTCTCCTCAAGGTCTTCTGGGAAGCACTGAATGAAGAAGACCGGACTCTCCTTGGACAACTGGTGAGAGAGGGAAGATGGGCCATCGTGGGCGGCACCTACGTCCAGCCCGAAGTTGCGGAGCCAAACGGCGAGTCGCTGATCCGCCAGATCGTTCTGGGACAAGAGTGGCTGACAGCCACGTTTGGCGTTCGGTGCCGCTGCGGTTGGCTTATCGACACCTTTGGCCAGATTCCACAGATTCCACAGATCCTTCACGGGGCAGGATACGAGTACCATGTGTTCTGGCGCGACATTCCGCCAGAAGTGGGCTTCGCTGCGATGCCTGCCGATTTCTACTGGGAGTCACCGGACGGATCGAGAATCCTGGCCCACTGGATGCCGGGTGGATACGGGAACTGCCGTCGTCAGATACGGATGACGCTGGACCAGAGTCGGACGCGCCACGTCTTCCTGCCGTTTGGCGGTGATGTCGCCCGGCCGACCAAAGACAGCCTTGCGGCGTGCGAAGAGACGGTCGGCCTGTTGCGTGAGTTCGGCCTGGAGAAGGCCGAAGTCCGTATGGCCACGGCGATTGAGTACATGGATGCTGTTGCCGCTGAGTCAGAGATTCCCACCCTGAGCTACGACTTCAATCCGCCCTTGTTGGCTCATGACCTCAGAGGGACGTATGACACCCGTATCGAGCTGAAGAAGCTCAATCGGGATGTGGAGGCGGCGCTTCTCAATGCGGAGGTAGCCGCATCCCTGGCGGTCGCTCGCGGGCAGCCCTATCCGAGCGATGTTCTGGCCACACTGTGGGAGAAGCTCCTGTTCACGCACTTCCACGATATCATTGGTGGCAGCCATCACGATCCGGTGTACATCGCAGCCATGGATCGTCTAGAGACGGTCCTTGACCAGGCCCAACGCCTCACTGTGGAATCGCTCCAACAGACGGTTCCTGAGGGGGGAGAGGCAGGCGAATGGATGGCTGTCTTCAATACTCTGTCCTACTCTCGTACCGAACTGTGCCAGGCGCGCGTCCCCGAACCTTCCAGCGCTTCGGCAAACGGGTGGGCGCTGCAGGACGCAAGTGGCCGGGCCACTCCTGTCCGCCTCACTGGCATACGGGCCATACCTGATGGACAGAAGGAGGTGGAGATCGAGTTCGTGGCAGGTGAGGTGCCGCCTACTGGCTTCAACGCCTATCGGCTGATCCCTGGTGCCTCCGGCGATGCTTTGCCCCCTGGTCGCTTGATGGGCGCCGATCGCCTGGAGAACGGCCACTTCCGCGTTGAGTGGAGCCCGACAACGGGCGACTTGATCAGTATCTGGGACAAGGCAACCCGGCGGGAGGTGTTGGCCGGTCCGGGCAACGTGATGGTGGCGGCGCGCGAGAAGGATCCTGACATGGAGGGAAATATATACCTGACCGGGGAAGAGGTACGGTCCGGTGATTACCGCGTCACCTCCATCGAGACTGATCACGATGCGCTGGCGCTCAGGGTACGCATGAAGAGCGAATTCCAGGACTGCAGCCTAATCCGCGAGGTGGTGCTGTACGATTTCGCGCCGAGGATAGACTTCGCAACCACTCTGGAGAACTTCGCAGGTGGAGATGTGATGGTGAAGGTCTCCTTCCCACTGAAGATTGACTGGGCGAGGGCAGAGCGGCACTATGAGACCCCCTTCGCGGCCACACCGCGGCCGGACGGGCACTTCGCTGCTCAGACGTGGGTGGACTGCTCCGACGGAGAGTGCGGCGTGGCCCTGCTCAACCGTGGCACTCCGGGGTATTGGATCGAGGACAACCGGCTCGAGCTGGTCTTGTTGCGGTCACTGGCCGACTACACCGCGTACCAAGAATGGGGGATGGCCCGCGGGTTGCCTGAGTACAAGGCATCGACACAGACGGAGCTGGCCCGAGAACACGGTACTCACCAGTTCGCCTACTCGCTGTACCCGCATGCTGGTACGTGGCGCGAGGGGGATCTGTCGAGGTTGGGGCAGAGCTTCAACACGCCTCTGGTTACGCTGTCCGGCCTCGGTCCGGCAGCCCGGAACGACGGCGGGCGTAGCTTCATCTGCTTCGAGCCAGACTTCATCATGACTGCACTGAAGCAGGCACAGAGCTGTGAGGGCTTGGTGGTACGGGGGTTTGAGACACGGGGCCAGGCGCACACGGTCACCATTAATGTGCCTTCCTGGGCGCGGGAGGTGCGTCATGCCAGTCTTGTGGAAGAGCCCGGCGAACTCCTGACAGTCACGGAGGGCACGGCGGTTTTCAGCTGCCGCCCCCATGAGATCGTTACTCTACTGCTGATTCCCTGAGACATGTCACGAAGGAGGTCCCAATGTCAGCGCGCAAGCCGCAGGTCGCAAGCATGCCGTTCGGGTATCCAGATTACCCACGCAGCGATCTTGACCGTATGATCGCGGACTCCAATGCCGCTCTTGAGCGGATGGGCCTGGACGTAGTGGCCGTACCCCCTGTGATCGTCCGGGATGACGTGGAGCGAGCAGTGCAGACATTGCGCCAGGAGGAGTACGATGCCATCGTCATCGTGCTGGTCAGTTGGGTGGAAGCCCCTCTGCTCGTAGCTACGTTGCGTCCTTTCCGCGATCAGCCGATGGTCTTGTGGAGCCACACAAGCTACATGGATGGAGACAGCCGTGTCACGCTGGGGGCGCTCCCGGCTGCGGGCGTAGTCCGCGAGACGCTGGAGGAGATGGGATTCCGCTTTCGGTTTGTCTATGGCATGCCCGATGAAGCGCAACTGGCAACCAAGATGCTGCCCTTCGCACGTGCGGCGGCGACTGAGCGAGCTCTCTCTCGAGCCAGAATCGGCCTGCTTGGCTACGCTTCCATGGGCATGTACACGGGAACCATTGATCACACCCAACTGCGTTCTCAAGTGGGCCCCGAGATCGAACACCTGGGTCAGTACATGATTGTGGACCGGTTCAGCAAGGTGTCAGACGAGAGTATCCGTCAACTGCTGCCCCGATCTGAGGAATGGGAGATGAGTACGTCGGCCACGCCCGATGATGTGAGTCGGGTATTCCGAATGTACGTGGCAATCAGAAGCCTGGCACAGGACGAGCAGTACGATGCCCTGACAGTCAAGTGCCAGTACGAGTTATCACGCACCTTTGGCATGGCACCGTGCATGCCCCTCTCGATTCTGGGCGACGAGATGGTCGTGTCCTGTGAGGGAGACTTGCCGTTGGTGGTATCGCAGCTTGTCCTGCACTACCTGACAGGTGAGCCGACCAGCTACGGTGACCTGCACCACGCAACCGAGCAAGGAGTTCTCTTGGGGGCCTGCGGGTTTGCGCCGTTGAGCTATGCCGCGGCGCGCCCCATCGTGAACAAGCACACTGCTTTGTATGAAGGGCTGCTGAACAGTTCGCCGTACAAGGAAGGGACAGTCACCTTGGCCCGACTAGGTATGGAGCCCGGGGGTTTCAAGATGCATATCGCAGGCGGCAAGGCGGTGCCGCCGCCGAGATTCCACGAGGCGGGATGCCCACCCTATCCTTTCGTTTCGGTGGACCTGGATGGGGACACCGATGCGTTCGTACAGAATGTGTTCAGCCAGCACTACGCCATCGCCTATGGGGACGTACGATCGGAGTTGGTGGAACTGTGCCGTCTACTGGACATCACCATGGTCAATCCGGGGTGACTCTTCTCCGGAGGAGTCCACGCCGGCGTCCTATCGAAACCTGGGACCGGATAACACAGGATGGGGGTCGCATACGTCAGCTGGTCAGGGAAGCGGCGACTGTCCGGGTAGTCAGTGGAGGCAATGGGGGTCTCGATATCGGATATTGATGCTCAATGAATAGTGCTCTTTGGTACCTTCCGAGAGAGCATCCTGCGAGAAGGAGGTGATGATAGGGCCACAGCTTCCTCTTAGTCGTCGCCGCTGGATTGATGATCCGGCGGCCAGGGCAGAGATGGTGAAGCCATCTCTAGTCAGCAATCCCATTAAGGAGGAAACAGAGATGCGAAGCCTGAAGAGTGTTGGCATAGTCCTGGTTGTGGTGGCCATACTGCTTTCGGCCTGTGTGGCTCCGACTCCCGAAGTAGTCGAGAAGACGGTGGTCGTCGAGAAGCCGGTCCTCGAGACCGTGGTGGTGGAGAAGGAAGTGGTCGAGACCGTGGTGGTGGAGAGGGTGGTCACACCCACGTCTCCGCCCAAGCGCAACGTTGTCACGGTGGCGCAGAGCAGTGCTCCAATCAGCACGCTCGACCCGGCGGACCACCGGTACCGGGAGATCGAGACCGTGGTGCGGAACATGTTTGATGGGCTGGTGACTCGTGATCGGAGCAGTGGTGTACATCTGCAGTTGGCGGAGTCGTACGAGTGGCTGGACGACGCGACGCTTCAGTGGAAGCTACGCGAAGGCGTGAAGTTCCACGACGGTGTGGAGATGACGGCGGACGATGTGGTCTTCACGTTCAATCGGATCATAGGGGAGAACAAGATCGAGTATCCGGACCCACACACTTCTCCGCGGAAGGGTCTGTGTGCTCCGTTGGAGTCGATCGAGAAGACGGGGGACTACACGGTAGTGATGCACTTCACGGCGCCGTGGCCGACGGCGCTACAGTTGCTGGTTCACCAGCAGATCTTGCCGAAGCACTATCTGGAGGAGGTAGGGACGAAGGGTTTCCTCGATCATCCGATCGGAACAGGGCCATTCAAGTTCGTGTCGGCTTCGGATAGCCGGGATGAGGTTGTGATGGAGCGCTTCGCCGACTACTACGGTGGTTCACCTGATCTGGAGCCGGTGGGGCCGGCCTGTGTGGACAAGGTGATCTTCCGGTACATCGGGGAGGTATCGACGCGAGTGGCGGCGCTTCTGTCGGGAGAGGTAGACATCATCACGGGCACGCCGATAGACATGATCGAGATTCTGTCGGAGACGCCGGGGATCCAGGTGAAGACGTCGATTGGGACGAGTCCCAGGTGGCTGGAGATGAACGTCAGCAAGGCGCCGTTCGATGATGTGCGGGTTCGGCAGGCGATGAACTACGCAGTGGATGTAGACACAATCATCGAGACTCTGTATCGGGGGCGTGCGGAGCGGATGGCGGGGCCGTTCGAGCCAAAGAACAACTACATTCATCCGGATCTGGAGCCCTATCCGTACAGTCCGGAGAAAGCACTGGAGCTGTTGGGCGAAGCTGGGTGGACGGATAGCGATGGTGATGGCATCTTGGACAAGGGAGGTGAGCCCTTCAACTTCGTGCTGGACAGCACGGACGACGTAGCGATGGCGATACAGGGGCAGTTGAAGGAGATCGGTCTAGACGTGAAGCTTCGGTCATGGGATTGGGCGACCCTGCAGCGCAAGCTACTCGCGGGTGAGCGGACGGCGATGTACAGCGGATGGGGTTCGTCGGCATTCGATCCGGTGGGGTGTCAGGAGGCGAAGTGGCACGTCTACCAGGAGGGGAGCCCGTACGGGCGGGGTAACTACTCACAGTACAACAACCCGCGGGTGAACGAGCTGATCGAGATGGGTGAGACGACGGCGGACTCCGCGGAGCGGCAGAAGATCTACAACGAGATGCAGGAGATCATCTACGAGGAGTGTCCGTGTGTGCCTCTGTTCGTTGCTGACGCGGTGCAAGCCGCCTCAAGCCGACTTGAGAACTGGGCGCCGGCAGCGGACGGTCGCATCAACCTGCATGACGTGTGTGTAAGCGAGTAGGCAGCACCAAGGACCTGTTGCTGGGACCGAGACGAGAGGACCTGTCCGCGTCCGAGCAATGGGCAAGGGATGGGCGCCAGCGGGCGTCCCGCAAGGACATGTCCCGCTGGCGGCTCCACCCACCGTTCTGATGTGGTTTTGAAGTGGCTCGTCATAGCGTTTGTGACTCGCCGAGGGTTGCTGGGTAAGGAGATTCCCATGCGCGCTGTTAGGATTCTGGAACGTGCTCTGGTCACCATCCCCATCATGCTGAGCATCGCCATCTTGGTCTTCCTCTTCATGCGTTTAAGCCCCGGCGATCCGGTAGACATCATGTTGGGACAGGAGGGCACAGTCACTGCCTCTGAGAGAGCGCAACTGCGGCACGAGTTCCACCTGGACGAACCAGTACACGTCCAGCTATGGTTGTTCCTCAAAGGCGCCGTCCGAGGTGACCTGGGTTACTCCTATGTGCACAAGCGGCCGGTCAAAGAACTCATCGCCGACCGCCTCCCGGCGACGATTGAACTGGCTCTAGGAGCCTTCATCTTCAGTTTGATAGTATCCATACCCATCGGCATTATCTCTGCCGCCAGGCAACGCTCCCTCATTGATCAGGTCAGCATGATTGGAGCTCTCCTTGGTACCTCCATGCCCTCCTTCTGGCTGGGCATCGTTCTCATACTCTTCCTCTGTGTGCGCCTTCAATGGCTCCCCGCCTACGGCCGCATCGGAGCTGGGGTGGGACTGGAACGGGTGACCGGCCTGTATGTGCTGGACAGCGTGCTGACCAAGAATCGGCCTGCGTTGATCACCAGCCTGAAGCACCTGGTGTTGCCCTCTATCAGTCTGGGGGTAGGGGGAGCCGCTACCGTGGCCAGGGTCCTTCGTTCGAGTATGGTGGATATCATGCAGCAGCACTACATCACCCTGGCACACGCCAAGGGACAATCCGAGTTCCTGGTGGTAATGCGGCATGCCCTGCGCAACGCACTGATCCCTACGGTCACGGTGGTAGGCTTGCAGGTGGGGGCACTCCTGGGAGGCAACACGACGGTGGAGACCGTCTTCGGCTGGCCCGGCCTTGGCACACTGGTGATCCAAGCCATCACCAACCGGGACTTCCCACTGGTGCAGGCCTCAGTGATGGTCTATGCGTTCACGTTTGCCATGGCCAACTTGGTCGTGGATGTCCTTTACACCTACTTGAATCCGAAGGTGGAACTGTAGCTCGGACGGTGGACGAGAGCATTATCCAAGCAACGCTTGAGGAGGACGATTAGATGGGAGCGCCCAATGCTGCAATAACCCCTCAGAGTCACGCGAGTCGTCGGTGGGCCGTGCGGATTCGACTCCTGCGAGGAAGCCTTTCGTACTTCTGGCACGGTTTGGTCCGTCGCCCTATGGCGTTGCTAGGCGGTATCGTGGTTCTGGTGTACATCTTGGCGGCCATCTTTGCACCTCACATTACAGTCCATGACCCCATCAAGGGCGACCTTCACAAACGTCTACTTCCGCCAGCGTGGCAGGATGGTGGAGATCCAGCCCATCTCCTGGGCACGGACAGCCTGGGGTACGACATCCTAACCCGTATGATCTTTGGCACGCGGGTCTCCCTGTTGGTAGGGTTTCTTTCCGTGGGCATCTTCGTGGCGGTTGGCACAGCCTTGGGTGCTCTGGCCGGCTACTATGGCGGCCTGTTGGACAACGTCATTTCTCGCGTGACCGATCTGCTCCTGGCGTTTCCTCTACTCATCTTCGCCATCGCCGTGGTGGCCTTCCTTGGGCCAGGTCTTACCAATCTGATGGTGGCGTTGTCTCTCAAGGGCTGGGTGGGGTTCTTTCGTCTGGTGCGAGGAGAAATGATGGCGGAGAAGACCAAGGAATACGTGAAGGCGGCCAAGGTAGTGGGCCAGTCCGACCTGGCCATCATTGCCAGCGAGATCATGCCCAACATCGTGCATTCAGTCCTCGTCCTGGCGACTCTGCGGCTAGGCTCTATGGTTCAGGCTGCCGCCGCACTGGACTTCCTGGGACTGGGCGTTCAGCCACCAACACCAGTGCTGGGTAGGATGGTGGGCGAGGGACGCAACTTCATTCTCAATGCCTGGTGGATATCTACCTTCCCAGGCATAGCTATCGTGCTACTGGTCGTTTCTATCAACGTCTTCGGTGAGGGGTTGCGGGATATCCTGGACCCGCGCCAGAAGGTCGAGTGAGGAAGGGACAGCTGATGGCAGGGTTCGATCGAGCTGGCCTCAAGGGAGTCTACCTTTGCGCCCTGACTGAGAGCGAAGTCGAGCAGGTACACGATGGTGCTCTCCAGACCCTGGCCAAGACGGGTATCATCATCCGCGATGACGTCATTCTGGCCCTGTTGGATGAGGCGGGTTGTCAGGTTAGCCGTCGTCGTTGGGACTACCATGTCCGTATCCCGGCGGACGTAGTCGAGAACGCCGTGGCCAAGGCCCCTCCCACAGTAACTCTAAGCGATCGCTTCGGGGAGCCGGCCATGGTCCTCGGCGCCGGCCCGCTCCACGCGCGTAGCTCTAGTGGAGCAACGCGCATTCTCGACCTTGAGAGTGCCCGGCGACGCGAGCCGACACGGCAGGATGCGGCCGACGCCGCACGAGTGGCCGATGCCCTTCCCCACATCCTCGGTGTGAGCACGATGGCAGTTCAGCCGGCCGACGTTCCTGCTGCCACTGTAGACCTTCATGCGGTGCGAATCACCTTGGCCAACACGGTCAAGCCACTGGGCTATGTCTGCCTCAATGCAAGGCTCATCCAACCCGCCCTGGCCATGTTTGCTGCGGTTGCCGGGGGAGAGGAGGCCTTGCGACGGCGTCCCATCGTGAGCGCGCTCGCCGAGTCTACCTCCCCGTTGCAGCTCGTGCCGAGCCAGTTGGCTGTGTTGCGTGCATTCGCCTCACGGGGCCTGCCGCTCACTCTCCACGCCCATCCTATGGCCGGCTTCACGGCCCCGGTGACTCTGGCAGGGGAGTTGGTCATCACACACGCGGAGATTCTGTCTCTGGTGGCGATCGCCCAATTGCTCCGCCCCGGTACGCCTGTGGTATATGGGATGTCCTCCTCGGTGCCGGACATGCGCAGCGGCACCAACCTCGCCGGGGCAGTGGAGATCGGGCTATTGGGTGTAGCCACAGCCCAGTTGGCCAGACGGTGCGGGTTGCCGTGCGTCATGAGCAGCGGAACTGATGCTCGGCAGCCGGGTACTCAGGCCGTGATGGAGCGGTTGATGACCCTGTTGCCCCCCGCGCTGGCCGGAGCCGACCTGGTCAATCTGTCGACCCTGGAGTCCAAGATGGCCTTCAGCCTTGAGCAACTGGTCCTCGACGACGCAGTACTGAGCGTGGTGGAGCGCTACCTGCGCGGGATTGGCGTTGACCCCGAGACGATCGGTCTCGACCTGATAGATGAAGTCGGGCCCCGGGGAGCGTTCGTGAGCACGGACCATACCGTTCGGCACTTCCGCGAGGAGTTGCTGGATCTGGATCTGGTCCGTGACCATCCGCTGGGGCCACGGCAAGACACAGGTGGTTCAAGTATGCAAGCGCGGGCTCGAGATGATGTCCGGCGTATCTTGGCCGAGCATCGGCCTGTACCACTGGCTGACGGGATCGCTGCACAGCTCGATGAGATCATAGAGGAGGCTGAGACTCAGGTTCACCCCCTGTTGGTGCGGTGACTGCTGGCTTCCTCTGTCGCGGGAACTGAAGGGGTTGGTGAGAGGCATTGGGGCAGGGTCAAACATGGGCCTTGGTGGGCCAGAGCCAACCCTAGAGTGGCAGGTCTTCTCCTAGTGGAGGAGTGCAGCATGATGCGATCGCCCTGGTTTTACTTGGTTCCTCGAGAAGTCGAGTGAGGAGGCGCTTCAGAATGGTTGTTTCCAAACAGCAGGAGGAAGCACAACCTGCGGGCACGACCCGCCCAGCAGTGCTGGAACTCAGGGATCTGAGCACGGTCTTCTCCATCCGGCGTGGCTTGGTGCGGGCTGTGGATAGCCTCAGCTTCACGCTCCGCAAGGGGGAGAAGCTGGGCATTGTGGGCGAGTCGGGGTCGGGCAAGACGGTGACCCTTCTCTCGATCTTGCGACTGGTTCCCTACCCGGGGAAGAATGCGGGCGGCGAGGTGGTTTTCGGGGGAGAAGACCTATTGAGCAAGTCATCCTCCGAGATGCGCAAGATCCGGGGCAAGGAAATCGCCATAATCTTTCAGGATCCCATGTCGGTCCTCAACCCGGCCTTCTTCGTGGGAGAGCAGATCCGGGAATCGCTGCGGATTCACAACATCGTACCCCGGTCCAGGAGGTGGCTCCCGACCTTACGTGATCGGAAACGCAAGCTCGCTGAGTATCGGCTCGTCTGGGAAGCGATGGCTGATGGGGGTATCCCTGTGCCTCGGGAGAATGCGCGCCGCTATCCGCACCAGTTCAGCGGCGGTATGCAGCAACGTGCGCTGATCGCCATTGCACTGGCTTGTGAGCCCCAGATTCTGCTGGCCGACGAGCCGACAACTGCTCTGGATGTTACCATCCAGGCACAGATCCTGGATCTGTTGAACAGGATCAATCAGGAACATGGCACTGCCATCGTGCTGGTGACGCACAATCTGGCGGTGGTGGCCGAGTTCTGCGACAGCATAATCGTGATGTATGCGGGGCAGATGATGGAGAAGGGTACGCTTGATCAGGTGATCGGCAACCCGAAGCATCCCTACACACGTGGGCTGCTGGGTTGCTTACCCAAGATCGGTAGTCGGAATGTCAGGATTT
>Ga0180432_10006537_pt1 | contig 15099 bp, 7 predicted proteins | sample SS_ome_10_FD_132414 | JGI IMG/M metagenome (GOLD analysis project Ga0180432, IMG submission 132414) | Hypersaline lake sediment archaeal communities from the Salton Sea, California, USA - SS_1_MS_2 metaG | ecosystem: Environmental > Aquatic > Non-marine Saline and Alkaline > Hypersaline >... | reverse complement strand
GCCGGCCGCTGCTGGATTGGGTGTGACGTGGGTTCGACCGCCGTCAAGGCGGTCGCCCTTGAGGCGGGTACCCTGCGGCCCCTGCGCCAAGGCTACCGGCGACACGGGACCCGGCAGGCGGCGGGCGTGATCGATCTGCTTCACCAGTTCGATCGACAAGACCCTCATCTCCTGGAGCGGGCGCATCTCTTCTTCACCGGCAGCGGGGGCGGCGCACTTGCCCAGCGGACCGGGTGCCGTTATGTCCAAGAGGTCAATGCGGTCGCCATCGCCACCGAACGCCGGATTCCCGAGGCGGGGAGCATCGTCGATCTGGGGGGGCAGGACGCCAAGATCATCATCTGGACGGGGGCGAGCGAAGGAGGGACGCGCCGCAAGTTCTTCAGTATGAACGACAAATGCGCGGGGGGCACCGGTTCGGTCATCGATCGGATCGCCTGTAAACTGGGTCTGGGCGAGGATCTGCTCAGCACGCTGCGGGTGAACGGTCGCCGGGTTCACTCGGTCGCCGCCCGCTGCGGGGTGTTTGCCGAGACCGACATCAACAGCTTGCAGAAACAGGGCGTGCCCGCCGACGAGCTCTTGAGTTCCCTCTACGCGGCCATCGTGCAGCAGAATCTGAGCGTTCTCACCCGGGGCGCGACGCTGCGCCCGCCGGTGCTTCTGCTGGGGGGACCGCACGCCTTTCTGCCTGGTCTGGTCGATGCCTGGCGGCGCGAGCTGATGGCGCTGTGGCGTGAGCGGGACTACCCGTTGCCGGAAGGGGAGGGGCCCGGTCGCCTGATTCGGGTGCCCGACGATGCGTGCTACTTCGCGGCTCAGGGAGCGGTCTTCTACGGGCTGTCGGACGGGGAAGATCGGGCGGCCGAAGGGCCGCGGGCGAAGACGGTGGTGGAGCAGTTGGCGCGGGGATTGGGCGCACCTCCGGCGGCATCGGGGGAACCGGGGCTGCTGCTCGATCCGGCCGAGCGGGGTGCGGTCGCGGCGCTCGCGCGGCAGGAGAAGCCGGCCGGCTTCCGCGCCTCTTCCACGGGGGGCGATGTAGTGATCGGCCTCGATGCGGGGTCGACCTCCACGAAGGCCGTCTTGCTCGATCTGGAGGGCCGGGTGGTCTCCGCCGCCTACCGCCTCTCGCGGGGCGATCCCCTCGAGGACGCGCGGCGGGTGCTGAGCCAGCTGGAGGCGGGTGCTGCTCGGGCGGGAAGGCGCCTACGGGTCCGTGGTCTCGGGGTCACCGGCTATGCCAAGGACCTGCTGGCGGAATTCCTCGAGGCGGACCTGAAGCTGGTCGAGACGGTTGCCCACGCCCGCAGCGCGCTTCACGTCGACCCCCGGGTCGATGTGATCGTCGATGTGGGGGGGCAGGACATCAAGGTGCTCATTCTGCGCGACGGACGGGTGCGTGATTTCCGGCTCAACAGCCAGTGTTCGGCCGGGAACGGCTATTTTCTCCAGAGCACCGCCCAGCGCTTCGGCATCCCGCTCGAGGCGTTTGCTGATCAGGCCTTCCGGGCGCAAGGGGCGCCGCGCTTCCACGTCGGGTGCGCCGTCTTCCTCGAATCGGACATCGTCAACTTCCAGCAGATCGGCTGGCGGCCGGACGAGATCCTGGCTGGTCTGGTGCGGGTCTTGCCGCGCAACATCTGGTTTCACGTCGTGGGGGAGCCGAACCTGGAGCGCCTGGGGCGATGCTTCATCCTCCAGGGCGGGACGCAACGAAACGAGGCCGCGGTCAAGGCGCAGGCCGACTTCATCCGCGATCGAGTGCCGGGGGCGCACATCCGGGTTCACCCGCACGCGGGGGAGTCGGGGGCGATCGGCGCCGGCCTGGAGTTGCTCGATCGCGGGTTGCCTCCCGAGAGCCGATTCATCGGCTTTTCCGCTCTTCGCGAGCTGCGCGTCACCAGCCGGCAGGACGAATCGACCCGGTGCCGCGGCTGCTCCAATCGGTGTGAACGCACCGTGCTCGAATCGGTGACGCCGGCGGGACGGACGCGGCGGTTTGTGGTGGCGGCTTGCGATCGCGGCCGCACCCTGTCGGCTCGCCCCCCGGAACGGTCGGCGGCGGGGGCTCCCGACTTCTCGGCCCGAGCGGCGCGGGAGGCCTTCCGCATCCCCGAGATGCCACCGGCCTCCCGACCTCCTCGCTCCCGGCGCCTCTCCTGGGGAACCGGCCGGCGAGCCCGGGCCCGGCGGCGCTCGATTCGGATCGGCATCCCGCGGGCGCTGAATCTCTATCAGACCGCGCCCTTCTTCGCCGCCTATCTCCAGGAGCTGGGGCTGGACGCCGGCCAGATCCTCTTTTCCGGCCCGACCACCGAAGCGCTCTTCCGGGCGGGCGCGCGCCGGGGTGCCATCGACAACTGCTACCCCTGCAAGACCGCCCTCGCCCACGTGAGCGATCTCGTGTCCCGGGGCGGCGCTGACTGGATCTTCTTCCCAATCCTGAACAACATCCCGCAGCAGTTCACCGGGGCGATCGCCTCCAGCATCTGCCCCAGCTCCCAGGGCGCGCCCGATGTCGTGAAGGCGGCCTTCACCCGCGAAGGGGATCGATTCGCCGAAGCGGGCATGCGCTACTTCGCGCCCGTGTTCCACATGGCCGAGCCGGCGCTTTTCGCGCGCGAGATGCGCCGCTTCTGGGGTCCTCTCCTCGGCGTCGGCGCATCGGAGAACCGGCGGGCCATCGCCCGCGCAAGGGCCCGCGCGGACCGGGTGTGGGAGGAGAAGCTTCGGCGCCCGGCCCGATGCGAGATCGAACGTCTCGTGCGCGACCGCAGGGTGGGGATCGTCGTTCTGGGCCGCCCCTACCACGACGATCCCGGTCTCAATCACAGGATCTTTCAGGACCTCAACCGGCTCGGATACCCGATCTTCTCGATTTCCTCCCTGCCCCGGGATGCCGGGTTCTTGGAGTCCCTCTTTGGCGATGAGATCGACCGCGGCCTCATTGCCGACCCCTTCGACCTTCGCGATGTCTGGCGACACAGCTTCAGCGCCAACTCGAATGCCAAGGTCTGGGCGGCGAAGGTCGTGGCGCGACACCCGAATCTGGTCGCGCTCGATGTGAGCAGCTTCCGCTGTGGTCACGACGCGCCGATCTACGCTACAGTCGAGGCGATTCTGGAGCGGGCGGGGACGCCTTACTTCACATTCCACGAGATTGACGAAAACCGTCCGGCGGGGGCGATCCGGTTGCGGGTAGAGACGATCGACTACTTCCTGCGCGAGTACGAGGCGCGGGTGCTCGGGAGCCAGCGGCGGGCGGCGGCGGAGGCCGCGCGCGAGACGGTGGGCGTCGGACCGGTGGGGGCCCGAGGGTGAAGAGCGATGCCGACCACTACCGGCTCCCGCGGCCGGAGATGCTCCAGGATTGGGAGTCGCGGCAGATCACCCTTCTCTTCGGCGGACTCACTTCGACCCACGAGCGCCTGATCGAGGGGGCGTGGGAGGGGCTCGGCTACCGGGTCAAGGCCCTCCCCGTGCCCGACAACGAGGCGCTGGCGCTGGGTCGCGAGTTCGGCAACAAGGGGATGTGCAACCCGGCCTACTACACGATCGGCAACCTCCTGAAGTATCTGATCCAGCTGAAGCGCGCGGGAGTGCCGAGGATCGAGGAGCGGTTCGTCTACCTCACGGCCGGCTCGGCCGGCCCCTGTCGTTTCGGCACCTACGAGGCCGAATACCGTCGGGCCCTCGCGCAGGCCGGGTTTCCTCGGTTCCGCGTGGTCTTGATTCAGCAGAGCCGGGGCCTGGAGCAGTCGACCGAGGAGAGTGGTCTACGCCTCGATCGACGATTCCTGATCGCGTTGGTCCGCGCCCTCATGGTGGGCGACCTGGTCCGCGAGCTCGGCTTCGCGCTCCGGCCGTACGAGGTCGAGAAAGGCTCGGTGGACGAGGTTCTCGATCAGGGCCGGCGGTGGCTCACCTGGGCCCTGCGCGACCGTGAGAGCCCGGTGCCGGCGCTGCGACGCCTGCGGCGGCGGCTCGATGCGGTCAGGGTCGATTACTCGCGCGTCAAGCCCCGGGTCAAGATCGTGGGCGAGTTCTGGGCGCAGACGACCGAAGGGGACGGCAACTATCACTTACCCCGCTGGCTGGAGGAGGAGGGGGCCGAGGTGATGGTCGAGCCGGTCGGCACCTGGATCGAGTATCTGGTTTGGAAGAGGCTTCAACACCTGGGTGACCGGTGGGGGATTTCCGATGGTGAGGGGGGAGATGCCGCCGGGCTGAGTGAGCTGAAGCTGCGCATGGGGCAGTTCCTCTTCGATTCGGTTTACAACACCTACCGGGCCGCCCTCGGCTTCCGCAACGAGCCGCTCACCTCGATGGATCTTCTCGCCCGCTGCGCTGAGAGCTACTACAACCCGCGCATCGACGGTGGCGAGGGGCACATGGAAGTCGCCAAGACGGTCGACACCGTGCGGCGCCGGCGCGCCCACATGGTCGTCTCGGTGAAACCCTTCGGGTGCATGCCGAGCACGCAGAGCGACGGCGTGCAGGTGCGCGTCATGGCCGACTACCCCGAGGCGCTCTTCGTCTCCGTGGAGACGTCCGGCGACAGCGAGGTTCACGTCAAGAGCCGCATCCAAATGGTGTTGTTCGAAGCCAAGGCGCGAGCCCGGGAGGAATACGAACGGACCGCGCGGCGATTCGGGGTGGAAGAGGGATCGACGGACGAGATGCCGACGGCGATGACGACGCTTCCCCGGCGGGGGATCTCGACGGCGGCGAACTACCTCTGGTGGTTACAGCGACCAGCCGCCCTGCGCTCGCTCCCCGTGCCCTCGGAGGTGTTGAGCGATTTCCTGCGGCGTCACCGCGGATCGGTGGGGCCTAGGCCCCGAACTCGGCGATGACCTTCCCGACGAGCCCGAGCACCCGCGCGGTCACGTCCTCGACCGCCCCGTCCAGGTTGGCGCCCGCCGCGAACGCGTGCCCGCCGCCCCCCAGTTCGCGGGTGACCGGGCTGACCGCGTAGCGGCCCTTGCTGCGCAGGCTGACCTTGTAGTTGCCGTGCTGGCGCTGCTTGAAGAGGAGTGCGATCTCCACCCCCTCGATCTCGATCAGCTGGGTGATGACCTCGCGCAAGTCGTCGGGGGTGGCCCGGGTTCGCGTGAGCAACTCCTGATCGATCACCATCCACGCCACCAGCCCTCCCTCCTCCAGGTGGAGGCGCGAGGAGATCTCGCCGGTCAGGGCAACCTTGGCGAGCGAATGAGAGGCGAAGAGGTGGCGGTAGACGGCGTCGGTGTCCGCTCCCCGATCGACCAGCTCGGCGGCGATTCGGTGCGTCTCGGCGCGTCGCCGGAGGTACTTGAAGGAGTTCGTGTCGTAGCTGATGGCCGCGTAGAGACTGGTGGCGGCATCCGCGCTCACCGGGAGCCGGAGGGCGCGCGTCAGGTGCCAGCAGATCTCGCCGGCGGAGGAGGCTTTCGGGTCGCAGAAGAGGTTGGGGGGCGCATCGCCCTCGATCGGATGGTGGTCGAGGAAGACCGTCGGCACGTCGGCTCGTCGCAAGACATCTCCCAGCGGGCCGAGCATCGACCAGACGTGGGTATCGACCACCAGAACCTGGTCGTGGGAGGCGAGGAACTCGAGCTGCTGATCCTCGGTGATGGCGGTCCAGTCCCGCAGGGTCCCCGACCCGGGAAGGAAGCGGAAGCGGGGGGGGAGCTCACCGATGACGACCGCCGTGACTCCGCGCTCCGGCCCGGCCAAGAGCTGCCGCAGAGCCAACTGGCATCCGACACCGTCCCCGTCGGGGGCCGCGTGGGTCGCGATCAGGAGGCGCCGGGCGGCCAGAAGTTGCTGGGCCAGAGGTTCGAGATCGATCACATCGCTGCCCCTTCCTGCTCTCCAATGGTTGCGCAAGATGAACCGAGCACTGTATCCCCGGGCCGCGAGAGGGTCAAGTCATCGCACGAGGAAGAACGACCGGCTGGCACTCCCGGTGCGGCTCCGGACGCTGAGCAGGTAGATCCCGCTTGGAACCGGATGCCCCGAGGGTCCCCGTCCATCCCAGGTGAACCTGCCGTGGGCGCCGGGGCCGTAGGTTCGCATCGCCAGCAGGCGGCCCTGCGGATCGAGCACGCGAAGGCTGAAGGGCCCCCGCGCGGCCGGCTCGATCTCGGCCCTCACCGGTAGCCGGCTCGGGGAAAGGACGCGAATGCGTGCGCTCTTGCTCCGAGACGCCTCCTCCTCGACGGGAAGATGGAGCAGGCCCCACACGGTGGCGTCCGGATCGTCAAACCGGTCGGGCTCGGCCGCCCAGGCGAGCAGATCCCAGAGCTCTTCGCGCTCCCAGCGGAAGTCGAAGAACCCGGCTGGGGGGATGGCCTCATAGAGGAGCGCGACCGCCCCGGCCGCCAGGGGACAGGCCGCCGAGGTGCCGACGAATCCCTCGGCGTACGACTGGGTGTCGACGTTGTCGAGCGCGCAGAGCTCGGGTTTGGCCAGCCCGGCAAGGGTCGGCCCGCGGGAGCTGAAGTCTTCCAAGCTTGCCTCACCCCCCCGGCGCCGGTAGGCCCCCACGGAAAGCACCCGGGGAGAGTCGGCGGGCAGGAGGACGCTTCCGGAGGGCGTCGCGTGTTCGGCGAGATCGCCGTCCAAGCGGAACAGGCGCAGCCGAACGTCCTCGGTGCCCTGGGTGCGCCGGATGACGAGATCGACGGTGCTCTGGTTCTGCGACGTGGTCACCACGATCTCGCGGATCGGATAGGTCTCGGGACAGCACAGCTCGCTGGAGCCGCGGAAGACATCATTGATGTAGACCTCGAGCTCGAAGGTGAGGTCGGGCGACTCGGGCCAACGATCCCACACCAGGATGAAGGAGAAGCTCGTGTTGGCGCGCACCCCGGTCTCGGTGAGGGTGGCATCGCCCGAGGCATCGAACTCGTGCCGGCCGTCGCCGTCTTCGTCGCTGAACCAGCCCCCGTAGTAGGCGGTCGCCTCGTTCCCGACGGCATTCACCCAGAGGACGTCGCTGTCGATGGCCTGTCCGACGAGACTGGAGATGGTGCCGGTACCGTCGCCCGGCCCCTCGAACCAGCCGACCGAGTGGGAGATGATCATCGCCCCCTCGTCGCGCAACCAGCGGATCGCCGCGTTCATCTCGGTCAGGGTTCGGGCGTTGGCCAAGAGGAGCTGGGCACCGGGGGCGATGTCGTGGACGATCTCCGCGCACGCGGTGCCGTGGACCGACGAGGGCTGACCGTCGAGGCCGTACTCGGTGAAGGAGCGCATCCGCGTATCGGCCGGAAGCTCGATACCGACCAAGTTGCGCGCGCCGGCGAACCCGACGTCGAGCACACCGACGACGACGCCTTCACCGGTATAGCCCATGTCATGAAAGCGATCGGCGCCGACCTCGGCGACCCCCTGGCTGGTGACGAGCGGCAGTCCGACCGGCGGGCGGCGGATCCGCTCGATGCCGGCAAGGACGGCGAGGCGCGGCAGCTCCTCGATGTCGACCGAGACCTGCGCGATATGATCGACCGACCCCTCCCACACCAGGGAAGGCACGGACGCGCACGCCGCCGCGCGGAGGAGCCCCTGAGCATCGGCGCCGATGGCGACCTCGACCTGGAGACGTAGCCGATCCTCTTCGAGCAGAATCGGGTCGACGTGAAACGCCGCGCTGCTGGGCGGCACACCGGTGGCGGCCGCCGGGACGCAATGGTGTTCGTAGACCCGCCGGCACCAGGGCTCGACGTGGTCCGGGAGTGTGGCGCGCGCCCGTCCCGCGCCCCAGAGGCTCAGGAGCCCGGCGGCGATGCAGAGGACTACTCGATCCATGGAACCTCCCAGGCCAGGCTGAGTGCGGTCCAGCCCCCGGTCATGTCGGTCTTCTGGTTCTCGTTGCCCGGGACGACGCGGCGATCGGCCGGCGCCCACATCCACTCGTAGGCGAGCCGGAGCGCACCCGCCGTGCCGAGGCACCATCGCACCCCGCCGAGGGCGCCCGCTCCCAGCCACGTCCCGACCGCCTCGGGACGAGCGCGAACGCCGGCGCCGGGGACCTCGACGTCCAGCGATTCCCGAAACCAGGTCCAGGTCGCCGCGGGGCCTCCCCACAACCGGACGTTGGTCCCCAGCTCGGTTGCGTTGAGCCACTGGATGCGGAGCGGAAGGAAGAGGAGTCCGGTTTCGGCCTGGTCGACGAACTCGGGGGTGGCCGGGTCCCCGCTTGCCGGCACCAACGTGAGATGAAGCCGCAACCGGCCCCAGCGGCGCTCGACCAGATCTCCCGAGATCGAGACGCCCAGGGTGCCCCCGTAGACCTCGTCCAGCCGGTCATCACGGAACTGCAGGCGCTCCAGGCCCACCGCGACCCGGTCCGGCGCGGCGGCAGCGGGGGAGGCGCAGCCAAACAGGCACGAGACGAGCAGAGGGACCGCCAGCGGCCACAGCGAGCGGGTCATGATCCTTCTCTCCCGGCGACGGCCAGGTTGTGGTTCGAGACGCTGAATCCCCTTCCGCCTGGCGGCGGCATTGCGGCCACCATAAGTCAGCGACCTGGGGGGCGCAACCTCAGGCCGCCGGGCCTGTTCCGGTGCTCAGGCGGCGATACGTTTCAGGAATCCGAGGGGGATCGCGGTTTTCTGAGAGGATCGTGGGCGACCGGGACCGAGCGGTTCGGGGGGAAGTGCGCGCTAAGGTGCATCGCAATCAATGATTGAGATGACGTCCGGTGGAGCGCCACGCCCGTGGACCCTGGCCCAACGGTGGCACGGACGATGCAAGGCATCTGACCGGTTGTTGCTCTCTCTCACAACCGCTTGACCGCCCCGGGGGCGGTCGTCCGGCATCCGGGCCGGCGGCGTGCCGTCACTCGGTCGCTGGGACCGTCCCCGATTCGGCGGGCTTCTCCGTTGACAACGCCTCCACGGTTTCCTAGAATCACACGGCAAACTTTGCTCTGCGGATCGGGCGGATTCGACCGATCCCTGTATCGAACTGATCGAGTTTCCGTTGTACTGAACGCCAGAAGGGGGGCGATCGCTTCATGCCCGGAATTCGGGTCAAGGATGGAGAATCCTTCGAGAGCGCGCTGCGTCGATTCAAGAAGAAGTGCGAAAAGGCGGGGATCCTGTCCGACTATCGCAAGCATCAGCATTTCGAGAAGCCCAGCGAGAGGCGCAAGCGCAAGGAGAACGCGTCCCGTCGCAAGGCGATATCTCGAAATCGGTCCAGCTAGCGCACACGACCGCTCTGCTTCCGCCACTCATCCGTCGTTATCATCCGGCTCATCCGACGAGGATAGGGGAGAGGGGCGAGGTGTGCCTGTCCGGGGCGGAGAAGCGCGTGAACGTCCACTCCCTGCAGACCCTGGAGTTTGACCGGGTGCGGGACCTCTTGGTCTCCCGCGCGGCCTCGACGCCGGGCAAGGGCTTGGCCGCGTCGCTGTCGCCGCTGGCCGATGTCGAGGCCGCCGGCGAGGCGCTCGAGGCCCTGAGCGAGGCCTTGACCCTGCGCATGGAAGAGCCCGCGTGGCCCGATATCCGCTTCCCCGACGTGGGGCCCGCCCTGGCCCAAGCGGAGGTCGAGGGTGCGGCCCTGGAAGCCGAGTCTCTCCTCGATGTCGCTACCCTTCTGCGGATCGCCGATCACGTGCATCGCTTCTTCCGCGCCGGCCGCAAGACGACCACACCGAAGCCGCATCTGGAAGCCTGGGCTCGCGAGCTTCGGATCGAGCGGGACTTCCCCCGGCGGATCGAGCGGACCTTCGAGCCGTCGGGAGACGTTCGCGATGAGGCGAGTCCCCTCCTGCGCCGGCTGCGCGGGCAGCTGCGTCGCCTGAGGCAGGACGCGAGCCGCCGGCTGGAAGGGATGGGGCGCGCGCTCCCGGCGACGGGGAGCGAAGCGCTGGTGACGCTGCGAGGCGGGCGGTACGTCCTCAGCTTGGGGGCGTCGGCCCGCCGCCACGTCAAGGGGATCATCCACGACCGCTCCGCGACCGGGAAGACGGTCTACCTGGAACCGCTGGAGCTCGTGGAGGTGAACAACCAGCTCGCCGAGCTGGAAGCGGACGAGCGGATCGAGATCCACCGGATCCTGCGGGAGCTGACGGCCTGGGTTCGGGAAGAGCGGGAACCCCTGCAGCGCACGCAGGCTCATCTGGCCCGCTTCGATGAGATCAATGCGCGGGCCAGGCTTTCGGAAGACTACGCTGGCTGCCGGCCCCAGCTCGATCGGGAGGGTCGCCGGCTGCGCATCGTCAAGGGGCGACACCCGCTCCTGCTGCTGGCGGCGGGCAAGGACGTGGTGCCGCTCAACCTGACGCTCGAAGAAGCCGAGCGGGGGCTGGTGATCAGCGGGCCGAACATGGGGGGCAAGACCGTCGTCCTCAAGACCGCGGGGCTTCTGGTGGCGATGGCGCAGGCCGGGCTCTTCGTCCCCGCGGCGGACGGAACCGTCATTCCCTGGGTCGATGAAATCTTCGTCGACATCGGTGATGAGCAATCGCTCGAGATGGATTTGAGCACCTACGCCGGTCACCTGCGCAACATGGAGGCGATCCTTGGCTCGGCGAGCCGGAACAGCCTGGTTCTGATCGATGAGCTCGGGGCCGGCACCGATCCCGACGAGGGGGCGGCCCTCGGGATTGCCCTCTTGGGCGAAGTAGGTCGGCGCGGGGCGCTCTCGATCACCACCACGCACTTGGGCGCATTCAAGGCCTTTGCCGCCGAGGCCCCCGGGTTCCGCAACGCGGCGATGGAGCATGATCCGGTCACCCTCGCCCCCACCTACACGTTGAGCGTGGGGGTGCCCGGACGATCCCACGCCTTCGAGTTGGCCCGGCGCGAAGGGTGGCCGGCGGAGTTCCTCGAGCAGGCGCGCACCGTCCTTTCCCCCGATCGGGTGTTGACCGAGACGCTGCTGAGTCAGATTCAGACCCAGCGGCAGAAGACCAAAGAGGAATGGGAACAGGCGCGCGCCGATCGCCGTCATCTGGAACAGGAGCGCGAGCGCCTCCAAGAGACCGACCGCCGGCTTCAGGAGAAGCTGGCCTCGATCACCGCCCAGAAGGCGATGGAAGAGGATCGCCGGCTGCGTGAACTCAAACGGCTCTTGGATGAGGTGAAAGAACGGGTCGGCCAATGGAAAGAAGGCGGTGGGGAGGCGACGCCGAAAGAGGCGCGCCGCTGGGTGCACGAGCGCGAGCGCGAGGTTGCGGAGATGCGCCGGACCCAGCGTGCTCGTCCCCGGGGCCCGAGCCGCTCGGCCGCCCGGCCCCTCGAGGAGAGCGAGCTCACCGTGGGACGCGTGGCCTACTCGCAGCGCCTCGGCGTCGATGTGACCTTGGGGGATCGGGAAGCCAAGGGGGGGGGGATCTGGGTTGAGCACCGGGGCCGGCGCGTTCGGGTCCCGACGTCCGACCTGAGCGAGCCCGAGGGAGATTCGGGCGCGGCCGCGTCGGTCGACGAGATTGCGGTGCCCGAGGATCTGACCGAGTCGATCCCGGGCGAAGTCGACCTGAGGGGGCTCGATCGTGAGGCCTGTCTGCGGCGGTTGGAGCTGTTCCTCGATCGCGCCCAGCTGGGATACCTGACGCGGGTTCGCATCGTCCACGGAAAGGGGACCGGCGCCCTGCGGCGGGCGGTGCACGACTACCTGGAGCGGCATCCTCAGGTCCGCAGCCATCGCGAGGGCGAGGCGGCCGAGGGCGGTTGGGGGGTCACGATCGCCTTTCTCGATTCTCCGTACGGGACCGGAGCGTCCGGCGAACGCTAGATGGGAAGAGGCCACAGGAGGCGGGGCCTACGATGACGCGCGGCGTCAGCGACGAGATCGTCGAACAGGTGCGGCAGGCGATCGACATCGTCGAGCTGATCGGCGCCTATGTCGACCTGCGCCCGGCGGGTAAGGACTACAAGGCGTGCTGCCCCTTTCACCGCGAGAAAACGCCTTCGTTTCATGTGAGCGCCGAACGCCAGCTCTTCCACTGCTTCGGGTGCGGGGTGGGCGGCGATGTGTTCAGTTTCGTGATGAAGCACGAGGGAATGACCTTCCCCGAGGCGCTCGAAATGCTGGCCACGCGCGCCGGCGTCGAACTGCCGGCCCGGCGGGAGTCGACCGGCGCGGATCGTTCCCAACTGGTGGCGGCCCTCCGCGGCGCGGTCCGTTTCTATCGCGGGAAGCTCAAAGGCGCTTCGGGAGCCGAGGTGCGCCGCTACCTGGAGGGGCGGGCCGTGCCGCCGCCGCTGATCGATGCCTACTACCTCGGATTCGCCCCCGCGGGCGGCCATGCGTTGCTCGATGCCGCGCGCCGATCCTTCCCCTCCGAGGTGCTGGTGCAGGCCGGGTTGGTTGGTCAGGGAGAGGGGGGCCGGCTCTACGATCGCTTCCGCGAGCGGTTGGTCATCCCGGTCCTGTCGGTGGGGGGCGAGCCGATCGGGTTCGGCGCGCGGGCGCTGCGAGCGGGCGTGGAGCCGAAGTACCTCAACTCGCCCGAGACGGCGATCTACAAGAAGGCTCGGATCCTCTTCGGCCTACCACAGGCTCGTGATGCGATCCGCTCGGCCGGGGAGGCGCTGGTGGTCGAGGGGTATTTCGACGTGTTGGCGCTCGCCGCCGCCGGAATCCGACACGCGATCGCTCCCTGTGGGACCGCCTGGACGCCCGAACACCTGAGGCTGCTCCTCCGGTACACCCGGCGCCCGGTGCTCCTTTTCGACGGGGACGAAGCGGGTGAGAAAGCGGCCAGCCGGGCGCTCGAGGTGACCTTGCCCATCCATCCCGACGTGGGAATCGTGGTCCTCCCCTCCGGGAGCGACCCGGACGATCTGGTGCGCGCGGGACGGGCCGAGGAGCTCCGGGAGCTCCTGGCCGCTCCCCTGACGCCGGTGGCCTTTATGCTGCACTCGCTCCGCCGGCAGGGCATCGATGGGCATCCGCTCATCGCCCGCGTGGCGGAGATGCTGGCCCGGGTCGGCAGTGAGGTGGCCCGGGAGGTGATGCTCGACGAGGCGGCCGAGAAGGCGCGCATCCGGGCCCAAGCGCTGCGCCGGGAAGTTGGCCGGCTCCTGGAAGTCCGGGCGCGCCGGCCGGGGCGCGGGGCCCCGGAGGCCCCGGCGGCTCCGGCAGCCCCGCAGCGGCTGACACCGCTGGAGGAAGCGATTCTGCGGCTCGCGATTTCCGAGCCATCTTCGGCCGGTAAGCTGCGCGAGGCGGCTCGGGGCGTCTCATCGGTGCGCGATGCCATCCGGGAGGTGCTGGTGTGGATGGACGATCGGGCGCGGACCGATGTGGCGCCCGAGCCGCCGGAGCTCCTCCGGCGGGCGGCAGCGGAGTTGGGAGAGGGGGTCGACATCGCCTTCCTCATGCAGGAAGCGGCGCCGGCCCCGGGCGATCAGTTCCGGGAGGATCTGATCCGGCACTTGAGGGAGCAAGCATTGGAGAACGAGATCGAATCGGTGGGGTATGAGATCCGGGCAGTCGAGGCGGGGGGATCGTCGGCCGAGAAGCTTGCCGGTCTGCTCCAGCGCAAGCAGTCGCTAGCACGGGAGTTGGCGCGGCTGCGACGGCACGCCGGCGGGGCTCCCGGATAGAAAATCACTGGACGTTCTGCACTCGAAGGGATAACATCACAAATTCGTGTCTGGAGGAAGGCAACGAATGGCCCAGGCGGATAAACCCAAACCACTGGCTGACCTAAGAGCCCTGGCCCTGCGTCAGGGATTCCTGACCGAAGACCAAATGCTCGAGCAGATCGGCGATATGACCGACGTGGCCGAGCAAGTGGATCTGATGGACGAAGCCTTCGTGCTCATGCGCGAGCTCGGCCTCGATGTCTTCGAGTCGGAGGAAGAAGCGCGTCGGCGGGTGAAACAAGTGCGCGCGGCCGAGGAGCAGCGGGCGCCGGCGAAACCGGTGCCGGGTGCTCAGGCGGTGCGCTACGACGATCCGGTTCGCATGTACCTGCGGGAGATGGGGCGGGTGCCGCTCCTGAACCGAGAAGGCGAAGTCCGGATCGCCAAACGGATCGAGGCCGGCGAGGAACGCATCCAGTCGACCATGTTCCTGCTGCCCTGGGCGATGCGGGATCTCCAGGTCACCTCCGAGAAGCTCAAGGAGGGGAAGGCGAAGCTGGAGGATCTGGTTCAGATCGACGCCGGGAGCTGGTCGGCCGACTTCTCCAGCAAGAAGGAGCGGCGACGAGCGATCCAGACCGTCGGGCGCATCGTGAAGCGCCACGCGGAGTTCATGAAATACGACGGGCAGCTGCAGCGCCGCCTCTCCGAGCGCAAGCGCCACCAGGTCGAAGCGCAGTGCGAGAAGGTGAGCCGCAAGCTGCGCGAGGAGATCAAGAAGCTCGGGGCCAGCCCCAAGCTGATCGAGCGCATCGGGCTTCGGCTGAAGCGGGAAGAGCGGCGGCTCTTCGAGGCCGAGTTCGAGGTGCGCGAGATCGAGAATCGCCAGCGTGAGATCCAGGAGAGGATCGAGGAGCTCGAGGCCAAGGCAGGAGCGGCCCGGAAGCAGAAGTCGAGGGCCAAGAAGTCTGCCAAGGTCGAGATGTCACCCGAGATGGGCGACCTCCTCGAGGAGCAGGCGCTGCTGGTGAAGAACCTGCGCAACGCCCGCCGCAAGCTGCGCCGCATCGAGGCGGAAGCCGGCATGAAGGCGGATCTGGTTCACGACCTGGTCCGTCAGATCCGGGAGGCCGAGGCCGAGCGCGAGCAAGCGAAGAAGGAGATGATCGAGGCGAATGTGCGTCTGGTCATTTCGATCGCCAAGCGCTATACGAATCGGGGGCTCGAGTTCCTCGATCTCATTCAAGAAGGCAACAGCGGCCTCATGCGGGCGGTCGACAAGTTCGACTACCGCAAGGGCTACAAATTCTCGACCTATGCCACCTGGTGGATCCGGCAGGCGATCACCCGTGCGATCGCCGATCAGGCGCGCACGATCCGGGTGCCGGTGCACATGATCGAGGCGATCAACAAAGTGGTGCGGACCTCCCGCAAGCTGGTTCAGGATCTCGGCCGCGAGCCCTCGCCCGAGGAGATCGCCGATCGGCTGGACCTGCCGCCAGAGAAGGTCAAGAGCGTGCTCAAGGCCGCCCAGGAGCCGATCAGTCTCGATCGACCCATTGGG
>Ga0180432_10006535_pt1 | contig 15105 bp, 10 predicted proteins | sample SS_ome_10_FD_132414 | JGI IMG/M metagenome (GOLD analysis project Ga0180432, IMG submission 132414) | Hypersaline lake sediment archaeal communities from the Salton Sea, California, USA - SS_1_MS_2 metaG | ecosystem: Environmental > Aquatic > Non-marine Saline and Alkaline > Hypersaline >... | reverse complement strand
TGGCCTCGGCCTGACCGTTCACACGGAGGCCCATCCACTTGATCCACACCGACTTGTCGAGTTTGCCGTTGAGGTAGCGGCCCTGGTCGTCCTTGAGGAAGTAGTTGACGGCGAAGATGAGCGGCACCTCGTCGGCGCCGGCGACGAACTCCAGGTTGTTCTGGAGGTACTTGCCCAGCGGGATCGCGATGAAGTCCTGGTTGCTCATCATATTGAAGGTGCGGACGCCCTCGGTGCCGAGCGTCGCCGCCGTGGTCTCGCTTTCCAGCGACCCGCCCATCGTGATGATCCCGTGGGCCCAGTCGAAGCTCTGCTGGACGGGGACGCACGTGTCGCTGTCCCGCCCGCCGTAGATGATCCCGCCTATCTCCACCCCGGTCGGGTCGTTCTGCCCCTCGTCGAGGTTCGCCAGGGACGCGAGCCTGACGGTGTAGCGCGCGTTCTTGTGCGAGGGGGTGATCTCGTTTCCGCTCTTGTCGGTCTTGCCCGCGTGCCACGGGCCGGAGTGGTTGACGCCGTCTTCGGGCAGGTCCTTGCCCATGCCCAGCCAGTACGGCGCGCCGTCTTTGATGAGCACGTTGGAGAAGATCACCTCTCCGGGTCGGGTCAGCACGTCATGGATGACCGGGTCGTCCTGGGGGTTGACGTCGCGGATGATGCCGAAGATCCCGCTCTCGACGTTGACGCCCCGGACCTTTCCGTCGATGAGGCGGAAGTAGGCGATATCGTCGCCGACGATGCTCTCACCGGGAACCATGGCCGTGGAGGTCTTGCCGCAGGCGCTGGGGAAGGCCCCGGCGAAGTACGTCTTGGACCCGCCGGAGGCGTGCGAGGCCATGATGAACATGTGCTCGGCCAGCCAGCCCTCCCGGTCGGCCTTGCGTATCGCCAGCCGGAGCGAGAGCTTCTTCAGCCCGACCGTATTGCCGGCGTACTGCGTGTTGGCCGAGTAGACCATGTCCTCGGTGAAGTCGATGTAGACCCGGCGTTTGTCGACGTCGGCGCTGACGTTGGCTTCGAGCCGACCGGCCGAGTGCAGCAGGCGGAAGAAGTCCGTGCTGTTGCCCAGGCGCTTGAACTGCTCGTAACCCGGGCGATACAGCATGTCTTCGCTGTGGGCCACGTAGGTCGAGTCCGTGATCTGCACGCAGGAAATACTGAACGCCGAGTCGACCGGCCCGAGGCAAAAGAACCGCACGAACATCTCCTTGCCGGCCATCGCGCCGGCCAGGATGCCGCGCACCTCCGCCAGGCCCTCTTCACGGCCCGTCGCGTTCAGCGCCTGCCCGAGCGACATGCCCTCGGGCACGAGGTACTTGGTGGCGGCCTTGTCGCGCGCCTGGTCGTGGTAGCCGTCGAAATGAATGGTATGTCCTTCGATGGCCAGGGGCGACTCCTCGCCCTTGTCGATGGCCTTTTGCCGGATCGAGGCGATGTCTTCCGGCGAGTCGGAGCAGACCGTGACGACCTCGGGGCGGCACAGGTCTATCGCGTCGGCCACAAAGGCGTGAAGCTTGTCGTTCTCGAGGGCCTCGATCTTGGCCAGGCTGTCGGCGTCGAGTTTGTCTTTCAGGATTTCGGCGTGTCTGGGGTCCATGGTTCGGTTCTCGTTTCTGTGGATTCTTCGGATTCGCGGTGCGGCTTGGGCTCCGGGCACGTCAAAGAGCACAGTCTTATACAGGACGGTACGCGTCGCGTCAAGGCGCTTAGCGGGAGCATCCGGGAGATTGCGGACTTCCAGTGCACCCCAAGCCCGGGGATCCCAATTCCCGGGGTCGTTCCGTCCGGCGCAGTGGAGGCGCACGTTTTTTTTTTTCGAACCCGTCCAGCTTTTCGTTTGGCGCGCCGCGCCGAGGCGACTATACTCTCCGCGTTGCAGGTGTCCCGGCCGAGCCGGGACGAAACGGGAAGGCCGTGAGAATCGGCCGCGGACGCGCCGCTGTAACCGGCGACGACCGCCGCAACAGGCCACTGTCTCGATGCGTAGTCGAGGTGGGAAGGCGCGGCGGAAGGACGACCCGGGAGCCAGAAAACCTGCCTGCGACCAACCTGGTGTTGCCTTCGCGAGTCAATCGGCTCCCGGGACCGGTCAACGACGTGCTCAGATGCCCCGGCGCCGCGACACGCGAGGCGGCCGGGGTTCGGTTTTGCTTGGCTGTTCGCGAGATGTGCCCAGGCAAGAGACGTGCGTTCGGTATGACCGCTCACCTGCCTGCCGCTGCTCGCGGCGCCCGGCGATTTCTCCCTCCCAGGTTGTCGGCCGATCGGCCTTGCGCCCGGGCCCTCGGCCGCTCGCGTCGGGCTCGCCGGAAAGACCGCGACCTCAAGGAGATGCCGATGACTGAACCCACCTGACGTGCCCGATCCGCAGCTTTTCATCCCCCTGACACCTACTTGACCGCGTTTCTGCGGGAGGACAGACGACATGAAGAAGATACTGGCACTTGGCATCGCACTGGCGATGGGCTCGGCATCGGCCCGGGCGGAGTTCACGTTTGACGACATCGAATACTGGGTCGGCACCGGATCACACAAAGCGTGCCTCGTCGTCGACTGGAACGACTCGAAAGCCCCCGAGGCACTGGCCTGGGGCTTTCGGTGGGACGGAAGCGTCACTCGTGCGGGCATGGTCAAGGCCGTGGCCGGCACGACGTACGAAGGGGCCATGGAGTCGCCGACGATTGACACCACGTACTACGGCGCGGATCCTCGGCTGACGCTGCGGGTCTCGCAATCGTTCTATGGCACGTCGCTCTTCGCCGCCGGATACGACCTCGACGCCGACGGCGGGACGTACACGATCGGCCATGAAGCCCCCTGGGGCACGTCCCCGGGCGACCCGGCCGACACCGAGACCGGCTCGGCCGGCGACGCCGACGACCACTACCAGGAAGGCTGGATCACCCGAGGCTTCTGGGCCTACGGGACCCGCAGCGATCTCCCCGGCGAGGAGAACTGGGGCTGGTACTCCGGCCTGGATGACGCTCTGAAGAACAACGAATGGGTCGGTTTTGCCTTTGACGGGGACACGGACCTGACCAACATCGTCGTGCCGGACGACCCCGAGGCGGCGCCGGTCCCCGAACCGGCAACGATGGCGCTTCTCGTCCTGGGCGCCCTGGGCCTGGTCCGCCGGCGCCGGCGAGCAGACGGATAACTTCCCGGAAGGACGGGGCCCGGGCAACGCCATGCCGCCCGGGCCCCCGACGTCCTTCGGAGTCGCACCATGACTCACCGGCCAGGCAACATCGCAGCGGTCACCTCGCGGCGGGCGTTCACCCTCATCGAACTGCTCGTCGTCATCGCCATCATCGCGATGATCACGTCAATCCTCGCCCCCAGCCTCATGAACGTCAAGCACAAGGCCGAATCCGCCGTCTGCCTGAGCAACCTCCACAGCCTCTCCACGGGCATGCACACCTACCACTCGGAGAACAACCAGAAGTTCTGGCCGTACGTTCTGGGGAATCACCCCACCCCGGGGGTCAAGTGCTACTGGTGGGGCACGGACGCCGAGCCGGTGGACCCCTGGGCCAGTCCGTACATGGAGGCCCTGGGCGGCGTGCTGGGGCTGCTGTGGTGTCCGGCGCTGGAGTGGGGCTCGTACGTGCCCCAGGGCGCCCACGTCTGCGAGCCGACCACCACCTACGGGTACAATGCCTACATGCTCGACCCCACCCTCAACGGACAGAAAAGCAAGAAGAAGGATGACATCGACAAGCCCGCCCAGTTGTTCGTCTTCAACGATGCGGCCATGTTCTGGACCGTCGCCGGAAAGGGCATTCTCCAGAACAGCACCTATCTCGAGCCGGTCACCGGCAACTGGGTCCAGCAGCCGACCTCGCATTTTCGTCACAGCGGCAGGACCAACGCGATGACGGCCGACGGCAGCGCCGGATCGTACGGCCTGGAAGGCTGGGACTTGGACCCGACGCACAACCTGGGCTTCGTCGGCACGCAGAACTACCCGCACTATGTCCAATAACCGTCCCGTCGCCGCGTGTTTGGCCGCCGCCCTGTGCCTGTCGGCCGGGTGCTCGAAGGAATACGCGCACAAGCGCCTCCAGAAGGGCGCCGCCGAGTTCGCCGCCGTCCAGGCCATGCTCGACGAACTCCGGGCCGCCGGGAAGGACGGGATCGAGGTCGTGCTGGCCCGGCAGATCGCCGACGGGCTCGACGAGACCCGCAGCAAGGGCCTGCGCTACGTTCTCGGCGAATTGGCCACCGCCGAGAACGTCACGCTCAAACGCGTCGACCGCTGGCGCAGCGACCTGTTCCGCGCGACGATGGAGTCGACCGCCGACGGGGCCACCGGCACGGTGGCCCTGCTGCTGGTCCGGGGCCGCGATGACAAGCTTTACTGGGCGAACACCAATTGACGGGATGGGCGATCATCAATCGACAATCCTCTTGGTGAGCCTGTCCTCGGGACGCCAGGCTCACACCTCCAACACGAGCCCGTCCAGCAGTTCGTCTATCCGGGCTGTTTCCTCGTCGCTTAGTGAAATGTCCGCGCCGCGGGCGTTCTCCTCGGCCTGCCGCGGGTTCCGGGCGCCGACCAGGACGGCGGTGATGCCCTCGCGCCCGAGCGTCCAGGCGATGACCAGTTGGGCCAGCGTCGCGCCGTGGGCCTCGGCGATGGGGCGGATCTCGGCCAGGAACGCGTTGACGCGGGCCAGGTTCTCGCCGCCGAACAGGGGGCTCCTGGCGCGGTGGTCGTCGCCCGTGAACGTGTAGCCGGGCGTGATCTTGCCGGTCAGCAGCCCCCGCTGAAGCGGGCTGTAGACGATCGTCGAGATGCCGTGCTCGACGCAGTACGGCAGCACGTCTTGCTCGATGTCGCGTTTGACCATGGAGTAGGGCGGCTGGTTGGAGGCCAGCGGCACGACGCGGCGGGCACGCTCGAGCAGCTCGACGGTGAAGTTGCTCGTCCCGGCGGCGCGGATCTTGCCCTGCTCGATCAGCCTGGCCAGGGCCTCGGCCGTCTCTTCAACCTCCGTGCCGGGGTCAGGCCAGTGCTGCTGGTACAGGTCGATGTAGTCCGTCTTGAGGCGGCGCAGCGAGTCCTCGCATTCCTGGATGACCGAGTCGCCCTTGGCCCAGTGCTTGACGACGCACGGCTTGCCGTCGCGCCCGATGCTGTCCCATCGCTTCGGCGCGTCGACCTCCAGGTCCCACCGCATGCCGAATTTCGTGAGAATCTGCAGGTCGTCGCGACGGAACGGCTCGATCGCGCGGGCGACGATCTCCTCGCTGCGCCCCATGCCGTAGATCGCCGCGGTGTCGATGCTCGTGATGCCGAGTTCGACGGCCTTGCGCACGGCCGCGATCGCCTGGTCTTCGTCCGTGCCGCCCCACATCCACCCCCCGATGGCCCACGCGCCGAAGATGATCTTGGTGACGTCCACATCGCTGTCGCCGAGTCGTCTGGTTTCCATGGTGTCTCTCCCGCGGGAATGTCGCGCAGATGCTAGGGCATCCGGCCGGGGCAGTAAAGACCGATCGCTGCTGTCCGGACAACGTCAGCACGACAGCGCGCATATCGTTGCGGACGCGCCCGCCGCGGCGAGCAGCACCCACCACAGCGGCTTTGCCGCCCACGGACCTTGCGACCTGATCGTGACATACTGCCCGCACGCCGGGCACCGCTCGGCGTCGTCGTAGATATCCGCACCGCACTCGGGGCACGGCGCAGTCGTCGAGGCAGTCTCCTCTCCGAACGCGTCGAGGTCCTCTTCGAGCGGTCCCTCATCCGTCCAGTTATCGTCCGGCGCCACGCTCACGGGCTTGCCTCTTGGCGGACCCTCTCCGCTCATTCGCTCACATGTCGATGAACACCTTCATGCTCTTGTCGCCCTGGGCGTCGATGAAGGCGTACGCGTCGGCGTACCGCTCGAACGGGAAGTGCTTCGAGTCCAGCGGCTCGGTGCGGATCCGGCCGGCGGCGATCCACTCGATGGCCTGGACGTAGTCCTCGTGGCGGTACATCAGCGTGCCGATCAGGCTCAGTTCGTGCTCGCCCACGACGGACATGTCGATCCGGGGCTTGTCGCCGAAGACGCCGAGCACGACAATCCGCCCGCCCTTGTCGATCGCGTCGACGGCCTGGGTGAGCGTGTCCTCCACGCCCACGCACTCGAAGGCCACGCTGAACCCGCCGTCGCCGAACACGCGCTTCACCGCGTCGGCCAGCGGCTCGCGCGACGCGTTGGACACCGCCTCGATGCCGCACTGGGCGGCCACGTCCAGCCGAAAGTCGCTCAGGTCCGTTATGAGGACGCCTCCGGCCCCGCGGCATCGGCAGACCTGGGCGACGAAGTTCCCGATGGGCCCGGCCCCGAGGACGACGACGTTCCGCCCGGTCAGGTCGCCGGCCCGGCCCGTCGAGTGCACGCCGACGGCCAGCGGCTCGATGAACGCGCCCTGCTCGAAGGTGAACTCATCGGGGAGGAGGACGACCTTGTCGGCCTCGGTGACGAACAGGTCGCGCGCCACGCCGGGGGCCTGGAACCCGCGAACCTTCAGCTCTTCGCAGATGTTGTACTCCCCGCGAAGGCACGGGCGGCACTTCCCGCACGTCTCCTGCGGCCAGGCCGTCGCCTTGGCGCCCACGGGGATGCCCGTCACGCCGTCCCCGACGGCCTCGACCACGGCCGAGAACTCGTGGCCCTGGATCACCGGGAACGGCGTGAAGGGATGGCGCCCGTGGTACACGTGCACGTCCGTGCCGCACACCCCGATCCGGTTGATCCTGAGCATCACCTGCCCGGGCCCCGGGCTCGGCGGATCCACGTCGCTGAACTCGATAACGCCCGGCTCGGTCATCACGGCCTGTCTCATGACGTCTCCTTTCGTTCGTCCGAAAAAGGGGACTGGCTCGAGCGCAGGCCGAAGGCCGAGCACGTGCCTGTACCCTTTTTCGCCGTGCCTGTCCCTGTCTCCGTCGCGACGGTTGCGCTGCCGTCCGGCTCGACGGTCACCTGGTCGCCGTCGGCGATTGCATTATAGTCGTCTTTCGGCAGGACCACGACGGGGACGGTCTTGCCGAACATCTCATCGGCCACGATCGCGCCGAGGGCCACGATCGGGTCCGTTCGGGCCAGGACGATCGCCGCGGGGGCCGTGCCGTTGCGAATGCTCTCGGCGAGGATCGCACTGGCGGTGCTGGAGCCCTTTCCGGTCGGCATGACGAAGATGCGCCCGGTCATGCACTGCCCGCACAGCTCGTGCCGGCGGTCGGGGATGTTTCCCGTGGCCGGGTCCAGCCCGCCCCAGAGGCTCAGCGGCGTCGCGGCCACCAGCGCCCGCCCGGACGCGGCGCCGGCGACGAGCGGTCGGCCTTTCAGTCGCTTGTCCATGGTGAGGCACTCCTGCACACGCCCCCGGTGGCGGCCGAGCGGACGCAGTCCGCCAGCGAGCCGAACACCACCTCCACGCCCAACTCCCCCGGGGCGTAGTACGAGCACTTGCCCGAGTTGGTCATGATGACCTTCGCCTCAGGCGGGATGATCGGGCAGTGGAACACGCACGTGTCCAGCGTGATCCGCCCGCCGAAGTCGCGAATCACGTCCAGGTTCGGGCTGCGGGCCGCCAGCGCGTGCGACGATTCGCCCGTGGCCACAATGAACGTCACACCGGGCGCGACCGTCCGGCCCGGTTCGGCCTCGATCAGCCGGGCCAACTCGACGAACTCCGCGAACGAGAAATGCGGGCAGCCCAGCACGACGGCGTCGATCGCCTGGCCTTCGTCGGCGACGGTCGACAGGTCGGCCAGGGCCGCGTCGAGGTCCGCCTGGCGGATGTCGATGGTTTCCTCCGGCCGGCGGCCGCCGAAGGCCGCCTCAAGCGTCGGCGCCTCGGGCGTCAGGCCCACCGCGTGGAACAGCGCCACGCCGCCTGAGGAGGCCGCCGCGGCCCCGAGGGCCTTCAGTTGATCGTCGGTTGCGTTCGCCGGCAGGGCGTCGATCACCGGTATCCGCTCGCCCGCGGCCGGACCCAGAAGGTGGCCCATCGCCGGCCAGAACGCCTCGCTGGACAGCACCTCGTCGGTGATGTCCACCAGCCGAAGCAGCACCTGCCCGCGGCGGTTCTCGGTCAGGTGGAGCCCGCATTTCGGCACGCGCCCGGTGATGGCGGCGCAGATGTCGATGTAGTCCCCGTAGCGGTTGGTTCGCGCGCCGAGGACGGAGTTGGCGTAGATGATGGCGTTGGACTCGCCCCAGGCGATTTGCTGGCCGAACCGGGGCGTGAGATAGCCCTGGTAGGGCGCGCAGGTCCATGTGGGCACGCATCCCATGGCCTCGTAGGCCCGGCCCTGGCGAATGGCCATCTCGGCGAAGTCCTTCGGCACGTCGAAGGCGCGCCAGTTCTTCAGGTCCAGCGGGCCCATGTTCAGCGTCGTCGGAACCCGCACCCGCGCGCCGCCGGAAACGAGCCGTTCCGCAAAGGCCACACCCACCTCGCTGAGCAGCCCGCACCCGTCGATGTGCGCGGCGGTCACGTCCATCAGCTCGTCGGCCTGCTGGACGGAGGCCATCCGCACCACGATCCTCATCGCCAGGGCCGTCCCCTCCCCGCGCCCGCCGTCGAGCATCCGCTTGTCTTCGTCAGAGAGCTTCATCGTGCCGACCGGTCCTTGTACCACAGGGCCTATCCCCCGGCAATAGCACGCGCTGGGTGCCCCCCGTGAGGTGCCAACTTCTCAGCCAAGATGAACGCCGGCCTGTTGGAGGGCCTTGAGCAGCTTCTTGACGTCCACGCCGGCGAAGGGGACGTTGCTGCGGACGACCTGGGCGGCGGCTTGGCCGGCGGCCTGGCCCATCGCCATGCAGGGCGAGGCCACGCGCAGCGACCCGAGGATGGCGCGTTCGACGCTGATGCCCCGCCCGGGGCAGATCAGGTTCGTGATTCTCTGGGGCACCATGACGCGGTAGGGCACGGGTTTGAGCCGCGGCAGGCCCTTGCGTTTGGGCGGGGGGTTGTGGCTCGGGCGCTTGGGGTTGGGCAGGTCGAAGCCCCAGGTCGAGTAGCCGATCACGTCGTCGAACGTCCTGCGGTCGGCGGCCCACTTGACCAGGTCGTCGAGCGTCATCATATACGCCCCGGCGATGCGCCGCGTTTCCCGCACGCCGAGCAGCGGCGCGACGGCCTTGATACGCGCGTTCTCATACCCGGGCACGTGCTTGCGGAAGATGGCCATGAGCTTCCGCGCCTCGGCCCGCCCGCGGACCATGCCGTCGCTGACGGCCTTGCCATCGGTCCCGTCGATGCCCACCAGGCGGATGGTGTTGACCATCCACACGCCGGTCTCGTTGAGCTTACGGGTGATGAACCGGTTATACGGGAAGGGCCAGATGCCGCGATCCTTGAGGGCGGCGATCTGCTTCAGCAGGCGGTCGCCATGCCTGCGGAAATGCGCGTTGAGCTTCTTCTCGTCGACATTGCTGACGTGGAAGATCAGCGTGGTGGGGGTCATCAAGCCATCGGGCGCGCGGCCCTTGAGCACCTTGCAGCCGCTCGCCGCGGCGATATCGGCGTCGCCGGTGGCGTCGACGAACGCCCGCGCCGAGACCGCCTGCATGCCGGATTTGTTGAAGAGCATCACGTGCGTGATCCGGCCGCCTTCGATGGCGACGTCGACGGCTTGTGTCAGCAAGAGCACGTCGAGCTTGGCCTGGGCGGCCTTGTCGTCGAGGTAGGCGGCCATCGCGAACGGGTCGAACGCGGGTCCCCAGTTGCTGATGCGTGCGATGCGGCGTGTGACCGTTTCGGTGGCGAACTCGTGGAAGAGTCCGCCGTGGTCGCCCCCGAGCCATTCCGAGACCAGTCCCGAGACGCCCATCCCGCCGAGCTGGCCCTGGGCCTCGACCAGCAGGACCTTCATGCCCGCGCGTCGGGCGGCCAAGGCGGCGGTGATTCCCGCCGGCCCGGCCCCGCAGACCACGACGTCGTACTCCCCCACAACGGGGATATCGCGTGCCGGCCGGCGGATGGTCTTGCCGGGGGTCGCAGCGCCCTGCGGAGCGCCCTGTGTTGTCGACGCCAGCGCCGCGGTTCCCGCGGCGCCCGCCACCATGCCGAAGACGTCTCGTCGTGTGGGCATAGGTCCGCCTCCTTCATCGTGCTGCGGGTCGTTCTATCACAACGCGGGTGGCACCTTCAAGGTGCGCCCTTCGGGCTCCGCTTGAGGGTGCCATCCGCCCCATGGTAAGATGACGCCTTCAGCCCGCCTTCGTGGCGGGCGGAAGCCTGTCTCGGAGACGGTCACATGAAAGTCCTGCCCGTGGTTACGTTCGTCGCCTGGTCGGCCATCTCGCTGGTCTCGGCCGGCCCGGTCGCGTCGGCCCGGCCGTTCAAGCCGTTCGTCAGCGGCGTCATGCGAGGCGGGCAGCCGGCCAGGCACATCAAGCTGCACGTGGCCGGGGTGAAGGACCTGTGGCTGATCGCCATCGGGGTGCCCAACAACGCCAAGGGCTACGCCGACTGGGGCGACGCGAAGCTCATCGACGCCAACGGCAAGGTCACCTACCTCAGCGACCTGACCCCGGCGGCCGATAGGCGCACCTACGGCGGGGTGTTCCGGGACAAGCGGCAGCACGGCAAGGGGCCGATCCGCATTGGGGATCGGACGTTCAAGCGCGGCATCGGCACGCACGCCGACTGCGAGATCTGCTATCGGCTGGACGGCCGGTACGTGTGGTTCGAGGGCTGGATCGGCATCGACGCCGAAACGCGCGGGCGCGGGCACGTGCGGTTCACCGTCTCGGACAAGCCCCACGGCGTCCGGCCGGGCAAGCCCGCCAGGCGGAGCCCGACGGTGCATGCGGCCGAGCCCGATGCCAAGGCCCTCCGCCGTGCGATCGAGGACCTGACGGCCACGTTCGGGGCGCGGTATCCCAACGGCAAGGCGTACCTGGCGCGGCTGGAGGCGATTGACAAGGCGCTGCACGGCAAGGACGGTGCGGGGGGGGCGGTCGAGGGCCGCAAGCAACTGGCGGCGCTTCATCGCGAGGCGCTGCTGGCCAATCCGCTGTTGGACTTCGACACGCTGGTGCTGGTCACGCGTCGCCCGTTCAAGGGCGGCAAGCCGGGCAACCCCGACCGCGCCCGCGGGTGGGACATGGGCTTTCCGCGAAGCTCGTTCAGCCACAGCAGCCTGAGGCGAGGCGCGTTCGAAAGCGAGATTGCCGTCCTGTCGCCCGTCAGGCCGGACGGGAGGCTGACGACCCTGTATCGCCCCGAACGTCGCGGCTACATCGGCGACCTCGACCTGCACTGGAGCGGCAAGCGGCTGCTGTTCACGATGCGCGGGGGCAAGGGCAACTTCCAGGTCCACGAGATCGGTGCCGACGGCCGGCACGTGCGCCAGGTCGGCCGCGGCGAACAAGGCGACGTCGACAACCACTCCGCCTGCTACCTGCCGTGCGGCGACATCATCTTCGCCAGCACCGCCTGCTTCCAGGGCGTGCCCTGCAACAAGACCAAGGTCGCCGTGCTGTACCGCATGGGCCCTGACGGGAGAAACGTCCGCCAGCTCTGCTTCGAGCAGGACCACGACTTCACGCCCACCGTGCTCGAGAACGGCCGCGTGATGTACCTCCGATGGGAGTACTCCGACCTGCCGCATGCCTACAGCCGGATCCTCTTCCACATGAACCCCGACGGCACGGGACAGATGGAGTTCTACGGCAGCAATTCGTACTGGCCGAACTCCGTGTTCCACGCCAAGGGCATCCCGGGCAAGCCCACGATGTTCGTGGGGCTGGTAATGGGCCACCACGAATGCTACCGCACGGGCGAGCTGGTCCTGTTCGACACTTCCCGCGGGCGTCACGAGGCCGACGGGGTCGTACAGAAGGTCCCCGGCTGGGGCAAGCCGGTCGTGCCGACCATGACGGACACGCTGACGGCGCGCACCTGGCCGAAGTTCGCCACGCCGATCCCGCTGAGCGATCCCTCGACGGGACTGGGGGCGGGCAAGTACTTCCTCGTCACGGCCAAGCTCACCAGCACCTCGCCGTGGGACATCTACCTCGTGGATGTCTTCGACAACATGGTCCTGCTGCACCATGCCGACGGGTGGGGCCTGCTCGACGCGATCCCCCTGCGCCCCACGGCGCGCCCAAAGGTCATTCCCGACAAGATCGACCCGGACGGCACCGAGGCGGTGGTCGTGTTGACGGACCTGTATCGCGGTGCGGGCCTGACCGGCGTGCCGCGAGGGACCATCAAAACCCTCCGCCTGATCACGTACCACTACTGCTACCAGGGCCTGGGCGGGCAGTACGACCGCGTCGGGCTCGACGGGCCGTGGGACGTCAGGTGCGTGCTCGGCACGGTTCCGGTCGAGCCGGACGGGTCGGCGGCGTTCCGCGTGCCGGCCAACATGCCCATCGGACTCCAGCCCCTCGACGGCGAGGGAAAGGCCGTCCAGTTGATGCGGAGTTGGTTCGTCGGCATGCCGGGCGAAGTCGTCAGTTGCATCGGCTGCCACGAGCCCCAGAACACGATCTCGCCGGTCAGGCCGACCGCGGCCGGCCGGAGGGAGCCGGTCCGGATCATCCCGTTCTACGGCCCCCGGCGGGGATTCAGCTTCGCCCGGGAGGTCCAGCCGGTCCTGGACAGGTACTGCGTCGGTTGCCACGACGGGCGGAAGCGATCCGACGGGCGGCTGATTCCCGATCTGCGGACGGCGCCGCAGCGAAAGTACGGCGCCGGGCGGTTCACGCCGTCGTACATGGCCCTGCGCCGCCTGGTCCGCACCCCGACCATGGAGCCGGACATGCACATGCTCGCCCCGGGCGACTTCCACGCCGACACGACCGAACTGGTCCAGATGCTCAGCAAGGGCCACCACGGCGTGAAGCTGGACGCCGAGGCGTGGGATCGGCTGATCACGTGGATCGATCTGAGCACGCCGGCGCACGGCACGTGGCGCGAGATCGCCGGGGACAAGCGCGTGCTGCACCAGGCCCGGAGGCGTCGGGAATGTCTCAAGCTCTACGCCGGGCGCGATGACGATCCTGAAGCGATCCCCGCCACGACCGCAAAGCCCGTCAAGCCGATCATCCCCAAACAGCCCGACGGGCCGCCGCCGGTCAAGGTCACGTGCCCCGGCTGGCCGTTCGACGCGACCGATGCCGCGCGTCGGCAGGGGCAGGCCGGCCGGACAGGCCGAACGATACACCTCGCGCCCGGCGTCACGCTGCACCTGGTGCGCATCCCGGCCGGACGGTTCGTTATGGGCGACCCGGCGGGCCGGCCTGACGAGCGCCCTGCCGGGCAGGTCGCCATCGCAAAGCCGTTTTGGATGGGCAAGTACGAGATCACGAATCGGCAGTACGCCCTGTTCGACAGGTCCCACGACAGTCGCCTGGAGCCCGGCGACGCGCTGCACTTCGAGAGGCCCGCTCGCGGGTTCTCGTTGTCCGGTGCGGACCAGCCGGTGGTTCGCGTGTCATGGCTGCGGGCACGCGCGTTTTGCGACTGGGTGTCGAAGAAGACAGGGAGAAGGTTCTCTCTGCCGACCGAGGCCCAGTGGGAGTGGGCCTGCCGGGCCGGAACGGACACACCGATGTCGTATGGGCAAGTCGATGCGGACTTCGCCCGACGGGCCAACCTCGCCGATGCCACGTTCAGGCGCGTTATCAGCTACGGCGGTCAGGACCGGGCCGCGAGCATCCTGCCGGAGTGGCGGCCGGCCTGTGCGCGGGTCAACGACCGCCACCGCGTCTCGTCACCGGTGGGGCGGTTCGAGCCCAACGCGTGGGGCCTGCACGACATGCACGGGAACGTCGCCGAGTGGACGCAATCGGCCTACGTGCCGTATCCTTACCGCGACGAGGACGGGCGAAACGCCCCCGGCGCCGTCACCCGCCGTGTCGCCCGGGGCGGATCGTGGTACGACAGGCCCACGCGGGCGCGGTCGGCGTTTCGTGTGGGTTACAAACCGTGGCTTGGCGTGTACAATGTGGGCTTTCGGGTCGTCTGTACGGACGGCGGCCCGTGACGGCCGACCGCGGCCGGCCCGGCCGCAGGAGATCGCGATGAGACAAGTGCTGTTGGCGTTGGGCGTTGTCTGGTGTGCCGTTGGGCTGGTCGGCTGCCCGGGCGCGTCGCCGGTCGCCCCGGCGTCACCGGAGGTCGATCCGGCCTTGCCCCCGGTGGACCCCAACGGGCCCCCGGTGGCCATTCGCCCGGAGAACCTCGTGGTGCTGCCCGCGACCGGGCCGGTCACGCACGTGCTCGTGCAGAATCTTCAAGACCGGACGTGCCAGGCTACGGTTCGGCTTGATTGCCCGGCCGGCTGGAAGCTGGACGCGGCGAGCAAGCAGGTGACGATCGGCCCGAGGCAACTGGCCCGTGTGCCGTTCGCCATCGAGAAGGGCATCGACGCCGAGTCCAACGTGTACCCGATCACCGTCCGCTGCGAGGTTGGCGGCAAGACGATCGCCTGGGACAGGCCCGTCGTCGCGGCTACCACGCCGTACTTCAAGCCCGCCATCGACGGCAAGATCGACGACTGGGCCGACGCCGTGCCCGTCACGTTCACCGCCGCCGGCAAGAAGACCGTCATCAGCACGTACTGGAGCCGCCGGGCCTTTTCGATCCTGGTATCGGTCGAGGAGTCGACCCACAAGCCGATGAGCGGCGGGGCGCCTTTTGACGCCGTCCAGTTGGCGATCTCCCCGGCCAAGGCCAGGACGCCCCGTTCGGCCGACGGGCGCGCCGAGCGATACGAACTGCTTCTGGCGGCCGGGGCTACCGGGGCCAGGTGCATCATGCTCAAGAAGCCCGGCGAGGCGGTCTCGGCCGGGCACATGCCGCGGGCGTTGGCCGGGGCCCAACTGAACGTCTGGCACGCCGGCGGGACGACGCACTATGAATGCGCGATCCCCTTCAAGGCCATGCCGACCATCCGCGCCGAACCCGGGCGGGAATACCGCATGTCGCTGCTGGTGCACGATCCGGACGGGACGGGCCTGCGGGACTGGGGCCGGGCCGTGGGGCTGTGGCCCTGGCAGCGCAGCGGCCTGGCGTGGAAGCAATGGCAAGGCGCCGCCTGGGGCGACGAGCCGCCCTTCGACAACAAAATAGAGTGGGGCT
>Ga0180432_10006534_pt1 | contig 15107 bp, 13 predicted proteins | sample SS_ome_10_FD_132414 | JGI IMG/M metagenome (GOLD analysis project Ga0180432, IMG submission 132414) | Hypersaline lake sediment archaeal communities from the Salton Sea, California, USA - SS_1_MS_2 metaG | ecosystem: Environmental > Aquatic > Non-marine Saline and Alkaline > Hypersaline >... | reverse complement strand
TGGCGCAACCCGCGGCCGGACGTCGCCATCGAGTCGGTGGACTTGAAGTACGACGCCGAGGCCGGCTCGCGCTGGGGCACGCCGGCGCTGCTCGCCGTCACCGCCGCCACGGAGGCCGAATAGCGACGTCGCGTCGGGTTCCGGGACGTGACAGCAGGAACCAGATAACGCCGAGGGAGCTTACGGCACCCCCGATGATGAACGGCGCCGCCGGCACCCATTCCCACAGCGCCCCGCCGGCAAGCGCAGCGGGGAAGACCACGGCGGCGCGAATCGAATGGTAGGCGCCGATGAGTCTGCCGCGGTCCGCTGCCTCCGACAGGTCTATGATGAGCGCCTTCCGCGTCGGTTCGCCCACGTGGCGCAGCCCCGAGATGATGAAGACCGGTATGAGCCACCTGGCCGACGGGATCACGGCCAGCGCCAGGGGGAACGCCGCGAAGAAGAAGTAGGCCGACGCCACAACCGGATGCCGGCCGGCAGGGCCGGCTCGGTCCGACAGCCTCGACGCCGGCAGGACGAGAAAGGCCGCCGTCAGCGTCGCCAGCGCCGTCAGGAGGCCGAACTCGACCGCCGTCGCGCCGAGCACGTTCATCACGTACAACACCACGAATGTTGCGGACATCCCCGAGCCGAAGCGCAGCAGGCAGTCCGCGACCAGCAGGCCCTTCAGTTCGCGGGACATGGGAGTACGGGCGGGCCGCGCCCCCCTTGCGCGCCGTTCGGCCGTCACGGGGGGGAAACGGTAGTAACGTTGCTGAAGCCAGGCCCCGGCAAGCGTGAGCAGCACCGTTATGAGCAGCGCAACCCGTACGCCGCGCACCAGACCGATCCACCAGATCAGCACACCTCCAAGGGCGGGCGCCGGACTGCCCAGGATCATCCCGAGCGTGCCCCTCGCCGCGATGCTGATGCCGCGCCTTCGGCTGCGCACGGACGCCCCGGTCAGGGCCAGGCCGCCCATGAACCCGAGACTCCCCGCTGCCGTCGTGAGCACAACCCCCGGGAAGAACGCCCACCACACGGGCGCAACGGCATATACCAGGTAGCCGGACGCCGCCAGAAGGCTTGCCAGCACCATCACGCGTCCGCGCCCGAGCCGGTCGCTCAGCACGCCCCCGACGTAGGGCAGGAACACCCCCAGGAGCGCGCCCACCGTCCCGAACGCCCCGATCATCAGCCCTCTGGCGCCGAGCGCTTCGAGTACTTTCGGCAGGTAGCCGCTCCATAGCAATACGCCGAAAGACTGCACGAGGCCCGCGCCGGTCAGCACCAGGATGTTGTGCTGCATGCCCAGATAGGCGCGCAGCCTCGCTACGTGTCTTCTCGATGCCATGGATCGTCCCCGGGCCTGAGCAGGACGCATAGGGTACCACAAGCGGCGGGCATCGGACATAGTCGCGTCAGGACGCGCCTGCGCCTTTGGGATCTGAGCGAGGCGCCCCCGCCTGCGGGCGGTCAGTCCTCGACGATGAAGGGCTCTTCGGGCCGCAGGTAGCGGTCGGGGTCCTCCCAGAGCGGCTTTTCCTGCTGCTTCGAGAGCATGCCGAGGTGGCTCTGGAACTCGTTGACCGCCCGCCGTTTCAGCGGGAGGACCTCCGAGATGTCCTCCGGCTCGAACCGCTCCGGTATGTCCTCGCGCTTCAGGCCGTAACGCAGCGACACGACGTACCGGCGCAGCCGTATCCCCGTCCCCGCGCAGGCCGCCCGGGCGATGCGGCTCGCCGCCACGTGGTCCGGGTGGCCCTCGTATTCGCTCAGGGACCAGACCTCGACGGGCGCGTGCTCCTTCAGCAGCGCCGCGAGCTGCTCTGTTGCTTCCTCCTCGCGTTGTGCCAGGCTGCCGTCCCCGTAGTCCAGGAAGATCACGTTTTCGGGCTTCACGCCGAGGATGGCCGTTGCGCGCCGGGTCTCGTCCCTGCGGGTGCGCGCGACCTCCTCGGGGGACGGGTCGGCGGTGATGCCCAGGCCGGCCTTGAGCAGGTTGGCCCCGCCGGTCAGCACGATGACGACGACCTCCCAGCCCTCGCGGATGCGCCTCGCGACGGCGCCTCCGGGCCCGAGCGTCTCGTCATCCGGATGCGCCCCCACCACTACAATCGTACGCGTCTCTTCCGCCATCAGTTCCTCCCGAGCGTCAAGCTTCGCCCGCTCTCACCGGGTAGCGCCGGGCGTCTCGCCCGGCGGTCAGGCATTCTCGGGGCCCCCGGCGAGACGCCGGGGGCTACCCGGGTGGGCTTTCTGCAGAGGGCCCCTGCCCCGTGGCAATGTCCCGCGTCATTGTCGCGCGGCAGGCGCTGCCCATCAAGCGCGAAGGAATGCCGGCAGGCTTCTGCGGAGAAGCATCCGCCCTGTTCGTCGTGTGGCGCCGCCGTCCCGGCGGCATAGCTGCGGGCACGCCGTGGCGCGCAAACATCTTGCCCGCAGCTTCGAGCAAAGGCGTGGGCAGGATGCCCACACCTGGGCCGGCAAGATGCCGGCGCTACGGGCCGCACAGAGGGCGGGCTCTCCGTCCACGCCATGCCGTTGACAGGGGGACGCGGCTCGGGTAGCCTTCCCAAATCCCTTTCTGCAACAGGAGCCTTTCAGATGGCGAAGTCAATTCGCGTGGGTGTCGTGGGCACGGGCGGGATCGCGAGCTTCCAGGCCAAGTTCCTGTCCGCGATCGAAGACGTCGAGATCGTCGCCGGCTGCGACGTCAGGGAGGACGCCCTCCAGGAGTTCGCCGAGAAGTTCGAGCTGGACAAGACGTTCACCGACTTCAACGAAATGGTCAAGATGGAGGACCTGGACGCCGTCACCGTCTGCACGCCGAACTTCCTCCACAAGGAGCCGACGGTCGCGGCGTTGAGGGCCGGCAAGCACGTGCTGGTCGAGAAGCCGATGGCCATGAACGCCCAGGAAGCGCAGGAGATGGTGGACGCCGCCGTGGCGAGCGACGCGACGCTGACGATGGGCTTTCAGTGGCGGCTCGGCCCGGCGCCGCAGGCGCTGAAGCGGTTCATTGACGCCGGCCAGATCGGCAACGTGCTGTTCTCGCGCGTGCAGGCGATGCGCCGGCGGGGCATCCCGAGTTGGGGCGTCTTCGGGCAGAAGGAACTCCAGGGCGGCGGCCCGCTGATCGACATCGGGGTGCACCTGATCGAAACGGCGCACTTCCTGATGGGCGAGCCGAAGCCCGTGGCGGCCTCCGCGCAGATGTTCACCTACCTGGGCGACAAGCCGAACGACGTCGAGTGCCCGTGGGGCACCTGGGACTGGAAGACCTACACCGTCGAGGACCTGGCGGTCGGCTTTGTGCGGTTCGAGAACGGGGCCGTGATGTCGGTCGAGTCAAGCTTCGTCGCACACATCAAGCAGGACGTCTACAACGTCCAGATCATGGGCGAGAAGGGCGGGTGCATCGTGGACCCGCCGACGATCTTCAAGGACGAGGCCGGCACGATGGTCAACGTCGAGCCCGGCTACATGGGCAAGTGGAACACGATGGAGAGGAAGATAGGGGACTGGATCGCCTTCCTGCGGGGCGAGGGCGAGACGCAGTGCCCGGCCGTCAGCGGGCTGAACGTGCAGAAGATACTCGACGGCCTCTACGCCAGCGCCGAGGCGGGCAAGGAAGTGCCCATCGACTGAGGGGCGGCCGCAACGCGGCGGCGGGCAAAAAAACGCCGGAGCGGATATGGCACGCAGAGGCATGGCGCTCCGGAGACCGGATTAAAGAGCCTTCTAAAGGCTTCGTCCTGACGCCCCAGGTTTTCTCAGCCTCGGACCTGGTAGTTGGACCCGTGCTCCACCGCCCCGGCGAGGGTATTATGTCACCTTCGGCCCGGCGGGTAAAGGGCTTATGTTGGCCTGAAGGGATGTCGCCTCAGTCGGGCGGGAGCGCCGCCGCCACGGCGGGCTTGATCGCCGTGGCGCGCAGGTCGCCGGCGATCACCCGGCCGTCCGGGCCGATGAGGAAGCTGGCCGGGATGCGGTGGACGCCGTACGCGTCCGGCAGGTCCGTGGCCGACCAATCGCCCAGGAGGCCCTGGGGCCAGGTCACGCCCTTTTCGGCGGCGTAGGCCTGGAGCGCCTCGGCGTCCGGGTCGAGGCTTAGGCCGACCATCACGAAATCGTCGCGCCCGCCGAACGCCTCGTGGACCGCCGCGAGGTGCCGCGCCTCCGCCCTGCACGCCGTCCACCAGGTGGCCCAGAAGGTGACCAGGACGAACTTGCCCCGGCGGTCCGCCAGGCTCAGCCGGCCGCCGGCGAGGGTTCCGACCTCGAACTCCGGCGCCGGTTCGCCCGTGGCCGGCTCCCTGCGGAGGCGCAAGGGCAGGGCTCCCAGGTCGAGGGGTTCGTCGCTGCGACCGCCGGGCATCTGCGGCACCTCGAAGGCGTGCGAGACGCAGCCGATCAGTTCCCCCCGGGTGAAAGGTGTGCCCGCGGGCGGGCTCCCGTAGAGGTCCACCTCGAGTTCGTATCCTCCCGCTGCCACGTCCTCGACGCGGAACGTCCCGTCCGCCCTGACCAGGACGAGGTGATGCCTTTCGGCGCGGCGCCACGCCCTCCCCTGTTCGGAGCGCAGCCATTCCGCCTCCCAATCCGCCTGCTGCCCGGGCGTCATTTCGTCGAAGCCTTCCGGCAACGGGACGTCCGGGAGTTGTGAGTTGATCCCGGCGTTCGCGTTAGTCCAGTCTATCTGCCTGCGGGCCTGGGGCGGGACGATGACGCGTCCCACGACCGGCCGGCCCACGCCGCCAACGGCGACCGTGACCGTCTGGCCGGGGGCGACCTCGACGAAGACGCCGTGGGTGTGTGCGGTTCCGTCGCCGATGGCGTCCGGCCGGGTCGCGCGGTACTCTCCGGGGGCGACGCGGGCGAACGCGAAGCGCCCTTCGGCGTCAGTGCGCCCCCTGTGGTAGTAGAGGATCGTCGGCGAGTCGGGATCGCGGAACTCCTCGGGGACCAGCAGGATCCCCTTCCTGCCCCAGGGCCTGCCGCCGACGTTCACCGTCCCCTGGACCTGGCCCCAGGGCTGCACGCGGAGGATCGCGGACGCGCCCACCTCCTGTGAAGCCGCCTCCACGTAACCGACGTCGTGCAGGGCCACGAGCAGGAAAGGCTCTGTCGGGCGGTCGAACGCGAACCGCCCGTCCGCGCTCGTCTCCGCGACGACCGCGTCGCCCGGCATCACGACACTGCCGTTGAGCACGACCAGCCCCTGCGACAGGGCGGCCACGGCCACCTTTGCCCCGGCAAGGGGCCGGTCCTCGGAGTCGGCGACCCGTCCGCGCACCGGCACCGCCGGCTCACCGGTCGCACCGGCGCAGACTGGGAGCAGGAGGACCGCCGACAGGAGCGTCGGCCAGAGCCGGCCTGTATTCCGCGTGATCATGCTGACCTTCATCCTATCGCCGGGGCGTCGGCCTTGCCAGCCGCGCTACTCAAAGCCTGGAAGAACCTATGCGGTTTCTTTGGCAGGCCCCTACGGCACGACGTAGACGGGCGCAACGCCGGCGTCGGGGTCGGCCAGGCTGAGCTTGGCACCCCGGAAGACGCGCCCGTATGCAGGTCCGACCGTGACGTCCCCCTGGTGGGCGGCGACCAGGATGCGCAGGTCGAACCGCAGGTCCGATTCACGCGACCAGCGGCCCGGCTCGAAGTAGCCCTGCACGACGCTGCCTCCCTGCTCTGCGCGGCGGCGCAGTACCTGCCCGGCCTGCTGGGAGGCGGATTCCGGGCGCAGGATGACGACGCCGCGCCCGCCGCCGCCGAGCGCGTCCTTGACGACCAGGCGCAGGCCCTGCTCCAGCATGTGGCGGCAGGCCGACTCGACGCGGCTGTCCAGGGCGTCCGACCAGGGGACGTTCTCCCGGATGACCTTGCCCTCCTGGTCATCGGGCTCGAACCAGCGCCGCGCCGACGAGTCGGCCAACAGCGCCAGGAACCTCTTGTTCGTGAAGAGGAACATGTCCAGCGGCGGGAAGGTCTTCGTCACCCCGCGCAGGACCGCCCGGGCGACCGGCGAGTCCTCGGCCGCCGCGGCCCACTCCGACAGGTTCTCCTCCACGTAGAGCAGGTCCACGCGGACGGCATCGCGCAGGTAGAGGCCGTCGTCCCGCAGATCGAGTTCCCGTTCGTGGCAGAGCGGAACACACAGCCCGGACGCGTCCGCGACCGCGCCGGCGAGCCGCTCGAGCTCGTCCACGTTGAACATGTCCTCGTTGCCGAACCCCCGCAGGAACGCCAGGGCGCCGGCGCCGGGCTCGTGGTGCGGCCTGAGCCCGTGCTCGTAGAGGAAGGCGGCGAACTCGACCTCCGACGGCCGCTCCAGCCCGGGCAGGCGCTCGGCCAGCAGCGGCGCGAGCGTCCGTGCGGCCAGGTCGGCGTGGTGCGCGTAGCCGACGGCGCAGTTCAGCTCGATTACCTTCATACGCTGCCCGTCCACGTGCAGGTCAACGGCGGTGAAGAGCCGCTGAGAGCCCGAGCGGGGCGGCAGCAACGGACGGAGATGCTCGGGGATGAAGTCCACGAGCCGGGCGTAGAACGCGTCGTCCCGCGCGGCGGCGACGCGCGCCTTGCGCAGGAGCTTCGCCAGCGCGGTCGCCACGTCGAAGGCCCGCGCCATCTGCTGCCGCGTCAGCAGGACGGGGTAGGGCGACGCGGCGGGGATCGCGGCCAGGAGCGACCGCGCCTCGTCCAGGACGTCCCGTCGGTATCGGTCGGCGACCTCTTCGCGCCTGTCCTGCCGGCCCGTCCGCGCCAGAAAAGACTTGACCTGGTTGATCAGGATGTCGGCGGCCTCCGGAAAGGCGGCTTCCAGGGCCTGCCGCTCTTCGGGGAGGAAATCGGCCAGCAGGAAATCGGCGCCCGAATCGTAGTCTCGCTTGCTGGCGGAGCGCACTCCCAGCTTGATCCTGACCAGGTCCCTGCGCCCGGCGGCCCCCAGGACGGCCCGCACGCCGTTGTGGCCCCCGTGGCCGCCCTTCTCGCGGCCCTTCACGGATCCGAGCGGGAGGTCCAGGTCGTCGTGGACGACGGCGTAGAGGTGCTCGTCAATCCCGTACGTCTCGCACAGGGGCGGGATGATGCGGCCGCAGTCGTTCATGGCCGTCGTGGGCTTGACCAGCAGGGCGGGGACTCCGGCCAGCTCGCCTTGCGACGCGCAGGCCTCCGCGCCTTCCAGTTCCACGAAGTCCGTGAAGCCGCGCTCCCCGGCCAGGTAGTCGGCGAACAGGAAGCCCGCGTTGTGGCGCGTGCCGGCGAAGCGCGGGCCGGGGTTGCCCAGGCAGATCACGATGACACGGGGTTCGGTTCTCGCCATATCTTGCCGGAGAAGGTTTCGAGGACAACGTCGTCGCCGTCGCGCTCGCGAAGGTACTGGTAGTTCAGGGGGACCTTGCCGTAGGGGGTGTCCAGGACGTACTGCGGTATGGCGAATCCGGACGTGCGGCCCCGTAGCGCGCGCACCAGCTCGATGCCCCGCTCGATCTGCACGCGGAAGTGCGCGGTGCCCTTGAGCACCTGGCACTGGTAGAGGTAGTACGGCCGGACGCGCGCGGCCACGAGCCGCTCGCCCAGTTCCCTGAGCACGGCGGGGTCGTCGTTGACGCCCTTCAGCAGGACGGTCTGGTTGCCCATGGGAATGCCGTGGTCCACCAGGCGCCCGCAGGCCGCCACGGCCTCGGGCGTCAGCTCCCTGGGGTGGTTGAAGTGCGTGTTGATCCAGAACGGCTGATGCCGCGCCAGCCGGCGGCAGAGCCCGTCCGTTATCCGCATGGGCAGCGTGCACGGGCTGCGGCTGCCGATGCGGACGAGCTCGACGTGCGGTATCTCGTGCACCTTCGCGACGATCTCCTCGATCTGCTCGTCCGGCATGAGCAATGGGTCGCCGCCGGTCAGCAGCACGTCGCGGATGGACTCGTTGCGCCGGATGTAGTCCAGCCCCTGCGCCAGGTTATCGCGGCTGATCGGGCACCCCTCGGTGTCCACCATCCGCTTGCGCAGGCAGAAGCGGCAGAACGTCGGGCAGAGCGAGCTGACGCAGAACGCCACCCGGTCCGGGTAGACGTGTATCAGGTCGGGCACCGGGGAGTGGTCTTCCTCCCTCAGCGGGTCCCAGACCCCGAGATCGTCGTGCAGCTCCTCGATGCGCGGCACGACCTGGCGGCGGATCGGGCAGTCCGGGTCTTCCGGGTCCATCAGCGAGGCGTAGTACGGGCTGATGCCCCAGTTGAAGGTGCCCGCGGTCTGCTCGACGCCCCGGCGTTCCTCGGGCGTCAGGTTGACGTATCGCTCGAGCTGCTCAACGGTGCGCACACCGTCGCGTAGCTGCTCCTGCCAGTCTGTTGCCAGCTGTTGTGTCGTCAATGTTTCTTTCCCTTGCCAGTTCGATGATCCTGCCTATCAATCGCGTGTGGCCGTAGCCTGCCGCCCGGGCCAGTTCGGGGAACACGCCGTAGTAGGGGCTGAGTCCCGGCAGCGGGTTGATCTCCAGGAGCCAGGCGCGCCCGTCGGCGCCCAGCATGTAGTCCACGCGGGCGAAGTCACGCGCCCCGATCAGGCCGAACAGCCCGACGGACCAGTCCGTCAACTGCCGCTCCAGCGCGGCGGTGAGCCCGCAGGGGCAGATGATCTCGCGATCGTGCATGTTCTTGGCCAGCTCGGAATACATCCCTCCGCGCGCGGCCACCTCGCCGACAGGCAGCGCCTCGATGGGCCCGTTCCCCAGCAGGCCGACGGTCACGTCCACGCCCCGCACGTATCCCTCCACCAGGCAGGGCTGCTCGAAGCGCGTCAGGCAGCGCTCGGCCGCCGGGGCGAGCTCGGCGGGGGCGGACACGATGCTTTCCGGCCCGATCCCCACGCTCGATCCGCCGAAGTTCGGCTTGACCAGGACCGGGTACTCGATCTCGTCCGCGGCCCGTGCGGCCTGCTCGGCCGACGCGACGAGTCGGAACGGCGGGGTGGGGATGCCGGCGTGCTGAGCCAGCGTCTTGGTCAGGGCCTTGTTCAGCGAGACTCCCAGGGCCACGCCGTCCGAGCCGGTGTACGGGATGTCGAGCAGTTCCAGGACCGCCGGGACGACGGACTCGCGCGCGGGTCCCTCGCGCCCCTCCGCGATGTTGAAGGCCATGTCGGGCCTGCACCGACGCAGCGACCTGACCAGGTCCGAGCCGAAAGGAACCGGGACCACCTCGTCGCAGTGCGCCCCTATGGCGCCCAGCAGCGCCTCGATGGTCTCCGGCGATTCGTATTCCGCCTCCACCCAGGTGCCCTCACCGGATGGCGTCACTGCATCGTAGATCAACGCGATCTTCATCGCTTCTCGGCCCCGCGGCGAAAGCTGTCGAGCCCCCGGTTGACGTGGTCGCGTTCGACGAAATAGAAGGCGCTGCAACCGTCCTTCCTGAAGCCCACCACGCCGGCCGTCTTCAGGATGTTCAGGTGGTGCGAGAGGCACGGCTGCGAGATGCCGAGCTTCCTGGCGAGCTCGCAGACGCACAGGGAGCACTCGCTCCCCGCGTCGGGCAGCATGTCCAGCAGTCGCAGGCGCAGCGGGTCGGAGAGCGCCTTGAACAGCGTTGCATACTCGTCCAAGTGAGACATGTCCAGAATCTCCCGTTGTGGGAAGCAGTCCGGCGACACTTCGTAAGTGGCAGGCCAGCGTCCGCACGCCCCCGTCCGGCTATCGTCCCTGTCCGCCCATACCTATCAACGTATTCTTATATTTGAATATACTAATCGCTTCAACGACCCCTGTCAAACTCAAAATGGCGGTCGGCGCAGCGACCCCGCGGCACGGGTTCCCCCAGGGCCCCACGGCTCACAGGTGCGCCCGGAGGCACTCCGCCACGCGACGCGCCAGCAGCGCGTAGCCGTCCTCGGTGAAGTGGACGCCGTCCGGGAGCAGGAGTTCATCCCGGCCTGCGGCCGTTATCGCCTCGAACAGGTCGTCGATCGGGACGCCCAGGTCGCGGCAGACTTCCGCCGCGGCCCGTCTGTACGCGTTGAAATCCTCCTCGACGCGGTCGAACGGCTTGTTCTCGCGGTGCCACGCCTCGTTGACGGGCGTAGTGGCGGCCCACACGGCCTTCGATCTGGTCTGGTCAAGCACTGCGCGCAGTATCTGCTCGACGTTCCGGCGGTATTCGGGCAGCGGGACGGCCGGCTCGGGCGCGCCGAACTCGCGCTTGAGGTCGTGCAGCCCGCAGTTCACGTGCACCAGGTCGGCATCGCGCGACAGTATCCACTCCTCCAGATGGGCCAGGACGTTGCGGCTGTCGCCGCCGTTCTCGGCAGGCGCCCAGACTTCAGCGATCTCCGCCAGGTGAGCCCTGACGCCGTCCTGGTAGCCCATGCGTATCGAGTCGCCGATCAGTATGACGTGTTTCATTTATCGCCTCCCTGGTCTCGGTCCGCGTTCGCCTGGATCACGATGATCCAGTCGTTCTCGTCCGGGGCTTCGACGTGCGCATCGCCCCCCGTCAGTTCGGGGCCGTCTCTCCAGCCGCCCGTCCGGGGGTCGAACCAGCGCGAGGCTGCCGGCGTCCGGAGCCGCCCGGTCCGCAGGGACAGCTTGCCGCCCTCCGGCAGGTAGATGACCGCCAGGGCGTCGTCCTCCGACGCGGCGGCGGCGACGAAGCGGCTCGGGTCGTCCCGGCCGGGCTGCTCCATCAGCAGGTCCGGCGCGGGGCGAAGCCGCCACCAGGGCAGGGATTCGAAGAAGTCCCGCAGGACCCGGATGCTGCCTGCGCCGGGGCTCTCGACCGCATCCCGCCACGCGCCTACCTGTCCGATGTAATCGTGGCCCTCCGGCGGGCCGGGCTCGTCGCGCCAGGGCCAGATGTGGTTGTGTCCGTAGGTGAGTCCCGCCGGCGGCGCGATCAGCAGGCTCCAGTATGCCGCCCGGCGCACCTCGCGGTCCGTGAAGCGCTCGTGCGTGTGGTAAGGGGGGTGGGCCTCGTAGTTCGGTTCGAGGTTGACGACGGGCCGGACGGGCTCCTTGAGCCATTGCTGCGCGGGCGGCCCCGCGACGAGCCAGCGGAGGTGCTCGGTCGAGGAGCCGTGCCCGCTCTGGTAGCCGATGAAGGCGAACCACGGCTCGTCGCGGAACTCGTCGGCGACCCAGCTCTGCCCCATGGGGTGCATGGTCACGAGCCTGTCGGGCCGGTCCCCGAAGACGGCCCGGCCGATGCGCCGCCAGCGTTCGGCGGCGTCCCCGCGGTAATCGCCGTCCCCGCCGAGGAGCCAGACGACCTGGTAGGCGCCCCAGCGCGCCACGACGTAGCGGGCCAGCCGGACCGCGTCGGGCTCGGAGAGCAGCCGGCCGGGGTCGTCCTCGCCGATGGCCCACATCACCACGGGCGCGGCGACCAGGCCGTGCTCGTTGAGCGCCGCAACCTTCGCGTCCAGCCGCTGGAACCAGGCGGGGTTCACGCGCAACCCGTCCTCGACGCTGAAGGCGGTCTCGCCCTGGCGGTCCCGCGAGCCGCCGCGCCACTGCGTGCTGACGAACTGAACGGCCGTGAATCCCTGCTCACGACGCTTCCCGAGGTAGGCTTGCCAGTCCTCCGGCCGGGCGAGGATGGCCCCGTTCCACGCCGTGTCGGCCAGCCAGAAGAACGGCGTGCCGTCGGCGTGGACGAAATGCCGCCGGTCGTCGGAGACGCGGGGCGGCCCGTGCGCCAGGAGCGGATTGTCACCCTCGGCGGACGTGCAGAGGAACTGCCCCGTCCGGCCGTGCAGGCCGGCGTTGGCGGCGTCGGAGCACTCGGAGCGCCAGGACCACTCGCCCGCCTCGTCGGGGCAGAAGCGGACGCGCCATGCCCCGCCCCCGTCCCAGAATGCCTCGACGGGGTGCTCCTCCCCCGAGGGCGCCGTGAAGCGGACGCTCACCCGGACGTCCCAGAGAGGCGCCCCGTAGGAGCGCGCGCTCTCGAAAGTGAACTCGTAAACGGCCCACAGCAGACACTGCACCATGGACGGGACTCCCTTCCGCTGCCGCGTGTCTGCAAGAGAGTATTGCGGACTGCGGGCACAGTCAAGGCGCGGCGCGGACGAGTTCTGGCCCTCGCCTGGCCGCCGGATACGGCGTTTTTTCCCTTTATGTGGCGCGCCCCGGTGTTATAATAGGCGCCGTAGAGGAAGCTCGTAAGGCTCAGGCCGCGCGGGTTGGGCTCGGGATGGCAAGGGGTCGTTCTCATAGCGATTCATATCTTCTCTCGCTGCTTCCCGCCCTGAACGGTCCCTCCCGGACGTATGCTGAGCCGATAGCACTGTGGCCACCGGTACGGCGATTGCTCCGTGGTGCGGGTTGTGCAATTTGGAACGCACCGGTGCGCCGCGCGGGAGACCGTCCGGGCGGGTCGAGAACCGATTGACCTTCCCGAGTGACCGCTGTGTTCTCCCGCGGGTTGAGGCTCTCTTACAGGACCCGCTTCGTCGGCCCGAAGCCAGGATGGTGTTCTGCAAGAGCGCCAGAAGATCGGGATACATGGCCGACGGGAAGAAATTCGGCAACTACCAGCTGCAGCGTCTGCTCGGCCACGGCAGCATGGGGGCCGTGTATCTGGCCGAGGACGAACGTGGGGGCGGGAGCGTGGCGCTGAAGGTCCTGCCGGTCTCCATGGCCACCAACGGCGAGTACACGCGCCGATTCCTGAACGAGGCGCGCCTGGCGCAGCAACTCGACCACCCGAACATAGTGCGCGTGCGCGACTTCGGCCAGGCGGCGGGGCACGACTACCTGGCCATGGAGTACGTGGACGGCGAGAACTGCAAAGCCAGGATATCCCGTGAAGAGCGCCTGCCCTGGCGCCAGACAGTCGAGATCGCCCTCCAGATCAGCGACGGCCTGGCGGCAGCCGCCGAACAGGGAATCATCCACCGGGACATCAAGCCGGACAACGTGTTGATTGACAGCGAGGGCCGCGTTCGCATAGCCGACCTGGGGCTCGCAAAGGAAGAGGGCATCAACGAACCGTTGCCCAGCGACACCAGCCTGGGCACGCCGGACTACATGAGCCCGGAGCAGGTCAGCAACTCGGAGACGGTGGACTTCCGCACGGACATCTACTCGCTGGGCGCGACCGTATTCCACATGATCTGCGGCAAGGCCCCGTACACGGGCCGCAGCGCCTACGAGGTCATGGTCAAGCACGTCACCTCCGCCCTGCCCTCCCCGCACAAGTACGTCCCCGACCTGCCGGACGAAGTGGTGGACGTCATGAGGAAGATGATGGCCCGCGATCCGGCCGACCGCTACCAGAGCTATGACGCGTTGGCAGCGGACCTGCGCGCCCTCCTGGCAGGTCAACCCGTTATGGCGACCGAGTTCGACAAGCAGAGCCTCCTGGGGGACAACGGCGGAGAGACGGCCTCCCCTGCGCGCCGTCCCGCTCTGCGTTACCTCTGGATCGCGATTCCGGTCCTGCTCCTGATCGGCGTTATCGTCTATCTGATCGTCTGACGGTTTCCCGCCGGCCGCACCCAGCGGCTTTGGACAACACCAGCGAAGCCCGTCATAATAGAGGTTCTGCGTGTTGCACGCAGGCCTTTTCTCTGGGGGGGCGCAAGTGATACTGCGGATTGTCGCGGCCGTTGTGATTGGGGGTGCGGTCGGGCTCGGCGTGGGCCTTGTCAGCAGGTCGCTGGGCGGGCAGTGCCCGTTGACCTGCAATCCGTACGTGTCCACGGCTCTGGGGATCGTCGTGGCCCTGCTGCTCGCGAGCCGTCTGGGTGGGATTGACGCAGCCCTGAAGAGCCCTCACGTCGTGCGGATCGACTCAGAAGAGCTTTACCAGCAGGCCGTCCTTGAGGCCGAGATGCCCGTGCTGGTGACGTTCTACACGCAGCACTGCCCGGCATGTCACAGGCAGTTGCCCGTCGTTGATCGCCTGGCTGACGGGTTTGCGGGGCGAGCGGTCGTGGCGGTCCTCGATGCCGGTGCGGTGGGCTCCGTGGCCGGGCGCGAAGGCATTGACGCGGTGCCGACCACCTTGATCTTCCGCGAGGGCGAACGCGTGGCGACGATGCTGGGTGTCACGAGCGAAGAGGAACTGTCTGAAGCGCTGGAGCATCTCTGCCGTCCCGCCCCCGCCGGGGAGCCGTGAGGATGGCAGAGAGGGCGTGAGGTCCAATGATCCCGGAAGGGGCAAGGCAATGGCTGAGGCGGAGAAGGTTCGCGCTGCAAGGAAGATACTGCCCACGGACGAACTGATGGGACAGGCAGCGGCGCGGGACGTGGGACGCGTGCTGCGGCGCCTGACCGCCGAGGAAGGGAAACCGGTCATGGCCAACTTCGCCGGCGCGCCCTCGCAGGATACCTTCCTGGCCGCGCTCTGCGCAGAGGAGGGCATCGCGTGGGAACGCGTCCAGGCCGTGCACCTGGACGAGTACTTCGACCTGCCGCCGGGGCACCCCAACACGGTCGGCCTGTACCTTCGCGAGCACCTTTTTGACCGCGTACCGATACCGGAGGGCAACGTTCACTACGTCAAGGACGTCGCCGGCGAGGACCCGGCCGGGCTGGCGAAGGCGTACGGGTCCGTCCTGCGCGAGGTGCTCGCGTCCGTGCGCTCCGGGGGCGGGGAGTACGTCGCCTGCATCGGCATCGGCGTCAACGGCCACATCGCGTACAACGAGCCGCACGTGGACAAGCGCGCCGGCGAGATGGTCCTGCCGGTCGGGATTGAGGACGTCTCCGTCCAGCAGCAGTACGACGACTACAAGCACCACCCGGACCCGGCGGCGCGCCACGGCAGCCTGTCCGAGGTGCCACGCAGGGCCGTCACGGTGAGCTGCGCGGGCATACTGGCGGCTGATCGCATCTTCTGCATGGTCCCCGGGCGGCACAAGGCCGAGGCCGTCCGCGCCATGTGGGACGGCCCGGTGACCGACGCGCTGCCCGCGTCGCTGCTGAGGACCCATCGGCGGATGACGCTCTACCTGGACGAGGCATCGGCTTCGCTCCTTGACCGGGGACCGGTGCTAGTGGTCTGATGAGGAAGTCACCTTGCGTTTTGCGAGTTATGTCTGAACCGGGCAGCGGGGCGAGACGCCCCGCCTACCCCTATGGGTAGCCCCCGGCGTCTCGCCGGGGGTGGGCCCGGAGTGCAAGG
>Ga0180432_10006533_pt1 | contig 15107 bp, 13 predicted proteins | sample SS_ome_10_FD_132414 | JGI IMG/M metagenome (GOLD analysis project Ga0180432, IMG submission 132414) | Hypersaline lake sediment archaeal communities from the Salton Sea, California, USA - SS_1_MS_2 metaG | ecosystem: Environmental > Aquatic > Non-marine Saline and Alkaline > Hypersaline >... | reverse complement strand
CCGACAGCGGGTAACCGGCGGCCGCTCGTCGCCACGACGCCCGACGGCATCTTCAATCCAAAGCGATTAGCCTTCTCCAAAGCAAGGCCACTCACCGAATGCGGCAATCCGCGTGGTCATCCGGCCTTTCAGGAGAAGCTTCCTTTCAAAATAGCGGCAACCGCGACAATCGCAGCCATTCGGATACGCTATAGTATATGCCTGTCCTTTATATAAGAAGAGAGAGCGTGAGAGTGTCCTTTGCTGACTTGGATGATACTCATAACGGCCGGAAAATCGTACTTTTCGGAACAACCCCACCGGTTTTGCCGTATTTGATAGGCCTCTGTTGCCGATGAAAGAAGACGATTGCAGGGATGCTTTTTCCACCTGACATGGAAGGTTACGTAAAATGCGTAATACAAGAGGGCTGTTTCTTCTTGCGGCTGTGGCTTTACTAACTCCGTCTTTCGCCGGTGCCGCAGAGAACTTTGCCTGGCAACCGAGTTTGGAAACCGCGAAACGGGTTGCGGCCCAGAATAATCAACTTGTGCTGATCCATTTCACGGCACCCTGGTGCGATGCCTGTCGCAGGATGGAGCGGGACGTTTTCAGCCAAGCGGAAGTGGTGGCCGGGCTTCAAACCAACTTTGTCGCGGTGAAGATCAATGCCGACCACTTCCCCAACACGGCTCGACAGTTGGGCGTCACGGCATTGCCGACAACGGTCGTCATGACACCCGCGGGGGTAACTCTTTCAAAGATTCGCGGCCGTCGCGAGGCAAATCAATACGTGGCTGGGCTCAATCAGATCGCCACCTCGGCTCGGCAACAGGTGGTCCAAAACGCGCCCCAGGTTCCCCCGGGCAACCCCGTCGCTGCACCCGTCGGTAGTCCGGTCGGCAATCCCGGCGCACCGCCGGCGGTTCCCAATCAACAACCGCCCGCCGCGCCTTCGGGCCCCGCCGCAGGCGACCGCTACGCCGACTATTACAGGCAAAACCCGCCGGTAAATGCCAATCCGGCGCCGCGTTACGCCGAACAGATGGCAATACCCGGCCAAGGGGTGCCCAACCAAGGAATGCCCGGACAAGGCGCCGGCGCCGTTCCCGGCAATCCACCGACACCCCCGCAACAGCAATTCCAGCAACCGATGCAACAGCCGATCCAGCAACACGTCTCCCCGCCGGTCGATCCCATGACGAATCAGCAGATGCTTCCACAAGGATCGGTAGCGGGAAATCCGCAACCCAGCGGCATGCCGAACGTGGAGCAGCAGCTTCCAGCTCCGCCGGTAACCGCCGAACAAGAGCAGAACCCCATTTGCTTGGATGGATTCTGCCCGGTTTCGTTGATCGAGAGCATGCGGAATCCCAGCCCGGAGAAGAAGGGTTGGGTGGCGGGCGACCGCCGCTGGGGAGCCATTCATCGGGGGCGAACCTACCTGTTCGCCGGTCCCGAACAGCAGAAACAGTTCCTCGCCGATCCGGACCGTTATGCTCCGGTGATGTCGGGCAACGATATCGTCTTGGCCGTTGACCAAGGGCAAACCGTCAGCGGGCAACGGAAGTTCGGCGCGTTCTTCGGGAACCGCATGTATCTGTTCGCCGGCCAGGAATCGCTCCTCAAGTTCGAGCAATCGCCCAACCGCTACGCGAACGAGGTGCTTCAAGCCATGCGAGCCGCCGCTGGGCAACTGCGGTAGAAACTAGCGGCATTCCGCAAAATACACAGACGAGGGATCCTGCGCAAGGCTGTGCGAGGTCCCTCGTTTTCTTTTGGCAAACTCACGCACGGAGCTCATCTTGAGGCCCACCTCATATGCTCGGCCTGACGAAAAAAGGACAGGCATTGCAGCGGAAAGCATTCCGGAGCAACTAGCGGGCAGGATGTTGTGGAGCCGGCCCCTGTTCATTCTGCCCTAAGCCCCCTCTCTGGCTGCGTGCCGTCGCGAAGAACCCTTGCAATCCGCAAAGATTAACTAAACCGAGAAAGTCGCAATTCCGATACCACGTGATGAGGTTTCGTCGTAGACAACGCATGCGCCTTGCGCGAGGAATTGCCATGTTTCAAAGAATAGCTGTCGGTTCGGTCGCCTTTCTGCTGCTCTCGGGGATGATATTTTCCACGACGGCATCCGCCCAGCGAACCAAATCGAGGTCATCTTCCAAGTCGAACTCGCCAACATTAGCCCAGCAGTTGGACAATCTCGGGCAACAGATAATAGGCGCTATTCTGCCGACCAACGATAAGGACCAGAAAGACGAGCCGGCGCGAAATACGACGCATCGCCAAACGCGAAGCCGCCAAGACTCGCCACAGAGACCAAGGACGACCAGAGCGGGAAGCATACTTGCACCAACAGAGCCATCCCGCACGGCAGCAACATCGCCCACGCCGACACCGGAAGTGGCGGAAGAAGCAGAGGTGGTGCCGACAGCGGCCGCCGTGGTCGAAGAGAGGCCGGTTCCCGCCGCGCGTCCGGTTTCAAGAATATCCAGACCGCCGCGAGAAGCGGCACCCGTGCCCGGAACCGCGCGAAACACTGCCGCGCGAAACACTGCCGCGCGAAGCGTTGCTGGGCGACAATCCGCACCGACGACGCCCACGGCGAGTCGGCCGTTGCACGAGCGGCTGAACTCTTTCCGCCGTTCGGCTTTCGCGTCGAAGAGTTCCGCGGCCAACCCGGCTGAAACCGCCGATAAGCCCGCGCCTCCGACGGTCATGGCCAAGCCGCCCGCTTCCAGAGCGCCCAATACGGCTCCGACCGTCGCCGTCGAAAAGCCGGTTTCCAATGTACCCACGGTGGCCGCTGCTCGCGGGAGTTCTCCGCGCGTGGCTGCCGGGCGGGATTCAAACGTGGAGTCTCGGGGCGTACGTCGGTCCACTCCAACGGCATCGGTTCATCGCGTGCCGGTCAAGGTAGCCGTTCAACCGAGACAGCCGGCAACCGGCGGTCGTCCGCTGATCGCGCCGACGGTTCGACGCGAGACCCATCGCCAGCGCATCGTTGTCGAGGCAGTGCCGGCGGTACCCTCGCCCGCCTTGGGGGCCAATGCCCAAGCCGCGCCCTCGCAATCCGACCGGGAAGCGCTATTGGTTCAGAAGAGCCCGGTGTTGAACGTTCAGACGGCCGGCCCTCGCCGGATCACCGTTGGCAAGCCTTCGGCCTACGAGGTCCGCATTACCAACTCGGGCGAAGTTGCCGCCGACGAGGTCGTCGTAACGGTCAACCTTCCCGCTTGGGCGGAAGTCCTGGCCGCCAACGGCACCGTCGGTTCCGCCGGCGCGAATCCGACCGATAATTCACAGCCCTTGCAGTGGGCCGTGGGTCGTCTCGATTCCGGCGGCAGCGAGAAACTCACATTGAGCATAATCCCCCGCGAAAGCCGACCGGTTGATCTGGCCGTTCGCTGGGATTATCAGCCGGCCGCCTCGCGGATGATGATCGAAGTCGAGGAACCGAAGCTGGCCCTGCAAATCGAAGGCCCGCAGGATGTCCTCTACGGGCAGAAGGAGATCTTCAAGATCAAACTGGCCAATACGGGCAACGGCGACGCGGAAAGCGTCCACATATCCCTTCGCTCCGGCGGCGCCGAAGATAGCAAAGCCGTCTCGCAGAGCCTCGGCCTGCTGCCGGCCGGACAGCGAAGAACCATCGAGGTCGAGCTTACTCCGCGACAGGCGGGAGATCTGGTTATTAGCGTGGACGTCACCGCCGACAACGGCGTGCATGCCGAAATGGCCGAAACGGTTGTCGTTCGCCGCGCTTCGCTGCAAACGGCCATGCAGGGGCCGGCGATGCAGTACGTCGGCGCCGAAGTCGACTACCGAATGGTCGTGCGAAACACTGGCGACGCCGTTGCCCAAAACGTGAAGATGTCCGTCGCTCTGCCGCACGCGGTCGAGTACGTCTCGGGCGTCGAGGGCGCTACGCTTTCCGCCGGCGGAAATGAATTGCTGTGGACCCTGGCCAGCTTGCCGCCCAGCGGAGAGCAGGAGTTCACCGTCAAATGCCGCCTGGGATCGACCGGCACGAAGATGCTCGAATTGGTAACCGTAACCGACGACGGGCTCAGCGCCACGGCCAACGCCGCCACGCGCGTGGAAGCCATCGCCGATCTGGCCCTGGAAGTCAAGGACCCCGGCGGACCTGTCGCCGTGGGAGATCGGGCGACTTACCAATTGGTCATTAAGAACCGAGGCAGCAAGACGGCCGAACGGGTCGAGGTGGTGACGTACTTCTCCAACGGAATCGAGCCCACCGCCGTCGAAGGCAGCCAGCACAGCATCACGCCCGGCCAGGTATCCTTCCAGCCGATCGTCTCGGTGGCCCCGGGCCAGGAAGTCGTGCTGAAGATCCACGCAACGGCCGAAGCGCCCGGCAACCACGTCTTCCGCGCCGAAGTCCGCTGCAAGCCGCTGGGCAGCCGCCTGGCCAGCGAACACACCACGCACTACTACCGCCACGAACCGGCGGTCCGCCAGGCAATGCGACCGTAGGCGGCGGTTGTGTTGAGTATTTGCTAATGCACCGGCATAAAATTGTACTCAATCTTGCAGTTCGGCAATGCCGACTGGAGGTTCTCGACGCCTTCGTCGGTAAGCTGCTTCCAGCCTAGTCCAAGGTACTCCAGTCGCGGCAAGGCCCTCATGTGGACGAGTGCGTCGTCGGTGACTTTCACAGAGCCTAGTTCGACAAAGGTTGCATTGCCAAGGTACTCATCTCCGTGGAGATGTCGCAGCCAGCAGTACCACGCAGGCGGCTCGCCGCGAGTACTGCGAAGGACGTAGTGGCCGTCGGCGTACCCGACTTCTCCACCCAACTTCTCGATCTCATCAATAGCCGTCCGCCGTTTGGCCGCCTCGTTCATTTCGTAGGCGTACCAGCTACAAGCGATGGCAACCAGCGTCGTCAGTATAAACATCGATCGCAAGCTGTATTGATACCATCGGCGTTTGGGGTTGGCTGTCATGGTTAGTTCGTATGTGGCGGCGGTTAGTAATAGATCTCGCAGTTCGGCAATGCCTCTTGGAGCTTCTCGACACCTTCGTGTGTGACTTGCGTGTATTTGAGATTGAGATGTTCGAGCTTTGTCAACCCCGTCAGGTGAACCAGTCCGGCGTCCGTGGCTTCCGTGTAACCGAGGGACAAGTCGCGAAGCCTCTTCAATTCTTTCAGATTCACTAGGCCGGTGTCACCGCATTGAGTGCCATTTAGGACCAGCCGTTTAAGCTTCGTCAAATCTTTCAGGTGGACCAGTCCGGCATCGGTGATTTGCGTGTCGCTAATGTCGAGGTCTCTGAGGTTCGCCAGTCCTTCCAGATGTACGAGTCCCGCGTCCGTGATGTGCGTGAGTGAGAGATTCAACTCCCTGAGGTTTGCCAAGCCTTCTAGATTGTCCAGCCCGGCGTCGGTGATCTGCGTATGCGAAATGCTTAACGATTCGAGGTTCTTCAAGACTCGTAGATTCTCCAACTCAGCGTCGGTGATCGTTGCAGCGTAGAGGCAAAAAGTGACCGCGTTGCCGAGATGCTCATCTCCATGGAGTTTCCGCAACCACGAAAACGGCCCTGGAGGCTTGCCTAGAGTGTTCGGGTCCCCGGCGTCATAGTAGGAAACAAACAATCCATCCGTCTCCACATCCATCGCTCCAGCCATCTCAATAATCGCCGCAATAGCCGCCCGCCGCTTTGTCGCCTCGTTCATTTCGTAGGCGTACCAGCTACAGGCTATCGCAACCAGCGTCGTCAGAACGAACATCGACCGTAGGCTATATTGATACCGGCGGCGTTCGGGTTTGTCGGTCATGGTTGCTCCGTCAAGAACTGCAAACTGCTCCGGCAGTATATCAAGCTTTCCTGGCTCTGTCTGCCCTGAGCGGATCGCGACTCCGAGGGCCGCCCCCTTGGGGCTTTTCGCCTTTTGTCCACACCGAAAACCCGGGGCTGCGCCCTGGGCTGTCTTAGCGTCACCCCTTCGGGGCTATTCTCCCGAACCATAATCCGTGTCGATCCGTGCCAATCCGTGGCTATTTGTCTTCCGTATTGTGTTGCGGTCGAAGCCCACGCTGGGAATCAACGAATATCCCGGCGACTCGCACGCATTAGCTTGTAAACACGATGCCTCGCGCCGTAGCACCGCCGCCAACCGGCTTGTCCGGCGGTGTTGGGCGGGGTATGATGTGTGTTTTGGGTCGGAAATCGCCGCATCCTGAGCAAGCCCGCCATTGACTCCGGCCGAGTAAGATGTCACGTTATGGGCATTGAAATTGCATGAAAAAGGGGACAGGCACCGCAACTACTGGCGGTTAGCGTCGACTACGACCACAATATGTCGCGGAGCCAGTCCCCTTTTTCATCACTCCACCCCACCCGTTCCCGCTTCGGGAGACCATCGGTTATGTATTTGACGCCTTTGTTGCTTGCCGTTGCGTTGGCACAAGTTCCGCCGCTTGACGCGGAGCCCAACGCCCCAACGACGGACACGCCCGTCGAAGCCCCCGCCTTCGCGCCGATGTTTTCCCCGGCCAGAACTGAAGCCGATGCCGAAGCCGCGCCTGCCGATGCTCCCATCTTCGCGCCGGCGGAGATAAGCCCGCAAGCAGAGCCGGCCGAACTTGTGCCCGAAGCGGAGCCGTTGGAAACCGAAGCCGACGCCCCGACCTCGACAGAGCCCTCCGCGCCGCCCCTCGCGACACCGGCCGCGCCCGCCTTGAACCGACTCTCGACCGAGGAGATGGTCGCCGAGGCGATCGTTCTCCCGCCGGGTGGTTCGATCGAAGGGAAGCCTTTGAAACTAAGCGACGCCTTGGCCCGGGCGACCGATCCTTCGCGGCAACAGGCTATTGTCCACGCCTACTGGCAATTGGTCGAAGCGGTGGCCGTTCACGGTTATGGCATTGATTACAAGAATCGCGTGGCCCAGTTGGGCGCGACGGGAACCGCCACAGTCGACCAGCCCGCCGGTTACATGCCGCTACTGGCCATCGAAGCTTCGGCGAAGGCCCTGGTGCGCGAATCCGAGTTGGCGGTCGTTGCCGCGCAGCATCGACTGGCCGCCGCGGCGTCGCTTCCGACCAGCGCCGCCTTGCCGCTTCCTGCCGATCCGCCGCATGTGGGCACGTACAAGACCCGTTTCGACCAGATGTTCGCCACGCGAACTCCGCCGGCGATGGCCGTCTTGATCGATCGCACCTTGCCGATCGAATCCCAGGCGGTCGAGAGCCGCGCGGAGGCCGTCCGCGCCGCCGAGGAAGCATATCGGGCGGCTGACCGCTTACAAGAACCGGGCAGTGCCGAGTCGGGCCGATGCGCTTCGCTGGCTAAGAGAAGCCTCCAACAGCGGACTGCCATGATCGCCTCGGTGTGCCGTTACAATCGCGATATCGCCGACTACGCCCTGGCCGTGTCGAAACCGGGCACCGATGGCAAGGCTCTTGTGCGAATGCTGATAAAAGTGCCCGACGAACCGCTGCAGCCGGTCATCGCTCCGGCCGACGGTCGAGTGGAACACGCCGGACTCGACGAACCGATCCGGCGTACACCGCCTCGGCGAATACGCCCTTCGCGGAACGTGCCCACCAGAGCGGTGCGACCCGGCACGGAGAAGAGCCCAACGGACAGAAACGTTCCCACCTTGGCCCCCCGCCCCGGCGTCGAGGCGAAGCCGCTTCCCAAGAACGTACCCACCCCGGCGAAACGGCCCGAGGAGAAGACCGCCACACCTAAGGAGGCCGCGCCGGTCGAGACTCCGTGGCGTTCGGCGAATCCGGTCGAGAAGAAGGAAGAGGCAGCTACCCCCGCCAGTCACGACGAGCCGCTGCCGATAGATCCTTCTCGCCCGGTGTCCCCGTCGCCGCGATCGATTGTCCCGGCCCGGCCCATCGTGCCCATCGAGCCGGAAGCCGAAGCGGTTCAGCCGCCCACAAGCAGAGTTGAACCCGAGGCGGAAGAACCGGCGGCCGACGCGACCGAGGACGACACAAGCGACACCGACGAACCGGCCCCCACGCCGGCGAAGAAATCGCCGCAATCGCGAACGGCCAACAAGCCTAGCGTTGAGTCCGAAGGCGACTCCGCCTGGCGCGCCCCGGGCAGCCCTCGCTCCGATACAGCGAAGATGCTCGGCCTCCCGCCGGCCAACCGGGCGAAGCAACTGACGACCACGCTGCACGGGAACCGCAAGCTGCCCGACGACGCCGGCCAACCGGTTACGCTGTCCCTGTGCGTGCAAAAGTGTTCGCCAAACAATCGAGCGGCAACCGTCAAGCAATACTGGCTGACCATGCAACGGGCGGCCGAGTATCAGGTCATGCTGCGAAGGGTCGAGATGCTCGACGCCCTGGCGACCGAGCAGGGCCCGGTCGACGTGAACTTGCGACTCTCCGCCCGGGAAGCCGCCGCGGCCGCTGCCGACGAAGCACGCGTCGCGATGATACAGTCGCAATTCCAACTGGCCCGGCTGATCGGCGGCGATGTGACCAATCGACCGTTGCCGCTTCCGAGCACGCTTCCCCACTCGGGCTCATATGTCTTGAACTTGAAGAACCGGCCCAGGCAGTTGACCGAGTCGTGGTCGTTTAGACGTCTGGCGGCGACGATTCCCGTCTTGCACGAGAACATCCTCGACCGCTCCGACGCGGTGGCCAAGGCCGATGCCGCCCGAGTCTTGGGAGAAAACTCCACGGCGGCGCCCATCGACGCCATCGACGAACAGACGGAGCAGACGCTGGCGTTTCTGCGAACGTTGACCGAATACAATGGGGCGATCGTCGACTATGCTATGGCCGTGCTTGGCCCGACGGCGTCCGGCGAGCGGCTGGTGTCGGCCTTGGTGATACAATGAGCGAAGAGTCGGCCGCGAAGAAACCTCTGAAGATCGGCCCGCTGTCGATCGATCCGCCCCTGTTCATGGCACCCATGGCGGGGTTCACCAACTACGCGTATCGCCAGATCGTGCGGCGGTTCGGCGGCGTGGGCTTACCGGCCACCGAGATGGTAAGCGTTCGCGGCTTCAAGCAAATGGCCGCTCGCCGAGACGACGTACCCGACCGGCTTTGGGGTGTTAAGGAAGAGCCGCGACCGCTGGCCGTGCAGATTTGGGACAACGACCCGGCCGCCATGGCCGAGGTCGGCGGTTGGCTCGCCCGGGATTTTGGCGTAAGCGTGGTCGACATAAATTTCGGCTGTCCGGTGCGCGATGTTTCGGAGAAGGCCGAAAGCGGTTCGTACTTGCTTCGCGATCCGGATCGGGTGGGCCGGATTGTCGAGCGCGTGGCGGAGGCATGTGCCCCGGTGCCGGTGACGGCCAAGATTCGCCTCGGCTGCACCGCCGACACGATCAATGCGGTCGACGTTGCCCAGGCCGTCGAGCAAGCCGGCGGCGCGGCCATAACCATTCACGGCCGCACGGCCGAACAGCTTTTTCGTGGAGAGGCCGATTGGGATGAGATCGCGCGAGTGAAACCGCATTTGAAACGCATACCCTTGATCGGCAACGGCGACATCCGCACGGCCGAGGCGGTCGTGGAGGCCTTTCGCCGCTTTGACGTCGACGGCGTAATGATAGGCCGGGCCGGTTTGGCGAAGCCCTGGCTGTTTCGCCACGCGGAGCTTGCCCTGGCCGGCGAGCCGATACCGCCCGAGCCTTCGCTAGACGAGCAGCGTCAGCTACTAATGGACCATTACCGCGCGGTGGTCGAGCGATTCGGCGTCGTCAAAGGCACGATGTTGATGCGTCGCTACGCCTGCTGCTACGCCCAAGGCCGCCACGGCGCCCGCGCCTTCCGCACCCACGCGAGCACGGCCTCGACCGAGCAGGAGTTCACCGAAGTGGTGGAGCGGTATTTTCCGCGGGAGAAGGGGTAGGCAGCGTCGCGACGCACCAAGACCCGGAGCCGATTGGCCATCTCAATAGATAGATGTGTGCCACTGCTTGCGACGAAGAAGTCTGAAGCGGGGCGAGGCGCTACACTGCTTGCGGTTTATTGATTGAGAAAGGTTTCCGGCAAGCAGTGCCCTCGCGTGACGGTTACCTCGGCGAGGAGCTCGGCAAGCAGTGGCACATCAGCGATCTTGGTGATGTGCGGCGCACCTTACGAGTCGGCTTGTTGGTTCGACGCATCTTCCACCGGCCGGTGATAGCAGAAGGCGGGCGACTTTTCGCCCAACTTCCACAGATGTATCGAACCGCCGCGACATCGTCGCACTTCTTCGCAATCGGCGCAATTCGTTTCCGCAAGCCAATCGCGGCGGCGGAACTCTTTGAAACGGGTTTCCCATATGTGGCGGAAGTTGTTCTCCAAAACGTTTCCCTGGTGGAACGAGGGATCGTTGTTGGAGCAGCCGGTCACCGTGCCATCGCATAGTATGGCGCCAAAGTTGATTCCCGCGCGGCAGAAGAACGGCACGTCGCGCACGCGGCGGTCGAAATCGAAAGGCAGGTATCCCTCGCACGAAGCGCCGACCTTCAGCCCGCGCTGGGCCAGTCGGGGGCGGTTTGCTTCGATCCAACGGAGCATCTGCCACGTCTTGTCGTAATCGAGATTCAGTTCGCGATGCTCGGCGGCTCGGCCGGAGGGGAAGATGCGAAACAGTCGCCAGGCGGGAATGCCCGATTCGAGGATGATCTCCGCCGTGGCGTCGAGTTTGTCGAGGTTGCCCGGATGAACGCAGGTGACGACGTCGCTCATCGGTATGCTGGATTGACCGATCAGTTTCATGGCTTGAAACGTTTTGTCGAAAGAGCCCGGCCGGTTTCGCAGTTGATCGTACTCCCGCCGGGGACCGTCCAAGCTGACAGTGATCGACTCGATTCGATTGGCCGTCAGTTGTTCGAGTCGGGACTCGGACAGCAATTGGCCGTTGGTGACCATTCCCCATCGCATTGAGAGCTTGGAGATATGGGCGGCGATCCTGTCAAGCTCCGGATGCAGAAGCGGCTCCCCGCCGGTGAGCACCAGAACCACCGAGTTGCCAAAACTGTCTCGGATGTCTTCGATGATCTTGAGCCAACTCTCGGTGCTGAGTTCCTTCGCGCCAGCCTCTCGCCCACAATCCGAGCCACAATGTCGACAGGAAAGATTGCATTGCTTGGTGATCTCCAGGAAGAGGTACAGCAACGGGTGCTGGCGAGTTTCCAAACGCCGGTAGAAGTCAAAGGCGATGGAGCGAAGACGACCCAACAAGACGATATCCTCGTTCGTTGCTTGGAGCTACTTGCGAGACAACGGGGCATCCGAAGCGGTAAGCCCCGAAACCGGCTCGCCGTCTTGACTGAGATCCGCCGGCGGGTAAGGCGACTGATTGTAATACTGTGCCGGCATCCCATAGCAACCGGCAAGCACAACGGACATAGACCCCAGCGTCGCCAGCAGCAGCATTCGCTTGATGAACCCCATGTTTTCCTCGCCGACGTGTTTGAAGGTGGTTGTCCGGCACCCCCTAAGTTTACATTTCAGATTCTCCAACAGTAGCGACTCAGTTGCCCGAGGTCAATCCTGAAACGGCTATAGCGGGGGCCACTTCATAAAAGGACAGGCATTATACGGATTCTCGCAATGTACAGGCTCGGCCGTTCACCCAGAAGCCCTATGCCGCCACGGCGGGGAATTCAGCCGTCAGGGGCAAGAGGCGTCAAGGGATATATGCCTGTCCTTTTAGTAGCGAATTGACGTTGACAAAAGGGGCCGTTTCACTGACATTGGTGACGTAAAGCGTGTCTGCTACACGTTTTGCGAGCCCGCCTCGCGCGTCGCTGCGTCGAAAAGCCTGAAGAAACCTCATCGAGTCGAGTGCATCACATGGAAGAAATCATTAGACACTGGAACAGCCTCAATCCCGCGTGGCAGACGACGATTGTCCTCGCCGCCGTCTTGATTGTCTATCTTTTCATCCGCTCGGTCGTGATACGCAGAATGGAGCGGTTGGCTGCCCAGACGTCGAACGATCTGGACGACCGGCTGGTGCATTTCATCAAGCAGTTTCTGTGGCTGATCGCGCTGTTCGTGGCGGCGATTCTAGCGCTGCGGGTGAACAATATCGAAATCACGCCGCTGTTGGCCTGAGCCGGTATTGCCGGTATCGCTTTGGGGTTGGCGGCCAAGGAACTGCTGGCCGATGTGCTTTCCGGTGTGTTTCTTATCGCCGACCGGCCGATCCGAGTGGGCGACCGTGTGAAGATCGAGCGCATCGGCCGACATTGGGGCAGTTGGGGAGACGTCGTCGACATCGGCCTGCGACGCACCAGAATCCGCAACACCGACGGCGTGGTGGTCAACTATCCCAACTCGCTGATGGCTAACTCGGTTATCACCAATTTTTCTTTCGAGGAGAAACCGGTTCGGGTGAGGATTCGCTTCCAGGTCGGATACGACGCCGATCTTGAACTTACCCGAAAGGTGGCAATCGAAGCCATCGAAGGCGTCTCGGCCGTCATAGCCGACTCGGCCACCATCGTCGTTCGCTCGCTTTGGGACGACAACCAGGGCCACCTGATGGCCGGCGTGCTGGTCGAAGGCCGCTATCGGATCGAAGACGTTCGCAAGCGAACCACCGTCCGTAGCGAAGTCCTCGAACGGTTGCTCGTCGCCCTTCGGAAAAACGGCATCCCGATGGCTTCGCAGCCTGTGCGGATTACGAACGGGAAAGAAGGGTAGAGGCGTGTTTCAATAGTACCCTGAGAAACAAGCGATGCCCGAGGACGCGGGCCGAGCGACCTTATTCGGGTGCCGCGGCTCTCACTTTTCGATTCCCGTGCGCGCCAATACTCCCTGGCTGTAGTAGTGCTTGATCTCTTGCATCTCGGTCACCAAGTCGGCGCGCTGAGTGACGCTTCGATGGGCCCATCGCCCGGTGATGACCAGTTCGAGACCGCGAGGTTTGCCGTCTATCAATTGGGTCAAGTCCTCCAGGCGTATCAATCCAAGGGCCACGGCCACGTTGACCTCGTCCAGGACAAGCAATTGATACTTGCCTGAATCGGCGGCTTCTCCGCACTCCATGAGTCCCTGTTCCGCGCAATGGACATCCATTTGCTCGGGCTGTCGGTCGATGAAACAGGCTCGGCCGAACTGTCTGACCGTGATGGAGCCGGCCAATCGCTCGAGCGCGGTCAACTCGCTGCACTCCATGCCCTTGGCAAACTGTCCGAAGAATACCCGCCACCCGGCCCCGACGGCGCGGAGAGCCAATCCCAGCGCCGCCGTTGTCTTACCCTTGCCGTCGCCAGTATAGACGTGAACGTATCCGTGTGTGTCCATGACGGACCTTCCATGTAGTATCATTTGCATGTCGAACGGCGAGTTGTATCTCGCTGCCACTGCCGCCGAGTCTAGTTCCGACCTCGACGATTCCGCCGCCGAGAACATATCAGAAGCGAGGCAGCCGCCGACACGCACAGTACGAAGCCGCCGGGTTCCGGAATGACGCGCATGACGCCGACGGCTTCCAAGTCGAATCCACCGCTGCCCGCGGTCGGGTGCGGATCGTAAATCGCGTCGCCGGATGTGTCGAAGTAGCTACCGTCGCCGATGATGTCGACGATTCTAACGAACCGCACGTTGTTGACGTCCAGCAGCGGCGAAACATCCGACAACTGCCCCAAGTCGAACGGCGTACCGTATTCCCGCCGGTATTTGCCGCCAAAGCCATCAATGTTGGTTGGGTCGATGCTTCCAAAACCGTCGACCGGGTCGGCCGTAAGCGAGTCGTTTGGGAATCGGAAGAAGTCAATTCCGTTCGAGGATACTTCGACATAGGCCAACTCAAGAAAATCGTCGGTGATGCCGTTTTCAAACACGGCGAAATCCCAGTCCGATCCATCGATGATCGGCTGGTCGAACGAAAGCGTGATCCGGCCGCCGTTTCCAAGGCAGACAATGTCTTCGATGGCGCCGGAAGCATTGCCAAGGGCTTTCGCGGGTGTCTGCCACGTTTCGATGCAACCGGTTCCCACCGAGTAGTCTTGCCATCCGGTGGCCCAAGCAACGAGCCGGGGGTCGTTCATGCCGACCGCCGTCGACCCGGGCTGACCCGCGGCGGGTGCGTGGGGACCGGCCTGACACAAAGCCGGCGCCGCAATCAGCAGAATATAGAAACAAGATGTGTTTACGCGTTTATTCATTGGTATTGTTCCTTCGGCTTAATCGGAATCACAATAAGGTTTGCATAACCGGGGTCAGAGCATTGGCAACCAGGCCGCGCCGGCCTGTCCGCCGGCCGTGATGGCCAAACGGCGTTTCCGGAAACCGCGCCGAGCGGCCGCCGAGCGTTTCGTCGGCGCCGTCGGGGCGTTTACCGTGAATGTCTTATCGAATGATTTCGTTGCCACTGGTTGCTCGTGGCCAGACCAGTTTCTCATGAAACGCGCACGCGATGTCCGACTATCGCCAGTGTCGCGCCGCCGATCAGCAGCAACAACACCGAACCGGGCTCCGGAACCGGACTGACGGCCTGGATCGTGCTGTAATCGTCGAACCAGCCGCTGTTGACAAGATAGATGTCGTCTCCGTCCACGATGAATTTCCCGATAGCATCGGACGCAATGTCATTGACTATGGTCCCCGTGGAGAGGTCGTACTTGCTGAATTTCGCGCCCCAACCGGTGGTCGCGAATAGATTGTCGTCGGCGTCGAAGCCGATATACCCGGCCGTGATATTTAGGACCACATCCGCGTCGCTGATATCGAGTCCGCCGGTTGCCACCTCATCGGGCGTGTATTTCAGTATCCCCGTGCCTGCCTGCTCCGCGTAGTAGAGGTTGTCGGCGGAGTCAAAGGCCAGACCGCCCGAATAGCCGCCTATGTTGGCGATCTCGTTAGTGTTGCCGGTGGCCCAGTCGTACTTGAATATCTTGCTGCCCAGCGCGCCGGGATTGGCGACGATGTAGCAGTCACCGCTTGAATCAACGGCCGCGTCGTAGATGCCGTCAATGTCGAGCTGCTTTTGGAACGCACCGCTCGGGTCGAGATATACCATCTCGTACGGGAAAGGTGGAGAGCCCGCGCCTTGCGCGGTATAGACCTTCTGGTCGGTCGGGTTGACCTCGACAAGCGCATTCCCGGCGTTTACGGGTACGGTGCCTATTTGCGTGACGGAATTGTCCGTCAAGTCGAGCGAGTTGATGG
>Ga0180432_10006530_pt1 | contig 15108 bp, 11 predicted proteins | sample SS_ome_10_FD_132414 | JGI IMG/M metagenome (GOLD analysis project Ga0180432, IMG submission 132414) | Hypersaline lake sediment archaeal communities from the Salton Sea, California, USA - SS_1_MS_2 metaG | ecosystem: Environmental > Aquatic > Non-marine Saline and Alkaline > Hypersaline >... | reverse complement strand
CTCCAGCATCCGGGCCACGGTCTGCTGGGCGGCCAGCTCTATCATCCCCGCGGCGCCCAGCTTCTCCATCCACCGGGAGTTGAAATCGATGACGGTTTTTTTCTCATCGAGGATCTTGAATACCTGGGCCTTGTATGTTTCGGCGTTTTCCAGAAGCTGCTCCCGGGTCATCGGCTCCCTGGTCTCCGATCTGCCCGAGGGATCGCCGATGAGCCCCGTGAAATCCCCGATGAGAAACACCGCGGTATGCCCCATGTCCTGAAAATGCTTCAGCTTCTGGATGAGGACGGTGTGTCCCAGGTGTAAATCCGGCGCGGTGGGGTCGAAGCCGGCCTTGACGATGAGCGGGGTCTTGGTCTTGATGGCGTGCGCCAGCTTCTCCTCCAGCTCCTCCTCGGTGATGACCTCCACGGTTCCCCTCAGGATGTGATCCATCTGTTCATTCAGGTTGGTGTTCATGATCTCCCTTTTTGTACGTGTCTCTCTCGAAATCGCTCGATGGAACGGGCCCGGCCGCTCTCAGGTTCAATATGTACCAGCACTCCCTGGGCCTCGATGCCGGCCTTTGCCGTCTCGAACCGCTGGGGGATAGAGGTCAGAAACCGGGCGACGGCCCGCTCCTTTTTGACGCCGATCACCGAATCGGTGGGACCGGTCATGCCGGCGTCGGTGATGAACGCGGTGCCCAGGGGCAGTACCCGCTCATCGGCGGTTTGTACGTGGGTGTGGGTGCCGATAACGACGCTGACCCGCCCATCCAGAAATCTCGCCAGGGCCGCCTTCTCCCGGGTGTCTTCACCGTGAAAATCGACGATGATGATGGGGGTATCCTTTTTTGCCTCTTCGACAATCCGGTCGGCGGCGGCGAAGGGATCATCAAAGAGCCCCATGAACCGGCGTCCGATCAGGTTTAACACGAACACCCGAACACCGGAGTGGGTGGTGACCAGGGCTGCGCCGCCGCCGGGCGTGCCGTTTGGATAATTGGCCGGCCTCAAGAGCGTCGGCTTCTGATCGAGATACTCGATGATCTCCCTTTTGTCCCATATGTGGTTTCCCGAGGTGATGATGTCCACACCGTTTGTGAACATCTCGTCCGCCACATCGATGGTCAGGCCGAAGCCGCCGGAGGCGTTTTCACCGTTCGCAATGACCAGGTCCGGGTGATGGGCTTCCACAAGCTCCGGCAGAAACCGCTTCATGGCCCGGCGTCCCGGCTTCCCCACGAGGTCTCCGAAAAAAAGGACGCACACGGTGTCCTGGCTGTCATGAGATGGTGTCATTGCGTCCCTTTTTCGGCGTTCTCTTGCGGATGGTATATCACCTTCTTTTATTATCGGGCGTATTCAACGGCACGGGTCTCGCGAATAACCGTCACCTTGATCTGTCCCGGATAGGTCATCTCCTCCTCGATCTTCTTTGCGATATCCTTCGAAAGCAGCAGCGATTCCTCGTCGTTTACCTGGTCGCTGGTAACGATGATGCGAAGCTCCCGACCGGCCTGGATGGCGTAGGTCTTGGATACCCCCGAAAAGGTTCGAGCCAATTTTTCCAGCTCGTCCAGGCGCTTGACGTAGGTTTCGAGCATCTCCTTTCTGGCGCCGGGGCGGGCGGCCGAGAGGGTGTCCGCCGCCTGGACCAGGATAGCCAGGGGGGATTCCGGCTTCTCGTCGTCGTGGTGGGCGGCGATGGCGTGGACAATCCGGGGGGATTCGCCGTAGCGCCGGGCCAGGTCCGCGCCGATGGTGGCGTGGGGACCCTCGACCTCGTGATCCACCGCCTTTCCGATGTCGTGGAGGAGTCCGGCCCGCTTGGCCTGCCTGCTGTTGAGCTTCAGCTCCGCGGCCATTACCCCCATCAAAAAGGCGACCTCCAGCGAATGCTGGTAGACATTCTGGGCGAAGCTGGTGCGGTACTTCAACCGCCCGATCAGCTTGATGATCTCGGGATGCAGCCCGTGGAGTCCCAGGTCGAAACATGCCCGTTCGCCGGACTCACGAATTTCTACATCCAGCTCTTCCTGGACCTTTTCGACGATCTCCTCGATGCGAGCGGGATGGATGCGTCCGTCGGATATCAGGCGCTCCAGGGCGATGCGGGCCACTTCCCGTCTGACCGGGTTGTGTGACGACAGAATAACCGCCTCCGGGGTATCGTCGATAACGAGATCCACACCGGTGGCCGCTTCGATGGCCCGGATATTTCGTCCCTCTCGGCCGATGATGCGGCCCTTCATCTCGTCGCTGGGAAGGTTGACGATGGAGACGGTGCGCTCCATGACGTAGTCCCCGGCGTATCGTTGGATAGCGGTAGAGATGATCTCCTTCGCCTTTTTATCGGAGTTTTCCTTGAGCTCCTCCTCGATTTTTCTGAGGCTTTTCGCCGCCTCGTGCTTCGCGTCATCCTCGATCATGGTGACCAGCTCGGACTTGGCCTGCTCTTCAGTGATGCCGCTGATGCGCTCAAGGGTTCTCATCTGCTCGTCAACCAGCTCGTTGTATTTCACCTCTCGCTCTTCGACCGTTTTCATCTTGGCGTTCAGGCCTTTCTCCTGTTTCGAGAGATCCATGTCCCGCTGATCGATCTGCTCCTGCTTTTTGTCAAGGTGTTCCTCCTTGGTGAGCAGACGTTTTTCAAAAGTGCTCAGGCTGTTTCTGCGCTCCTTCGTCTCCTTTTCAAACTCAACCTTGAGCTGATAGAGGGTATCCTTCGCGGTGAGGGCCGTTTCTTTCTTTATGGAATCCGCGGCGCGATGCGCTTCCTCGAGGATCTTTGTGGCCATGTCCTCGGCGGACTCGACCTTTTTCTTGGCCAGCATCCTGTTGGTGAGAATGCCAGCCACCAGCCCAAAAACGGCTCCTAGAACCACTGCCAATATTATTTCTGCGAGAACTTCGTTCACTTTTTGTTCACCTCCTAGTACAGGGGGGGGTTTGCGTGAATGCCGGCGATGATGCGGCTTTCCGTGATGATACGGTCAACCGGCACGTCGTGGTTCTGCCGGGGCAGCCTCTCAACGACCTGAAAATCGTATACGATCGCCGTCGTGTTGGCCGTCACCGACGGATCCGAGAGCAGCCGGTCATAATATCCGCCGCCGTATCCGATGCGGAAGCCGTCAATATCAAGCAGAACGGCCGGAACAAGTATCATATCAAGCTCATGGACGGCGATTTCCGGAGATGTTGTTGCATCCGGCTCCTCGATGCCGTATGCCCCCGGAAGCAGCCGGTCAGACTCCTCCACGGAGAAAAAACGAAGCGAGGAGCTCTCTCGGCACACAACAGGGTACGCCGTCGTTTTTTCCAGCCGTCGGGCCGCTTGAAAAATGCCTTGTGTGTACACCTCGTCATGTATGGGCGAATAGAGAGCAACGACCGATGCCTCACAAAACAGGTCTGTCTCTGTGACGACCCGGCAGATCGCGTCGCTCTTGACGATCCGCTCCGCCTCGGTCATGGCGCGGCGAAGCGCCAGAAATTTCTTTCTCAGGGCGTCTTTGGCACTTGCTTCGTCGGACATTGTGATGTAGCTCCGGGATGCGCCCCCTCTCCGTGTGTGCAAAAAACACGTGAAGAGGCGGCCCTCAGACATGTCCGGCGAACCGGATTCGTCCCGACATGACACGCTCCCACCCATCCCCACCGGGCGCCTGTATCCCCCGATAGGGAGGGGAGGATTTCTGTAACGGCTTTTAAAAGGATCATGCCCCCCGGATAGATGCCGTGTGTCGGCGTCATTTGAACCAGTTGGTTCACGTGGGTGCCATTTTACGGTTTCAGGTTTCCTCTGTTGCAAGGCATACACACCACCGCAAGAGACGGCCCCCTTTTTTTTGGTGTTGGCTCAAAAAGTATATCCTTCATCACGCACATCCCAGGGGGCATGAACAATCATTCTTTTTAAGCGCACATCGGAAAAAGTAGAGCCTTTTTCCCAGGAACGACACATACTGTACGTGTACGGACACACCGCTGACGGGTGTGACTGAGGGGTGAAATCCGATCGTCATGTGCCGATCAATATGCACTCTGCTGTTGATACGGCATGACACCGGGTGAGGGTGGGATGGGGGATTTATTCGGAGGATATGTGCACGGGGTTCGTGCAGATACGATCATGATGTGCTGATGAAATGTATATATTCCGGAACCTCAGGCTTCGAAAAAACGTGTGTCAATACAATGTGCTCCGGTATGTTTTTACTGTTTGGGCGGATGCTGTGCCCTTCAAATCGCTTCATCGCAATTCATGTTCGTGTCAATATCCTTTTCGTTCCTCATCGCCATCCGATTTCTCATGGCGACGCTCAATCGTAATGCAGCGTATTGTTTCCCCGCGGCTGCTGAGTCATATGCGCCGTGGTCACACCCGTGTCATCGGTTTTTCGGATTTCGCCTGCGGCTCGAATCCCCGATGGCGCTGTTTGTATCCCGGTTCCATATTGGACGATGTACAGGGACACATACTCGCTCTCATTATGGGTGCTCGCCCATGAAAAGTCAAGGATTTTGTTATGTTAAGGTAAATATGGGGTGAGGTAAGCGGATACTCAGTCGGAAAAGAGCGCTTCTATGAATGCATCGGGGTCGAAGGGCTGTAGATCTTCCGCGGATTCTCCGACGCCGATGAATTTTATCGGTATTTTCAGCTCGTCGTACAGGGGGAACAGAGAGCCCCCTTTGGCGGTGCCGTCGAGCTTGGTCAGAACGATGCCCGTAATGGGAATGCTCTCGGTAAACGCCCGGGCCTGGGCGATATTGTTCTGGCCGATGCCCGCGTCCAAAACCAGGAGCGTCTCGTGGGGGGCGTTATCGTCGTTCCGCTGGAGCACCCGCGTGATCTTCTTCAGCTCCTCCATGAGGTTGTACTTGGTGTGGAGCCTTCCCGCGGTATCGATGAAAAGGTGGGTGACGCCGGCGGCTCGGGCGTGGGTCAGAGCGTCGAAGGCGACGGCTGCGGGATCGGCGCCCTGTTTCTGGGCGATGACCTCCATTCCCAGGCGATCGCCCCACTGCTGGAGCTGCTCAATGGCGGCGTCTCGAAAGGTATCCCCCGCCGCCAGCATGACCGAGCCGCCTGAGGCCGCAACGCGCCCGGCGATCTTGGCGATGGTCGTGGTTTTACCGGTGCCGTTTACACCCACCACCAAAACGACCGTCGGCGGGGAGTCGTTTGCCGAGAGCACTCCCACGGATCCCTTGAGGATCGCCCCGAGCTGGCGTTTCAGCTCGTGTCTCAGTTCCTCGGGCGAGGGGTCATGTTTTTTCGCCCAGACCCTCAGGTTTTCCAGGACCCTCTCGGTGACGGCGACGCCGGTGTCCGCCGTCAAGAGCAGCTCCTCCAGCCCCTCCCACACATCGTCGTTCCAGCCCTTTCGGTCCCCGATGATCATATCGACGGAATCGAGGTTTTCCGATATGAGCGTACGTGTCCTGGTGAGTCCCGAGACGAGCCGGGAGAAAAACCGCTGGTTCGTCATGAGCTTTCCTTGATGATGGTGGAGATGGCTTCCTTGAGCTGGGAAACCGTGGGGGTGATGGTGGGTGACGGCGAAAGCCGCAGGACGATATAGAGCTGGTTTTCCAACGGAGCGCTGATGATGTAGGCCGTATCGGTCCTGATGATGATCTCCTCGTGAAGTCCGGTGTTGGTGCGTCCGGAGATGGCCTCGAGCCGGTGATGGATGGGGACCAGGTGCGCTCCCAGGAGCTTCATCTCGTATTCGTTTTCCTCTGCGAAGGTGACGATCTCCTCGCCGTTGGTATCCACCAGTATGACGCCGTTGGCCTCGGGAACCCGTCGTACCAGTTCCTGCAGGGTGTCTCGATACAGCACTCAGACCTCCTTCTGGGTCAGTTTTACCGAGATCATCTTTGATATCCCCGACTCTTCCATGGTGACACCGTAGAGGCTGTCGGCCAGCTCCATGGTCTTCTTGTTGTGGGTGATCAGGATGATCTGGGAAGTTTGGGAGATTTCCTTGAGCAGCTCTATGAAGCGCTCGATGTTGAGGTCGTCCAGGGGGGCGTCGACCTCGTCGAGAAAACAGAAGGGAGACGGATTGACGAGAAATATGGCGAAAATCAGCGCAATGGCGGCCAGCGCCTTTTCCCCGCCGGAAAGGAGCGTGATGCTGGAGAGCTTCTTGCCGGGAGGCTGGGCCATCACCTCGACGCCGCTTTCCAGGGGGTCTCCCTCGTCGGTGAGGATGAGCTGCGCCCTGCCGTTGGGGACCAGCCGGGTGAAAACGAAGGCGAACTGTTTGTTGATGGCGTCGAATGTTTCGGTGAACCGCTCCTTGGATTTCCTGTCGATCTTTTTGATGGTCTTCTTCAGCGATTCGAGGGATTCCACCAGGTCCTTCTCCTGGGTGAGGAGAAATTCGTGGCGCTCGGAGAGGGCGGTGAATTCGGACAGGGCCATCAGGTTTACCTCGCCGAATCGCTCGATGCGCCCGGAAAGCCTCTGGATTTCCGACTGCAGGTCCTCGTCGGATATATCCCGGGCCGCCATGTCCGCCGCCCGGTGGGATAATTTGATGTGATGCCGCTCCTCTATCCTGGTAACGAGGGTTTCACGCTCCCAGGTCTTTTCACTCAGCTCGGTCTGCATCGCCTGAACCCGCTCCCTGGACAGGGCGAGGTTTTTGGACATCTCCTTTCGCTGCTCCTCCAGCTCCCGCTCCCGGGTAATGCTGCTTTCCATGTCCGCCCGGGCGTCGGAGAGCTTCCCCTCCAGATCCTTGGTGCTGGAGATGTGGGAGTGGAGGGTTTGTTCCGCCTCGGCGATGCGGGCCTTGAGCGTTTCGATCTCCCGGTTGCCGTCCGCGACGGCGGTCTTCTTGTCCGCGATGTTCTGGGCCGCCCGGGCCGCCTGGCGATCATACTCCTCGACGGTCTCCGTGAGGTGTGCCACGAGATCCGCGGCCTTGTGGACGGCAAGCCGGAGCTCCATCTCCCGCTCCTCCAGTTGCTCCAGCTCTTCTTCAGCGGTGGAGAGGTTCTTCTTGACCTCTGCGGTCCTGCCCTCCAGGGCCGTCTCCTTCTTTTCGGTTTCCGATAGCTCCGTGCGGTAGGCCTCGAGCTCTTCGGCGTAGCGCTCTGTCTCTTTTGTATGCCGGGCGATCTCCTCTTCCAGGGATGAGGCGACCCGGACGCTCCGCTCCAGCTCCCGTCGGGCTGCGGCGCCCTCCCGGTCCAGCTCCGACGTCCGGACTTTCAAATCCGAAAGGACGTCCCTGTGTTCGGTGAGGGACGCCTCTTTTTCGAGCTTCTGTTCCTTGAGCCGCCGGATGTCCTCCTCCAGGGCCTCCAGGGTTCCTTCGGCTTCGGTGAGAGCGTGGGAGACGGCTTCCATCTCCCGTTTATTCTGCAAAAGACCCACGCCGAGTTTTTCCGCGCCGCCGCTCACCAGGCCCTGGGGGGTGATCACCTCGCCTTCCAGCGTCACCAGGGAGAACCCGGGGCGGCGCTCCTGCCAGATGTTCATGGCCGTGTCGAGATCGGAGACCAGGTGGGTGTTCCCGATGAGGGAGAGCACCGTATCCCTTCGCTGGTCCGAGATCGTCACGTGATCGGCGAGCCTTCCGATGACGCCCGGGTCGGTGAGGGCGGCGTCCGGATCGGCGCCGTTGAGGGAGTTGACCGGGATGAAGAGCACCCTCCCCGAATCGTGGGACTTGATCTCCCTGATATGCCGGGAGACGTCGGATATTTTCTGGATCATCACCGCCGAGAGCGAATCCCCGAGAAAACCGGAAACGGCGCGCTCGAATTGTTCGTCGGAGTCGATGAAATCGGCCAGTATCCCGACGATGCCCTCCCGGTCCCCGCTCATGACCTGCCGGACCCCCTCTCCCGCACCCTCATATGAGGCGATCATCTCGGAGAGGGCGTCTTGCTTCAGGGAAAGCTCGGTCTTGGTTCGATGGTGCTCATCTCTCCGTACGCCCAGATCGGCCTCCTCCTCCCTGACTGTCGCGAGGGACTCGGTCAGGCGCTTCACCTCGGCGTCGGTCTTTTCTATGAAGGCGGACACCTTCTCCCGCTCGTTCTCCCGGGCGGCGATGTCCCCCTCCAGGCTCGTCTGTTCCTCTGTGATTGCCGCCCGCTGGGCTTGTTTCCTCTCCAGCTCGATGGAGTAGGTGTTGATCCACTTTTCCGCATCGCTGATGGCGTTTTTGATTCGGCTGATCCGGGATGAAAAGGCCACCTGGTCGGAGCGGACGCCGTCCCACTCCTCTCGGAGGGCTCGGGCCCGATCCCGGGCCTCGTCGATCTCGACGGTGAGGGCTTCCAAATCGTGTGCGCCCGATTCCTCGCTCTGTCGGGCCTCATCGATACGCTCGAGTACGGAGCTTCGCTTTTCGTTGGTTTCCTCGATAAAGCCCTCCAGATCGGAGATCTCCATGGCGTACCGCTCGTTTTGAATCCGAGCGGCCTCGATACGATCGGTGATGTGGCGGATGGATTCCTCGAGGGTCTTTATCTCCGTTTCGTTGGAGTAGAAGCGCTTCTGGATGGCCTGGAATTCCTCTTCGTTCTCCAGGGAGGTGAGCTTCAGCGATTCCAGGCTCTCCTCGAGGCTCGAGAGCGTCGTGGCGCTTTTGGTCTCCTCCTCCTGGGCGCCCGCGAGCTGAGCCTGTTTTTCGGCCAGCTCGTCGGTCATGGCGACATATCGCCTGGCGGCGTCGGTCAGCTCGTGCTCCTTCAGCTCGTCCTTGATGTGCTTGAAGGTTTCGGCCCGCTTGGCCTGCTGGGAGAGGGAGTTCATCTGTCGCTTGACCTCTCCCACGATGTCCCCGACCCGAAGCAGGTTCTGTTGGGTCGCCTCCATCTTTCGGGAGGCCTCCTGACGCTTGGACTTGTACTTGGTGATGCCCGCCGCCTCTTCGATCAGGTAGCGGCGGTCCTGGGGCCGGGCGGTGATGATGGAGCCGATCTGTCCCTGGGCGATGATGGAGTATGCCTTCGATCCGGCGCCCGTGCCCATGAGCAGCTCGTTGATGTCCCTGAGCCGGCAGGGGGTCTTGTTGAGGTAGTATTCGCTCTCTCCCGAGCGGAAGATGCGCCGGCGGACCGTAACCTCGCTGTATTTCCCGAACTGCTGGGGGAGCCTGCCTTCGGCGTTTCTGAACGTCACGGTGACCTCGGCCATGCCCAGGGGTTTTTTCTCGTCGGTGCCGTTGAAGATGACGTCTTCCATGGAGCGGCCCCGGAGGGTCTTGGCGCTCTGCTCCCCCAGGGCCCACTTGATGGCGTCGACGATGTTGGATTTCCCCGAGCCGTTGGGACCGACAATAGCGGTGATCCCCGCAGGAAAGGTGAGGGCCGCCTTATCGACGAAGGACTTGAATCCGAGTATTTCGAGTTTTTTTATTTTCATGAATGCAGAAACCCCATATTACTTCTTAACACAGGGTCCGGTGGTGTGTAAAGCAAAAAAGCGTGAAATGCGTCATATATAGCGGTCATCGTTTACCAAATACAACATATTGTATGTTCTGATGCGATATGGGCTGTTCGACGGTACGGCGGAGGTGAAAAAATCACGCGCGCCGCTTCGCCATGGAGGCGGGGACGTAGGGGCACAGCGGCTCCGGCCCCATGTAATCGCCGGAGTCCTCGAAGGCCCGGGCCCGGCAGCCGCCGCAGATATCGGTGTATTCGCACTTACCGCATTTCCCCGTGAGCTGGGAATAGTCCCTGAGCCTGGTGTACACGGGGGAGCTCTCCCAGATCTCCCGGATGGGCGTCGTGCGGACGTTTCCGCCGTTGATCTCCAGGTATCCGCAGGGCTGGGTATCGCCGATGTGGGAGATGAACAAAAAGGCGGTTCCCCCGAGGCACCCCCTGGTGGTTGCGGCGAGGCCGTGCCCCCCGTGGGGCCCCACGGGGAGGGTGCGCCCCTCCTTTTCGGCCAGGGTCTTTCGGATGCGCATGTACTGGGGGGCGCAGGTGACCTTGACCTGGTGGGCGGCGGTGGTTTCGTAGCGGTAGATGTCCGCCAAAACCCGCTCGTATTCCTTCGCGGAGAGGGAGTCCTCGGCCATCTCGCTTCCCCGGCCGGTGGGAACCAGCAGAAACAGGTGATGGGCTTCGGCGCCGAGATCCGATGCCAGTTTTTCTATCTCCTCCAGCTCGTCCACGTTTCGCCGGGTAACGGTGGTGTTGAGCTGGAACGAGAGGTTTTCGCTTTTCGCGTTTTCGATGCCGAAGAGCGCCCCGGAAAACGCCCCGGTAACCCCCCGGAGCCGGTCGTGGGAGGTCTCGTCTTTGCCGTCGATGCTGATGGATATGCGCTTGATGCCGACGTCGATCAGCTCCCGCGCCAGGGGTCGGGTCAGAAGCGTCCCGTTGGTGGCGAGCACCATCCTGAGGCCCAGCTCCGTTCCGTACGACGCGATCTCCAGGATATCCTCGCGGAAAAGCGGCTCTCCCCCGGTGAGAATCATGATGGGTGAGGAAAACGCGGCGATGTCTTCCAGGAGCTTCTTGGCTTCCTCGGTGGAAAGCTCCCCCGGGTAGGGGCCGCGCTCCGCCGCCGCCCGGCAGTGGCGACAGGAGAGGTTGCACGATCGGGTCAGCTCCCAGGCGACGAGCCTGAGGGCGCCGCCCGACCCGCCGGGGGTATGGATCTCTGTCTTTTTCATCTGATGTTACGTTCCGGTCAGTATTCGCACCGCGTCGGGGGCGAAATAGGTGATGATCATATCCGCCCCGGCCCGCTTGATGGAGAGCAGCGACTCCATCATGACGGCGTCCCGGTCGATCCAGCCTCGCTCCGCTGCGGCGGTGATGAGGGAAAACTCCCCGCTGACGCTGTACGCACAGACCGGGACATCGAATCGCTCCCGGACCCGCCTGATGATATCGAGATACGCCAGCGCCGGCTTTACCATGACGATATCCGCCCCCTCTTCGATATCCAGGGCCGTCTCCAGGAGCGCCTCCCGGGCGTTGGGCGGCTGCATCTGGTGGGAGCGGCGGTCTCCAAACGACGGGGCCGAGTCCACCGCCTCCCGAAACGGGCCGTAGAAGGCCGAGGCGTATTTAGCCGCGTACGACATGATGGGCGTATTCCTGAATCCCTCGTCGTCCAGGGCCTCTCGGATCGCCGCCACCCGCCCGTCCATCATGTCCGACGGAGCCACCATGTCCGCCCCCGCCCGGGCGTGGGAGGCCGCCATCTGCGCCAGGAGATCCAGCGTGGGATCGTTTTTTATCTCTCCATCGACCACGATGCCGCAGTGTCCGTGGCTGGTGTATTCGCACAGGCAGACGTCGGTGATCACGATAATGTCCGGCACCGAATCCTTGACGGCCCGTACCGCCCGCTGGATGATGCCGTCGTCGTCGTAGGCCTCGCTCCCCACCTCGTCCTTTTGTTTCGGGATTCCGAATAAAAGTACGGCCTTGATGCCGAGGTCTTGAGCCTCCTTGACCTCCTCTACGAGCCGATCCAGGGAGAAGCGATAGTTGCCCGGCATGGTGGATATCTCATCCTTCAGGCCCGTGCCGTGCTGGACGAAGAGCGGATAGATCAGGTCGTCCGTGGTGAGGACGGTCTCAGCCGTCAGGGCCCGAAGTGCGGGGCTCATCCTGAGACGTCTCAGTCGTGTGTGGGGAAACGGCACGCTCTCTCCTTCCTGGGAAAAAATGTAAAAAAATAGTAACAGAAAGACAGCACTTTTTCAAGTTTGATTGACCTCCCGGTAAAAACAGAGTAAAATATTATCTATACGATTTATTATAATGAAATATACTGACAGTAGGATGTATGAAGCGACTGAGCCTCTTCGCCTCGATACTTGTGTGTGTTGTGTTGACCTTCGGGATCCCGGAGAGATCCCCGGGTCAGAACATCGCCGAAGATGATCCGGTGAAGGTCGTCGTGTTGGTGCACGGCTTTCTCAGAACGAAGAACTCCATGTACTTCCTCCAGAAGGCGTTGGAGGACCGGGGATATGAGGTCGTCAATCGCACCTACCCCAGCGGAGAAAACACCATCGAGAACAACGCCACGTTCATCAATGACTTCGTGACCGACAAGCTCCGGCAGCTGCCAGCCGATACGGAGCTCTATTTCGTCACCCACAGCATGGGGGGGCTGGTGGTGCGGTGTTATCTGGAAGAATACCGGCCCGAACAGGCAAAGCGATTGATCATGATCGCCCCGCCCAACCGGGGTGCGACGCTGGCCGAATATCTGGACATGTATCCGATCACCGACTCCCTGCTTGGGCCCAGCGGAGAGGAGCTGGCGATGGGGGGCGACTACCTGGCGAATCTGTGCGGCGGCGTGCCGGATATCGAGTTCGGTATCATCGCCGGGGGCCGGGGTGACGGAGAGGGATATTCATCGCTTTTGGAGGGTGATGACGACGGGACGGTCAGTGTCAGGACGACATATCTGCCGGGCGCCGCGGACTTCCTGGTCCTGGATCATATCCACACATTCATCTGTGACCACCAGGATACCATCGAAAACGTCGTCTCTTTTCTGGAGGACGGGCGGTTCTTACTGCATACCGCCCCCCCGGATTGATAGAACATGAAAGACGCCCGCCGGACACATCGATGACGGCATCGACACACTTCTCGGGCGTTTGACGGAATGGACATACAGCGAAAATACCTGTCATATGTGTTTTTTTATCCGGCTCCATTTAGTGCTTTGCTTTTTATTGTTTTTATGTTATTCAATCTAAGTGGGATGTGAGATTATAAGGAGGTGATGCGATTGAAAAGGACAGCGAAGGGAAACGGTGAAGACCTCAAGGTCCGCACGTACCCGGCGAGCTTCGTGATGGAATTGTTCGACATCACCCGTCAACAGCTCTACTACTGGAGAAAGAACCTTTTAACCGCACGGGGGATGGGAACAGGGAATGAAACCCGGTATTCCTTCGAGGACCTGGTTGCGATCAGGACCATCCTGAAGCTCAGGGAAGAGGGCGTCTCCACCCATATGATCACCCGGGTCATCAAGAAATCGAGAGAGCTGTTCCCAGACATGGAGAACCTGCTGTCAAGCACGCCGGTCATCCCCTCCGGCGGTCGCCTGATTGTGATTCACCGGGGACAGGCCTATGAGGGAACGACGGGTCAAGGCGTGTTTATCAGCCTGATGGAGGTCGAGCAGGAGGTGGAGGAGAGCATCAGGGAGAAGCTCCGGATCTCCGCCTGACGATCTCGGCCAGGAGAGATGTCCAGAGGTGTGTTTCGTTTCATACTATGCACGGAGCCGACGATTTCATCAGCACCCGGACGTCGAGCGAACGAGTATTCCGGATATACCCGGTTTTCGTAATTACATACAATACACGCGCTGATTGAACGGATTATTTATACATCAGTCGCCGGAAATCATTCCCCGAAATCCTGATCGCATGTTTTCGGGGATATTTGTATCAGGTTCACCCCTTCGTCACTACAGAGCTTATGCCTCATTCATCCATCCACCGGCATACACACACCTGTCCCCTCTGCGATACGGATCCCTCCCGGACGCTTCTTGACAGCAACCACTTCACCGTGGCGCCGGGACTCACATCGAGGGAGTATATTGTTTTCCCCAAGGAGCATATCACGTCTTTGGCCGATATTCCCGAGTCCTGGCTGGAGGAATTCCGCCGCCTGAAGGAGCTGATCCATCGGATGATTCGGGCGGACCGGGGATCGTCGGCCCTCTATGAGCACTCGGGAAGGGACGGATGGGATCCGCATCTGAATCACCGGGACGAGCACGACCACGCCCACATGCACTGCGCGCCGTCGCTTGCCGAGAGCGGCGTTGAGCGTATCGTCACGCCCGACTGCCGGAAGCTCTCCTCCTGGAGGGACCTGTGGCGCCTTCGCCGGGGTGCCCTTGCGGGACTCCCCTATCTTTATCTGGAGGATGAAGCCGGCCGCCGCCTGGTGGTGTCCGGCGACGGGGCCGGGTGAGAAGAGGGGGAATCAGCCCGCATGGTGCCTGACGTGCCCGGCGTAGCGGCAGAGCGCCGCCAGGGCCGCCGCCGCCCTCCGGGGCGAGGGGAAGAGCAGCACACCCCGGTCCTTGAGTATCTCCACGAAGCTCCCCCGCCGTTCGATCACCCCCTGGTCCACCACCGGGATGATCGGCTTTTCGAAGGCGTCGATCATCTCGACGATACCCCTGGCCGTCTCTTCGTCCTCGGCGATGAATCTGCTGCCGATATCCCTCATCCCGTACCTGTCTGCATAGGGGGAATCGACGAGGAAGCTCCCCCGGGCGGTGCCGTAGCCGAATCCGCACAGGACCAGGGAGTCGATGTAGTCCGTGGAGAGGAGGGTTTGGAGGGATTTTTTCAGGTCCCCCTTTCTCAGGCCCGCCACCGTATCCACCGGATTCCCCCGGCTCCACCAGGGGGGGAGGACTTCATCGAGGGCCGCGATGGTCTTTTGGGCCAGGGGGGGAACGGTCAGCCCCTCCACCTCCAGGGCGTCCGCCGTCAGCACGCCCCACCCGCCGCCCAGGGTCAAAATTCCCACCCGATCGCCCCGGGGAAGGGGCTGGTTGACGAGCACCGATGCGAAGTCGATGAGCTGGTCAATACTCGCCGCCCTGAGGGCCCCGGTTTGAATGATCGCGGCCTCGTACAGCTCGTCGGTGCCGGCCAGGGCGCCGGTGTGGGAGCTGCCGGCCCGGGCGCCGGCCGCGGTGTGGCCCGCCTTGAGGACGACCACCGGCTTTTTTTGTGTGGTCTCCTCGAGGGCGAGGAGGAAGTCCCGTCCGTCGTCCACCCCCTCCACGTAGGAGAGGATCACCCGGGTGTGCTCGTCGTCGCCCAGGGCCCTGATGAAGTCAGACGTCGTCAAATCCGCCTCGTTACCGCTGGAGATGGAGCGGCACACGCCGATGCCCCGGCCGGTGAGGGCCCAGGCCAGGGAATAGCCCACGTTGCCGCTCTGGGAGACGATGGAGACGGGGCCGATCGTGGGAATAAACGAGGGCATCCATGCGGTGAGCTTTTTGGGGGAGAGACTGGCGATGCCCATGCAGTTGGGGCCCACCAGGCGAATGCCCAGCTCCCGGGCCCGAGCGGCGACGGCGTCCTCGATCTCCTTTCCGTCGCTCCCGGTT
>Ga0180432_10006529_pt1 | contig 15109 bp, 11 predicted proteins | sample SS_ome_10_FD_132414 | JGI IMG/M metagenome (GOLD analysis project Ga0180432, IMG submission 132414) | Hypersaline lake sediment archaeal communities from the Salton Sea, California, USA - SS_1_MS_2 metaG | ecosystem: Environmental > Aquatic > Non-marine Saline and Alkaline > Hypersaline >... | reverse complement strand
CGCGGTCTCCCCAAGGGGGTTCTCCTTCGGCTGATGAGCCTGGGCGCGAAGGTGGAGAAGCTCCTCAGGCGCGGTCGGTTCTGAGGCACTGTCCCGGCGCTGCTCAGAAGATCAACATGTGCGTCGATTCGATCTCCTCTAGATCCGCCTCGACATCACTCTGGTTCGGGTCAATGTCGAGGGACCGCCGCAGGAGATCGCACGCCTCCTCCGTCAGTCCCCGAAGGGCGCAGAGACGGGCCAGGTTGTTCAGGGCGCGGACCATGGAGGGGTCGAGCTGGATCGCATTCCGGTAGTGCAGCGCGGCGTTCTCGAAGAGGATCTCCTCGTCGGTGTGATCCTCCCAGGCCTCATCCACGGCGAGGTCGTTCAGTAGGATGCCGCCGTAGAGGACGCCGAGGTTGTACTGCGGCTCGGCCAACTCGGGTCCCAGGGCAGCGGCCCGGTAGAGATTCCGCAGGCCCTCCGCGTACTGACCGCCTTCCACCAGGGCCAGGGCGAACTCCATTCGAAGCAGAGCATTCCCCGGATCGTCATCCGCCGCTTCACTCATTCGCTGGAGATTCTTGGCCATGACCAGATCCTCCTTCGTCGAAACCGAGCGGGGTGGGACGGGCATGATCCCGTCGTTTCCGATGAGCATCCCGGTTGGCGGCAGAAGCAGGCCGGTTCCTGAGGAGAAAGCGGATCGATCCGAGAGGCGTGCGGCCGAAGGTAGCCACCGAGAGGGCAAGAACTGGGGCCGGAATCAACCAACGGGGTGACAAGGCCTCGATCCGTGGAAGATCGGTTCCCTCATGGAGCGATCTTCTTCCTATCTTGCCCTGTTACACCCCCGTTACCAAACCCCTCCCGCCTCCCGTGTACATCAAGGTAGATGACCCCCAACGCAAGGAGGATCCGATGCCGATTCGAAAGCTGCTCGTGATGGCCGGCTGGGGCCTTCTCATCAGCGCATCCGTCGGGCGCGCACAAACTCTCCGGCCCTGGGCGTCGAATGTCGTCATTCCGCAAAGCCGCGCCTTTGCGATCGACCAGCCGATAGTCGTCGACATCACGGCAGTCGACGTCGAGGTGTCCATTCGGGGCCAGATGGCGACCACCGTCATGGATATCCATATGTGGAATCCAGGGAATCGCCGGCTGGAGAGTGAGCTTCTGCTGCCGGTGCCGGAGGGAGCGATGATCCGTGCCTTTGCCTTCGAGGGAGAGGGCGACGGCGCCACGGCGCGGCTCCTACCCCGAGACGAGGCGCGAAGCGTGTACGACCGGTTGGTTGCCAAAATCCGCGATCCGGCGCTTCTCGAGTTTCTCGGCTACCGTCTGGTGCGATCGAGCATCTTCCCGGTGGAAGCGCGCGGAAGGCAGCGGGTGCGCTTGATCTATGAACAGCTGCTCGAATCCGACGGCCATCGAATCGACTATCGCCTGCCGCGGAGCGAATCCGTCGACTACCGGGTTCCGTGGAACATCACGGTCGGTCTGGTAGCGGATCGCGCGATCTCCACGATCTACTCACCCAGTCATCCCCTGACCACGGAGCGCAACGGTCCGGGGTCCATCACGGCCCGGCTTGCTCCAGGTGCGGAGATGGAACCGGGCGCCTTCTGCCTTTCCTGTCTGTTCGAGACCGAAGAGGTGAGTGGATCCTTCTTCGCCTACCCGGCATCGGAGCAAGCCGGCGGCAGCTTTCTCCTCCTTGCCGGAGCGCCGGCCCCGCGCGCCGAGCGGAAGCCGATTCCGCGGGAGGTCATTCTGGTTCTCGATCGTTCGGGGAGCATGAGTGGGGAGAAGATCGAGCAGGTTCGGCAGGCCGCCCTCCAGATCATCTCCGGCCTGGAGGACGGGGAGCGGTTCAATCTGATCGTCTACAACGATGCCGTCGACATGCTGGCCGCATCTCCCGTGCGCCGAACGCGGTCCAGTCTGCAGGAGGCTCGGCGGTACTTGGAACGAACCCATGCCCGGGGAGGGACGAATATCCACGACGCCCTCGTAACGGCGCTCCAGCAGCCATCGTCGGCCGGCGCGCTTCCCCTCGTCCTTTTCCTCACCGATGGCCTGCCCACGATGGGGGAGACCTCCGAAGCGGCGATCCGTGCCGCGGTCCGGAGCGCGAATCGCGAAGGCCGGAGGATCTTCACCTTCGGCGTCGGGGTGGATGTCAACACCGCCCTGCTCGACCGGATTGCCTCGCAGACACGCGCCCGAGCAACCTACGTCCTCCGCGGAGAGGATGTGGAGCGCAAGGTCTCGACGCAGTTCAAGCAGTTGGCCGGTCCGATCCTCACCGACCTCACGATCGAGGTGGAGCGCGGCCGGGTGAGCGAGCTGATGCCCGCTCGATTGCCCGACCTCTACGAGGGCGATCAGCTCGTCCTATTGGGACGCTACACCGGCAACCAACCGATCGGCTTCGCCCTTACCGGCCATCGCGAGGGGCAATCGCACACGCATCACTACCGCCTGGATCCCGACCGGGCCGAGATCCGGAACGCTTTCGTACCCCGACTGTGGGCCAGCCGGAAGATCGCCTCCCTGGTTGCGGCCATTCGGGATCTGGGGGCCGCCCGTGATCCCGTGGGGTCCTCCGCGGCGATCGCGCGGGATCCGAGGTTCCGCGAGTTGGTCAACGAGGTGGTGCACCTCTCGACCGAGTTCGGGATCCTCACCGAGTACACCGCATTTCTCGCCGAGGAGGGTTCGGACCTTTCGGATCCCGGCGAGGTTCTCGCGCGCGCCGGCTCGAACTTCCTGGGCCGGGCGATCGCGACCCGATCCGGCCGGGGGGCGGTCGGCCAAAGCTTGAACGGGCAGGCTCAGATCAGCCAGAAGGTCCTCAACCTCCGCAACCATCTCGTTTTCCTCGATGCGCCCAATGATCTTCCCCCCCGCCCGGTCCAAGGGAATATTCGCCCCCAGCGGACCGGTAGATCAGATGGGATCGAGGACGTCACGTTCACCTCGGTCCGGCAGGTTCATGATCGGGCCCTGTTTCGAAAGGGAAGACAGTGGATCGACAGCCGCATCCTCGGGCACGAAGGCGAGCTCGACTCGCTGGTGACCCTCGAGTTCGGCAGCGAAGCCTTCCAGCGCTTCGCGCTCCGATTGGCCGAGGAGGGCCGGCAGGGGTTGGTTGCCCTCCGGGGCGACCTCCTGCTCGAGATCGACGGCCGGCCGGTGTTGGTCAAGGCCCCTGAAACCGTGTCCCGCTAGGCCGGGATTCCACTCGAGGCAGGCCGCCAGGTCCGCCGCTGAAGAAGGAGAGAAGCCATGAAATCCGCAATCCGATCTCTGATCATCGCTACCACTCTGCTGGTCCTTCCCCCCCTGGCTATGGCGCAGGACGAGGCCCCTCGGATCCAGCTCGCCATCCTCCTCGATACATCGGGAAGCATGGAGGGGTTGATTGATCAGGCGCGGACCCAGCTTTGGAAGATCGTCAACGAATTCGCCACCGCCGAGCGCGCCGGTCGGCGGCCCGACCTCGAGGTTGCCCTCTACGAATACGGGAAGAGCGCGCTGGCCTCGGAGGAAGGCTACATACGGATGATCCTGCCGCTCACCACCGATCTCGATCGCCTATCGGAAGAGCTCTTCGCCTTGACGACCAACGGGGGGGACGAATACTGCGGTTGGGTGATCCGGGATGCGGTCGAAGAACTGGCGTGGAGTGACGCCCCCTCCGATCTGAAGGCGATCTTCATCGCCGGCAACGAGCCCTTCACCCAAGGCGGGGTTGACCACCGCACCTCCTGCCGCTCGGCCATCGCGCGGGGCATCATGGTCAATACGATCCACTGCGGAAGCTATGAAGACGGCGTCTCGGGTAGCTGGAAAGAGGGAGCGCTCCTCGCCGACGGCGAGTACCTCAACATCGATCACAACCGAGATCTGGTTCACATCGATGCCCCGCAGGATGCTGAAATCGCGCAGTTGGGAGAGGAGCTCAACCGCACCTACATCCCCTTCGGATCGTTCGGAACCGAGAGCGTGACACGCCAGGAGGCCCAGGACGCCCTCGCCGAGGCCGCTGCTCCGGCGGTCGCGTCCGAGCGGGCGGTATTCAAGGCTTCGGCCCATTACAAGAACGCCGCCTGGGACCTGGTCGATGCCGTGAGGGAGGGGGAGATCGTTGCGGACGATCTCGACGAGGAGGAGCTGCCGGCGGTGATGCAGGGAATGACCGGGGGGGAGAGGCAGGCCTACATCGAGGCCAACGCCAAGAAGCGGGCGGAGCTCCAGGAGCGGATCCGCGCCCTCAGCGAAGAGAGGAAGACGTTCGTGGCCGAGAAGATGCGCGGGGAGGCGAACGAGGGTGATGCGACCTTCGATCGCGCGGTGATCGAGATCATCCGCCAGCAGGCGTCGGCGCGGCAGTTCGTGATCGAGTGAGAACCGATGGACCTCCCGAGGGTATCCATGGACGAGACCCTCGGGAGGTTGGGAACCGCGATGGCGAGACCATGCATCCTGGTGATCGAAGACGATGTGCCCATCCGGCGCGGCATTGTCGATGCCCTGCGCGGCGCGGGCTACGATCCCTTGGAAGCCGACAACGGGGAAGACGGCCTCGAGATGGCGGTCCGAATGGAGTGCGATCTGGTCCTTCTCGATCTGGTGCTTCCCCGCCGCCGGGGTCTGGACGTGCTCACCCAGCTGCGGCGGGACCGGCCGACGTTGCCGGTCATCATCCTCACGGCTCAGGCCGGCGAGGACGATCGCGTCCGGGGCTTGCGCTTGGGGGCGGACGATTACGTCGTCAAGCCCTTTAGCATCCGGGAGCTCCTGGCGCGCGTGGATGCCGTGCGGAGACGATCCCCGGGTCGCCCTTCCGACGTTGCCGAGTTCGCGGTCCGGGGCGGGGTGGTGGCTCTCGATCGGTGCGAGGTGCAGTTCGACGATGGGAGCCGGATGGCGCTCTCGGAGAAAGAGATCGAACTGCTGCGCTATCTGGCCTGCAGTCGGGGGCGGGCGATCTCGAGGGACGAGATCCTTACCCACGTCTGGCATCTCAATCCGAACTCGGTCCGGACCCGCACGATCGACATGCACATCGCTCGACTGCGGGAGAAGCTCCGCGACGATCCGACCCGGCCGTCGATCATCCTCACCGTCCGTGGGAAAGGCTATCTGTTCGCGGGCGGAGAGGATGAGCGGTGAGAGGCCAGCGGGTCACCTGGGTTGTCTTCGGCCTCTGTTTCGTGGTGGTGTGCGCAGGTCTTGCCTGGGTGACCCGCGCCACCCTGCGGCTCGATCGAGCCCGTCGGGAAGCCCGTGTGCAGGCGGTTCTCGAGGAGAATACCCGCTTGGCGCTGTGGCGGATGGATTCGGCCATCTCTTCCCTCGTGGCGCATGAGAATGCCCGGCCCTATTTCACCTACAGTTCGTTCTACCCGGCCGAGCGCGCCTATACGCGCATGTTCGAGGCGCTCGAGCCGGGGGATGTCCTCATTCCCTCCCCGCTGTTGACCGAGTCGAGTCCCTACATCCGTCTCCGCTTCCAGCTCGAGCCGGACGGTGCGCTCACCTCGCCGCGCGTGCCGATGGGGGGGATGCGCGGCCTGGCGCAATCGCGGTTCGCAACCCGGGAGCGAATCGAGCAGTCTACCCGACTGCTCGAAGAATTGGCGGGCCACGTGAAGTACGAGGTCTTCTCCCACCTGCCGGCGAACGCGGGGGGCGACTCGCTGATCAGCGTCCGCTTCGGGCAGCCTCCGGCCATCGACGTGCCCCTCGCCGCCGAAACCCGCGGGAAGGTGGAGTGGGAGAGGCGCCTGCAGGTTTCCAACCAGGCCGCCGTGCAAAATCTCCTCAGCAACCGCCCTCCCGATCCGCTCCGGCAGCCGGCGGAACCGGGTCGCCGCATCGAGGAAGGTCTCATGCATCCGGTGTGGGTCGACGACCTGCTTTTCCTGGCGCGGCGTGTATCGATCGATGACGTCGACTACATCCAGGGTTGCTGGCTGGATTGGGCGTCGATCAAGGCCTGGCTGCTTCCCAGCGTTTCGGACTTGTTCCCCGCCGCCGATCTGGAACCGTGGCGGATGACCTTGCCCGGGTCACCGGGACGGCAGCTCGCCGCGCTCCCCGTCCGATTCCTGCCGGGCCCCGGCGCGGGTGTCCCCGATCCATCGATGTCTCCGCTGCGGCTCTCTCTGGTGCTCATCTGGATCGGCGTTCTCCTGGCAATGCTGACCGCCGTCACCCTCCTGGTGGGGGTGACGCGTCTCAGCGAGCGCCGGGCAACCTTCGTCTCCGCCGTCACTCACGAGCTGCGCACGCCGCTCACTACGCTGCGGATGTATGCCGAGATGCTCGCCCACGGTATGGTCCGCGGCGAGGAGAAGAGGAACGAGTATCTCACGACGCTGATGCGGGAGGCCGAGCGCCTGCACCACCTGGTGGAGAACGTCCTTGCCCATGCCCGCCTGGAGAAAGGGAGATTGGAGGCTCATCGCGAGGAGACAACGGTTCGTGCCCTGATCAACCGTGTCGCCGAGAGACTGTCGACTCGGGGGCACGATGACCAACGCCCGCTGTTCGTTCAGATCCCGGATGAGATCGGGCTCCGCAGAATCTGCACGGATACGACCGCCGTCGAGCAAATCCTCTTCAATCTGGTCGACAACGCCTGCAAGTACGCCGTGCCGGCGGCGGATCCTCGGATCCACCTGGAGGCCGCCGCCGACGGCGATTCGATCCGCCTGCGCGTGCGCGACCATGGACCCGGTGTCGCGGCCGAAGACCGGGTTCGCCTCTTCCGGCCCTTCTCCAGATCGGCCCGCGACGCGGCTGGATCGGCTCCCGGTGTGGGTCTGGGGTTGGCGCTCTCGCGACGGCTGGCCCGGAGGCTCAAGGGGGACCTCGCGCTGGATCCCACGGTGCCGGACGGCGCGGGATTCGTTCTGGTGCTGCGCCTAGACGCGGGTTCCTGATGCTCGCGGTCGACGTCCCGCGCCGGATGTTCGGGGTCGCCGCGGCGGTGAATCTGGCCTTCATGGTCGTCACCGCGCTTCCCGACACCCTCGTCATGCGACGCTTCTTCGGACTGGGCGCGGAGAACAGCCTTGCCTCCTGGTGGCCGATTGGCTCGCGCCGGTCTTCTACACGCCTTGGGCTCTCGCATCTCTCGGTCCTCGATCCGGGCGCGGGATGCGAGATCACCAAGCCCTCTCGACCTGTGCCGTCGGATCGATCGGGGCGATGGTGCGGTTGCATGTCCTCGAGGTCGATACCGCGGGAGTCTCCTTCAATCTGCGCCTTCTGGTTCTGACGGGGGTGGCCCTGGCGCTGGCTCGGCGCTCGAACCCGGCTGGTTCGCCGGCTACTTACTGACTCCCGCCTCGGGGTGGACGGTCTACGCCTTTGCCTCCAGCCGGTAACCGACACCGGGGGCGGTCACCAGCCGCTCGGGCGATCCCGGATCGCTCTCGATCTTCAGCCGCACACGATGGACGAGTTGCTTGAGAAGCTGCCGATCGCCCAGACCGCGGTAGCCCCAGATGTGGCCGGTGAGGCGTTCGCTCGACAGCGTCCTCCCCGCGTTGGAGACCATCATCTGCAGGAGCCGGAACTCGAGCCTCGTGAGTGCGATCACCGGCCTCTCCCCGATACGGGCTGTCAGGTTCTCGGGATCGAGGGTCAGGTCTCCGGCCACCAGCGCGGCGGGTTTTTCCCCGCTCGCGCGCCGGAGCAGAGCGCGAACCCGGGCCAGCAGCGCTCTCGGGCTGAAGGGCTTGGTGAGGTAATCATCGGCGCCCACGTCGAGCGCTTCGACCTGATCCTCTTCGGCGCTTCGCACGGTCAACATCATCACGGGCGTCGTGTGGCCTTCGGCCCGGAGGCGTTTCAGGACTTCCAGGCCGCTCAGGTGAGGCAGGTTGTAATCGAGGATCACGAGGTCGGGCTGCTCCTCCTCGAAGCTGGTGAGAGCAACCCGCCCGTCCGCGGCCTCCACCACCGTGTAGCCGTTCTGGCGGAGCGCGTAGGTCACCAGCGCCAGCAGCTCGAGATCGTCGTCGACGACCAGGATCTTCATCGCGTCTCCTTGCCTACGGCTTCCGGGGCAGCATGACACACATGCGTGTGCCGGGCGCCCGATTCCGAGCTTCGAGTCTCCCTCCGTGGCGGGCGACGATCGACTTGACGATGTAGAGCCCCAATCCCATGCCCCCGGCCTCGGGCTCTGTTCCCAAGGCGCGCACGAATCGTCCAAAGATCACCCCATCGGCCCCGTCGGGCAAGCCCGGTCCCTGATCCTCGACCCACAGATCGATGGTTTCCCTTCCCACGCGGCCCCCCACGCGGATGGGGCTGTCGGGCGGGGCGAACTTGTTCGCATTGGCGAGGAGATTGACGAAGACCTGTACCAATCGTTGCGGATCCCCTTGAATGACGGGGAGTGGATAGGGAAGGTCGAGCTCCAGCGTCTGGTGCCGCTGTTGAATCAAAGGGGAGACGAATTCAACCGCCTCCTCGACCACCCGATCGAGCTGCACCTCGATGCGCCGCAGGCTGTCGCGTCCGGCTTCGATGCGCGTGCTCTCGAGCAGGTTTTCGATCAACTGCGTCAGGCGCAGCGTCCCGCGCTCGATCGACGAGACCAGGTCGCTGACGTCGGGTGTGGCCATGTCGGGCAGCTTCTCGCGCAGCATCTCGAGAGAAGCCAGCTGGGCGGAGAGGGGGGTACGGAACTCGTGCGAGATGTTCGCCAATACGGCATCTCGCAGCCGGCGCGACGCCTCCTGCTCGGTCTCATCCCGCAGCACCTGAAACTGGAGAGGCCCCGGCTCTCCGGCATCGGTCCCGGTTGCGGGGGGCGCGCTCGTGATCACCACCGGCCGCCAGGTACCATCCTCTCGACGCACGTGCTCCGTCGCACACGCGCTTCCCCGGAAGCGTGCGTGCAGGATCGGGCAGCTCCGCTCGCAGGGCCGTTCACCCGCGGCGTCACGGGGGCGGAGCACGTCACCGCAGAAGCGGCCGACCGCCTCCTCGGGGGTTATCCCCAGGATCGCCGCGGCCTGGGGGTTGAGATAGCAGATCCGTCGCTCGCGGTCGACCGAGTAGACCCCCTCGACGATGCCGGTCAGGACCGCTTCCGCCTCGGCCTTCCTGCGCTCGAGCTCGCGGGTCAGTCGCAGGACGCGCTCGCGCATCTCCTCCATGGCATCGCCCAGGGTGCCCGTCTCCCGCCCCGGGGCCCGCGGCATCGGCGAAGAGAGATCCCCCCGTCCCATGCGCACTGCCGCGTGCGTCAGATTCTCGATCGGGCCGGCAATCCCGCGTGCGACCCACAGGCTGACGAGGATCATCACCAGGCCCACCGCCGCCGCCAGACCGATCAGCGTCCGCATCAGTCGCGCCAACGGCGCATCGACGTCTGCGGCCGGGAGCATCGCCTCGACGATGCCGACCACCCGCCCCGAGGGATCGCGCAGCGTCGTGGCGGCGCGGAAGCTGACGGGGCTGCCGACGCGAGCCACGCTCGCCGACCCCTCTTCCAGCGATCGCCGATGCATCATCCCGCGGGGGTCGAGCCCCTCGTGATCCACGTCTTCGGCCGCCAGAATCGTCACCGGCAACCCCACCTTCCCGCCCGTTCGCTCGGCGTAGGTCTCGTCCAGTTCGCGGACGGCCACGACGTGCAGCCCCGGATGATCGGTGGCCGTGGCGACGGCGCTCATCACCAGCGCGCCCCCGGGGGTCGGTCGGTGGATGCGCCAGGACCCGGTCGGGGCATCATCGTCCGTGATCTGCGGCCACGGCATCGGTTCGGTTCCGACCGACACCCAATCGCCCTCCATCCCCGCGGCGCAGTTGGAGAAGCCGGCGCGCCGTTGGTAGTCGGCCAGGTAGGCCCGCACGGCGTCCGCGTCACCGGCCGCCATCAAACGATGGAGGGTCGGGCGCTCGGACAGGAGTTGGACGCCCATGACGAGCCGCTCGGCCGTGCGCCCCACCGCCTCGACCGCGCCTTCGCTCGCCCACAGCACCTGGGCTTGGGCGCGATCGTCGGCCAGTCGGCGCAGCAGCGAGATGCCTCCGATCCCCACGCCCAGGACCGCGGCACCGACGATGCCGAGACTGAACGTAACCAGCATGGTGCTGAGACTCAGCTTCCGCATCGCCCTTCTCCTTGGTCCTCCAACTCAGACACCCCACCCAGCCTCGACCCGGCGTGCGCTGCGGGTCAAGCGCCATTCGATCAATCCCTTCAGCACCAGGGTGACAAGCGCCAGGATGGTCAGAAGCGAGGCCACGGCGAAGGCGGCCACGAATTGGTACTCGTTGTAGAGCATCTCCACATGCAGGGGGACGGTTGTCGTTTGGCCCCGAATGTGCCCCGAGACGACCGACACCGCCCCGAACTCCCCCACCGACCGGGCGGCGCAGAGGACCACTCCGTAGAAGAGGCCCCACTTGATCTTCGGCAGGCTGATGCGTAGGAACGTCTGCAGGCCGCTGGCGCCGAGCGTGACCGCCGCTTCCTCCTCTTCGCTCCCCTGACTGCGCATGAGGGGGATCAGCTCGCGCGCCACCAAGGGGGAGATCACGAACGCGGTCGCCAGCACGATCCCCGGCAGGGCAAAGATGATCTTGATCTCGTGGGCCTGCAGCCAGGGGCCCAGCCACCCCCGAGCCCCGAACAGGAGAACGAACAGGAGACCCGAGATCACGGGGGAGACACTGAAGGGAAGATCGATCAACGTGACCAGGACATGCTTCCCCGCGAACTCGAATTTGGCGATCGCCCAGGCCGCCGCCAGGCCGAAGAGCACGGTCAGCGGCACGGCGATGCCGGCGGTCAGTGCCGTCAACTCGAGCGCCGCCAGCGTGAAGGGATCAGCGATCGCCCGCCCGTAGCCCGAGAGCCCGTCGGCGAAGGCCTTCGCGAAGACGAGCACCAGCGGGATGACCAGGAAGAGGAGGAGAAAGACGAGGGCCAGACCGATGAGCAGCCAGCGCACCGGGGCCGCTTCCGTCAGACCCCGCCGGTTCGTTCCCGCACCTGTCCGCTGCCCGAACATACCGCCCCCCTCTAACCCCGTTGCGAGCGGTGTTCGCCTCGCAGCGAGAAGACGTTGACCAAGAGCAAGATCGCAAACGACGCCACCAGGAAGAAGAGGGCGATCGCGGTGGCCCCCTCGTAGTCATACTCCTCGAGCTTGATCATGATCAGGAGAGGGGTGATTTCGGTCCGACCCGGCATGTTGCCGGCGATGAAGATGACCGAGCCGTACTCGCCCAAGCCCCGCGCCAGAGCCAGCGTGAATCCGGTGGCGACGGCCGGCAGTAGCTCGGGCAGGATAAGACGCTGGAAGACCTGCAGGCGCCCCGCGCCCATGCTCGCGGCGGCCTCCTCGATCTCCGGCGGCAACTCGCGCAGCACGGGCTGTACCGTGCGCACCACGAAGGGAAGCCCCACGAAAGTCAGGGCCGCGATCACGCCCAACGGGGTGTAGGCGACGTCGATCCCCAACCGGGAGAGCGGTCCCCCAACCCAGCCGTTGGCGGCATAGACGCTGGTGAGCGCCACCCCCGCCACCGCGGTCGGAAGCGCGAAGGGGAGGTCGACCAAGCCGTCGATCAGGCGCTTGCCCGGAAACGCGTAGCGTTGCAGCACCCAGGCCAGTAGAAGTCCGCAGACCGCATTGATGCTCGCCCCCACCAGCGCCGCCCCCAGGCTCAGTCGGTAGGCGGCCAGCGCGCGGGCGGAGAAGACCGTCTGCACCAGACGCCCGGGACTGATGGCCAGGGCCTTGCAGAGGAGTGCGACCAGCGGGATGACGACGATCAGACCCAGGTAGCTCAGGGTGAAGCCCATCGCCAGGCCAAACCCGGGCAGGACACCTTGGTGGGCCGTACGCATCGAGGCCCTCCCTACCGTGAGCCCTGGTAGATCTGATCGAAGAGCCCGCCGGGGGCGAAGTGGGTCAGGTGTGCCTTCGCCCAACCGCCGAAGACCTCATCGATCGTGAACCGCTCGAGGGGAGGAAACTGGTCCGCGTACTCGACCGCTACCTTCGGTGAGCGCGGCCGGTAGAAGTGCTTGGCCGCGAGCGCCTGGCCGACCGGGCTGTAGAGGTACTCCAGATAGGCCTCGGCCACCTCGCGCGTCCCGCGCCGGTCGACCACCTTGTCGACCACGGTCACCGGTGGTTCGGCGAGAATGCTGACCGAGGGGAGCACGATCTCGAAGGCCCCGGGCTTCAAGTGCCGCGTGGCCAGGAGCGCCTCGTTCTCCCAGGTGATGAGGACGTCGCCGATCTTCCGTTCGATGAACGTGATCGTTGAACCGCGCGCCCCGGTGTCGAGCACCGGCACGTTGCGGTAGATGCGGGTAACCAGATCCCGGGCGCGCTCCTCGTCGCCGTCGTAGACCCGGAGCCCGTAGCCCCAGGCGGCGAGGTAGTTCCAGCGCGCCCCTCCGGAGGTTTTGGGATTGGGGGTGATGACCGCGACCCCGGGCCGCGCGAGATCCTCCCAATCGAGGATCTCCTTCGGATTGCCCTTGCGGACCAGAAAGACCATGGTCGAGGTGTAGGGGGCGCTGTTGCGGGGCAGGCGGGATTGCCACGATTGATCGATGAGCCCGGTTCCGGCGATGACGTCGATGTCGTACGCCAGTGCGAGCGTCACCACGTCGGCCTCCAGCCCATCCATCACGGCCCGCGCCTGCCTGCCCGCCCCGCCATGGGATTGCCGGATGATGATCGGCTGCCCCGTTTGGCCTTCCCAGTACCGCTGGAATGCGGTGTTGAACTCCTGATAGAACTCCCGGGTCGGATCGTACGAGACGTTCAGGATCGTTGGCCGCTTGCCCGCCGCGGGCGCCTGGCCCCACGCGCCGCCAAGCACGATCACACCAAGATACAGAGGCCAGAATCGAACCATGATCTATACCTCCTCTGAACTGGCCTGGGAGCGCACGACGAGAACCGGCACCCCCTTCAGTTCCGTCAACAACCTACCCCCGAGGCTTCCCAACCGGACGCGCCCGGGGGGCACGGGCGCCGGCGCCCCGAGCACGACCAGGTCGTATTCCCCTTCCTGTAACTCGCGCGACACCAGGAGCCGGGTTCTCCCCACCCTGAGCACCTCGCGGCTCTCGAGCCCCAGGTGCGCCAACGTCCGCGCACAGGCCGCGAGGAAGCGCTCTCCTGCCTCCGTCCCGCGTTCGGCATCCTCTTCCGCCACCACGGTCATCAGCGTCACCGCCGCCCCCAGATGACGCACCAACCGACCGGCGAAACGAACGTCCTCCTTCCCCGACTCCCCCACCGAGACACAGACGAGCACGTTGCGGGGGACGGCGCAGGAGTCGGGAACAAGCAGGAGATGGTGCTCCTGGGTGCCCAGGACCGCCTCCGCGGTTTCCACCACCCCGTTGCCGGGGCGCGCGTGAATCACGAGCTCGTAGGGTTGCCGCGCCGCCTCGCGGGCGATCGCCGCCGCGCGGTCCTCGGGTGAGCTGCGAAGCTCGAGGGCGGCGGGTCCAGCGCCGATTCTCTCCCGCGCGGCCTCGAGGTCGGCGCGGGCCGCTGATTCGTCCGGACCGACGCGAAGTACGGTGAGACGCGCGTGCGCCTGCCGCGCCAGGTGACCAGCCAATCCGACGGCGTCTGCTCCGACGGGGGAGCCGTCGGTCACCACCAGGAATGACATCCCCGGATGGGTCAGGGCATGAATGCGCCGAACGCCGACCCAGACGCGGGTGCCGGTTCGAAGCGGGGCCTGGCGGCTCTGAGCCTGCGACCGGGTCGCCTCGATAAGTGCGTAATCGGCGCCAAAAGGCGCCGGCGGGGCGATGGTGCGCACGCCGCGGAGGGCCGGCAGCCGCAGCCGGATGCGCTCGAGCGACCCGGTGAAGCCGACCTCTTCGATCACCGCGCGCCCCAGGGACGGATGGGTCATCATCTCGGGCCGTTCCCTGATCGCCACGTCCTCGGGGCGGAAGAGGACTTGTACCCGGCGGCCGCCCGCCCGAGATGTGACGTGCGGATCGAGAGGCAGGTGCACGGGCCCCAGCCGCACGCCCGTGGCGTTGCACTCCCCGACCATCAGATTGGCCTTTCCCAGAAAGGTCGCCACGAACTCGGTTTGGGGATGAAGGTAGAGCTCGGCCGGGGGGCCCACCTCGAGCAGGTGTCCGTAGTTCATCACGCCCAGGCGGTCGGCGAGCTCGAAGGCCTCTTCCTGATCGTGGGTGACGAAGATCGTGGTCACGTTCAGCTCGGACTGGATGCGGCGCAGGAAACGCCGCAGCTCGGCGCGGATCTTGGCATCCAACGCCCCGAAGGGTTCATCGAGGAGCAGCACCTGGGGGCGATGCGCCAGCGCGCGAGCCAGCGCCACACGCTGCTGTTGCCCTCCCGAAAGCTGGCTCGGAAGTCGCTTCTCGAGCCCGACCAAGCCCACCAGCTCGAGCAGTTCGTCCCGTCGGCGCCGCCGCGCGTCCGCCTTGACGTGGCGGATCCGCAGGGGAAACTCGATGTTGTCGGCCACCGACATGTGACGGAAGAGCGCGTAGTGCTGGAAGACGAACCCCACGCCCCTTCGCTGCGGCGCCACGGGTCCGACGTCGCGACCGCGGAGGAGGATACGTCCACCGTCCGTTTCCAGGAGACCAGCGATCAGGCGGAGCACGGTGCTCTTGCCGCTGCCGCTGGGGCCCAAGAGCACGAACAGCTCGCCGTCGGGGATCTCGAGCGAGAGATTGCTCACCACGCAGTGGGCGCCGAAGCATTTGGTCAGTTGGTCGAGCAGGATCGACATCGCCTCTCCCCCTGGAAACGGGCGTGACGACATCATGATCGTCCCTTCCGGTCACAGGTGCGGTATCGAGACGGTGACAAAGCGGTGACGGCGCAGGTCGACCTCGCGCCCGGTGGGGGCTAGGAGAGCCGAATGATCTCCCGAACGGCCTGGTCCAGATGCTCCGTGTCGAATCGGACCAGTGGCAAACCGGGGCCGTCGTGGCAGCCGGAGAAGCTGTGGGTTCGCCCCACCTGCTCGCGCCAGTGTCCGGTCAGACGTGAGCTCTCGTGTACATGACCGTGCAACGTCAGGAGCGGCTGATGGGTGGCGATGAAGCGCTGGATGG
>Ga0180432_10006526_pt1 | contig 15112 bp, 10 predicted proteins | sample SS_ome_10_FD_132414 | JGI IMG/M metagenome (GOLD analysis project Ga0180432, IMG submission 132414) | Hypersaline lake sediment archaeal communities from the Salton Sea, California, USA - SS_1_MS_2 metaG | ecosystem: Environmental > Aquatic > Non-marine Saline and Alkaline > Hypersaline >... | reverse complement strand
TGTCTCCTCGAACGCCGAATACAGACACTTCTGACGAAAACTACCCCAACATCCGCCATCCCTACCACCCAAACACAGCAAAACGCGAATCACAACTGGCGCTGTGAGATATGCGGGCTAGGTGAGTTCGAGCAGATGGTTATTCTGGCGGTTCTGCGCCTCGGCGATCAGGCATACGGAATGACCGTCCGCAGGGAGCTTGAGGAAACGGCGGGCAGAAACGTCACATTCGGTACCGTATACGGCACGTTAGAAAGGCTTGAGGATAAGGGCTTCGTCAGCTCGCGCCACGCCGAACCGGAGCCGGTACGTGGCGGGCGCGCGCGACGCTTCTTCAAAGTTGAGCCGGCCGGAGAACTCGCGCTCAGACAGGCTAGAGAGATGATGGGGAGGATGTGGGAAGGGGTGAAACTCGCGACGGACCACAAGTCGGCTTCATGAAACCGCATTGGTTGGCAGACTGGCTGCTACGGCTTCTGACTCCCCGGCACCTGAGATCGGATGTGCTGGGTGATCTGCACGAGGAGTTCCAGAGGTATGAGCTGGGATCCGTTGGTCCGTGGCGCGCTCGGCTCTGGTATTGGCGCCAGGTTCTGAATGTCCCCATCCACTACCCAATCGCTCGACGGCGTCTGGGGGGCAAGGGGGGCCTGCATCGAGCAACTGGCACAACTGGTGTCCTCCAGGATCTTCGCTTTGCATTTCGAACTCTGCGGCGCCGCCCGCTATTTACTAGTGTAGCACTACTCACTTTGGCACTTGGCATCGGTGGATCGACAGCGGTGTTCAGTGTGGTGGACGGTGTGCTGCTGCGCGACATGCCCTATCGCGACGCCGATCGTGTCGTGAGTCTGTGGTCAGCCAGTCGAAGCCAGCGAGGCCAGACCAGGCTCTGGGATCAAATGCCCTTCGACTACCAGCAGTTCCTCGCCTTACGAGCAGGGGCAACATTACTCGAGGATGTGAGCGTATATGCAGCGTGGGGCAGCTCCGCACTTACGGGAGCTGGTGAACCGAAGCAATTGAGTGTTGGGCATGTCAGCGCCAGTCTGTTCGCGATGCTCGGAGTGAACCCGGCGCTTGGGAGGGGATTCCTGGCGGAAGAAGAAGGGTTCGGCGAATCGCCTGCGAGCCGAGTGGTGGTGTTGGGCCACGAAATCTGGCTGCGGCAATTCGGTGGAGATGCAGGCATTCTCGGGACCACGATTATGCTCGACTTCGAACCCTACGAGGTTGTCGGCATCTTGCCACCGGGGTTTAGGCTCGAGAGCAAATACCTCACCGATTGGGAACGTCTCGATGAAGGCCTACGCGACGTTTGGGTACCCATCGGGCAGGCGGGATCGAGACTCGAGACTCGCGGCACGAGGTTCGACGTGTTTGGGCGCGCACGGATGGGAGCCAGCCTGGCAGAGATCATTGCCGAGGCGCAGAACATACTGTCTTTAAGTGGGGAAGGCTCGGATCACGAGGTCCGTGCTGCAATCGTGAAGGACGTGGTGACTGCCGGGTATGGAACGCCGCTCTGGCTCGCGTTCGGCGCTTCTGGGCTCCTTTTGGCCATTGCCTGTGCGAACATCGCCTGCCTTCTGATAGGCGAAGCGATGGACCGCCGCCGTGAGATCGCGACGCGGGCGGCGTTGGGAGCCGGTTTGGGCAGGATCACTCGCCATCTCCTGGCGGAAAGTGTGCTGCTAGGATTCGTTGGTGCGGCGCTGGGAGCCCTCGTCGCTGAAGCAGGATTGCGGGTGGTGATCAGCCTGGGTCCCGCGTTACCGCGGCTCGAGGAAGTGAGCATGAGCTGGAGAGTGTTGGTGTTTGCGGCATTCGCGGGAGTCGGCACTGGTGTCGTATTCGGTATTGCACCAGTCTGGCTGGTTGCCCGACAGTCGCTGAACAACACGATGGTTGGTGGGCAGCGCGGCACGACCAGAGCTGCGCGGTCTTTCCAAGGGAAAGTCGTGGCTCTGCAAATTGCGCTTTCAGCGGTGTTGCTCGTGGTGAGCGGGTTGTTCGGGCGCTCGTTCTTGAAGCTCACAGAGGTGAACCCGGGATTTGAAACTGCCGATCTGGCGGTCCTTCGCATCAATGCTCCAGGCAGCAGGTACGAATCAGACATTGACGCGACAAACCTCTTTCTCGAAACAACGCGCCAGTTGGAGGCCCTCCCCGGCGTGAGGTCGGTGAGTGGTTCTCAAGGGCTACCCTTCCCAGGCTACTCCCACCTGAACAGCGCACGGGTTGTGGCCTTGGGAGAAGACGGGTGGTTTATCGCCAGACGCCGGTCGATTTTACCCGACTATCACGAGACCATGGGAATCCCACTGGTTGCCGGGCGGTTTCTCTCGGACGGCATTGACACAGATCAGCCGAGGGAGATGGTGATTAGCCAATCTTTGGCAGAATCCAGATGGCCGTCACAATCGCCCATTGGGGAGTTGGTGTCGTTCTGGCTCGAGGACTGGACCGTAGTAGGCGTCGTGGCAGACGTGAAGCACACGTCACTTCGCACGGTAGGGGAGCCGACGTTTTACGTCCCCCTCAGGCAGACGCCACAAAGAGATCTAGCTATCGTCGTACGAACTGAACGCGATGTGACATCGATGCTCCCGCAACTGCGCGAAACAGTCTGGTCAGTGGATGCGGATCTGCCGATCGAAGCAGTGAGCACGATGAATGAGCTCGTTGCCGAGTCTGCCTCTACCGAACGTTACAGGACCGCCATGCTGATGGGGTTTGCGGCGCTCGCGACCTTGATTGCAGGGGCGGGGGTGTTTGGGGTGACAGCAAATATGGTCGCGCATCGGTCGCGAGAGATTGGCATTCGCGCTGCCCTCGGCGCTCAACGTACTGATATCCATGGCATGGTCATACGCAACGGGCTGAGTTACGCACTTGTTGGTTCATGCATTGGTCTGTTGGTTGCAATCTGGGCGAGCCGGTTGATATCGGCCTATCTCTTCGGCGTTGAGCGGTGGGACCCATTTACCTATGCGACCGTGTGTGGCTTGCTGATCTTCGTCGCCACCCTTGCCAGCTACTTGCCGGCACGTAGGGCGGCCGAGATAGACCCACTTTCGGCTTTGAGGTCAGAGTAAAGCGGAGCGTTGACTCTGTAGCACTCGTCTCCCTTCATCGTACAACAAACACCCGTTGAAACAGTCGGTGTCGTTTTTGCGTATAAGTCGGCAAACACGACTCAGTCCTAATGTGCGACGTCGGAAAGAGAGCCGATCATGACGAAACGACATGGTTTCCTCGGTGAATTCGAGCAGATGCTGCTCCTCGCCATCCTCCAACTCGGTACCGAGGCATACGGACCGGACGTCGCCAGGGAGTTGGAATCGAAGGCCGGCCGCCGCGTTTCCCGCGGGACGCTCTACTCCGGCATGGAGCGCCTCCAGAAGAAAGGCCTCCTCAGGTGGGAGATCGAAGCGGTCACCTCCGAACGCGGCGGGATACCCAAACGTAGGTTCGACGTGACGGCTGACGGTTTGGATGCGCTACGTACCTCCCAGCGGGCTTTGACGAATCTCAGAGCGGGACTCGAGGAGCTTCTCGGATGAGCGGCGCTCGTTCCTCGGGATTGTTGCATGCGCTCCTTTTGATGGTGCTCCCCGATACCGACGTTGGACGTAGTGTCGCCGCAGATCTGCTGGAGGAGTATCAACGCAGGGCAGATGCCAGCAAACATGTAGCGGCAAGGCTCTGGTACATGCGTGAGGCACTGGCAGTCGTGGGTCACTCAGTTTCGGATCGATTGGTAGGTGTGCAAGGGCCCGGGGGCAACGGTCCGACCAGAGGAGACGGAGGGATCGGCAGACTCTGGGGGGACGTGAACATCGTTCTCAGAACTTTGGCGCGCGCACCGGGATTCGCGGCCGTGTCCGTATTCACGCTCGCGGTCGGCATAGGAGCGAACACTGCCATCTTCAGCCTTGCCAACGGAGTGTTGCTGAAACCATTGCCCTACGAGGAGCCGGAGCGCCTCGTGGGAGTCTGGAACACAGCACCCGGCATGAATATGGAGTTGGTGGTTCAATCACCGGCCGTGCACTTCACATATGTCGACGAAGCGCGTGTGTTCGAGAATGTCGGGCTCTGGAACGTGGGTACAGTTGCCGTGACCGGCGCCGACGAAGCCACACAGGAGTCTGCGATATGGGTAACCGAAGGGGTGTTTGCAGCGCTTAGGGTCCAGCCGGCATTCGGACGAAGGTTCTCCCACGAGGATAACTCACCAGAGGCAGCTCCGACGGTCATCTTGGACTGGGGTTATTGGCAGACGCGATTTGGCGGCGATCCCGCAGTGGTTGGACAGACGATCAGAGTGGATGGCGTCGTCAGAGAGATCATTGGCGTGATGCCCAAGGGCTTCAGAGTACGTGACGCATGGGCGTCCGTATTCCTACCCTATCAATTCGACCGGTCCGAGATCTCGGTGGGCAACTTTTCGTTCCAGTCGGTGGGCAGGCTAAAGCCGGGAGTGTCGATCGATCTCGCAACGGCGGAATTGGCACCGCTCGTCTTCGCTGCGGTGGATAAGTTCCCCGGCGGAATATCACTGGGTGAGTTGGAGGAGGCGAGGATGGGACCGCTGCTTCACCCACTCAAGGAAGATGCTGTTGGTGATGTAGGAGATGTACTCTGGGTGCTGTTGGGATCTGCCGGCATCCTCCTGCTGATTGCCTGCGCTAACGTTGCCAACCTCTCGCTGGTTCGGGCCGAAAGCCGCAGCAGAGAGATCGCAGTGCGAGCCGCACTCGGAGCGAGCCGAGCGCGAATTGCCGGTCAGTTCCTCCTGGAGAGTCTCTCGCTTGGCACATTCGGGGGATTGTTTGGTTTGGGGCTGGCTCATGTCTCCATGCACATGTTTGTGACGCTGGCACCGGTCGACCTTCCGCGCCTAGAACAGGTTGGCTTGGACATTCACGTGCTCGCTTTCACGGCGGGTATTTCTATCCTGACTAGCCTTTTGGTTGGACTGTTGCCAATGCTCCGCAAACGAGGCTTCAGCATGGTTGGAGCTTTGAAGGAAGGAGGCAGGCGTACAGGTACCGGCCGCGAACGTCACCGAGTCAGAAGTGCGCTGGTGGTGTTCCAGGTCACAATGGCGCTGGTGCTCCTTGTGGGTTCTGGGCTTCTGATCCGGAGTTTTCTGGCGTTGAGAGATGTGGATCCTGGCTTTCGAAATCCAGACTCGGTGTTGACTCTCAGTATCGACATCCCCGCGGCAGAGGTTCCAGACTTGGAGGAAATGGCGGGCACGCACGAATTGATTGCGGCAAGCATCACGGGACTCCCGGGGGTATCATCAGTTGGCCTCACCTCATCCGTAACGATGAGTTTCTTGGGTGGCGCAAACGACGCCATATACGTTGAGGATTTTCCTGTTGGTGAGAACCGCACCCCTCCGCTCAGGCGGTTCCAGTGGATAGGGCCCGGTTACCTCGAGACTATGCAAAACCCTGTGATCGCCGGTCGCGATTTCGCCTGGGATGACGTCCGGTCCCGCCTTCCAGTTGCTATCGTCACTGAAAACTTCGCGCGCGAAAACTGGGACGATCCAGCTGCCGCGCTCGGAAAGAGAATCTCAGCCTATAGGAGTGGAAGTTGGAGGGAGATTGTTGGAGTGGTAGGAAACATGAGGGACAACGGCGTCGCTCAGGACCCGCCTCCAACAATCTTCTGGCCTTTGATCAGCCACAGCCCTTGGCGAGCGATGGACGAAGACGTCTTGTTCTCCTGGCGCACTATGGCTTATGCGATTCGCAGCGAGCGTGCGAATACCGCGAGTTTGCTCTCGGACATCCGCCGGATCGTTCGGAACACAAACTCAAATCTCGCGGTGGCGAACGTCCAGCCGCTTTCGAGTATCGTTGCGCGGTCTACAGCGCGAACTACGTTCACACTCGTCTTGGTAGGAGTCGCCGGTGCGGTGGCGCTCTTGCTCGGCGCCGTCGGTGTGTACGGTGTGATCTCGTACGCGGTAAGCCTCAGGACGAGGGAGATGGGAGTGAGGATTGCCCTTGGTGCTCAAACGAGGTTGCTAAAAGGGATGGTGCTCCGCCAGGGTCTAGTACTGGCCGGATTCGGCGTGCTCCTTGGACTAGGTGCATCCTACGTAGCCACGCGACTCATGTCCCGATTGCTTTTCGGCGTCAATCCCGCTGACCCGGTCACCTATTTGGCGGTAACCGCTGCTCTTACCGGTGTCGCGCTTCTAGCGAGTTATGTACCGGCACGCCGTGCGGCGCGCGTCGATCCCATTGAAGCTCTGCGGACGGAATGAGGAACGGTGAAGACTCCCGCGACTAACTGCGTGCGATTAGTTCAACGGCGCTCCTCGCCCAGCAAAGAAGAAGTGAGTTCAGCAATTCTCTGCTCTAACCTACCTGTCGTTGTGCAGATCACGGAATTGCCGCTCACCTGACGTGGCATTGCGCTGCCTGTGACCTCGGTCTGGAGCATGGTTTGTCTGTCTGCGCCCAGTCTCACACGACTAATAACGGACAAGGTCACACGGTAGCTATCTGCGATGTTGGAGTAGCCGACGCTCGAGCCACACGAGAGATACCTTGACAACCGGTCGCCCCCGATACGGCGTGTGACAAAACGGGAATTCCCTACCTGATAACCGCGTTCGTCCACTATGTTCGTTTCGATTCCCAGTTCTTCGTACACGTCCTGCAGAACGGACCAAACACTGTCCACCGGTTCATTGAAGGCGTGCCGCGATGGGTCGACTGTGTTCTGCACATTTAGCGAGACATGTCCGTGATACCGGGTGATCACGTCTCTGCCAGTGTTAGGAGCCAACGTGGATTGTTGTCTGGCGCAGCTGATGCAGACACCGAGAACGAGCAGTACCATGATTGCCATTTTCATGTGTCTATCTACGCTTTCCATGTCCTTGGAGTTTCTGTGTAGCGCTGTCTGATTATTTGCTTCAACCTTCGAGAACCGACCTTCCTGAAACAATTTGAAAACCTCGACGTATGTATCACTATCTGATATATCACATGTTGATACAACTCCGACTAGGAATGCCGGAATGAATGATTCACCAGCCACGACCGTTACACCGGCGATGTTCCACATCCTACTCGCACTCGTTGACGGCCAACGCCACGGGCTGGGCATAGTCCGTGAAGTCGAAGACCGAACCGACGGTGCAGTCCGTCTTGGACCGGGCCTCTTGTACGGGTCGATCAAGAAGTTGGTAACCGCGGGTTACATCGAGGAACCCTCAAAGCGGCCGCCACCGAGCCGAGACGATCCACGCAGGCGCTATTACCGCATTACGAGGAAGGGACGCGGCGCACTCGAGGCAGAAGCGGCCCACCTGGAACAGGTTGTCGGTATCGCTCGCCACAAGCGTGTCCTCAAAGGTTCGGGTGTGGCGTGATGCCTAAGGGGCAGGGCGACTGCGGAGCTGGATGGTCCGAGTCGGTGTATCGGCTGCTCTTGTTCCTGTACCCGTCCGATTTTCGGCTCGAGTATGGACCCGGAATGGTGGATGCGTTTCGCGACCGGTGGATGATCGAGCATACCCAAAAGCCGCGTTGGGTAGCGGTGCGCGTCTGGATGTTCGCAATTCGCGACTTGATTTCGTCCGCGGTGGAAGAACGAAGGTCACAGTGGCGCTCACGAACCTCACGCAATCAGCTTCCCACAAACCCCGGGCGGCGACCCAAGATTGAGCTTTTCCATGACATCTGGCGAGATATCCGCCATGCCTTTAGGGGATTCCGCAGAAACCCCGGCTTTGTCGCACTCGCTGTTGCCACTGCCGCGATTGGCATCGGGTCCAACGCAGCGATTTTTAGCGTCGTCAACAGTGTAGTCCTGCGACCCCTGCCGTATGAAAAGCCGGATCAACTGGTCTTTCTCAGGGAAACCTGGAATGACTTCGGGTGGGGGCCCGCATCCTATCCGAACCTGATCGACTGGCGAGAGCAGAACGACGTCTTCGAGTTTCTCGCCGCATTCGAATGGACTAGCACCAGCCTTCAGGGTGCTGGACCTCCTGTCCGGCTGGAAACCATAAGTGCCGAGGCGAACCTCTTTGAACTGCTCGGATCTTCGCCGCTGATTGGCCGGACGTTCGCGGTTGGCGAAGACCATGTGGGAGCGCAACCTGTCGTCGTACTCAGCCACTTTTTCTGGGAGCGTATGTTCGCCTCGGACCCGGCTGTCGTGGGAACGGCACTCAACCTGAACGGCGAACCCCATGAGGTGGTGGGAGTTATGCCTGACGGATTCTACTTCCCCGCGGATGCGGAGAACGTCGACTTGTGGCTACCTCTCAGGCTGACGACAAACCGTGTGTTCGATCGTGGTTCTCATAGCCTTGCCGTAGTCGGACGCCTGGCTCCCAACATCAGTATCGAGGCGGCGGATCTGCAGATGGATGAAATTGCAGGCAGGATCTCTGAGCTATATCCGGAGATCCAGGGAGGGGGAGGTGTCTGGGTCAGGCCGCTGCACGAGGAGATCGTGGGCAATGTCCGCCCGTTGCTCCTCATTCTGTTTGGCGCCGTCGGATTGGTGTTACTCATAGCCTGCGCCAACCTGGGCAACATGATGCTTGCGCGTGCCACAGACCGGAACCGGGAGGTTGCACTTCGCTTGGCGCTCGGCGCCGGCCGCCGGCGTCTGATCCGAATGTTCCTGACAGAGAGCCTGTTACTCTCGCTCCTGGGTGGCACCTTGGGCGTTCTGATCGCCTACCTGAGCATCGACGCACTGGTGGCGTTTGGCGGTGCGCAGATTCCACGGTCTGCGTCGATTCACCTGGATGGCAGAGTGTTCGCTTTCTTGCTGGCGGTTGCCTCACTCACGGGAGTTGTGTTCGGTCTCGCGCCTGCTGTTTTTGCTTCGTCAGACAACTTGCTGTCCGGACTGGGCGGTACGAGCGGCCGTGGTGGATCGAGTCGGCGGCGACGCATGTTCAGGAACGCTCTGGTAGTCACCGAATTCGCGTTGGCATTCGTGCTATTGCTCAGTGCCGGCCTCCTGACTAGGACGTTGATGAGTCTCGAGGATGTCGAGCCCGGATTCTCGGGAGAGAACGTGATCACCATGCGGTTGTCCCTTGCGGCAGACAAATATCCGGGCAACAGTGTCACGAGATTCTACAGCGATGTGCTAGACCGCGTTGACGCGATCCCTGGCGTCACGAAGCTCGGAATGAACTGTAGGCTGCCACTCCAGGGCTGGGGTCACAGCGGCAGGTTTCAGCTCGATGGTGTGCCATGGGGAGCACCAGGCACCGAGCCACATGCTCACTGGAGATACGTGAGCGCAGGTTATTTCGACGCCATTGAAATGCGCATCGTCCGAGGGCGGGGATTCTCGGCGGACGATGATGCGGAGGGGCTACCGGTTTTGATCATCAACGAAGCCCTGGCTCGAAGGTACTATCCGAACGAGGACCCCGTCGGCAAGATCATCCGCATGCCCACAGCCCCGGAGCTGTTCCTGAACCCCGAAGAGCGGCGCATGACAATCGTCGGAATTGTGGGTGACGTGTTGGAGGCGGGCTTGCACAGACCGCCGCGTCCGATCCTGTACTTCCCGTTCAAACAGATCGAGCAATTCGAGTTGCTCGCCGACATGAGCCTGGTGGTACAAACACAGTTGCCAACCGCCAGCCTCGTTCCAAGCATACGGTCTGCTGTGCAAGCGCTCGATCCGGGGCAGCCCATTTACGACGTGATGACTATGGATCAGGTCGTATCTGAATCGCTTTCAGGCAGGCGCTTCACTTCGTGGCTGTTCGGCGGGTTTGCAGTGGTTGCTCTCGTATTGTCGCTTGCAGGCATATACGGTGTCGTGTCCTACCTCGTGGCGCAACGAACCAACGAGTTCGGTGTTCGTATTGCGTTGGGTGCAAGTCCCAAAGCCGTGGTTTCAGAAGTTCTCAGCGGGGGAGCGGTGCTCGTGGGTATTGGTCTTGCTCTTGGAATCGTGGCTGCCGTGGCAATGTCACGCCTCATCAGTGGCATGCTCTTCGGTGTGACACCTACAGATGTTCCCACCTACGCCCTCGCGTCGATGATGCTGGCTGCAGTTGCGCTTGCCGCCTGCCTGGTACCGGCCCGTAGGGCTATGAGGGTGGATCCGGTTGAGGCACTCCGGCACGAGTGACGTCTGCATTTACGACGTTTACTCGGTTCGCAAAACCTCGATCGGGTCGATACGCGTGACTCTCCTGGCCGGGATGTAGCTTGCGAGAGATGTCGCCGCAAGCAACAGGAGTGCGGCAGACGCGAACGACACGGGGTCGACGGCGCTGACACCGAACAGGAGCGATGAGAACAGCCGTGTACTGGCCCATGCGGCACCCAAACCAAAGATCACGCCGATTGCCGCTGCTCCGACGCCTTGCCTCAACATCAACCCGATAACCCCCGTCGCGGGGGCACCAATCGCCACCCTGATACCGATCTCTCGCCTGCGGCGCGACACGGAATAAGCGATGATGGCGTATATGCCAACCACGGCCAACGTTGTGGCAAAAGCAGCAAAGACGGATAAGACGCTCATCACCAGGCGCGTGTTACCCATTTCTCGATCGCCGAGTCCCTCCACCGTGGCTGCACGGTGAATGGGCACACCCGGGTCGAGACTCCCCATTTCGGCACGGATTGCGGGCAATACGGAGAAGGGCTCGGTGACGGTCCGTACAATGAACGTAGGGTTTTCCACCGGGACCTGACGGGACGACAGGTAGACCACGGGGCTCGATCCAACGTCAGGCGACGAGTAGAGGATGTCGCTCGCGATCCCCACAACCTCGGCCGAACTGCCCTCGGGCATCACACTGTGCCCGAGAGAAAGCCGCTGGCCGAGTGCCCGCTCGTTGGGGAAGAGTTCTGCCGCGGCCGTCTCGTTCAAAATCAGCACCTGTGATGCCTCACGCCAATCCGTGGGGGCAAACGCCCGACCCTCGATAATCCTGGCACCGACCGCTTCGAAGTAGGAATCCTCAACGATCAGTGTACCAACTTGGAGCCACTCGCTCTCGGCAATTTCCGGCCTGCCATCGATGCCGCGCACCTGACTTGTCGCGCACAGGCCTCCGAGAGGTGGGCAGCCGGTCTCAACACCGTGCAACTCGCTCAAGCTTTTCAACATCAATCCGGCGCCGACCAGCAAGATCAACGCAAGTGCCACCTGGCTGCTCACCAGCAGACTACGCATGACTACCGCACGCCGTATGTTGCTCAGTTTTGTGCCGATCGGCACTCTCAGGTTTTCCATCTGTTTCGGCGATGAGAGCCTGAGAGCCGGAAGCATTCCGAACAAAACGCTCGTGCCGATTGAAAGCCCCAGAGCAAACAGGGTCACTCCCCAATCGATGCCGGACATCTCCAGTTTGACGAATTGGAGATCGTTGGATCCGCTGATCCACGCACTCGGTGCGAGTGTCGCGAATGTCTCGATTCCCCACAAAGCAACCGCGAGACCCACCAAACCGCCCGCCAGCCCAACCAGCAGACACTCGGCTAGACATTGTCGCATCACGCGCCATCGTCCCGCACCGATAGCGAGGCGTATAGCTGTCTCGCGTGTCCGGGAGGATGCGCGGGCGAGGAGCAGCCCGGCGAGGTTCGCACAGATGATCAACAGGACGAGCGCGGCGGCGGCTGAAAGCAGCAGCAACGACGACTGTGCCGTCTCATTCCTGGCCACAGTGCGAAACGGTCGGACAGTTGGGACGAGGTCTCCGTTCGACCCGTGGTCGGGCCAACGGCGACGAATCTCGCGGGCTACCGAGAGGAACTGAGCTGCGGCTGCCTCGTAGCTAACGCCGGGTCTGAGCTTTCCCAACAGCGAGAACCAGTGAGAGCCGTGGTTGCCGACCCTCCAACGGTCCATCAGCACTCCGGCCGAGGCCATGGGCAGCCAGATGCGTCCTCTTCCGGTGACCCCGCGGAAACCTCTCGGCAACACGCCGACAATCGTCACCGCGGTTCCGTTGATGATTACCTCACGCCCCAACACATTCGGGTCGCGGCCGAACCTACTGTTCCAAAAACCGTCGTCTATTACAGCAACCAGTGATGGAGTATTCTTGTCACCTTCCAAGGAGTTGAAAGTGCGACCCAAAGCGGCAGCGGTGCCAAGAAGACTGAAGTATTCCGGCGTCACCACCTCCGCATCGACTCGCTCAGCATCTCCCGAACCCGAAAGCGTCACCGGAACGAGTGTGTAACCGGCGATTGGATCCACCATCCTGTCGGGCAAATCGCGCATCATTTCGAACTCGGGGTAGGATGCACCGTGGTAGGTGTAAGCCGGATAGACGTGTGAGATTGCGGGCAACACCAGTTGCTCGGGATCCGGGTACGGCGGGTCGGCGAGAATCGCGTCGCGCAACACGCTGAACATGGCGCTGTTGCCGCCGATGCCCAGGGCGAGGATGAGGATTGCCGCCGCAGAGAATGCCGGAGCGGCAAGGAGCCTACGGAGTGAATAGCGGAGGTCACCGACAAACCCGACAACCAGCGGGTTTCCGGGCGAGTGGAAGCGGCGTTGCCGAAATGCCGACTTGGCCGCAACACTCTCGCGTCGAATCCGCCAACCTTCGCTAATCAACGAAAAACTCTCGCGGCTCCAGAATCTAAGAATGCGCCATACGCCTTTGCGGGCTACCTCGACTCGGCGCCGGGTTGTCAAGTTGCCAAAACGGCATCGATTGTGAGTTCACGCACATCGATCGTCAGTCTCACGACGTCGACTGTGAGCTTACAATCATCAATTGCGTCCTTCTTTTCCTGAATATGAAGACCACATTTCCGGAAATGCGGACTGACACGCCTCGATGTGATGTTTGCAACCCAGAAATGGAACCCTGCTTTTCAGGATTGCGGCCAGCAGATGGGCGGTTGGCGATTTGCGATCATGAATTGCAAAGATGCAATTTCAAAAATGTGAATCGCCCGGAGGCGATTTGCAACTTCATATCCTGCCTTGCGTTTTTCCATTTGATAGCGCCAAGCCAACAATCGCCTTGAAACGGGGGTATTCTGGCGAGACGAGGCATGTAGCGGTCTCGTGGAGGCCGTGATCCCTGCTCTGCAAGAATTGAAACCCGGCGGTCGCTCAGACATGCGGCGTAAGAAAACAACCAGCAAAAGGCCGCAAGTCCACGGTACCCGATACTGAACCAGTAGGGGAGATAGGGATCGTAACATTCCCAAGAAGAGAAGCCGTTGTAGCTGCATTCGTGACGCCTCCGTTTTCCTGCGAATTCCGTTGCCGTGACTGCGCTCTTGTGGCCCGGATCTTTCTGTGTTAATTGAACTGGAAACCATGAAACAACTCTGCCTGATTCTCGTTCTCTTTGCCGCGATCCCGGCCGTGGCGACCGCACAGAGTCGCGAGCATCAGGATTCCACGGTGCGTGTTCCGCCACCGGTCGCAAGAGAGAGTGTATCGGTCGATACGTTGGCACCAGCCATATTGACCCCTAGATCCGCCATAAGACGGCCCGCTAGACCAGCCTTGGATCATCGAAGACCCGCTGTGCGTAGGTTGAAAGCATACCGCCGCCGCTCGATCGACATGCGCCGATACACGCAGCGCCGGTTGCGTCGTCCACGCCGTCCAAGAAGACCGTAGCCACATTTTCAAACACACATCTGTCAAATCGACAGGACATTATGGCACCCATTGAGGGTGCCATTTGCGTTGCAGTCCCGCAACGACTTTCCACTTGTGTCGAAGCCGCGCAATTGGTAACACCACGTCAGATTTTCTCGCTGTTCGTGCAAATCCGCGAAAACAGTGGGTAAAGACGCCACCGGCACAAAATGCCGGCTCGGAACACCGCTTGCTAAAATGTGATCCAAGTCACATTTCGAGGTGCCGTAGCCTTGTCAGTTCAGCCAATCGGGTCCACAAGCTGCTGGGATTGCTCCCCGCTGATCACGCTGTTCCAGCCGCAATCCGCAAGGGAATCACGACTCTGGTCGGTCGTGCCGCAAAATGGGGCACAGACCACAAGCAACTGGCTGTGGCAGGACCAAGAGAACAGACCGAACATCTTCGACCATTTGGCGTCGGTTTCGCTGTCCTTGTATGAGCAGGGATACAACAAAGAGGAGAAGGTGTTCTCTCCGACATACAATAGGATCTACCTGCAATACCCCAACGACCGAATGCAGGCCCTCGCCGAGGAGATCACCTATGGGCTAGGCAACAACGACGACAAGGCTACCGCCGCGATTCAGTGGGTACTGCGCAACTTCCCCTACGAAGAGGACATAAGGAACTACGGGTACGAAGAATTTTGGGCACCGCCAACGTTTGCGCTACGCAAAGGAAGCGGAGACTGCGAGGACGGAGCCTTTATTGTCCATTCCCTTTTATTGCACTCAGGTGTTTCGTATGAGCGAGTAAGAACGTACGGAGGGCTGGTAAAAGCGGGTGCAGGTGCTGCAACGGGAGGCCATGCCTGGACAGCCTATAGACGTGAGTCAGACGATCAGTGGGTGATTTTGGACACTTCCTACTACCCCACATTGGCGCACGTCAACGACCGCCCCCTCATGAAGGAGGCAACCCTATACGTAGACAACTTCTTTTACTTCGACTCTCAATACTGGGTCAACCTCGAGGATGTGGATCGAATTCACAATCCCGGCGCAGTGTACGCCTACAAGCTCGATGGTTTCTTGAGAAGGACTGACTACGAGATCAAAGGCTATCTCCTCGACGCTCTGGCGTAACTCAGAAAAGTTGCTTCATCTCCAAGAGATGGTCCTCCATCTCCACCATCATTGTTGCGACCGTCATGTCGTCAAGGTCCAAGTTCTCGATAACCGGATTCTCGACCACTGACATCTCAGGGTCCGGCTGAAGGTGGAAACCCAGTTTCCGCGTTATCAAGTTAGCGGCCTTCACACAGGCCAAGACCTGATCGGAACTATCCGCATTCTCGTCTTCATGTGTCTTTGCGATGCTTGCGACGTCCTCCGGCAGATTCCATTCGGTGAGTACGCCGTACCCCAGTTCAGCGTGAAGCTCGTCCATTAGCTCAACCAACACTTCTCTGGTGGGAGGGTCCGCAAAGCCGTGTTCTTCGAGTTTGTCCACGGCG
>Ga0180432_10006525_pt1 | contig 15114 bp, 8 predicted proteins | sample SS_ome_10_FD_132414 | JGI IMG/M metagenome (GOLD analysis project Ga0180432, IMG submission 132414) | Hypersaline lake sediment archaeal communities from the Salton Sea, California, USA - SS_1_MS_2 metaG | ecosystem: Environmental > Aquatic > Non-marine Saline and Alkaline > Hypersaline >... | reverse complement strand
TGCAGGCCCGATCCAGCCAGCCAGCCCCGGACGACGCATTCGAAGGGCACGACTTCGGCAGCTGTCACCAGCATCGAACGGCCGCGAAGAGGCTCGAGGTCAATCTCAGGCGGCAGGCCCATCGCCTCGACGTCGGTGGTGAGCAGATGATGCGGCACGGGGTCGGGCTGCCGGCTGAGCCAGTCGAACCAGAATGCCGCCAGGGCCGTCAGCAATTTGCCCTTGTCGGGAATCGGTGTCGGCAGCACCCAGTCGAAGGCGCTGATCCGATCGGTGCTGACAATCAGCATCCGGGGACCGGCCGGCCCGGCGAGCCGGTAGCAGTCGCGGACCTTACCGCGAATCGGCTGTCCCAGCGGCAGATCGGTTCGGATCACAGCAGCGGGAGGCGAGCCTGGCATGGCGGGATCGTCCAAAGCGATATCGGGGTGCGGAACGGGCGGTCTTGCAGCGACCGAAAAAACTATCACACAACGTCGCGGGCTGACTCCGGAGCGGTTCTGCCGCCGCAGGATGCGGCGATCGGCAGCCCCAAAAACGGCCCGATCGTCCGCGCCGAACAGCCTTGCCACGGATGGCTTCTTCCGGGAACAGCCCGAAGGAGAGCAGGGGATGAGGCCCGTCCGCTTGAATCGCTCGCGTCAACAAAAATCCCGCGACATGCTCGGCAGACCGGTCACCAGCGGTTCGCGGGCCGGCTGATCGGGATGCGGTCCGGCAGGCTGGTCGCAGGCTCGCAGCCGTGTCGCCAGCAGATGCACCACCGTCCCCCGCCGCTGCACTCGTCCTTCGACCAGCAGCACCGCCGCCCGCCGGTCCTGCGGCCCACACTGCTGCCAGACCGCCGTCCGCACCACGACATTGGCCGCCCCGCTTTCGTCCTCGATCGACAGAAAGATCGTTCCTCGAGCGGTCGCCGGCCGCTGCCGCGACAGCACCAGCCCGGCGACCCGCACCCGCCGGCCCTCCGGCAGGGCTGCTGCGACGGCGGCCGTCACCACGCCCTCCCGGGCGAGTTGCCGACGAACAAACTGCAGAGGGTGGGCCGTCAGCGACAGCCCTGCCGTGCGATAGTCGGCAATCACCTCCTCAAGCGGACTGGGTACCGGCAGGCCCACCGCCATGTCTGAATCATCTGGCTCGCCCGAGCCATCGACAGTCAGCCCCCCTCCAGTCGCCGCCTCAAACAGCGGCATGCTGCCCGGCTCCGGCTGCCGCTGCAGCGCCTCCCAGACTGCCTGCCGCCGATCGGCAGCCAAACGCTTGAGGGCTCCGGCCCGGGCCAGATGCAGCAGTTCATCCCGGTTAAGCCGGCACCGCCGTGAGAGATCGTCGATGCCGGCAAACGGACCCGCCCGCCGCACCTGCTCGATTCGCCGGCCGGCCGTCTCGCCCAGCCCATGGACCTGCTCAAGCCCCAGCCGAATCGCCGGCCCGGAAGCCGCGGCATCGCAGCCCTTGCCGGTGGCCTCGAGCGTCGCCTGCCAGTTGCTGGCCTGCACACAGACCGGCAGGACGGTCACGCCATGCTCCCGGGCATCCCGCACCAGCTGGGCGGGAGCATAAAAGCCCATCGGCTGGCTGCCGAGGAGGGCTGCTGTGAAGGCGGCCGGGTGATGCCGCTTCAACCAGGCGGAGACGTACACCAGCAGGGCAAAGCTGGCAGCATGCGATTCGGGGAAACCGTACTCACCGAAACCCCGCAGCTGCTGAAAGACCTGCTCGGCAAAGGTCTGCGAGAGCCCGCGGGCCAGCATCCCGTCAACCAACCGGCGATGAAACTCATCGATCACGCCCGGACGTCGCCAGGCCCCCATCGCCCGGCGTAGCTGGTCGGCCTCTCCCGGCGTGAAGCCGGCCGCCACCACCGCCAGCCGCATCGCCTGCTCCTGAAACAGCGGCACCCCGAGCGTCTTTTCGAGCACCTCGCGGATCGCCCGGTTGGGATAACGCACCGGCTCGTCCCCCTGCCGCCGCCGCAGATACGGATGCACCATGTCGCCCTGAATCGGCCCCGGCCGGACGATCGCCACCTCGATCACCAGGTCATAGAAACAGGCCGGCTTCAGCCGGGGCAGCATCGTCCGCTGGGCCCGGCTCTCGATCTGGAACACCCCCACCGTGTCAGCCCGCGAGACCATCTCGTAGACAGCCGGATCCTCGGCCGGCACCGAGGCCAGCGTCAACCGGGGCCCGCCTGCCTGCTCCACCAGTTCAAAGGCTCGCTTGATCGCCGTGAGCATCCCCAAGGCTAGGCAGTCGACCTTGAGCATGCCGAGTTCATCGAGATCGTTCTTGTCCCACTGAATGACGGTGCGGTCCGCCATGCTGGCCGGCTGAATCGGCACCAGTTCGCAGAGTTCGCCGCGGGTCATCACCATGCCGCCGACATGCTGGCCGAGATGCCGGGGGAAGCCGACCAGCTGGCCGGCCAGCGTCACCAGCTGGCTGCCGGCCGGGCTGGCGGGGTCGAGCCCCGCCTCGGTCAGTCGGCAGGGCAGCTGTTCCAGCGTGTCTCCCACGTCGAGCACCCGAGCCAGCCGCTCGACCCGGTCGAGCGAAAAGCCGAGCACCTTGGCCAGATCGCGGACGGCGGACCGCAGCCGGTAACAGATCACCTCGGCCGTCATCGCCGCCCGCATCCGACCGTAGGTGTCATAGAGATACTGCAGCACCTCCTCGCGACGATGGTGTTCGAAGTCGATGTCGATGTCGGGGGCCTCCTGCCGCTCGCGGCTGACAAACCGCTCAAACAGCACGCTCATTCGGGCGGGATCGACCGAGGTGATGCCCAGGCAGTAGCAGATGGCCGAATTGGCCGCCGACCCGCGACCCTGGCAGAGGATGCCCCGCCGCCGGGCAAACCGCACCAGGTCGAACACCGTCAGGAAGTAGGCCTCATAGCCCAGTTCGGTGACGAGGGCGAGTTCATGACCGAGCAGGTCGGCCACCTTTTGCGGGATCCCGTCGGGATACCGCTTCTGGGCTCCTGTCCAGCTCAGCTCGGCCAGATAGTCCGCCGGCGTGCGGCCGGCGGGAACGTTGGCGTCGGGATACTCGTAGCGGAGTTCCTCGAGGGAAAACTGGCAGCGGTCGGCCACCTCAAGCGTGCCCGCCGTCGCCCCCGGCAGACTGGCGAAGCGTTCGCCGATCCGCCACCGCTCCTGCAGATGCCGTTCACCGTTGGCCAGCAGCCGGTCGCGAACCGCCTCGACCGTGCCGCCGTGCCGGACCGCGGCCAGAGCATCGTGCAGCGGCTGCCGGCAGTGGTCGTGATAGCGGACATCCCCGGCCGCCACCAGCGGCAGCCCGGTGCGGCGACCGAGCAGGGCGAAGGATCCCAGCCGCTCGCAATCGTCTCCTTCCCGAGCCACCTCGGCCAACCCATAGAGCCGGTCACCGAGCCGGTCCTGCCAGTCTCGAATCGCCGCGACCGCCGCTGCCGGCGGTGCTGGCAGCCGGGCCAGCGGCAGCCCGGCCAGCAGGCCTTCGGCATGGGCGGCAACTTCATCAGCCGTCAGCCGGCAGCCGGCGTCCTCGCCGGCCGGCCATACCGCTCGTTGCTCGTCCCACTCATCAGGCCCATCCAGTCGTTTGTCGGGCCGTTCTGGCAGCGGTTCCTGTTTCATCAGTCCCGCCGTCAGCAGCCGGCAGAGGTTGGCATAGCCGGTGCGGTCGGCAGCCCAGAGCACCAGAGGAGCGGCATCGACCGGCTCGACCTCTGCCCCGACGATCAGTTTGATGCCAGCCTCCTTGGCGGCGGCGTGAGCTCGCACGATGCCCGACAGGCTGGCCCGGTCGGTGATGGCAATGGCGGCGTAGCCAAGTTGGGCAGCTCGGGCCACCAACTCCTCCGGGTGCGAACCCGCCTGGAGGAAAGAAAAATTACTGACACAGTGCAGTTCGGCATAGCCGTCACCAACTGCCGTCCGCCCAGCCATGAATCCCTCCCCGGCAGTCAGCCGAATGTTCCGTGCAAAAACCAGGTCTGCCGCCGGAGGCCGCGGAATAGCCAGAACCGCCCCCCGTTGCCGGTTTCGACGATGTAGTAATCCCGTCGCACCGTCGGCCCGCGCCACCAGGCTGTTTCGATGCGTTCCGGACCACGAACCCGGGCCACGTCGTGCAGCCGGCCCTGCCAGCGAAACCGCACTGGTGGTCCTTCGGGCGCAACCGCCAGCACCTCCAACGGGTGCGGCCGAGGCAGCACGAATGTCGGCCGGCAAGAACCGCCGGCCGGTGAGGTTGCGGCCGGACGGCGTCCGGCGGCCCGACTGGCAGCCGTACGAGCCCGGGGCAATCCGGCAACGCCGGCAATCGGCACGGCCGCCCAGGCAGCCTCCGGCTGGGCGTCGGTCAGCAGCCGTGGCTCAACCACGGCGGCCCGGCCGAGCCTGCTGGCCAGCCGATCGAGCAGGGCGGCAGCCTGCAACCCCGCCTGCGGTTCCGCCTGCCCACCAGCCGCACCGGTCTGGTCGAAAAGCAGCCGTTGCCGGCAGGGCAGGGGAGCGGCAGCGACCACCGCAACCGTGACAGCGGCAAGCTCCCGTGGCAGCTGGATGCGACTCAGCCGCAGCATGATCAGCTCAACCAGATGATCCGCCGCCGCCACCGGACGAAACAGCCCTACGTCGACCACCGTCGGCGGCCGGCTGCTGCCCCCCTCAAGCCGAACCTGCAGCCCCCCCACCCCCTTGCCCTCGGCCGCGAGTGGCCGCAGGCATGCGGCGACCAGATCCGCACACAACGTCGGCAGATCGTCTGCGGCGAGATCGCGGCTGTGCACCGGCAGTTCAAAGGTGTGGCTGGCTGTCGGCAGATCTGCTTCAGCAGGCGGCTGCAAAGGCTCGGCCAGATCACCGAGAAATGCCGCCAGCCGCAGCGTGACCGACCTGTCGAAACGCTGCCGCAAGCTCGCCCGGGAAAGCCGCAGCAGTTGGCCGATCGCCTCAACACCCACTTCGGCCAGCGACTCGGCCACTTCGGCAGGCAGCCGCAACGCCCGCAGCGGCAGCTCGGCAAGGAGCTGCTGTTGCCGAGCCGGCGGCACGACCACGTACCGCTGCTGTCGGTTCAGCCAGCGGCCGTGCTCCCGCGACGCTGGCGGGCCGGCAGCCGCAGCCAGTTCGCTGGTGTGCCGCGCCGCGGCCCAAGAGGCTGCCGGTGTGTCGGCGATGGCGGCCCGGGCATGCAGCCCGCGGGCGGCCAGGGTCCAGACAGCCGTGCGGGCCAGCCCCTGCTCACCGCCGAAGAACCGGGCCGTGCCAGTCACATCCAACTGCAGGCAGTCGCTGGAACCGGCCGCCGAACCGTCGACCGGGGGTGGACCGACGGCCGCCACCGGTGCGAACCGGCGCCCCCAACGGGCCAGCGTTTCCAACGCCAACTGGTCGCCGACGGTATCCTCATCGGCAACATGGGCCATTCGGCAGGCCCACGAACCGGCAGCCGGAGCCAGCACTGCCATCGCCTCGGCCAGCGACATGCCCGGCCTGATCGCCGGTCGCGGTCGGCTCCAGCCCGCCACTGCAGCCTGGGTTCCCGGCCGTTCGGCTGGCGGCAAGGCCCAAGCCCAAGAGACGACCGTCAGCAGGCCGCGGTGATTCCGCCGGCAGACAAAGACCGGCAGCGTCCGAAGTTCCGGCTGCTCCAGCAGCAGCCGCTGTACCGGCCAGCGAGGCAACCAAATGGTCATGATGCGCGGCATGTCATGATGCTCCGGGCTGGTGGCTCATACCATGCCGGCTGCCCCGACGCCTCGGCAGGGAGGGGGCGTTCACGGCCACAGGTCAGATCGAGCAGGCAGTCGACCGACGCCTCAGCCACGGCGGTGGCCGACTCCCAGCCGCCGCCAACCCGCACCAGTCGGAAGGCCCGCACATCGATCCAGCCTGTCGGCTGCCGCTGGAAAAAACTCTCCCGCGCGGCTGCCTGGGAATCTGTTCGGGGCAAGAAGGTGTCCGGCCTGGCTCCTTGGCCAGCTGGCCTGGCTCCTTGGCCAGCCGGCCTGGCTGCCGGCCCCCGACATCCCGACGCAGCCTGACTGCAACCGATCGGCTGCACTTGAATCCGCACCTCGGACCAGGTCGGCTCATGCCGGCTGGTGGCCGGTCGCACCAGCAGCCCCGCCGCACCACTCGACTCTGCCGCCAGCTGCCACCGCCGCAGGGCGGTGACCGAGATCTGCCGGGGCCAGCCCACTACCGCCGCCACCTCCGGACAGCGTAACGACTGATCGATTGCCCAGATCTCATCAGCTTCGCTGTCGGGTCGAACCACATAGAGGCGGCGGTCGCTGCCTGCCGCCACGCGATCCGCTGAACCGGTTCGCCGGATGGCGTTGGAACCGGCGACCCCACGCCGACGGTGACGAGCAGGTCGGGACGCCTCGCGAGCACGGTTCGTTTCCGGATCTGCCAGCCAAGGCAGCACGGCGGGCGGGTAGAACCGGCCTCCACGGTCGACAACCACAAGAGAGCGGCCCGGCGGCAGACCGGCGGCCGCTTGCAGCCTGACGGCGACCGCCAGGGCAAATGCAGCCGCACCGGCAGCGGTCTCAATTCCCGTTTCGGCAGCAGGCTCGAGCCACTCGATCAGGCTGCCAGGCCGAATGCCCGCCCGAGGCAGCAACCGGTCGAGTGACGGCAGGCCCGTGCTGATAACCTGCCGCTCTGCTGTCCTGCCTGCGGCAGCCCGGGCACCACCGCGGCCGGCCACCGTACGGCAGAGCCGTTCGAGCGACTTGACCCGGTCCCGAAGCTGGGACGACACGGCTGGAGAGGATGACGTGGCGATGGCGGCAGACATGGCAACCGGGCAATCGGAGCGTGGGTGTTTTTCCGTACAGTAGTGTTCGGAAAACCACCTGTCAAGTCGCCGGTCTGCCAATCGCAGGATCTATAATCGGTTTGTTTTGCCAGCCTCCCCACTTCTGCCTTCCCGATTGCCCATGCATCCAACACCCGGCCCGTCGCCAACGCCCGCCATCCGGCTGCTCTGCCCGGCTGCCGCGCTCCTGCTTGCAGCCCTTGGCCCGGCCGGAGCGGCCGACTTTGCCAGCTTCCAACGAGACGATTCTCCGGCGGTGGCCGAACAGATCGACCTCACCCCGAAGCAGTACCGGCAGATTGAGCCGTCTCTTTACCACCTCGCCAAACAGCATGCCGAGGCCCTCGACGCCCTCCCGACCGACCAACGACGCGGCCGGCTGGCCGCACTCGCCCGCTTCATCGAAGCCAAACGCCAGGCGGTCGCTGAAACCCAGGTGATCGGGCCGGGCCAGAACCTGATCGGTCTCCTCGACCCCGCCCACGGCCTCGACCCCCGAGAGATCTCCGCCCTTGCAGCCACTTATCGCTGCCCAGCCACAATTTTCAAAAAAACCGACCCGACGCAGACCCTTGCCGACGTCGGGGATGCATTCTTGGCAGCGGTGGCCTCCGCCGCCCGGCCCGACAGCGGGCCGACCACCGTGATCGTGCTCGGACACGGCCTGCCCGAAGAGATTCAGAGCTACCACATTCCCGTCACGCGGCTTGCCGACACGCTGGTCGCAGCGGCAGCCGGCCCCGAGCCGAACACGGTCGATCTCGGCAGCCTGACGCTGATCTGCGACGACTGCTACAGCGCCGACTTCATGATCAACCTCGGGCGGCGGATCGCAGCCCGCTGCCGCGAGCGATCGATTCCCCTGGCGCGGCTGCCCACACTGATCGCCGGCACCAATCGCGACTGCGTCGGCCACGCCGACGTCGGCGTCAAGTTCGTCCCGCATTTCTGGCGGAACGTCATCGAGCTGTTTTACATCCGTCGGCCGCGGCCGGCAGCGATCACGCTGGGCGACTTCCTCGAAAAGGTCGACAACATGATGTACGGCTACGGTCGCCGGCCGATCATCGATGGGTCGCGGGTCGTCGGCTACCGCCTGCTCGACCCTCAGATGGTCCAAGATCCGGTCGTCTTCGTCCCGCTTGACGATGCCGAGATCGAGCAGTTACGCACGCTGCTCGGCCTCGATGACAACGCCCCCTGCGACCCGTTTCTCGACATCGGCTGAGTCGCCTCAACGACGCAGGAAGACGCAGGAAACTGCGGCAAGTGCGGCGGCAGACATCGCCAGCGACTACTTGCTGCCGCCGCCGAACTTGATCGGGCGGTACATCGGCAGATGTCGATAGTAAACCTGCAGAGTGAGCAGCGCGAGGCTCGTCGCATAGATCCGCCCACCACGGTCGCCGTGGGGCACTCCTTCGGGGCTCCAACTGCCTGCCACCTCTCCGTCCTGTTCTTGATTTCCGATGAGATGCTCCCGCATCCGATAGTTCCAGAGATCGAAGTCGTCGCCCTCCAAATGATGCAGCACCTGCGTCGCATAGTAATAATAATAAAGATCGCCCAGGTTCGTCGCCCGCTCCGGGGGCTGATTCTTCATCAGGTACTCCGCCCCGGCTGTCAGATTGCTCTCATCCTGCCGCCAGCCGAGGTACTCCCGGGTGAGGAGGCCGGCGGCAGTCAGGCTTCGCTTTTCAAGACGCTCCGGCGCCGTGGGAAGGTAGGTGTACCGCGACCCGGGTGCCTCCTGCGGCCCGACGGCGCAGGTGTCAATGAACCGCTCGGCCCGTGTCAGCACGCCCTGCAGCACGGGAATTCCGGTGAGCTGCGCGCTGCGGATTGCCAGGAACACCCAGCCCGTCGCCGACATGTCGCCGGGCTGGCCGGGCCCGTATCGCCAGCCGCCGGCGTTGTGCTGGGCGCCGAGCAGATATTTGATTGCGAACTGGGCGTTGAGCCGCAACCGCTCGTCACCCGAGATGCCGTATGCCTCGCAAAAGGCAATCGTCGCCAACGCGTGGGCGTACATTCCACCAGGCAACTCGCCGCTCTGTCCCTGCTGCTGAACCTGCGCGAGATAGATCAACCCGCGTTCGACGACGGGCCGGTACTGTTCGAGTTCCGGCTGCCCCTCGGGCACCCGGTTGTGCGTGATTCCCTCGCTCAGAAACGGCAGCAGGGCCAGCGCCGTGGCCCCGACCGGATTCGCCTGCGGCCCCGCCGCCGCCGCTCCATCACCGCCAGCGTCGCCGCCGGCGTCGCCGCCAGCGTTGCCCGCCGAACCATCCAACGCCCAGGAGCCGTCGAGCCGCTGGCAACTCGCCAGCCAATCGAGCCCCTTCATGACGGCCGCCTGCGACTCCGGGGTTCCGCCAAAAAAGTCCATCAGGGCCTGTTTGCTCGCGAGGGTCAGCCGGCCTCCAATCGACCCCTTCCGACGGAGCGGCGCCGATTTTTGGGGATCGTTGTTGAAGATCTCCTTGATTCTGTCGCTGTCGATGATGCCGGGCGGCAGCTCCTCCTGCCCGGTGGCCAAGACCCGAACAATCATGGCGTTGGCAGTCTCCATTCCTCCGCCCTTGGCGATCACCCGGCAAGACCGCACATGGGGACGGGCCCCCGCCTCCGCCGCGAGGTCGATTGCCACCTCGTTCTTTCCAGCCGCGACCTTCGTCGGAGCAGCCGTCACCCCGTCCGGCAGATTCTCAACAGTGACGTCGAGGGGCCCGGAATACTTCGATCGCTCAATCGGCAAACTGAGTTTTTTCCCGGCGCCAGGGTCAATGCCGACAACCTGGAAAGAATCGACCCGAAAGGGGAACCGCTCGACCTCGACCGGCACTGAAACCGACAGCTTGCGACCGTATGCCGAGGTCGAGACGGTGACCGCCACCCGTCCGTCGGCCGCCTCCTCTGCGGCGGCGACCGTCAGTTCGACCGCCTCACCCCGGGCGGCAGCCTCGGATTTGAGATCTTTGCGACCGCCGCCGAGTGTCAGCGGCAGTTTGCCGGCATAGCCGTTCTTTTGCAGAGGAATTTTCACCGCTGCCATCCCGCCCGGTTGGAGCACGATGGTCGGCGGCTTGCCAAACGCGGGCCGCGAAACCTGCTTCACGCGAACCTGCAGCGGCTGCGACGCCTCGACCCCGCCAACGGTGACCGACACCTTGGCGTCGGCGACAATTTCCTTGTCGCCCAGGGCTGCGGTCGCCTTGAGTTCAAGTTCGCCGCTGGAAGCATCCGGCGGAATCGGCTTCGCAACAGCGGTCACACCCTGGGGCAGTTCCGTAACCGCAATTTCGATTTTCCCCTGGTTGCCGCGTCGTTCCACAGCGAGTTTGGTCTTGACCGTCCCGGCAGGCAGCAACTCGACCGGTGACAGGCTGCCGAGTTCGATCGGCTCTGGCGTCGGTTCCGTCGGCGTCTCGACAACCGGCGGCGGAGGCGGTTCGCCACCGCAGCCGGCGAGGAAAACAGCGAAGCCGGCACCGACACAGAGCCCGGCACATCCTCGGATGATCCGGCTCAGCGGTGCTCGCAGGTTCCGTTCGCCAAGCCGAGGGGCCGCTCCCCCTTCCCGCAATCTGTTCCAGAACATCGGTCGCTCCCCAGGGTGGTGATTGATGCGGTCACTTCGAAACCGGACCTCCGCGAACTCCGCGGCGTGGTCACGCCGAAAGGCTCAGGCGACGGTCGGGCCCACGGTCAGACACAAGGCAGTCGGCTCGCAGGCGGAAGCCCGCCCGCCGTCGGAATCGCCTCACTCCGACACCCCGCCAGTGACGGAGTCTACACCGTTGCAGGATCGGCTTACCAGTCGATTTGGTGCCGGTGGGCACGACAGCGGCCAGCCGAGGCCGCAGCGGCCGGCCGTCCCGCTGCCGCGACACTCCGCTCAGATGCGGTAGCGGTCGCGGTCGAGATCGGGCTTCACGCCCTCGGGCGTGGCATCGCTGGCGATGTCGAACCAATCGGCCTCAAATGCAACCCGCGGCTGCTCGGGGTTGCCCAGGGCAATGTTGCTGACCAACGCGATGACGGCGTCGGCAAGGGCCACCTCCGGCTTGCACCGCGGCTGGTTGGCCGGGTCGGGATTGCGAATGCACCAGGCCCAGTGTTCCATCTCCTCGGTATAGCCGCGGGACGGAGGGGCCGCATCGCCGGGGGTGGCCGACACCGCCGCCACGGCACCGGCGCCACCGCTCTCGGTGGTGTCGAGCACCGGAGCGCCGCTTTTCGATTTGCCGACCGTCACCCGGGTTTCCCGCGACGAGCCCTTGTAGAGCATGACGTTCTGTTCCTGCTCGAGAATCAGCGTGCCCTCGGTTCCCATCACCACCTCGCCGTAACCCCCGAAGCCGTTGCCGTTGATCGACGAATAGGTGACGACGATTTTCTTGTTGGGATCCTCGTCGTAGCCGGGGCCCGGATACTCGTACATGCAGTAGACATGGTCGTCGACCTCCCGGTCAGCCGGAAAAATACTGCGGTTGCCGACCGCTGTGACGGTCAACGGCTTGACCTTCTTGCCCTTGCCGTGCATCGCCGAGATGAAGATGCCGGCGGCATCGAGTTGGTGGCTGCCGAGTTCGGCCATCAGGCCGCCGCCGGTCCGGTTCCAGAGCCGCCAGCGGATCAGTTCTTCCAGCGGCGAACGCACCGCACCGTCGGGCAGCGACTTTTCCGTGTAGCCGAATTCGGACGCCGCAACCTCGCTGTCGGTCAGCTGCGCCTCAAGCTGGGCCACCCGCCTCGTCCAGAGGTCGATCTCCGCCGGCTTCGACTGCTCAAGCCGCCGCTTCCAACTGGCGAGTTTTTTCAGCAGCGCCTCGTCGCCCGGCAGGGGCGGCTTCCAGCTGTCCTTGCCGGGGAGGTTGCCGCGATGCCACTGGGCCCGAATCGAGTGCACATCACCGATCAGCCCGGCATCTCCGATCGTGTGGACCGCGTTGTCGTACAGCACGCTGTAGTGCCGCTGATGCCCTGTTGCCAGCAGTTTGCCGGTCGCTCTCGAGGTGCGGGCCATCTCCTTGCACTCGTGGATCGAGTGGCCCATCAGCTTTTCGGTCAGCACATGCTTGCCGGCCCGCATCGCCTTGATCGCCGCCTCGGCATGCAGGTGCAGCGGCAGGGCGATCACCACGGCCTCGATGTCGTCGTCGGCGAGGAGCTCTTCGTAGGCACCGTAGACCTTGACCTGTTTGCGGGCGGCATCCTCGGTTTTCCAGCCATACTTTGCCAACAAGCCCGGCCGCACCCGCTGGGCATTCGGGCTGGAATTGTCGCCATGGAAGGCCCGGAAGATGTTGTAGGGCCGAATATCGGCAACCGCGACGACATTGAGGTAGTCGGGATTGTGGGCCCCGATCAGCACGCTCCCCTCATCGCCCGTGCCGATGAAACCGACCCGCAGCGGATCGCCGACGCTCGCCCCGTAGCCGAAGTAGATCGAGCCGAGTCCCGCCCCCGTCGCCAACCCGGCAGCGACGGTGCCCGAGAGGAAGTCGCGGCGGGTGATGTTCACCGCCTCAGTGAAGTTTTCCTTGCCGATCGTTTTTTGTTCCGGGGTCAGGTTCATCGTCGGTCTCTCCGGGAAGCGGCGGATGGATGGAAAGGGGAGGAAGGGCGGCAAAACCGCTCAGTCCGCGGGGCGGTGACAGCCGCGCACAGGACAGCACCGTTGCACCAGCGGTGTCAGGAAGTAGTCGAGTCCAGACCAGCCGCCGATCGGAACTGAGGCCAGGACCAGAAGCCCGGCGATCTCGACCCACTGGTCATAGGTTTCCTGGGCGGACGGCAGCCAGAACGGCTGCGAGGCGACGACCGTCAGCAGAAAGCAAATTCCGCCGACAGCGTGAAACTTGGTCAGCAACCCGACGACCAGGCCGGCCCCGATGGTAACCAATGACCAGCTGACAAAGCGGTCGGCCTTCCAGAGGGCAGTCGGCTCGGCGGCGGTCGCCGCCAGTCGCCGCGCGTCGGGTGCCAGCGGCTGATCCCAGGCGTTGACGAGTTCTCCGCCGATCGCCGCCGCCTGGTCCATCCAGGCGGAGGCCTGCGTCCCAAGTTCCCGGCGTTTGGTTGCAATGCGGCTCTGAACATACGGCAGGTCGCGGGCCATCGGCGACGTTTCCATGTCTGCGAGTCGCTGCCGCTCCCGACGGTATTCCAGCAGATCATCGCGATCGTCGGCGAGCATTGCCGCGAGTTTCTCGTCGGCCTCGACAACCGCCGCCTCGGCGGCCTTGGCATCGACCGCGGCGCCGGCGGCCGCAAGCAGGTCATTCCGCCGCTGCAGAAGCCCTCGCCAATCGTCGACCACCGAGGCCCGCCAGGCGTCTGCGGCACCGTCAACGTCGGTCGGCGGCCCCCCCGTCACATCTCCGAGCGTGGCCGACCAGTCGCCAACTTCCGGGAGATCCGCCCGCAGGAATTCAGCGAGCGGCCCGACCGCCGCCTTCCGGAATCCCGCGCTCGACCAGCCAGGGTCCCGCAGATGACTGGACCCCTCAAGGAAAAAATGCAGGCCGATCACGATTCGGAGGAACGAAAGTGCGACCGTAACCAGCAGTGTGCTTCGGGGCCAATTCATGCGAACTCCGCGGGTGGCGGCCGTCTGGGGAACGACGAAATGATCATGTCGCGGCCTGCCGCAACCGTATGAAAACCATACCCCCAGAAACGATCAGGCCCAGCGGGCGGGCATTTTGCGCCGCCGCTGACAATCATTTGTGCCAAAAACCGCCGGCTGAATCCAGTCTCCGGCGACCGCCCGCTGACGCCAATTCCCAAAAACCGGCATAATCGACAACGGAGGGTCGTTCGGACGGCCGCGGATCGGCCCTCGCCCGATTTCGGGAACGAATTCGCTCAGACGCTGCCAGTTCGGCCTCATCATCGAATTTCCGCCTCCCGTGTCGCACCCTCGAATCGTTCTCTGCTACCCCGCCGAACCGCGGCACGTTGAACAGATTCAACGGGCCTGCCCGGCGGCGACCGTGATCGCTGCCGGACAGGAACGGGTTGCCGAACTGTTGCCAACGGCCGAGATCTTCTGCGGCCACGCAAAGGTGCCCGTGCCCTGGGACGAAACGATCGCCGCCGGCCGGCTCCGGTGGATTCAGTCGTCAGCGGCGGGCCTCGACCACTGCCTCACCCCGAGCGTCGTCGCCTCCGAGGTCGTCGTCACCAGCGCCTCCGGTGTACTCGCCGATCAGGTCGCCGAGCAGGCCCTCGCTCTGGCAACCGCCTGCACCCGGCGGATTCCGCTGTTTCTCGACCAGCAGCGGCGGCGGGAGTTCACCCGACGGCCCACCCGCGATCTGATGGCCGCGACGGTGCTGATCGTCGGCTTCGGCGGCAATGGCCGACGGCTGGCAGAGGTCCTCGGCCCCTGGAAAACCAGACTGCTTGCCACCGACTATTTCCCCGATCAGCCGGCGGTAGGCCTCGCTGAACTCGCCGGTCCGGAAGCGTTTAAGGTGTTGCTGCCCGAGGCTGACCTCGTGTTTCTCACCGCTCCGCTCACCCCGCAGACCCGCGGACTGATCGATGCGGAGGCAGTGTCCCGAATGAAACCGGGCTGCATCCTCGTCAACGTCGCCCGCGGCGGGCTGGTGGTGGCGGCGGCGGTGGCTGAGGGGCTGGCCTCAGGCCGGCTCGACTCGGCCGGCTTCGACGTAACCCCGGAGGAGCCGCCGGCTGCCGACAGCCCCCTGTGGACGGCGCCAAACCTGCTCTTGACCCCCCACGTCGGCGGACAGTCGGCCACCCGGATCGACCGGATGACCGATTTGTTTTGCGCCAACCTCGTACGATACTCAGAGGGGCAATCGTTGATTAACGCGGTCGACAAACAACTCGGATTTCCTCCGCCGGACGGCCCCCCACTGCCATTTTGAACCCCCGCGGGCAACCGGCCTTCCGGAGCCCGTCGGCGGTCGTCAGCAACACCAGGAGCATGGCTGCGACAATGGATGCGATGGACAGCAGCGATATCACGATGTCGAGCACGGTCTTCCAGGAGGGAAGGCCGACGATCCCAGCCGTCGGAGAACTCGGCGGCCGCTGCCCGGACGAGTTGCTCTGTCGGTATGGCGAGATTCTCGAGGGCGGCCGGCTCAACTGGACCGAGCATCACCGGCTCGGCCGCCGGCTCGGCTCCGGCGGCCAGGGTGTCGTCTTCCTGACGACCCGCCGCGGCACCGACGGGTTCACCCTGCCGGTGGCATTGAAAGTCTTCTCGCCGGAGCGGTACGAGTCGGAGGCGGCCTACGACCAGGC
>Ga0180432_10006524_pt1 | contig 15114 bp, 9 predicted proteins | sample SS_ome_10_FD_132414 | JGI IMG/M metagenome (GOLD analysis project Ga0180432, IMG submission 132414) | Hypersaline lake sediment archaeal communities from the Salton Sea, California, USA - SS_1_MS_2 metaG | ecosystem: Environmental > Aquatic > Non-marine Saline and Alkaline > Hypersaline >... | reverse complement strand
CACGCGGTAGGTCAGCGAGACCGATCCGCCCAGCGAGTCGACCTCCCGGCCCTCGTTGCGGAACTCCATGACCGAAGTGTCGAAGTCCGGCACGCCGAGCGCGTCGACGTTCATCTCGAAGTGGAAGTTGATGGTGTCGCGGTAGCGGTTGTAGAAGACGCCGCCCTCGACCACGAAGGAGTTATCGAAGAAGTGGCCTCGGTAGCCGGCTTCCAGTGCGGTGATGCTCTCGTTCTCCAGCTTCTCGTTGCCGAAGCTCTTTTTTACAAACTCGGGCAGTCCCTCGAATCCGGGCTCGTTCTTCACCCCGGTTATGTGCACCGAGGTGTTGTAGTAGCATGGCTTGCGGAAGGCCTGGCCGAAGGCGATGCGGACCAGCTGGGCGTCGGTGAAACGCCATACCAGCGCCAGGCGCGGACTCACGGTGAAGGCGGTGGGGGTGACGTTGTTGAAGTCCAGTCGGAAGCTGTCGGTCAGGGTCAGCCGCTCGATTATCTTGTTCTCGTGGTGAATGAAGATGCCCAGCCGGTGCTCGTAGGCGGTTTCCTGCGCCATGGTTTCCGACACCATGGTGAACCAGCGGTAGCTCACGCCCGCGATGATCAGGTTGCTCTCGGAGGGCGCCCAGGTTGCCTGGAGGTCGGCGTCCAGGTTGCCTGAGAAGAAGGGGATGATCTCCGGTAGTTCTCCCATCTTGATGCCCAAATACTCCAGAGGCAAGTCGATGGCCATATCCGCGCTCATCATGGAGTAGGAGACCTGGGCGCGCAGCCAGTCGGAGTTGTACGCCAAGAACCCGTGGCCCAGCAGGCCCGACTTGGCCTCGGCCGGCCCCAGTGCCGTGTATATGATCCCTCCGATGTCGGTCAGGCCGAGATCGAGGGTGAGGCTCGAGCTTTCGGTCACGTAGTCGACTCGCAGCCGGCCCTGGTTGACCTCGCCCTCCCGGAGATCCTTCCGCCGCCAGGCGCCGGTGGTCGTCCGGCCGGCGGATGCGTGCAGTCGCAGGGCCCCCAGGCGCTTGTCGGCCCGGAGAAAGAGGCTGGTCTGGTGGAACTCGCCGCCCCCCAGAAACACCTCGGCAGCGCTGTCGGCGGTTTCACGGGTGGTGATGGCTACCACCATGGAGTGGGCGTTGGGGCCGTACAGGGCCGAGCCGGGGCCGCGGATGACCTCGATGCGCTCGATGTTTTCCAAATGCACCGGCAGCGCCTGCCACAGCGGGATCCCGAAAAGCTCCAGGTTCACCTCGCGGCCGTCGACCAGGACCAGGGCCTTGTCTCCGTAAAAGGCGTCGGTCAGCGCCCGGGCTCCGATCACCGGGTAGGTGGAAATCACCCAGCGGACGTCCACCTCGGGAACCTGGCGCAGCAGGCAGGCCACGTTGGTGCAGTGGGTGGCCTCGATCATCTCGCGGGTGATGACGGTCACCGCCGAGGGGCTTTCTGCAATGTACTGCTGGTGCTTGGCGGCCGAGAATACGATTTCCTCCTCCATGAGCAGATCGAACTCGGCCATCAGGTCGTCTTCGGAATCCGCTTCACCGGACATGATCCGGTCCAACTGCTCTTCCCCTTCCGGGTCTTTCTTTTCTTGCGCATGTATTGAAGGCGGGAGGGCAAGGGTAATTGCACATAGAATCAGTGTGGCCCACCTTGCATGCATTTCCCTCGCCATGTACTTCTCTCTCAGCCTGGATGGTCGCTGAGAATTTTCTGCAGCCCGGGGTGCAGTTCCGGGAGGCAGTCCTTCCAGTCCTTGGGCAGCGGGGGCAGCTCGATTCCCGGAAAGGAGCGCTGGACGTAGTCGTGGAAGAACTGTCCCATCTCGGCCATGATCTTCAAGTAGCGGGGCACGCTGGCGCAGATCTCTTCGGAGACCTTCTTGCGGTTCTTCCAGAGCTTCTCCAGGGCGTTCAACAGGTTGTCACCCAGGTTGGAGTCGTCGGTGGACAGGTAGTAGTCGTCCAGGTGGCCGCATTCCTGGAAGATGTTGTATAGCCGTTCGTCCATGGAGACCGCTATCGAGGGCACCCCGCCGGTCATGGAGAGCACCCGGGCGTGATAGCGCGAGGTCACCAGCGCGGACAGCGAGTGGAGGACGGAAGTCATCTGGTAGCCGTTATAGTCCTTCGAGTTGAAGATCCCGGTGGGCGTGTCCAGAGCTTCACACAGCTTTTCACAGGGAACTCCGTCGAACTGGGCCTCCATGCCGAGAACCACTACGTGGACGTCCCGCCTGGCCTGGAAACGGTTTATCGCGGCGGTGATCCCCTCGATGTAGTTATTGAAGAGCCGGGTCCTTTCCTTTGAGGTCGTGTTGAAGTAGTACTTGGTTACGTGGCTCTCCCAGTTGCGGGTCAACGCCGCGCGGGCCAGCTTGGTGAGACTGGGCCGCACCGGCCAGAAGAACGGGTTTATCACCGCCGCGCCCAGCAGGGGTTTCTTTCCGTCCCAGCCGGTCTTCTGCATGATCGCCTTTTTGGCCCAGGCGGCGTCGCCGGGCGGAAATGTCCAGGCGGTGTCGGTGCCCAGGTGCCCCTCCAGCCCGATCTGTTCGAGGATCTCCAGTGAGGGTTGGGTCCGGGCGATGAAGTAGGTTTCCCTGCAGGTTTTCTTGGCTACTTTTTTGACCAGGTTGTCCATGTGGCCGGCTTCGGAGCCGTAGGCGATACAGGGCTTGCCCTGCTTCTTCATGATGCCGGCGGCTTCGCAGAAGAACAGAGTCAGGGCGTTGGAGAACTTGCTTTTGAGCGTGCTGCCCTCGGAAAGGACCGCCATGTGGTACTGGTTGCAGGCCTTGAGCAGGTCTTTGAAGAAAACCGAGTTGAACTCGATCAGCTCGGTGGGGGGCTTGAAGTAGGCCTTGGTTTTGTCGAGGTTCAGGGTAAGTACGCCGATCTCTATCCGATCGCGGCCCAGTAAGCGGTAGAACTGGTCGACCATGGCAACCACCCGTACGTCGGCGCCGGTGTTGCGCATTCCGTTGTATCCGACCACGAGGATCTTCAGCTTCTCATCGGGGCTCCAGGTTTGGTACTTGGGCAGCTTGGATATGGAAGTTGTGCCCAGTACGCCCAATGCGGTTATCGTGTCCATGTCGAACATTGCTATCCTCCAGTTGCTTTAACGGCCAGCCTCCGCCGAAAAGAAGATCTCGGCGCTGCTTTCGCTGGTGACCACCGTGTGCTCGGGGATGGTCCAGCCGGCGAAGTCGAAGATGAATCTGGTGTAACCCGCCTGCTCCTGCACCCGCACACCCGCGACCGCGGGCAGTTTTGGCACAATCTGGAGCTGCTCGCCGCTGTAACTGGTCTTCTGGAACAGCACCACCAGGCGCGGGGGGTCTTCCATGGTGAAGTGGTAGATGTTCACGGGTGCGCTGGACTCCAGCTTCACGATCCAGCCGCCCGAGGTCTCGACGAACACGGGCGCACCCACCTGGGGGGCGGTGTATTTGGGAATTGTCGCGGGTTGTACCTTGGCTGCCGGCGCCGTGGCCGCCGCGGGCAATGGTTTGGGAAGCGGGCCGATCTCCTTTGCGGGCTTCGTAACGGCCGTGGGCCGGGTGAGGAACAAAACGATCAGGGCGGTTACGATCAGGGCCGAGACGATGCCGTTGGATATCAGCAGCAGCCTGGTCAGGGGAAATGGCTTCTTGGCTTCCTGAATCGTGGGAGTCGGGGTGACCTTCTCTCTTACTGCGCGCGAGACGATGATATAGGCCGACGACGCCTGGCGGGCTTCGTTGCGATCTTCGACGATGTCGGTGAGCGGTGCGAAGGCGGGCTTGTAGTTGACCCGCTTTTCTTCTATGCGGACCTGCTGCCGGCGGATCATCTCGTCGACGAAGTGACCGATGCGGGTCCGGGCCTGTTCGGAGATCTTCAAGAAGCGTATACCCATGCCCGGCACCGCACTGACCCCGGAGGTCCCGGCCGGGTCGCGGGCCTGGGTCCAGGCGACCTCACCCTTTTTGATCTTAACCGGACCCTTGAAGGTGTCGAACTCCAAGGAGAGCTTCTGGCCCCTGCGAAACGGCTCATCGAAACGGAGGAAAATGCCCCCGCGGCTCAGGTTGGATGCCAAAGTGCTGACTATAGTTTCCCGGCTGGGGAGGTGGACCCGAACCGGATCGGAGAAGCTCACCCGAGTATATGCACGCCGGGACTGCATGATCCTCTCAGGAATAACCGGTGGGCCCATCGTAGTCAAAAAGACGGCGGAGTGTCAATATAACTCGCCGGTGATCAGGGACAGCGACATCCAAGCCGCGGGTAAGAATACGAAAAGCACACCCAGGAGGCCCTTCAACCTCCGGCGAATGAACTTTTCCTTCTTTTTAGTGCGCAGCTCCACGGATTTTTCGTGGGCGCGGACCAGGGAGTTGACCAGCATGGGAATCCCCAGCACCAGGATCACCACCAGGGAGGTGATGCCCGCGGCCCATGAAATCCAGCCGGTGCTTTCGCGCAGGCCTTCCAGGCGGGCGGGGAGTTCATGCAACAGGTTCTCTAGGGCCAGGAACAGGGATACGCCTGCCAGCAGCAGTAGCACGACCAGGGTTAGTGGAAGATGCAGCTTTTGCAGGTTCAAGTCCCGCAGGTAGGACAGCAGGTATAAAAGCGCTTTCTTGAGCTGGTAGATGCGCTTGCCGATCATTCCCCAGCAGCGTGCCAAAAACCCCGAGCCGGGGACCACGTACCCCAGCTTATCGCCTTTCTGCTCCAGCGGCATGGCCAGAAGTGCCAGCCGGACGCAGATGCCCATGGCCCAGATCAGGGCCAGGACCGGGCCGATTGCCCGGCGCGCGGAAAGATCCAGAACGCCGCGGATGGCGGCCTCGGGCCCCGCGGAGAAGAGGTCGCCCAGGGCGAAGAACGCCGAGTGGATTGCCAGCAACACCGCCCCGGTCAGTTCCTCCAGTGCGGAAAAGCCCAGCCAGCAGGCCAGCCCGCCCAGCGCCAAAAACCCGATGGGCATGAAAAACGCCCGGCTGCGGCCGAACCCCTTGGTGGTGCGCAGGTACCAGCGCACCAGGGGGATTTTTGCGGCCAGGCCGGTCTGGTCGGTGTCCTCCTGCTCGCCGTAAGTCGGGTCCAGTTGTTGGGGGGTGGGCTCACTCACGCAAAAAGGCTACCATGCCGGCCGGCGGTTGTGCTAGGCTCCAGTGCTTTATGTCAACGGGCGAGAAAGAACAAGGCAACCTGCTGCGCTGGGACGGCCGCAAGCGGGGCTTCTATGAGGTCTATTACCTGAAGTTTAACGATCAGAAGACCCGCACCGCCGCCTGGATCCGCTACACCCTGACCAGCCCGTTGAAAAAAATAGGCGAACCCCGCTGTGAGCTTTGGGGGATCTTCTTCGACGCCAAAGAGCCGAAGAACAACTTCGCGGTCAAGCGGAGCTATCCGATCGACCGCCTCTCCTGGGGGCGGGAGCGATTCCGGATGGGCGTGGCCGACGCCGTACTGGAGATGAACCACTGCCGCGGTGAAATCAACGATCCAGACAGCGGCGGATCCATGTCGTGGGATCTCGGGTTCGATTCGCCGTCGCCGGTCTTCTACTACTTCCCGTGGAAGCGCCTCTACACCCTGCCGTTACCCAAGACCAAGGTGGTCATTCCCCACCTGAATGCCAGGTTCTCGGGAAAGCTCATCGCCGGTGGGCAAGAGATCGAGCTCAAAGACGCTCCGGGGGTGCAGACCCACCTGTGGGGCACCAAGCACAACCTGCGCTGGGCCTGGGGTCACTGCAACACTTTCCGGGAGGACGACTCGGCGGTCTTCGAAGGCGGTGACGCCCAGGTGAAACACGGTCCGATTGACAGCGCTCATTTCAAGATGTTCTACCTCAAGACCCGCGACCGCGAGCTTTGTTGCAACGCCTGGCTGAAATGGCTCACCAACCGCAGCAGGTACCGCCTGGGCCACTGGGAGTTCGAGGCTTGCAACCAGGAGGTCCGAATGATCGGCGAAGTACAAAGCGATTTCGACCGCTTCGTCGGGGTCAAGTATCAGGATCCCGACGGCCAGGATCTCTGGTGCAACAACACCAAGACCGCCTCGATCAACCTCAAGATCTTCGACAAGAAGGGCCGGCCCCTGACCGAGCTGACCTCCGACGAAGGCTGCGCCCTGGAACTGGTCGACCGCCGGACCTACCCCGAAGTGCCCATCCAGATCTGATCCCTCAGATTCCTGATTTCCGATGGTTTTTTGAGCGGCTAACCGGGACAGGGTACATCGTATGTGACTGGGATCACAGGTGATCCTGAAGCGAAGCTGGTGGCACGGGGATTGCTTGAGTATCACCTGAGCCGAAATGTCTGGCGCATCCAGGTGGCCTTGCCCTGGGCCGGGTGCGCTGTGAACCTGACGCTGGGAGGAAGCCATGCGCAATACGATGAGAATGGGATGGATCCTGCTTCTGGCTGGTTTTGTACTGGTCGGGTGCCTGGGAAGTGACAGTACTCCGGGCGGGGAAGTGACCCAACTGGCGGGGCTCTTGGTGAACGAGAGCCGGATGAAGGCCGAGGTGGATTCGGGCCGCTTGACCTTCAAGATGGTGCTTCAGCGCACCGAGCAGCGCTCGTACCACGGGGTGCTGAAGGTCGACCTGAAGGATCTCGACGGCGAGTCCTACGACCGGCGCGAGACTATGTTCTCGCTGCAGGAGGAAGAGAGGGAATTTTCCTTCACCCTGCGGGGCATCCCGGAGCTGGACGGCCTGGAAGACCTGGCCAAGTTCCTGATCGCTTACCGGGTGGAATGGAAGGACCACGCCATCTTCGGATCGCGCAGCGCCTATGCGGCCGCGGAGAAGATGGAGGTGCAGGTCCTGGCTCCCAGCCGGCTTTACGAGGGTGAGTCCACCTTTGCGCGGGTGCTGGCCCGTGATCCGATGACCGGCGAGGCCAAGGCCGGCGTGGACGTCCACGTCGAGCTGCAGCTGGAGGATTCGTCGGTTTCGTTGGGCTCGGCTTCCACCGGCGACACCGGGACGGCGGAGATCCTGCTGCAGGTGCCCGAAGAAATCATCGGACAGGGCAAGATGATCGTTTCGATGACCTCCCAGGAGGGTGCGTCGGAGTCGGTGGATGGCAGCGTCGAGGTGATGCGCGAGGAGAAGATCCTCCTGACCACCGACAAGCCCATCTACCAGCCGGGCCAGATGATCCACATGCGCCTGCTGGCCCTGCGCCGGCCGCGGCTTTTGCCCTGCGGCGGCGAAGAGGTGCTCTTCGAGGTGCGAGACGGCAAGGGTAACAAGGTCTTCAAGCAGCGCGCTGTCACCAACGAGTTCGGAGTCTCGGCGGCGGACTTCAAGCTGGCCACCGAGGTCAACATGGGCGGCTACGAGATCCTGGCCAAGGTGGGGACCACCGAGTCGATCAAGACCGTGGAGGTCAAGCGCTACGCGCTGCCCAAGTTCCAGGTTTCCTTCCGCCCCGACCGCGGCTACTACCTGCCCGGCGAGCGGGTCACCGGCCAGGTGGAGGCCCGCTACTTCTTCGGCAAGGCGGTCAGCGGCGGCGACGTGCGGGTCAAGGTGTTCACCTTCGACGTGGGGCTGGCCGAGATCGGCGAGGTGGTCGGGCAGTTGAACGACGAGGGCATTTTCGGGTTCACCTTCGATCTACCCACCGCCTTCGCCGGCATCGACCTGCTGCAGGGCGACGCCTACCTGCAGTTCGACGCGGAAGTCACCGATCTGGCCGAGCACACCGAGGAGGTCAGCACGGTATCGGTGGTGGCCGCCTCGCCCCTGAAGGTGGCGGTGGTTCCCGAGAGCGGCGACCTGGTGCCCGGAGTGGGCAACCGCATCCACGTGGTCACCGCCGATCCCACCGGCATGCCGGTTGCCGCCACGGTGACGGTATCCGTCGAGGACCTGGCTCCGATTACCGTGTCCACCGACGCGCGCGGCCTGGGGTCCTTCGTGCTGGTGCCCCCGGAGGACGGCCTGGTCCTGGACATTCAGGCCCAGGACGCTTTGGGCAACCAGATGGAGAAGGAAGTGGCGCTGCAGGCGGGGAAGAGCGGCGCGACCGTGCTCTTACGGGTGCAGAAGCGCCTCTACAAGGTGGGCGACACCATTCACCTGGACGTATGGGCCAACGACGCCAAGGACCGCATTTACCTGGACGTGATCAAGGGCAACCAGACCCTGATGACCAACGCAATCGACCTGACCGACGGGAAGACCTCCTACGAGATGGAGCTCACCCCGGACATGGAGGGCAACGTACAGTTCGACGCCTACTACCTAACCCGCGAGTCCCACATCATCCGCGACACCCAGCTGGTGCTGGTCGAGGGGGCCCGCGACCTGGAGGTGAACGTCTCTATGGACAAGGAGGTCTACCTGCCCGCCGACACCGCCAATGTGACCTTCGAGGTCAAGGACCTGATGGGCCAGGGGGTGGCGGCGGCGCTGGGTCTGGCCATCGTCGACGAGGCGGTCTTCGCCCTGACCGAGTTCCGACCCGGGCTGGCGGAGATCTTCTTCGAGATCGAGCAGGACATCATGAAGCCCCGCTACCAGATAATCAGCTCGTCCAGCCTGTCGGACTACCTGGATCCGGGTTTGCCGCCCGACGAGCGCGAGGCCTCCGCCGCGGTGGTTTTCGCCGCCGCCGAGGGCTTCGCCGGCTACGGCATCGAGGAGAACACCTACGTCGACGCCGCCCAGGCGGTGATCACCCAGGTCAAGGACCGCATCAACAAAGACGCCGAAGGCATCATCGAAATTTTGCGCACCTACGCGGCCCAGGGTCTGGTAACCCAGGAGAACCTGGCACTGTGGCTGGAGAAGAAACAGGACGGCTGGTTCGATCCCTTCGGCCAGCCCTACCGGGTGGAGCTGATAGGGACCGGTGAGTGGGACCAGTACCTGATCTTCCACTCCAACGGCCCCGACGAGCTGGCCGGGTCTCCCGACGACGTGTCCAGCAACTCCTACTACGCCTGGTACATCTACGACAAAGGCTACGGAGGCGGCTGGGACTTCGACGACGAGAGAGCCGACGGCACCGGAGTGCCCGGCGGCGGTCCTCCCCACGGAGAGTGCGAGGGCGGACAGTGCGGCGCTCCGCAGGATCCCGACGCTGTCAACGAGAGCGGCGGGGGCGGGGAGGCCCAGCGGGACCAGCCCCGGGTGCGCTCCTACTTCCCCGAGACCCTGTATTTCAACCCGGCGGTGATCACCGACAACTCCGGCCGGGCCACCGTGGAGATCCCTTTGGCCGACAGCATCACCACCTGGCGGATGACCTCGCTGGCCAGCTCGCTCAACGGGCAGATCGGCTCCCGGGCGGACGGTATCCTGGTTTTCCAGGACTTCTTCGTGGACGTGGACTTCCCCGCCACCCTGACCCGCGGCGACGAGGTCTCGGTGCCGGTGGCGGTCTACAACTATCTGGACGTTGCCCAGTCCATCGACCTGGAGATGCAGCCCGAGCCCTGGTTCACCCTCCAGGACACAAGCACCAAGAGCATTACCCTGGGCCCCGGCGAAGTCTCGGTGGTCTACTTCACCGTGATCGTCCAGGAGGTGGGCTGGCACGGGCTGACCGTGTTCGGCTACGGCAGCGAGCTCTCCGACGCGGTGCGCCGGACCGTCGAAGTGGTTCCAAACGGCAAGGAGTTCCGCGAGGGGCGCTCCGACCGGCTGGGAGAGGCGGTCACCCGCACGGTGACCATCCCCGAGGAGGCCATCGACGACGCCAGCCGGCTGTTCGTCAAGGTATACCCGGGCCTGATGAGCCAGGCGGTCGAGGGCCTGGACAGCATCCTGCGCATCCCCAACGGCTGCTTCGAGCAGACCACCTGCAGCGCGTGGCCCAACATCATGGTGCTCAACTACCTGCGGGAGAGCGACCAGCTAACCCCGGAGATCGAGCTGAAGGCCCGCGACTACGTCAACCAGAGCTACCAGCGCATCCTCACCTTCGAATGCCCCTCGGGCGGTTTCAACTGGTGGGTTGGGGACGACCCTGGCAACGCCATCCTGGCCGCCATGGCTCTGATGATGTTCTCGGACGCCGAGCTGTGCGTGGACCTGGACATGGCGGTCAAGGGCCGCACCGAGGACTTTTTGATCTCACAGCAGCGCTCCGACGGTTCCTGGAGCGGCGAATCGCACCTGCACGCCGGCAACGAGGTTTACGGCGAGACCGAGCTGCGCGCCTCGGCCTTCTGCACCTGGGGCCTGGCGATGAGCGGCAAGACCGGCTCCGCGCTGGACCGCGGCGCTGCCTACCTGCGCTCGGCGGTCGGCGACTCCGACGACATGTATACCCAGGCGCTGGTGGCCTGTGCTCTGGCCTGGACCAACCCCAACGACCCGGCGCTGTCCGCCCTGCTCTCCGACCTGGAGAGCCAGAAGCAAGTTGGCGAGAACGGGGTGGTCTTCTGGGAGGCCAACCGCAGCACGGCCAGCGGGGCCTACGGCAAGAACGGCAACGTCGAGACCACCGCCATGATCGTCCAAGCCATGATGCAGGCGGGGATGTATCCCGACCTGGCCCAGGGCGCCATCACCTGGCTGATCCAGCAGAAGGACACCTTCGGCACCTGGAGCAGCACCCAGCCCACCGTGCAGAGCCTGCGGGCCATGACCATGGCCATGGGCCTGAACTCGGGCCAGGAGGTCAACGGCACCGTGCACATCTCGGTCAACGGCGTGGCGGACGCCTGCACCTTCGAGATCAACCCGGACAACTCCGACGTGACCCGCATCTGCGAGCTGAACTCATGGGTTGCCGAGGGCGACAACTCAGTCACCGTCGAGCTGGACGGCGAGGGTTCGTTCCTCTACCAGGTGGTGGGGGTGTACTACCTGCCCTGGTCGATGGTCTCCGACTCCCCCGACGGCCCGCTCAGCCTGGAGGTGACCTACGACCGCACCAACCTGGGCGTGGACGAGACCGTCACCGTGAACGTATCGGCCAGCTACAACGTCCCCGGCGAGAAGGCCTCGATGATCATGATCGATTTGGGCATTCCTCCCGGCTTCGACCTGATCAACGAGGACCTGGCCGAGTTGGTGCAGGAGGTGGCCAACATCACCCGCTTCGAGAAGCGCGGGCGGCAGCTGTCCATCTACGTCGACGAGCTGTCCCACGGCACCCCCTTGACCTTCAGCTACCGCATGAAGGCCAAGTACCCCATCAACGGACAGACTCCCGAGAGCCGGGTGTGGGCCTACTACAATCCGGAGGTCGAGGCCATCACCAAGCCCATCCAGCTGATGGTGTTGCGCTAGGTCATGCCGCGGGTCCTGGTCCATAGCCTGTTCGTGGCCTTTATCGCCTCGTGCGGATTCGGCGACACCGCCGGCTTCCAGGCGGGCAGCGTCCGGCCCCTGGTGCAGCGCCCGGGTGATCAGCTCCACCCGGCGGTGGCCGGGGACCGGATAGCCTGGTTCGACCTGGAAGACGATCCCAACGGAGCCTGCTTCGTGCCGCCCAGCGGCCAGGACTACGACCGCACCTGCGACGGGGTGGTAAAGACCCTGGACCGGGAGACCGGGGAGGTCCGCACCCTGTCTGAAACCCTGGGCCAGCAGGTACGGCCGGCGGTGACCCAGGACCTGGTAGCCTGGCGCTGCCACCGCCAGAACGAACCCGGCCTGTGCGTGTCCTCGGCGGACCAGCCCGAGGTGTTCTACCACCGTGGAGTGGGCTGGTCGCGAAACAACTACGACGCCTCCAGCCGCCCGGTGGTGCACGAGGGCATGGCCTACTGGGCGGAGTACCGCACCCACCAGAACAAACCCAGCTACCGCCTGATGCAAGCCGACCTGCGCAGCGGCGAGCAGACCATCCTTTTGTACCTGGACGCCATGCCCGACGAGGTGGCCGCCTTCGACAGCCGGGTCGTCTGGAAGGACAGCTTCTTCGACGGCCAGGAATACCGCTGCATCATCCGGGCCCTGCACCTCGACACCCACGAGTGGAACCTGGTGGCCGACACCGACGAGTACTGCTACGGCCTGGGGGCCTTTGGCGAAGTCCTGGCCTGGAAGCAGGCCAAGTTCGAGTACGGCTATGTGGATCCCGAGTCCATTCGCGTCTTCCACCTGGACGAAAACGGCAACGTCTACCGCGCCAGCAGCCACCAGGCCCGGGTGTCCGAAGCCCTGCCGGTGGTGGTCGGCGAGGGATTTTTAGTTTGGCTGGACTACCGTGAAGGCATCTACCGCATAGCCGCCCTGGATCTCATGGGCCGCCGGGAAGAATTTCTCTCCCCTCCCAGTGCGATGATCTCCGCCTATATTTCCCCCGCGGCCGGCGACCGCAGCGTGGTCTGGACCGAATACCGCAACGGCAACTCCGACCTGTTCTTGTTTCGCTTCTAGACATCTGCTATTCTGCGCCGGTGCGCAGGCTTGCCATTATCATTGTCCTTTTTTTCGCGCCGCCCGCGGCGGCGGCGGAGCCCGGATTCGCCGGGAGCATCCAGTTAGCCTACGGGCAGCATTTCACCGGCAAGATGGTCGCCCCCACTTACTTTCCCGCCCTGGAATTCCGCTGCGGATACGATGTCAGCCGGGACTTCACCATGCGCCTGGACCTGGGAGCCGGGCTGACCGAGATCACCGAGTCGGACCGCCAGTCTTTCGAGGGGGCCACCTTCATGATCGGCAACTTCTCCCTGGTCTTTCTCTACACGCCGGAGATCTCCGACAGCCTGAGCCTCAACCTGGGCGGGGCGCTGGGAGTGTGGTTCTCGGCCATGTGGGGGGACCACGATCTGCTGGGAGCCATGTCCGGTTCGATGAAGAAGTACCTGGAGGCAACCTCGGTCAGCTACGCGGTTGTGGCCGGAGTCGAGTGGAGCCTCTCCGAGCGGTGGGCGCTGTTTTTCGAACTGCGCGGCAACCTGGCCATGGTGAAATTCGGCCAGGATTACAACGCGGGGGGCGTGACCGCACTGGTGGGCTTCGTATACCGCGTCAAGCCCTTCGGGCCTTGAACCCGAGCGTGTCCAGGCCCTTCTACCAACTGGTAGGTTGATTACCGGAATGTTTCGGTCTAGATTATTGAGCCATGAACAGACGAGTCAAAAAAAAGAAGGCGGTCCGGCGCGCAGGCCGTCCGGCCAAGCCGATTTCAAGGGAGAAACTGCTGTCGATCGCACGGTCGGTTTTTGCCGAAAAGGGCTACGCCGGGGCCAGTTTGAGCGAGATCGCCAAGCGGTCCGGCTTGCGCAAGGCCTCCCTCTTTCACCATTTCGAAAGCAAGGAGGTCCTCTACCGGGAGGTGTTGGGGGAGGTGATCTCCGATCTGGCCCGGTTGATCGAAGACGCCCGGCTGGACCGGGGGACTTTCTCCCAGCGGCTGGATTACCTGGGAGAAATGGTCATCCAGTACCTGGGAGCCCGGCGCAATACCGCCAGGCTGCTGCTGCGTGAAGTACTCGACGAAGGCCCCTTCATGCGCGGTGACGAGGGCCGGGTCATCCAGGCCACACTGGAGATGATCGCCGCCTTCCTGCAATCCGGAATCGATGAAGGCGTGGTTGAAAGCCAGGATCCCCGCCACCTGGCTCTTTCCATAACCGGCTTGCACCTGCTCTACTTCGTGGCCGGCGACGTCTCCTCGCAATTCTTAGGTGAGGACATTTTCTCTCCAGGAATGCTTCAGATCCGCAAGCGCGAGTTGATATCTCAAGTGTCCCGCCTGTGCGGATTGAAGTAGCCGGCCGGCGGAACGGCTAAAAAAGGCTTGACAACAAACCTACCGGTAGGTAGATTGCTGGCACGCCGGTTACGAGATGAGTCTGTTCGACCACATAGCTCCGGTCGCGGTTCTGGCTTTGGTCGCAGGCTGCGGAGGGACTTCGCAGGAGGACGGCAATTGTCAGAGCGCGGCACCATTCGCCGAACCCGGATCCTGGGTGGCCGGCGTGACCACTATCATGCAAGCGGAAATACCCGTCGAGGTGTGGTACCCGGCAGATCCGGGTGCCGAGAGCGGCAAGTCCAAAGATGTATATGACCTCCGCGCCTGGCTGCCCCCGGACATTGCCGCCAAGATCCCCGAAGACGAGGCGCCAGTTCATGCTACCGAGGCTTACCGCGACATTCCTGCGGGTGACGAGCGGTTTCCGATCGTCGTGTTCAGTCACGGTCTCGGAGGCTACCGCTCCCAGTCCTCGTTTCTCATGACCCACCTGGCTTCGTGGGGCTTCGTGGTGGTAGCCCCCGAACACCCGGAAAGGGGTCTGGCGGCGGTGCTGGGAGGCGAGTCGCTGAACGACTACTCCATCGCCGCGCTGCGCGACGCGTTGGTAATGCTCGAGGAAGAAGACCTGCGGCCGGGAGGCCTCCTGGAAGGCCGCCTGGACTTCAACAGGGTCACGGTGTCCGGCCACTCGATGGGGGGAGGCGCCACCCTGGTGGTCGCGGAGGACGAAGGGATCCACGCCTGGTTCACGCTGGCGACTCTGGCGGCGGGGGGCGCGCCGGGAAAGCCCTCCCTGATGATGGCGGGCGCGGCCGACGGAGTCGCCGACATCGAGGACGTCCGCGAGGAGTACGCAAAGAAGCCCGCCCCCAAGCGCTTCGTGTCCATAAAGGACGCCGGCCATCTGGCCTTCACCGACATCTGCACCATCAGCCGCGAGGAGGGCGGGCTGCTGGGCCTCGCACAGAAGTACGGCGTGGAGGTCGACGAGATGCTGATCACCATCGGGACCGACGGCTGCGCCCCGGAGGACTTGAGGGCCGAAGAAGGGTGGCCGGTCATCAACCACTACGTGACCGCCCACCTGCGCGCGGCATTCGGCCTCGATGATTCCCCCCGGGGCCTCGACGGAGCTGCCAAGTCGTGCTTTTCGGGGATCCTGGGCGAGTTCGAGCAGGAGTAACCATACGAACTGCTGGAGGGAGTCATGGAGAGACGGAAATTAAGAAGCTGGATCGCGGCGGTGCTTCTCGCGCTGCTGGCAGTAACGCTGCCCGCCTGCGGCAGCGATGATGGCAGCGGGCCGGAGGTGTTCGGCGGAACGGTGACCGGTACGGTTTCCTATGCCGGCGACGCCGAGGGTTCACTTATCGTGGCCGCATTCCTCGAATGGCCAACTCTGTGGGCACCGGAGATGTT
>Ga0180432_10006523_pt1 | contig 15114 bp, 8 predicted proteins | sample SS_ome_10_FD_132414 | JGI IMG/M metagenome (GOLD analysis project Ga0180432, IMG submission 132414) | Hypersaline lake sediment archaeal communities from the Salton Sea, California, USA - SS_1_MS_2 metaG | ecosystem: Environmental > Aquatic > Non-marine Saline and Alkaline > Hypersaline >... | reverse complement strand
TGGTTGCATCATGTGTTTGGGTCATTTGAAAATTCAGATTTTGGATTTGTTTAGAATTTAGGATTTAGGTATTCGAATTTGACTCATTTGAGCCGGACGCGAAAATGAAGCGCCTCTATAATTGGACGAACCTGCACGATTCGTGCGAAAATCTACAAAAATGTCGGCGGTCGTGCCGGCGTAAGTGATTGACAAGGAATGGTTAAAAGAATTTTCCAAAAATTTCATTTTTGCTTTTGACTACCTGCGTAAATCATTCGAAGAATCTGCCACAGAGCCCACAGAGAAATAGATAAATCCTTGTTGTCATGCTGAGTGGAGCGCAGCGGAGTCGAAGCATCTGGTCTCGAATGGAAGGCATCTACCGTCCCCAGCCAGATGTCTCGGCCATGCTCGACATGACAAAAAAGGGAGTGATTTGTAGGGTGGCGGCTTGCCCCACCATTGGCCTTCGATATTCGGCATTCGGTGTTCGATATTCGATATTCAAGAATTGGGTTTCCTGACAACCTGATCCTCACACCCTGGTAACCTGATAGCCTGAACTCCTGTATTCTTGTCTTTATCCCAACTTTCACGGTTGAGCGTTAAAAACGACTTTTTTACAAAATCTTTCGGCAGTGCCGGGCTGTTATGAACGATTTGGATCTCAGATCGTGTGTGGTGCAGACCTTGGGGGTTGAACCGGTGTGACTGTCTGAGACAATGTGACTATGTTTCTCAGATGTCACAAACGCAAGAAGAACGGTAAACTACACCAATACTACAGCGTGGTTGAGAATAGACGCATTGCCAATGGGCGAGTATCTCAGAAGACAGTTCTCTATTTGGGGGAAATTACCAATGACCAGGAGAAGGCGTGGCGTAAGACATTACAAGTTTTTGATGTCGATCAGAACAAACCGGTCTACAAGTATCTGTTTGCCACTGAAGAGGAATCCATTTGTGAAGATATTGATGCCATTCCTGTCCGTTTGTCACACCTGAAACTGTCCCATCCGAGAGCCTTTGGAGACTGCTGGCTGGGGTGTCAAATCTGGGATGAACTTAAGTTGGACTCGTTCTGGAAAAAGCGTATTGACGGCTATAAGACCACGATTGCTTTTTCGAAGGTTTTGAAGTTGCTGGTGATAAATCGACTGATTAAGCCGGGGTCCGAGTTTTATGTGCATCAGCACTGGTTTGATCAGACGGCCATGGATGTCCTTTTGGATTGTGATTTTACGGTGGCTCAGAAGAACCGTTTGTACGAGTGCTTGGATAAGATTTTGCCGTATAAAGATGAGCTGTGTCAGTATCTCAAAGAACGCTGGGAGACTCTGTTTGACATCAGCTATGATGTCTTACTGTACGATCTGACCAGTACGTATTTTGAAGGGTTGTGTGAGCAAAATCCTAAAGCTCGGTTTGGTCATAGCAAAGATCGTCGCAGCGATTGCAGGCAAGTGTTAATTGCCTTGGTTGTCACAGCCGATGGGTTCCCCCTGAACTATGAAGTTTTGGCCGGTAATACGTCAGAGAAGACCACATTGGCCGATCTCTTGACCAAGATCGAATCGAGGTATGGCAAGTCTCGTCGAGTCTGGCTCATGGACCGGGGTATCCCCAAAGAAGAGACGTTGAGCCTCATGCGAAATACCGGTGTCAATTACCTGGTTGGCACACCTCGAAAACTCTTGGATTCATTTGAACAGTCACTGCTCCGGACTCAATGGCAACGGGCCAGGGGGGATGTGTATGTCAAATCCATCAAGGACCAGGGCGAAACCTATGTCTTGGCCAAGAGCAAAGCCCGGCTGCAAAAAGAGCGTGCTATACGTCACCGTAAACTGCGAACCTATTTGCGTGGCCTTGACAAGCTCCGGAAGAACTATCGAGACCGTGACCGATTCCTCAAACGTTTGGGCGTCTTGCTGCACGAGGCGGGCAGTTGCGCTAAATGCGTGGATATACAGTTGCCCCCGGAAGGCAAAAAAGTCAGTCCTAAGAATTTTAAGTACCGTTTTAACCGGCAGGCTTACCGTCAGATGATCCATCGTGATGGCAAATACTTCTTACGCACGAATCAAACAGGCAAAGATCCGGTTGAACTCTGGGAGCAGTACATGCTTCAAACCCGGGTTGAACAGTCGTTCAAAGAATTGAAGAGTGACTTAAGCATTCGCCCGATCCATCACCATTTGGAGAGTCGAGTTGATGCCCATATATTCATTGCGTTTATGAGTTACTGTTTACAAATCACGCTCCGTCAAAAGTTGAAACACAGTGCTCCAGGCTTGACGAGTCAATCCGCATTGGAGATATTCTCCAAGATCCAATTACTGGATGTTTACATCCCAACACAGGACAATCGCACACTCCATTTACAACGCTATACCGAACCTGAACAGGACCATAAAATACTACTGGAAAAGCTAAACCTAACATTGCCGGCGCAGGCTCGGCCCAAGATTTATAGAAACCAAGTGATAGCCAAACAGAGACCCTTGTAGTGGAAACCAACCCCTGTGAGGCTATCAAAAAGTGAGTTTTACCCTATTAACCGTGAAGGTTGGGTTAGTCCGCATTTCTCACAGCGATAGATCGCCGGTCGATTATACTCGGGGAAACGATCTGTGGCACGATTGGGGATAGCCTGGGACTCAGGCTCGCCAGGGACGCGGCCTGTTGGCCGTGCCGGACAGAATATCTTTGGCGATGAGTACGTTTTCCCTGACCTGGAAATCGAACATGCCGACGCAGATAAAATCGGCGCCGTTCTCGAAGGCGTATTTGAAGCCTTCACGCGGATGAATCGCCCCGGCGGCAAGGACCTTGAAGGCGATCCAGGGCGTCGTTACCGTCTTTATGAACTCAATCGTCTTTTCCGGTGTGATCGACCAGATATTATCGTGATCGTATGGGCTGCCGCTATCGACGTTGAAATCCACCCGTTCGGCCTTCGGCGTCGCGGACCAGTAATCGTCGCGATGCAACGTCTTCATGTAGAAATCAGGTTTAATCCCGGCCTTTTCGACGGCCATCGGCACCTCGACGGAATGCCCGCCGATCCCGGCGATGAGCCCGTTGTCTTTGATAAATTCCACCGCCTTGCCGAGCAGATCGACCCGGCCGTTCTTAACGAAGCTGTCCCCGATACCACCCTGCACGTAGGCCCCGACGGCGCCGTTATCAATCGCGCGTTTGATATTGCCCGTCAGGTCGGTCGTCTTCGGGTGGACTTGCGCGATCCATTGAATTTGCCCGCCCCGTTCCTCCCGGTATCTTTTGAGATGGGCCGACGCCCCGGAGATCATGGCGTTAACGCCACATTCTTCACATATTTCGAATGTCTCCATGATCTTCTCATGAGTAGCATAAGCCTGGAATAGCCCCCGCAGATATTTAAGATCCCGGCTATGCGACCACCCGGAAAACTGATTGCCCCCAATAATCAATCTGCTGATATTCAACTTACCGATCCTCCCCGTCGGCAATCCTGCGTTAGAGCTTTCTTTTGTCATATTTCACTCTATCCCTTCAATATTCTGACAGGTGTTCTATATTTGAGTTTGGCATATATGAGGCTTTTTGTCACGGATTATTTAAGAAGAACGTTATAAGACAATATTCAGAAGTCAAGAAGGTTGTGGATTTAATATCTCTGTGCTATAAGTAGATGTCGATACACGATGTTGAAAATTCTTTGAGAATCGAGGGCCAAATCATGAGAACGAATGAGGAAGGCAAAATGCGATTTTTTGAACGATCCGATTTAAATCGATTCTTTCTGCTTCTGGTTATGTTATTGGCCGGGCCGCTTTATGCGGGGAAATATGTCTTCACGGTGAAAGGCGCGAAGACGTATTTGAACGGGCAGGAGATTCTTGTGAAGGGGCTGCGGTGCTCGAATGCGCTGATTAGCGATGAGACCACGGCGGAACTGATCGACAATCTGGATACGTTCGCATCCTACGGGATTAATACGGTCAGCGTCTTTTTCATGGGTTCGCGGTTCGGGGATGTGAAAGGGTACAACGAGGATGGAAGGTTGAATCCCGTCTATGCCGCCCGCATGGGGCGAATTATCGACGCGGCGGACGAGCGGGGCATGATCGTCCTGGTCGGGTGCCTGTACTGGAGTAACTCAAAATGCAAGTGGGAAAGCTGGACGCAGGACGAAGCGAATCAGGCTGTTGCGAATACGGTCCGCTGGCTCCAAGTGCATGATTATCGCAATGTGTTCGTGGACGTGGACAATGAAGGGATGGCCAAGCGAGCGAAGGGCTTTGACAATCGGCAGATGGTCGTCGCCGGAAAGGGCATCGATCCGGCGTGCGTTATCGCCACGAACTTCAAGGGCGATCCGCCGCCGGAAGCGGACCTCGGCATTCATCACAGCAAAAAGGTGCCGGACAAACCTTACATCGAAAGTGAGGGCACACCCCCCAACGCGCCCGGCGGCTACTGGGGTACCTACAGCAAGAAAGACGGCTATTACAATTACATCAATATCGGCCTCTATAACGAGCAGATGAAAGCCAGACAGAAGGCCATCACCGCCGAGCACCTGGGCAACGGATGGGGATATATGTGCGCCTCGACGTGGCTGCAATGTGTGCCGCCTTATGGGCCAAACAATTCTCCCGGCGGCGACGGCTCGAAGGACTCCCCGGGCATCAAATGGTGGCTGGAGTTTATCCGCGAAACATATGGACCTTACGTTCCTCCGCCGGCGAAGATCGGCTGGAAGGCCTCGGGTAAAGGCGGGGCCGTGGCGGCCGGCGGCGCGGGGGCCGTCGCGGCGGGCATGTCCATTCTCGAACAAGGCGGGAACGCCGCCGATGCCGCAGCGGCAACGCTGTTGGCCTTATGCATAACGGACTACGGCTCGACGGCCATCGGCGCGGAAATACCGCTGATTATTTATGATGCGAAGAAGAAGGAAGTAAAAGTCCTCTGCGGGCTGGGCGGCGCCCCGCTCGATCCCAAAACGATTGAATGGTTTTACAAGAACGACATCCCCGCCGACGGAAGCCTCAAAGCAGCACCTGTTCCCGGCGCCCTGAGTCTTTGCGTGGCGACGACCGAACTGTACGGGACGATGTCCTTCGAGCAGGTCGTCGCGCCCGCCCTGGCATTGCTCGACGCCGGCGGCAAAGACTGGTATGCGAGTTTAGCCCAAACGTTCCGCAGGCTCATTGAGACAGAAAGAAAAACTCGAGGTACACGAGAAGAGAAACTGCAAGCGGCGAGGGATCGCTTCTACAAAGGGGATATCGCCGACGAGTTAGTCGCCTATTATATCAAAAACGGCGGCTTTCTCCGTAAGGCGGATTTAGCCGCCCATCAAACACGCGTGGAAGACCCGGTCACCGTCCAATATCGGGGCTATACGGTTTGCAAGTGCGATACGTGGACGCAGGGACCGTATCTTTGTCAAACGCTCCGGCTGCTGGAAGGTTTCGACCTGAGGCAAATGGGTCATCACTCCGCCGACTATATTCACGTGCTGGTCGAGGCGTTGAAGCTGGGCCTGGCGGATCGCGATGAATACTACGGCGACCCGCTCTTCGCGGATGTTCCAATGAAGGCGCTTCTTTCCGACGCGTACACGAAGCTCCGCCGTCCTCTCATCGACATGGCGAAAGCCTCGAATGCGATTCGGCCCGGCGATCCGATCGGCATGAAAGCCGTCAAAGGACCTGGAACCTACCGGCCCGGCCGGGGCGGGACCACGACGTGTGTCGTGGCCGACCGATGGGGGAATATGGTCGCCGCGACGCCCAGCGGCAACCGACCCTACGCGGTTTGCCAGGAGTTAGGCGTCGCGCACGGCAACAGGCTCCGCAGCCTCAATACAACAAAGGGACACCCGAACCGAATCGAACCGGGCAAGCGGCCGCGTATCACGCTCACGCCCACTCTCGTCCTTAAAGATGGCAAGCCGGTTATCGCAATCAGCGTCGCCGGGGGCGATCTTCAGGACCAGACGACGCTCAACTGCCTGCTCAACCATATCGAATTCGGAATGATGCCCGAGGATGCCATCACGGCGATTCGGTTTAGCACGGATCACCGACAGAACTCTTTCAATCCCGATCCGGATCGTGAGGCGACGCTGGGGGCGCTGGCGAGTTTGACGGTGGATGATCGCTTGGGCGAAGGCATTCGAGCGAAGCTTGCCGGGCGGGGACACAACGTGAAAGCAACGTCACGACCTATCGCCCATCCCGTCATGATTTACGTGGATCCTGAAACCGCCATGATGTACGCGGCGGGAGATCCGAAAGCCAGGCGTCATGCCGCCGCCCGGCCGTAACGAATAGTTGATGTGTCACAGCTTATACACGTCGGGCCGGCGATCGACAATGTGGCCGCCCTTGTTCGCGGGGGCTTTGGAAAGATCGATCTCAGTGACCGTATAGGTGGCGTTTTTATCTGTATTGTTGCATACGACGGCCCCTTTGTGGTTGGTGATAAGCGACTGGCCCGGGTGCGTGAAGATGATATAGATCCCGTTTTCAAAGGCCCGCGTTCTCATCATGCACAGATTCAAGTCGCCGTGCATTCCATACGTCGGATTGAAAATCACGCGGGCGCCTTTGAGCGTGAGTGTGCGCGTTGTCTCCGGCCAGCGCCGATCCGCACAAATCATTACGCCGAAGAGTCCGAAATCCGATTCATAGACATTCAGGTGCTTACCTGGGGTGTATTTGTAGTCGTGCGTCTGGAGATGCAGTTTATCGTACATACCGACGAGACGGCCGGAGCGGTTATAGATCAGGGCCGTGTTGAATACGTCGTCCTCCGCCTTTCTCGTGCAACCGTAGATAACCCATGCCTTAGTCCGGCGCGCCCAGTCGGATATGGCTTGCGAGTACGGAGATGTGGATGGATCGATTGCGTATTTAACCATGTCCTTCTTGCTTACGTTTTTTTCCGTCGAGACATACCCATCGAGAAATCCTTCCGGCGTGACCAGGACATCGACGGTCTCTTTCTTCTCGATCTCGCTCAGGATATCCATGAGTGTCTTGTGGTTTGCGTCCATCTTCCCCTTTTGCGGATAAACCCTGATCTGTGCGACGCCAATTTTCGAGAGCGTTCCGTTGCGGTCCCGGCGGTTGTTCTGTTCAGGTCGAGCGAATATTCGTGTCGCACCGATACTAACGACACCGGCGGCTTTGATAAAATGACGGCGGTTGAGTTTCATGAAATATCTCCAACTTTTTAGGAACTTCCTTTGGCTTATGATTGCATAAGACGACCGATGTACGGTATGCTATCGGAGGATTGAGGGTTTGTCAAATGACGCGATCAATGGGAGTGATAACATCTGACAAGGAGAACCGCCGTTCGTACCGGAGTGATTGTTATGAGCAAGCAAAGCATCAACAAACTGATCGAAATAAGCAAAGACGTTATTGCGGACGGCTCGCTCGAAAACGGAGCGATTGTCGCCGCGAATTCGGACAAAACAACGTATCCGCCTGCGGTTCAGGAATACCGGTACGTCTGGGTCCGGGACGCGGCTTATGTGTGCATGGCCGCCGATCTTCTGGGGCTTCAGGACATCCCGGCCGGGTTCTTCGATTGGTGCCTTCACCGCGCCGAAGATTTTAAGGAGACGGGCTTTTTCTATAATGCGTATAATGTGAATGGGACGTTTCACGGTACACTTTTACCGCCTCACGACGTCAAACTTTCCAGGAGCATGTCGGAAAGATGTATCCATCCGGTCCCCAGCGGGACGCAATTCCAGCCGGACCAGAGTGGTTCGTTGTTGCTCGCTATTGATCATCATATCGATCATTTCGACGACACCGATGTCTCGCGTTTTAAAAAACTGATCGAAGTGACGGCTTCGGGTTTATGCCGTTCGTGGAAGGAGGATCGGTTTATTTTACCCAGTTATGATCTGTGGGAGGAAAGGTGCATTCTTCAGAAAGAAAAAGGATATCATACCTATTCGTTAGCGATATGTATCGCGGGGCTTCGAGCCGCCATGAAGCTGCTGGGTAAAAAGAGAAAGTGGGTGCAGACAGAAAAGGAAATGGCAAACGTCTTCGAAGAAATTTGTTCCAATAGCACTGAGGCCATTCCACGAACATATCGTACGGGCAGGTCGGCTAAGAAAAACAAGGACGAGGACGGTCGGTCGGATGCTTCACTTCTGGGATTGGTGTATCCTTCGGGAATGTTAAATCCATCAGATGAGAAAATGAAGAGAACGGTTCGTGAGATGCAAAAGATGAATGCGGTGGGTAAAGGCGGTTTAATGAGATATCCGGGGGATATCTATTGCGGCGGCGTGCGGAAGGGGTGGGTCACGCTGACCGGCGGCGGGGCCTGGCCGTTGCTGAGCTTCTGGATGTCCATTTACTATTGCCTTTGCGGCGATAAAAAAAACGCGAAGCGCTATTTCGATTGGCCCCTGGAGCAAATAGACGGATACATCCCGGAGCAGATATTCGAAGATAAAAAGAAACGGTCGATCTCTCCGTTGATCTGGTCTCACGCGATGTTTGTCATCGCCGCAAAATTCCTGGGGCGCTTGTAGTGCACTTTCGAGGATCGTTATCATGGAAAAACAGAAGGTTCAGGAGAAAGGTTTCACCCTTATAGAGCTTCTGGTCGTGATAGCCATCATTGCATTGCTGCTGGCGATCCTGATGCCGGCGCTGAATTACGTTCGCAAGCAGGCGCGTTCGAGTGCGTGCCAAAGCAATCTCCGGCAGATGTGTTTGGCGATGAGTCTCTATGCACTCGATCACGACGATTTAACGATGCCTTTTTCTCATCAGCCCGGCGAATATTGGTTTCACCAACTCGCACCTTATCTGAGCGAGAGGGCGTACAAGAACAATCCCGAGGAGCATATTGAGGGCATGATGCGAGTGGCCTTTTGCCCGGTAGCCAAGCGCCAGGACCGGTCGGAGAATTCGTACTACGGTTCGGCGTATCGCTCGTGGCGTTTCATGGGCGGCGAAGGCAGTTACGGATTGAACTTGTGGCTATTACCCGACGATCCCATTTACGCTCCCGCTTTTCCGGCGGAAAATTTCTATAAAAAATTCTCGGACGCTCATTCGGCTGTTCCATTATTGGGTGACTCAGTGTGGGTCGGTTCGTGGCCTTTCGCGGGTGATACGGTGCCCGAGGACATTACCGGTGAGACGGGGTATCCGGGGTATCCTCATAACGAAGGGTACTTCATGGGGCGCTTCTGCGTCGACCGCCACAAGAAAGCCATCAATATTGGTTTTGTGGACAGCCGGGCGGAAAGAGTGTCTTTAAAAGAGTTATGGATGCTCAAGTGGCATCAACGCTTCAAGCCGAATAACGACGTGTCGATCCCGTAAACGAAAACGGCTCTTGCCCGAATTTGTTCAGCTTACAACCTCCGTCTCAAGACCCAGCATATCGCAGAGTTGCACCATGTCGTCCACATAATCGCCATAGGTCCATATAAGATGGTTTCCATAGTCTTTTTGCTTGCGAACGAAAACCTCGGAGTCGCCGCTTTCGGTCGGTTTGATGTGCGCCTCGACGGAGCAGCCCAGCTTGTCCTCGCCCCAGCCGCTGGAGCCGATGAGCGTTCCTTTCAAGAGCAGCACTTTCGTGGCCGTGGGATTCATCCGGGCCACGGTGACTCGCTTCTCCGTGTTATTCATAAAATCGACGACCGCCTTGGTCCCCCACCCGGACTCGACAAAGCGCCCGAGTTCGTAGGGCAATCCCGGCTCGTCAAAGCCGTTCATCTTGATGCCTGGGGCGCTGTGGTTGATGACCAGGGTGTTGGGTTTTCGGAGGAACATATTGCCCAGATGGGATGATTTCTTCGCAACGGACATGAGCAGACGCATGGAGAGCAAACCGCCCAGGTCGGCTTCGCATGCGGACGCGATTTCCTGGTCCTTGAACAGGGTGTGGATCATGCACGGTGTAATTTTCCATTGGTCGGGGAGTTTGCTGCTGCAGAACTCGAAGCACTCGATAGTGAATGCATTGCATTGATGCTTGTGCATGAGATTTCGGATTGCATTGTAGAATTCCATGCTTCTGGTTACATATTTATCTTCCAGGTAGGTTTTATCCGCACCATCGACCAGCGGCCGGGCCAGTTGCCGGGCTTTTTCCATCTCAGCGGCGCTGTTCATCACACGTTCCATCTCACAGGTAAGCTCGCGATAGGAGATTCTAACGACCTCGATACCAAACTGTTCTTTAAGTTTTTTTGGTTCGTTGATGCCGGTTAGAGAGGCCACCGCGGGCAGGCCCCAGTCTGTCGGGAACAGCACCCGGGTCTGAGCGAACACCTTTCGGGCCCTCAGCAGACGGGCCAGTTTGCGAAGTTCTTCATTCGTGTTCGGAACAAAGAGTTCCAGGCCGTGACTCCGAGCATAGGCGCTGATATCCACCGTTCGGCAATTGAGCCCCCTAAGGATAATGGGTTTGCGGAATTCTTTACCAATGTCGTACGTCGCAATCGACGATCCGCTCGGTACGATAAAAAACACGTCTGTTTCCGAACTATCTTTCCTGAGCTTGTTCAACTGGTCCGGTTTCAATTTGAAGTCCTCTGAGAAGGTGATATGCACCGGATTCAGAATCCGGACGTCTTCCGGATCGAGACCCAGGCTGTCGGCCTTGATGCCGGCGGCCCAGTCGCTGAATCGCTTTTTCGCCGCGGCCATTTCTTCTTCGGGCGTCATGACGTTAAACCGGCACGGTCCTTCCCACACGTCGGTGTGGACCATGTTCGTCATCACAGGCTTCACGTTGATCCGTGTCTGGCGCACGAGATTCTGACTCCACGCGGCCGATACGCCGGGTGAAGATTTTGTCGAGCGTGCATCCGATGTTGTCCGGCAACCCTGAAAGGCCGCGCTGCCCGCCGCCAGGGCGCCGATACCGGTCTGAAGGAAACGACGTCGATTCATGAGTAGGCTCCTTATTTCTTTTGCAAATGCAGGATAGCCGGGCCGTCGAAGGGCGATACAAATGCATTCTTACCGGCATTTACTCGATGATCTTGAGAATATACTTTTTTCCCACCTGAAGTGTTGATCCATTGCACCGAATAAGTGCCCGGTTTTAGAGTCACGGACAATTCTCCGGATTCACTTTTCGGTCGATAGATCAGGTACTCCCGGCCGGGATCGGCCAGACAATAGTGCGTCGAGGCCAAATCGCTCTGGGGGACCAGTGCCGCCAGATTGATGCGGTCGGCCAGTTTCTGTGCCAGCCCCATCGCCTTTCGGGCCGGGTTGTGCTTCAGATCGGGCTTGTCAGGCGAGTTCATCCGAAAATCCATATAGTGATCCATCAGGATGAACTGATTGCCTCGCATGAAGTTCTTCCATACCCATTCCGGATCGCTGTCCCAGGGCCTGATGTGGTCGTTGTCCACGATAATGACTTTCCGGCCCTTGGTATCCGGAGGATCGTTGAGATAGCTTTTACCATTGGGAGATATCCAGTCGGCCGGGCCGGCAAAGAGGGGCGGATTCGTAATCGGTGAGCTGGTCATACCGACCGGATGTTGCTTGGGCTTGGTCGCTTCATATGCTTTGATGAATCGGATCATATGGTAATGCCATTCGATCGAGCCGGGATGGCTTTCGTTGCTGATTTCCCATAGCACATTATCAAGGTCATTGAGCGTATCGATGACCTTGCGAATATATCTTTCCTGCAATCTCGTAACCTTCGGATTTGTAAGCCTGTGCGTTTCGTTGCCCTCTCCATCGCCATTGAGATCTCCGTTGACACCATTGATATTGTTCTTAGCATTGAACGGATGACCATCCCAGGCATTCCCTTTTTTCGGATCGACGCCTTTGGTCCCCTTTTGTTCGACGCTGAAACCCTGAAAGAACATAACGCTGACATAAATCCCCCTTTCGCCCGCCTGAATCACTCTTTCCCGCAAGCGGTCGAAGTAAGCCTGATTGAACCGGCTCAGATCGAACTTCGGTTTGCCGTCAATCGCTGTTCCGGGACCGGTTCGCACGTAAGCCATGGGTTTGTACCGAATCAAAGTGTCACTCGGTACGAACTGCATCCACTGGGCCTGCTCCCACGTCCACATGCGCATGAAATTGTGTCCGTATCCCTGCATAAAATCGAGGTAGCGTTCGTAATCGAAATCGGGCGTTTCGCCCTCGACGCCGCGTTCCTGAAAGTTCGCCCACGTATGCGAGCCGGTCAGAAAGATTGCTTTGCCCGAGCCGTTTGTAAAATATCTCGGATTCTCCGGATGAATCCGCAAAGGGCCTTCGGCCATCGAAGCATGCTTCGATTGTAACAGAAGAATCCAGTCTCTCCTGGCGGGCGCTGTCAACGTCTGCTTGTTTCCGGACACGTTGTCACCATCCGTCCACTGGCCGGTTCTTGGATTAAACCATTTCACTGAGAATGTCCCCTCGGGTAGCTGGACGACGACATTCGGTACGATCTGACCGACGTTGGCTTCGCCCGGTTTGTCGCTATCGGGATTGGCTAAATAGATGATGTACGTTTTGTCATCATGGATACATTTGTACTGCCCCGGCCGGTCGCCGACGAACGCATCGTCGGGTTTCATCCCCACGAGCGTCAGGGCGCTGTCGGCGAAAAACGTGTGAATATGAACGAAATCATCCGCCCCGCGTTCGAGCTTGCCCGCCGCTACGGCGTCGAAATAACCTTGAACGCCGGATGTATTCGCGTCGTAGGGTTCATACGTCCTCAGTCCCCCATACGTGGCATGTCCACCCGACAGAAGAGACGCCCACATCAAGCGCCGAAAGAAATACCGGTCGTGCTTCGGATTCCGCCAGTGCTCATAGCGATCCTCGTCCAGCACCATCGGAACCGCTCGTTTATCGTAATACTCTTTAAAGATTCTGCCGTCAACCTGGTCCAGGTCTTCCAGCATGACGATATCCGACCACGGAGCATCCAGGAAATCGTATCCTTTAAACCGGCTCTGGTGATTTGTGAGCAGCGTGCCCCAGGGTTCCCTGGCCGCCATGTCCTCTCCAATCTTATTGATGGTTCGACGAAGGATTTTTCTGCCGGTCAGCTTACCGTTCTTTACAATTTCCCGGTCGTTCGAGATGCACCAATGAATATTCGGCAGCGCCGAGAACCTCGCCTGGGCATAGCGTGCGATCAGCTTGGCCGCCTCGTCGCCCTTATCGTATCGCCGAAGCTCTTGCGTATCTTCTCCATACGGAATCAGTTTGAAGATAATGTGCGGATATTTTTCCAACGCATATCTCAAACGCCTGTCGATTTCCTGCCAGTATGCCAGATTCAATTCTTTTCTATTGTCGGCGAAAAGAATCTGCACATCGGATCGCCCCTGACAGAACCACGTCCGAATTTTCGTCGCGCCCATCTGGGCCGCCTGGTCGATATACTCTTTCCATTTCGGTTCGGTTTGCGTCACGTAGCGATAGCCCGTGTCGCCGATATGCAGGAACCATTGCCCGTTGTCGTAGGCAAATTGGCGCGGGTCCTTCGTATGCAGCCGGAGCTTGCCCGGAAGCGAGGAGGCCTTCACCTCGAATACGCCGTTCTTACCGTCAATATCTTTGATATTGGATGAGGAATTCCATCGCCACGTACCTATCGTGTCGCAGTAGGCTCGCGCCTTGAATATGCCCTCGCCGTCGTAGAAACCGTCCACCGACACGCTCGAACCATCCGGCCGTGTAAAGGCGATTTCGAATTTCACATCCGCGTAGGGATTCACACTTTTTGTGGCGGTTTCAAGCGATAGCTCAAAATACCCACGATGAGGATAACTGCTCGTCTCTGCGAGACAAAAATCACCCGAACATACGATTACGATTAATATGAAAGAAACGAATGATTGAATTATTCTACGCTTGACCATATGTGACCTCCAAAAAGACCTCGTTGTTCATAACAGCAAGTTAAGCTAAAATACCAAAGATAGGTCGAGTTAGAAAAGTCATACACAATTTAATTATCGAGGGCAAGAAGATGTTTAACGGACGTATGAGTTTATCAAAGGAAGCGAAGATAATTTTGACCGGACTTGTCATGCTCATCCTCGGGATCCCGGGTGTAAGAGTCAACGGCCGGAATACACAATCGCCCACATCCACAAACCGCCCTATGCGAAATCGGCAGGATATGGTTCTGACGGTGGGTCAGAGCGAAGGCGACCTGCAGGGCAAGGACGATAGAGTCATCCAGGCGGGTATCGAATACCTATACCGGATTGGTGGAGGCACACTTCGCATCCTGCCGGGCGTCTATCATCTGCAAAACGCCATTCATTTGCGTCCCCATATCACCTTGCGAGGCTCGGGCGAGGGAACCATCCTCAGAAAAAACGCCAGCGTCGTGGCGGATCTGATTCGGGATTCGGATTGGTTCGAGTACGGCATCCAGGTCAGCGACGCAAAGGGATTCGTCACCGGCGGCGGGATCATGCTGCGAACGAGTACGGGACCGGGAGCGTGGCAGTACGACGTCCTGCGCGCGACGGTCACGGCCGTCCGGGGAGATGTCCTCTTTCTGGATCGGTTGACCGAAGAGAACTTCTGGATCGAGAAGAACGCCACGGCCGCGACGATCTTTCCGATCCTGACCGCCGAACATGTGGACAATGTAATCGTGGAAGACCTTGTACTCGATGGCAACCGGGATCAAAACGAGCATATCAACGGCAACTTCGCCGGCGCCGTCTTCATCCAGCATTGCAATAACTGGTCGTTTAAGAATGTAACGGCCCGCAACTACAACGGCGACGGTTTCAGTTTCCAGGTCTGTGACGACATCCGATTCGAGAACTGCAAATCCATCGACAATGCCGATCTCGGATTCCATCCCGGCAGCGGCTCCCAGCGGCCGGTCTTTCGACATTGCCTGTCCCAAGGGAACAGCCAGGGCATTTTCTTCTGCTGGAGCGTGTCCGACGGGCTTGTGGATAATTGCACGCTGTCGAAGAATAAAAGGTACGGTATCAGTATCGGCCACCGTGACACGGATAACGTGATTCAAAAGTGCGTCATCGAACACAACGGACAGGTCGGGGTTCTGTTTCGTAAAACGGCGAGTGAATTCCGCTCCGGCCACCGCAACCGGATAGAACATTGCCTCATTCGCAAT
>Ga0180432_10006520_pt1 | contig 15115 bp, 14 predicted proteins | sample SS_ome_10_FD_132414 | JGI IMG/M metagenome (GOLD analysis project Ga0180432, IMG submission 132414) | Hypersaline lake sediment archaeal communities from the Salton Sea, California, USA - SS_1_MS_2 metaG | ecosystem: Environmental > Aquatic > Non-marine Saline and Alkaline > Hypersaline >... | reverse complement strand
TGAAGAAGGAGGATTCCCCGGAGAGTGCCTGCGCGAGGGGCCGTGTCGGTGTAGCACAGGCGCCCTCGCCTGTGGCGTTCTCAGCCGGGGGCGGCTGAGCTACATTTTTCAACGGGCTGTCAGAGAGGCCGGTATTGTCGGGGGAGCCGGAGCGCCGAGTCAAGGTCAGACGCAGCCGGACGCGGTTGATTGGCCGGGGGTGTTCTGCTATAAGCCCTCCTGCCTGAATGAACTGTGCCGGGCATCGAGGAGGTGAGACGTGGAAGTCCTGACAGTCCGGACGCACTCCCGCACGGAGTTCGTCGACATAACGTCGGAAGTGGCGCGCGTCGTGGCGCAGAGCGGCGTCGCGGAAGGCATCTGCATGGTCTTCGTGCCGCACACGACCGCCGGGGTGACCATAAACGAGAACGCCGACCCGTCGGTGCGGAGCGACATCCTGAAAGAGCTCAACAGCATCGTGCCTTTCGAGGACGGCTACGCGCACGCCGAGGGCAACAGCGCCGCGCACGTCAAGTCCAGCATGATGGGTTGCTCGTGCATGGCGCCGATTCGCGAGGGCCGGCTGGCCCTGGGGACCTGGCAGGGCATCTATTTCTGTGAGTTCGACGGCCCGCGCTCCCGCAAGGCCCAGGTCACGTGCAAGTAGGCGGCTATGAACGCAGACCATCCAGCGGAGGACGGGCGCGGCCTCGTGCCCGAGAACGTGCCGTGGGGGGTGCCGGCAGGGCTGGCCGCCGTGGGGGCCACGATGCTCCTGCCGCCTGTCTGCGGGGCCTTCTTTGGCCTGGCGACCGCCGGGGCGCTGGATCGGATGCTGGCGCTCTGTGCGATAGAGATGCTCATGCTTGCCGGGGTCGTCGCCTTCGTCGAGCTTCGTGCTAAGGAGGGGCGCACGACTGCGGGGCTGCTGGGCCTTGTGCCGTTCAGGCGGTCGCGGCTGGGGACTATGGCCAAAGTGCTGGCGTTGGGCGCCCTGGCGTACGGCGCGGCCATGCTCGGCCTGTGGGGCGTCTTGCGCTGTCTGGGGATGGAGTGGGGAGACATGCCGCTTCAGCCCGTGGCCCGGCTGATTGCGGAGACGGACTCGCTCCCCGTGCTCGCGGCGGCCTTCGCCGTCGTGGCCGTGGCGGTGCCCGTGACTGAGGAAGTCATCTTTCGCGGCTTGCTCTACCTGCCGCTGCGCTCGGAGCTGGGCGTCCGGCCGGCGGCGGTCATCGTGGCCGTGCTGTTCTCCGCCGTCCATCTCTACCCGTGGGGGGCGCTTCGTCTGGCCGTGTTGTCGGTGGTCTTTGTCGCCCTGTTCGAGGTCTCTGGCAGCCTGTGGCCGGCGATAGCGGCGCACGGCCTGTATAACGGGGTCTGCCTGGTGCTGCTCCGGCTAGCAGCCTGTTAAGCAAGTGACATTGCGGTTCCCGCTCTGCTTCCGAAGCAGCCGGCGGGGCGAGACGCCCCGCCTACCCCTCTGGGTGGCCCCCCGTGTGTCGCCGGGGGAGCGCGGGGAATGCAAGGTTAGCACTCCAACAGGCTGCTCGGGCCGGGGACGAGCGGCTGAATGGCCGTGAAAAGGCCGGCGGAAGATGTTAGACTATCACCTTGCGTGCTCACGGCAGACCCGTAGACGGGAAGGAAGGCAATGGAAGGACTTGCCGGCAAGGTAGAGGCTCAACTGGCGAGGGTCCGGCGGGGCGCCGCCGACATCGTGCCGGAGCAGGAACTTGCCGACAAGATACGGCGGTCGCTGGAGGAAGGAAGGCCGCTGCGCGTCAAGCTGGGCCTTGATCCCACCGCGCCGGACATCCACCTGGGCAACGCCGTGCCGCTGCAGAAGTTGCGGACGTTCCAGGACCTGGGCCACCACGCCGTGCTGATCATCGGGGATTACACCGCGACCCTGGGCGACCCGAGCGGCCAGAACGAGATGCGCCCTCAACTGACTCACGAGGAGGTGCTGGAGTACGCCCAGACGTACCTGGACCAGGTCGGCAAGATCGTGAACCTGGACGAGGCCGAGGTGCGCTACAACGGCGACTGGTTCGGCGAGATGAGCTTCGGCGAGGTGATAGAACTGGCGGCCAGGCTGACCGTGGCGCGATGTATCGAGCGGGACGATTTCGCGCAGAGGATCGAATCGGGCCGCCCGGTGGGCCTGCACGAGTTGCTCTACCCGCTGATGCAGGCGTATGACTCCGTCGTTATCCGTAGCGACGTGGAGCTGGGCGGCACGGACCAGATCTTCAACATCCTGCTCGGGCGGGAACTCCAGCAGAGGATGGGGCAGGAGCCGCAGGTCGCCGTGACCAACCCGCTGCTGGAAGGCCTGGACGGCACCGAGAAGATGTCCAAGAGCAAGGGGAACTACATCGGCATAGCCGAGCCGCCCAACACGATCTTCGGCAAGGCCATGAGCATACCGGACGAGCTGATGCGGAAGTACTTCGTTCTGACTACTGATATGCCACTGGACGAGGTGGAATCAATGCTCGCGGGTGACGTGCACCCTCGGGATGCCAAGGCCGCCCTGGCCGCGGCGGTGGTGCGGCGCTACTACGACGAAGAGGCGGCGCAAGGGGCGCGCCAATCCTTCGACAGGGTCTTCCGGGACCACGAGCTGCCGAAGGTCATGCCCGAGGTGGTCGTCCCGCAGGATGAGCTTTCGGACGGCAGGATATGGATAGTGAGGCTGCTGCGTCTGGCGGAGTGCGCCGGCACAAACGGCGAGGCGCGGCGCCTGGTCGAGCAGGGCGGCGTCCGGCTGGGTCCACCGGAGTCGCTGGAGACGGTCCCCGACGCGACGCTGGACGTGGAGGTCGCCGACGGCAGCGTCCTGAACGTTGGCAAGAGGCGTTTCCTGCGTCTGGTCGTGCAGGGCCCCTGAGACGGCGGGGGCGGCGTTTGATAGCCCGCCGCGAATCCGTTATCATCCCGAACTTGCTGTCATGCACCGAGATAGGAGGATAAGGGTGTGGCGCTGATGCGCTGGTTCCGACGTCACATGCGCCATTTGCTGGCGGCCATGGCGGTCGTGCTCATCCTGGGCTGGCTCGTAGCGCCGGCGCTGGGCAGGCTGGCGCGAGAGGCCGAGCTGCCGGTGGGCACCGTCAACGGCGAAGACGTAACGAAGGCCGAGTGGAGGGACGCGCAGGGGGCACTCCAGATCATGCTCTCCCTGGGCATGGTGGACCCGGGCACGCTGTTCATGATGCAGTACATGGACGTGACGCCGCGGACCCAGTACCTCTTCCGGCTGCTGGCCGGGGAACTCCGCGTGCTCGTCTTTCCGACGGAACTGCGGCTGAGCAGGGATGCGGCGTGGCGCTTCCTGGCCCTGCACCGAGCGGCGGAGGCAGCCGGCATCGAGGCCACCCTGGCGGACCGACGCGCCCTGCTGGCCGGGTGCCCCCCTCTCGTGGAACGCGGCGCCGTGAGCCAGAGCCGTTACGCGCAGTTCCTGGCGCGTTTCAGGCACACTGACGCCCAGGTGACCCGTTGGAGCATCCAGATCGTCAAGGTGCTCAAGCTCATGGCGCTCCGCACGGAGGGCTGCGTAACCAGTCGTCCTGAGCGGTGGATGGACTTCGCCTACCGCAACGAGCAGTCCCGCATCCGTTTCGTCGACATCGATGCATCCCTCTTCGTCCCCCTGGTGGAGCCCGAGGAGGAGGACCTGAGAGCGTTCTTCGCGGAACACAGCGAGAACCAGGCCGACCCGGGCGCCGGCGTAGTGGGTTACATGGCGCCGGAGCGGGTCAGGCTCGAGTACGCGATCGCGCGCCTCGAGGACGTCCTGCCGGACGTCGAGGTCACAGAGGGAGAGATCGCCGCGTACTACGAGGCGCACAGGGAGGACTATCGTCTCCCGGAAGAGGAACCTGAGCAAGACGCCGAGGCGGCCGACGACGCCGAGCAAGAAGGACAGGAAGCTGAGGGTGACGCTGAGGAGCAGCAGGGCGTCAGCCTGCCGGAGCAGGAGGAAGCGCCTGACCGGGAGAGCGAAGAGGCCGAGGCGGGGGAGAGCGATGAGCCCGAAGCGCCGAAATACAAGACGCTGGAAGAAGTGCGCGACGACATAGCCGGAGAACTGGCCCAAGAGAAGGCCCTCGTGGAAGGGAAAGCGCGCATGGAGGCGGCGCTGGACGACCTGCGCTCGGAGAGCAGTTTCTACGCGCAGGGGCCGCAGCCCGTAGGCCGGATGGCGCGGCGCCACGGCATGGTTTACAGGCGCGTGGTGATGGAGGACGGCCGCGAGTTCGTGTCAGAAGAAGAGCTGACGGCGCTGGCCCCGCTTGGCCAGGAGGTGGCGGGCTTCGCCTTCGGCGCGGAGGACTTGCTCAACTTCCCGGAGGCGGTAAGCTCACCGGACGGTCCCTTCCTGATCTGCCAGGTGCTGGCACGAAAGGACCCCGAGAAGCAGTCCTACGAGCAGGTCAAAGCGCAGGTGGAGCAGGACTACCGACAGGACAGGGCCCTTGAGCGAGCGTTCGGGTTCGCCGGCGAACTGTGGTCCCGCGCGCAGGAGACGGACCTCGACGCCGCCACGAAGGAGATGGCTGAGCGCCTGGCCGGACTGCTGCCGGAGCGGCAGACGGACGCGGATGAAGAACCGGCCGCACCGCTTCTGCAGGTCAAGGAGAGCGGCCTCTTCCCGCGAGTGGCGGGCCGTGTGCCCGGGCTGAGCTCCCCTGTGCCTGAGGTCGTGCGGAAAGCATTCGCCCTGGCGCCCGGAGAGTCAGGCGTTGTGCGGGAGGGCGAGCCGCTCAACCACGCCTACGTGGTGCAGTTGATGGAGCGCCAGGAGGCGCCGGCGGAGGACTTCGCCCGCCAGGAGCGGTACCTGCGCGTCAGCTACTGGGGCCTGAAACGGGCGTGGATGCTCAATGATTGGATGGACGGCCTGCTCGCCCAGGTTGACAAGCACGACGAGAATGCTACGGAACAGTAAGCCATGCGTCGCATCGTCTGGCCGAGCGACAATCCGCCTGACTGGGGGCGTTCCGTCGTCACACTGGGCGTCTTCGACGGCGTTCACCGGGGGCACGGCGAGGTAATCGCGCGCACGGTCGAGGCCGCCCGGCAGCGCTCCTGCCCCTCGGTCGTCGTGACGTTCGATCGCCACCCCGCCGCAGTCGTACACGGCCGTCCCGAGCCGGCCATCACGTCCCTCGAACACCGTCTGCGGCTGTTCGAATCCATGGGGGCCAAGGCCTGCGTGGTGGTGCGCTTCGACCGGACCGTCGCCCGGATGCCGGCGGGGGACTTCGTGCGCGAGGTGCTCCAGGAGTTCCTGGCGGCCGAGCTCGTAGTGCTCGGTTTCAACTGCCGGTTCGGGCGTGACGGGCAGGGCGACGCGGCCGTCTGTCGCCGGCTCGGCGCCCGGATGGGGTTCGAAGTGGAGGAGATACCGCCCGTGGAGCTCGACGGTCAGCCCGTCAGCAGCACGGCAATCCGCCGGGCCATCCAGGAGGGTCGGCTCAGGGACGCATCCCGGCTCCTGGCGCGGCCGTTTGCCCTGTACGGCACGGTGGTTCGCGGGGAGGGCAGGGGGCGGGGGCTCGGCTATCCCACGGCGAACCTGGACCTGCACAACGAGATCACCCCGCCCGAAGGCGTTTACGCCGCCCTGGTCCAGATGGATGGGGAAACAATGTCCGCCGTGGCCAGCGTCGGCCGCAGGGAGACCTTCCATCCCGAGCGGACGGCTGCGGCGGTTGTCGAGGTGCACGTGATCGACTACGCGGGCAGCCTGTACGGCCGAGAGATGGAGGTCCAGTTCGTCAGTCGCCTCAGGGAGCAGCGCGCCTATGCGACGGCCCGCGAGCTGGCGGCCCAGATCGGGATGGACATTGCGGAGACGCGGCGGGTCCTGCAAGAGGGCTGAGCGGCCTGCCCGTCCGCCGGGCTCCCTTTGCGGGTCAGGACGTGTCAGCCCGGGAGCCGTGCCTGGACGCGCGCGCCGGGCGGCGCAGCCGCCGTCCCGCCATCCTGCTGCATGGCCCGCCACAGGTAGAGGAGGAACCACGCCAGGACGACGACGAGCACTATGATGAGCAGAAGCGGCGCATTGCGTCGCAGGTCCGTGGGCGCGAGTTCGCCCTCGGCGCGCAGCCCGTCATCCGTGTCCGATCCCTCGTGATGCTCTGTCACGGGAGCCGCCCTTCCGTTGCGGGGGGAGGTCTGGGGAAGACGCGTCCGGCTCGGCCATTGTACCAGGAGGACGGGGCGTGTGGTATGACCTGCGGGGAATGAATGGCTGCGGAACGGGATTCGTTTGACGTTTGCCGGGAATGCTGATAGACTCGAATTTGTGCAGTTCTGAGTCATTGAACCTACTGGCCCCGTGCATCTGGTTGTCTAAGGCGCTATTGCAGAACCCGCTTCGTCGGCCCGAGGCCGAGCGAGGGCGTCGAGGGCAAGGAGGCCGAAGCAGGCGATTCAAAGGCCAGAATCGCCGATGCAGGCCGACACAGCCTTCGGCGCGCGCATCCGGCCGAAGCCAGGATGGGGTCTTGCAGTAGCGCCTAAAGGAAAGGTTGTCACCGTGTTGCACCACACCGTTTACGACCGCAGTGCCCAGAGGGTGGCCATATTCGTGGACGTGCAGAATATGTTCTATTCTGCGAAGGGGCTGTATCAATCCAAGATTGACTACAGCAAACTCCGTGAGAGCATCGTGCAGGAACGGCGCCTGATCCGCGCGATCGCCTACGTCGTGCAGAAGGCCGACGTGGACCAGAGCAGCTTCCTGGAGGCGCTCAGACGGAGCGGCTACGAGATCAAGCGCAAGGAGTTGCTGATCCGCGACGACGGCTCCAGCAAGGGGGACTGGAAGATGGAGATCGCGCTGGACGCCATCATCCTGGAGCCCAGGTTGGACTGCGTGGTGCTCGTGACCGGGGACGGTGAGTTCCTGCCCCTGGTGCAGGCGCTCAAGCACCGCGGCTGTCGCACGGAGGTCGTCTCGTTCGAGCAAAGCACCTCGAATGAACTGATGCGCACCTGCGATCAGTTCATCCCGATCGACCAGGACGTCTTGTTCCGGGAGGAGAAGTTCGTCCGCCAGATGCAGGAGAGGCGCTATCCCGAATCAGACGACCAGGAAGACGTCATGAGCGGCTACGGGGCGGACCAGCTCGGCGACGAGTGAGGCAGCGCACCGCCCGGCGCAGAAGTTCCGAACACGAAAAGAGGATGCCGCGACGGCGGCATCCTCTTGCCGTTAAGGCATGCGGGGCCGGCCCCGCGCGTCAGCGCCCCGGTCAGACCGTGTACTCCTTCTCGACGCGCTGCACGCCCTCGTAGCCGCGCGCCATCATCAGGTGATCGACGATGCACATGGCCACCATCGCCTCGACGACGGGCACGGCCCTGCCGCAGATGGTCGGGTCGCGCCGCGTGATGGCCGAAAGGATGGTGTTCTTGTGCTCTTTGACGTCGATAGTCTCCTGATCGATGGACAGCGTGCTGGTGGCCTTGACGCAGACGCGGCCGACTATGTCGTCCCCGCAGGACATGCCGCCCAGGAAGCCGCCGCCGTAGTTCGTGCGGAATCGGACGACCCCGTCGTCATCGTAGTACATCAGGTCGTTCGCTTCGCTGCCCTTCATGGTGACAAGCCCGAAGCCGGCGCCGAACTCGACGCCCTTGATGGCCGGGATGGACATGAGCCCGAGGCTCATGGTGGCCTCCATCTTGTCGAACACCGGCTCGCCCAGGCCGGGCGGAACGCCGCGTGCGATGAACTCGATGATCCCGCCGACCGTGTCGCCGTCCTCCTTGGCCTGCAGGGTGCAGGCCATCATCTTCTCGGCGGTTTCCTTGTGCGGGCAGGTGAGCGGGTTGGGGTTCTCCTGAAGGCCCTGCTTGATCTCCTCGAACGTCATGTCGGGGCAGGACACGTTGTATATCTGCTTTACGTAGCCGAGCACCTCGATGTCCTCGCGGGCGAGGATCTTCTTGGCGACTGCGCCGGCGGCGACGCGGCAGGCCGTCTCGCGCCCCGAGGCGCGCCCTGCGCCGCACCAATCGGCGTACTCGCCGTACCGGACGTAGTACGGGAACTCGGCGTGCCCGGGCCGCATCACCCAGCGATAGCCGCGGTACTCCTGGACGTGCTTGGGCAGCGTGTCAACGTTGTAGATGATCAGCCCGAGCGGGGCGCCGGTCGTGCAGCCGTCCTGGCCCATGCCGGCGAAGATCTCCACCTGGTCCTTTTCCTGTCTGGGCGAGTCCACCGCGCTGCGGCCCGGCCGGCGCCGGTCCAGGTCGGGCTGGATGTCTTCCTTGGTGATCCTCATTCCGGCGGGCATGCCGTCGATGATTATGCCGAGGCCCCCCCCGTATGACTCGCCACAGGCCGTCACGCGGAACATTCTGCCGAAAGTGTTCCCGAGCATAGGCGTACACCTCCTCGCGGAGCAGTAACCGGCGCGACTGGCGCCCCCCTCACAGGCTGACGGGCTCTCCGGACTCGGCCGACTTCCAGGCCGCTTCTGTAAGCTCTATCGTCCGAAGGCCGCACACGCTGGGAGCCAGTGCCTCCTCGCGTCCGAGTACTGCGTTCATGAAGTTGCTGTCGGGGGACCCGCCCCCATAGCGGGCATTCACGAGCTTGAGCAGCTCGCCGTCGTCCCCCGTGCTGTACGTCAATTCCCCCTGGCGCATGAAGAAAGACCAGCGCTCGCACACGATGGTGATGTCTTCCCACCAGATGGGGCAGTTGCCGACGATGGACATGTTCGCGACCGCCCCGCTGGTGAACTCGATGGTCAGCGCGCTGTTGATGTCCACGGCGGCGTCGAAGTTCTCGATTGAGGCCGACACGCGTTTTGCCTGGAGGCCGGTCACCCACAGGAGGATGTCGATCAGGTGACTGCCGGAGTCGTTGAGCTGCCCGCCGCAGGACAGCTCGGGCACCTGGCGCCAGCTGCCGCGCGTCCCTCTCAGCCAGTTCTGGCCCTGGAATGCGACGACGAACTGCACGGGGCCGGCCTCGCCGCCCTGGATGTGCTTGCGCATGAACTGGAACTCGGCCTGGCTGTGCCGCTGGTAGGCCACGGCCAGCAGCTTGCCGGATTCCTTCTCCTGCGCCATCACCTTATGCGCGTCCGCAATGGTGCAGACCATCGGTTTCTCTACCAGGACGTGCAGTCCCGTCTGCAGGCAATCGACTATCTGCTGGCAGTGAACGTAGTGGGGCGAACAGATGATGGCGGCGTCCAGCTCCTCGCGTTCGAGCATCTCGTTGTGGTCGGGGTACGTCGGGCAGGCGGCCAGGGCGGGCAGCCTGGCCTTGAAGGCCTCCAGCCTGGCCGGGTCGGTGTCCACCAGGGCGGTGATCTCCGACTCGGGCATCTCCAGCAGGCGGCCGGCGTGCATGCCGGCGATGCCGCCCGTGCCGATTATGGCCGTCCTTACGGATTGCGTCATGGTCAAAAGCCCCTCTAAAGCGGATGCAGCGCGCAAGAAGATACTCTGCCCGGCGGGGCGAGTCAAACGAAAGGGCTCACGTCAGCATCGCCTGGAACAACCACAGGCCGGCGGAGCCCGCCACTATGCTGGGCAGCCAGCCGGCCAGGACGGCGGGGACCGTGAGCGTCTCCCCCATACTGGTGAAGATGAACGTGAGCACGTAGAAGCCGGCCGCCACGACGATGCCGATGATAACGCTCAGGAACCGGCTGTTGACCGAGTGCTCGAACCCGATCAGGCACGGGATGCCGACCAGCAGCAGAATGAACGGGCTGAAGAACGAGGCCAGCCGACTGTGCAGCAGGACGCGGAAGTGCGGGATGCCCGGCTGCTCGCGCGCCAACTGGCCGAGTTCCGGCAAGGTGCGAACGAGCGCGCCGGCTTCACTGCCCTTGTCACTGGCCTGCGCGAAGTCGAAAGGCGTCAGGTCCGTCTGCACGTTCAGGGTGGGGAAGGATCGCAGTGGGGAAAGCGGGACGCCCGCCTCGTCGAAATCGCGCACCACGGCGTTCTCCAGCTTCAGTCCCCCGTCCGTGCCCCAGGTGGCCGAATCTGCGAGCGTCACCTCCCTCAAGACGGGCCTCGGGCCGGACGAGAACCGCATGACGCACAGATTCTGCATGGTCTGCCGGGCGAAGTCGAACCGCTCGACGAACATCCTGCGGTCGAAGCGTGCATCCCGCAGCACCAGCCTCTTGGCCACGTCGCTGTCCAGGACGTGGTCGAGGACCTGCTGTCGCCTCGCGAACTTCGGGCCGATCATCTCGCGGAAGCCGAAGACGGCCAGGTTGAGCAGGAGCACCCAGAAGAAGATCGGCGCAAGTATCCTATAGACACTTACGCCGGAGGCCTTTAGGATGAGCATCTCGTGTCTCCTGACCATGTTGACCAGCGTCATGCCAGCCGCGACGAGGACTATGGCGGGCATGATGTCCGCAAGGAAGACCGGCACGAGGTAGCCGTAGTAACTCGCCAGGGCGAGGAGCGACTCCGCCACCTGGCCCTCCTCGATGTCGTCCCACCGCTTGAGAAAGTCGAACGTAACGTACAGGAAACCAAGGAGCAGGAGGCACCCGAAAAGGCGCGAAAGGAAAGACCAGGTGATATAACGGTCGACCTTCGTGAGAATCACGAGACACCCCGAAGACGCTGGTAGGAGCGCACGCCAATACGCCCCCGATTCTATCTGCGACGGCCCTGAAACTCAACGGTAATCGCCGCCCGCCGGGTGGACAGGCAGGGCGAATCTGTTACAATACGCGCGGTTGCGGGAGGGCGAGGCAGTCGCCCTGCCCCCCCTCAAAAGGGGATAAGCGGCAGAGGAGGAAAGTCCGAGCTCCGCAGGGCACGGCGGTGGGTAACGCCCACCGGGAGCAATCCCAGGGAAAGTGCCACAGAAACTATACCGCCGCTGGCCTCCGGGCCAGAGGTAAGGGTGAAATGGTGGAGCCCGAGAGGGCTTAATGTAAGAGTCCACCGCCCGGCCGGTGACGGCCGGGGCAGGGCAAACCCCGCCGGGAGCAAGGCCGAATAGGGGAGGATGAGGCGGCCCGCCTCGCTCGTACTCCCGGGTTGGCCGCTTGAGGACGCCGGCGACGGCGTCCCGAGAGAAATGGCTGCACTCCGCCGAAAGGCGGACGACAGAACTCGGCTTACCGCCCCTCCCGACAACCGCTTGCCGGCGGCAGTTCTGAGGAACGCCGTTACGACTCGCCGCCTCTCCGGCTTTGTCACGCGAGGCACGGGAAGAATGGATCGGCTCTGGGCGCCCTGGCGCATGGACTACGTCGCCGAGCCCAAGAAGGACGAGGGCGGCTGCTTCCTCTGCCGGGCGGCCCGGGCCGACGCGGACAGGGAGATGCTCGTGCTGTGGCGGTCGGACGACTGCTTCTGCGTGCTGAACCGCTGGCCGTACAACAACGGGCACCTGATGGTGGCCCCCGTCGAGCACAAGGGGCAGTTGTCCGAGCTGTCGGACGCGGAGCTGCTCGAGCAGCTGAGAATGGTCCGCCGCGCCGAGCAGCGACTGCGGGCCGTGATGAACCCGTCGGGGTTCAACGTCGGCCTCAACCTGGGGGCTGCCGCGGGCGCCGGCCTGCCCGGCCACCTTCACTGGCACATCGTCCCGCGCTGGGACGGCGACACGAACTTCATGCCCGTCCTGGCGGAAACGAAGGTCATCCCGCAGTCGCTGGAGGAACTCTGGGAGTTGTTGCGCGAACCTGAGAACGAGTGAGTCCTTCAGGGGGAGTGGTCAGAAGTGCGCAGGGAGGAACTCGAGCAGCGCGAGACTGCCGTCCTGGCTCCGTACGCCACAAGGAGCGCGGAGTCGAAGGGCCGCCTCCATGAAGAGCCCGAGGCCGAGTATCGGACCTGCTTCCAGCGGGACCGCGACCGTGTCATCCACTGCAAGGCATTCCGCCGGCTGGAGTACAAGACACAGGTCTTCCTGAACCACGAGGGGGACCACTACCGCACCCGCCTGACCCATACCATCGAGGTCACCCAGATCAGCCGGACGATCTCCCGCGCCCTCGGCCTGAACGAGGACCTGACCGAGGCGGTCGCCCTGGCGCACGACCTGGGGCACACCCCGTTCGGGCACGCCGGCGAGGACACGTTGCGGGAGATGATGGCGGACCACGGAGGCTTCGAGCACAACGCCCACGGCCTGCGCGTGGTCGATCTGCTGGAGAAGCAATACCCCGCGTTCCCGGGCCTGAACCTGTGCCACGAGGTGCGCGAGTCCATCGTCAAGCACCACACGCGCTGGGACCAGCCCCGGGCCACCGACTTCGGGCCGGGGCCGCCCGTCCTGGAGGGGCAGGTTGTAGAGGTTGCCGACTCCATCGCTTACGACAACCACGACCTGCAGGACGGCCTCGAGGCCGGCATCCTCTCATACGAGCAACTGGAGACGGTGGAACTGTGGCGAGAGGCCGTGCAGGCCGCACAGGACGCCTTCGGACCCCTCAGCGGCCCCGCGCTGGGCAACCAGGCCGTGCGCTACCTGATCGACCTGCTGGTCACGGACGCCATAGCCTGCACCGAGTCCGAACTGCGCGCCCGCGGGATCGCCTCGCGGGAAGACGTGCAGCAACAGGACGCGAAGGTGGTGGGCTTCAGCGAGGCCCTCTCCCGCCGCAAGGAAGGACTCGAGCAGTTCCTCTACGAGGGGCTTTACAGGGACTACCGCGTTGTGAGGGTGACGAACAGCGCGCGCCGCTTCGTGCAGTCCCTCTTTGAGACGTACGTCGCCGACCCCCGCCAACTGCCGCCGGAGTACCAGCGCTGGGCGGAGGAGGCGGGACTCCAAAGGGCCGTCTGCGATTACATAGCCGGCATGACGGACCGCTACGCACAGGACCAGTATCTGCAACTGTTTCAGCCATACCAGAAACTCTGATGCCAGCTTGCTCTGTAGGGTGGCGACGCGCGTCCCGCCCGGCGTCCGCTTGGGATTGGCGCCCCCCGGCGAGACGCCGGGGGCTACCCACGAGGAGGTGTTTGGATAGAAATGCCAGCACTGTTGGTCAAGAACGGGGCCGGGGAAGAGGTCGTCCTGCCAATCGACTCCGGGCTCGTGCGGATCGGGCGCGACCCGGCCTGCGACGTCGCCCTGGACGACCGCACGGTCTCCCGCGAGCACGCCGTCCTGCACCGGCGGGGCGGCATGTGGTACGTTCACGACGTGGGCAGCCGGAACCGCGTCACCGTCAACGGCGTGCCGGTCGCGAGTTCCCTGCTCAACGGGGGCGACGAGATACGGCTGGGGGCCGTGACGCTGGTGTTCCTGGAGGAAGGCGAGGAGCGCCCGGCGCCTCCACGCGAACAGGCCGAGGCCGGCACCGAGGTCACGCACATCATCTCCCTCGCCCCGGCGGCGATCGGAGTGGCCGCCGAAGACCAGAGGCTCAATCACCTGCTGACCCTCGGGGAACTGGCGACGACCGTCAAGACCGTTCCCGCGCTCTGCGACGGCGTAGCTGCGAGCCTTCAGGGCATGTTGGGCGCGGACCGCGTTATCCCGATCCTGTGCGACGACAGCGACCGCTGGCGGCCGTACCTCTCCTCAAGGCGGACGTTCGGCGCCGACACCAGGGGCCTGGGCATACAGCACTCGCTTATCGAGCAAGCCTGTCGTGAGGGACCGGTGGCCGCGCGCACCTCGGGGAAGGACGGCGGCAGCATCGCCTGCGTGCCGCTCCGCGTGGGCGTGCGGAACCTCGGCGTCCTTTACTGCGAACGCAACGGCGGCCGGGACGAGTTCGGCGACGAAGACCTCAGATACCTCTTGCCGGTAGGCTTCGGGATGGGCCTGATGATCGAGGCCCTGCGCGCGCGGCAGAACCTGGCCTCGCGCACCCGCAGCCTCACCCGCCAGTTGGCCGAGCACTACGAGATGGTCGGCGAGAGCGAGTCCATGAAGACCGTCTACCAGTTCATACACCGCGTGGCGCCGACCGACGCGGGGGTCTTCATCTGCGGCGAAAGCGGCACCGGAAAGGAGATGGTCGCCCGGGCGATCCACCGCCACAGCCGTCGCTCGACCGGGCCGTTGGAGATCGTCAACTGCGCCGCCGTGCCCGCCGGACTGGTGGAGAGCGAGTTGTTCGGACACGTCAAGGGGGCCTTCACCGGCGCCGTGGCCGACCGAAGCGGCCGCTTTGAACTGGCGGACGGGGGCACGCTCTTCCTGGACGAGGTGGGGCAGTTGCCTCTCGAATGCCAGGCCAAGCTGCTCAGGGTCCTGGAGGAGAGCCGGGTCCGGCGCATCGGCGACACCGAGGACAGGGCCGTGGACGTGCGCCTCATCGCCGCGACCAACCGCGACCCCCAGGAAGCCGTCGCGGACAGGGAGTTGCGCGCGGACCTGTTCTACCGGCTCGACCGGCTCCGGGTGGTTCTGCCGCCGCTGCGGGAGCGCCAGGGGGATAGCGCGCTGCTGGCCGAGCACTTCCGTCGCCACTTCGCCGAGCAGTGCAAGCGGCCTGCAGAGGGCTTCGGCCCGGAGGCGCTCGACGTGTTCGCCGGCTATCCCTGGCCCGGCAACGTGCGCGAGCTGCGCAACGTCGTCGAGCGCATGGTGATCTTGGCCGAGGGGGCGCTGCTCGGGCCCGAACTCATCCCCGAGCGCATCCGGGCCACCGCGCGCGACCGCGTCCGTGGCCCCCAGCCGCTCAGTGAGGTCGAGAAGGACCACATAGCGCACGTTCTGGCCGAGACGGGCGGCAACAAGAAACGCGCCGCCGAGCTGCTCGGCATAGACCGCTCCACCCTCTACGCCAGGCTCAAGAAACACGGCATAGAGCCGTAGTGCGGGCCTGTCGGTACTGAGGGCATGTGGGAGCCTCTCCGGAGCGCAGATGGGCGAGCACACTCTGGAGACTCAGCCCCGATGAACGCCCGCGAAGGCACATCGGAGCACCCGCTGGAGAACCCGGCCCGCCGGGGTTCCACCGGCGGCGGGGATGGCGGCGATCTCGTGGCGGCGTTCGCCAGGATTCAGGTCGGCATCGGTCGGATGCTAGCAGCCCGTTGAAGAAGGAGGATTCCCCGGAGAGTGCCTGCGCGAGGGGCCGTGTCGGTGTAGCACAGGCGCCCTCGCCTGTGGCGTTCTCAGCCGGGGGCGGCTGAGCTACATTTT
>Ga0180432_10006519_pt1 | contig 15116 bp, 12 predicted proteins | sample SS_ome_10_FD_132414 | JGI IMG/M metagenome (GOLD analysis project Ga0180432, IMG submission 132414) | Hypersaline lake sediment archaeal communities from the Salton Sea, California, USA - SS_1_MS_2 metaG | ecosystem: Environmental > Aquatic > Non-marine Saline and Alkaline > Hypersaline >... | reverse complement strand
CGACCGGGTGTCGATGTCGGTGGAGCTGATCACACCGATCGCGCTGGAGAAGGAACTGCGGTTCGCGATCCGCGAGGGGGGCCACACGGTCGCCTCGGGGGTTGTGACCGAGATCATCGAGTAGGCAAGGGGAGTCCGAGATGCGCGATCAGGTCATCCTCGCCTGCGAGGAGTGCAAGCGCCGCAATTACACGACGACGAAAAACAAGCGGCTCCATCCCGATCGGATCGAGCAGAAGAAATACTGTCGTTTCTGCGGCCGGCACACCAATCACAAGGAGACCCGGTAGGTTTTCCCTTTCCGGTTCTAGCCGCGGGGCTCACCGCGCAACAGGCCTGTAGCTCAATTGGCAGAGCACCGGTCTCCAAAACCGGCGGTTGGGGGTTCGAGTCCCTCCAGGCCTGCCAGGCAACCGAAACGAGAGGACGGGTAAAGGGATGTTCGACCGTACCCGTGAGTATCTCAAAGACGTCCGGGCGGAGTTTGACAAAGTCACCTGGCCCACCTGGGACGAACTCAAGGGGCAGACCGGAGTCGTGCTGGTCGTCTCCCTGATTTTCGCTCTCTTCATCTTCGGTGTGGACCAGATCCTGAACCAGCTGGTCAGGCTCGTGCTCCGGTAGAGTGGGAAGCAGGATATCCGGACCCATGGCGATGCATTGGTACGTGGTCCACACTTACAGTGGACATGAGAAGAAAGCCAAGCTCCACCTCGAAAGTGCGGTGGAGAACGCCGGGATGACCGAGCTCTTCGGCCAGATTCTCATTCCCACTGAAGAGATCATCGAAATGAAGGAGGGGAAGCGGCGCAAGAAGACCCGCAAGTTCCTCCCCTCATACATCCTGGTCGAGATGGAGCTGACCCAGGAAACGCAGCACCTCGTGACCAACACTCCGGGAGTGACGGCCTTTGTCGGAGCCGGCGGTCGCCCGCAACCCCTGAGTGAGTCCGAAGTACACCGCGTGCTGGGTCAGGTCGATCGGAGCCGGGACAGGGAGAAGCTGGACGTTCCCTACCGCGAAGGCGAGGCCGTCAAGGTCGTCGACGGTCCCTTCAAGGATTTCAACGGGGTCGTGCAGCAGGTCTTCCCGGACAAGAACAAGGTGCGTGTCATGGTCAGCATCTTCGGACGCTCGACACCGGTCGAACTCGATTTCCTCCAGGTCGAGGTGATCGACTGATTCGACGTCGTCGACCGGATGTACGGCGCGCCCAGGAGACGGTGCAGTAAGGGGCAGATACCGTGGCGAAGAAAGTCATCCAGAAGATCAAGCTGCAGATCCCCGGCGGGCAGGCCACGCCCGCTCCGCCGGTGGGTACGGCGCTCGGTCCGGCGCAGATCAACATCATGGAGTTCTGCAAGGCCTTCAACGAGCGTACGCAGAAGGAGCACGGCACGATCATCCCGGTCGTGATCACGGTGTACCAGGACCGTAGCTTCTCCTTCATCACCAAGACGCCGCCGGCAGCGGTGCTGATCAAGAAGGCCCTGCGGCTCGAGAGCGGCTCGGGGGAACCGAACCGGCTCAAGGTCGGCAAGATCAGCGAACGCGACATCGAGGAAATCGCGCAGCTCAAGATGCCCGACCTGAATACCGACGACATGGAAGCAGCCAAGTCGATGATCCGGGGCGCCGCCCGGAGCATGGGCGTGCTGGTCGAGGGCGAAGCCGGCGAAGTGGCCTCGGCCGAAGAGATTGCCGCTTCACGGGCAGCGGCGCAAGCCGAAGCGGCTGCGGCTGCGGCTCCGGTTGCGGTCGAGGGTGAAGAGGCCGGCGAGCCGGCCGAAGCTGAAGTGCCTGCCGGAGGTGATGAGTGATGGGCGCCAGGGTATCGAAGCGTTACAGTGCCGCCAGCGCGCTCCTCGAACCGGGGCAGGAGTACGGACTCGAGGAGGCGATTGAAAAAATCCGCTCTTTCCCGGCCGCGAAATTCGATGAAACGGTCGAGATTGCAGTCCGATTGAGCGTCGATCCCCGGCACGCCGACCAGGTGGTGCGCGGCACGGTCGTCCTGCCGCACGGGTTGGGCAAGTCGCTGAGTGTGGCCGTCATCGCCCGGGGGCCGAAGGCCACCGAGGCCGAAGAGGCGGGTGCCGACGAGGTCGGAGCCGAGGAACTGGTCGAGAAGATCGAAGGGGGCTGGTTCGAGTTCGACATCTGCATCACCACCCCCGACATGATGGGCCTGGTTGGCAAGCTGGGACGGGTGCTGGGACCGCGGGGTCTGATGCCCAATCCGAAGTCGGGCACGGTGACGATGGATGTCGCCCGTGCGGTCAACGAGGCCAAGGCCGGCAAGATCGAGTTCCGGGTCGACAAGGCGGGCATCATCCACGCTCCGCTGGGTAAGAAGAGCTTCTCGTCCCAGGCCCTGACCGACAACGCCCTGGCTTTCTACCGCGCTATCGTTCAGGCCCGGCCGGCCGCGGCCAAGGGGCAGTACATCAGGAGCCTGACCCTGTCGACGACGATGGGACCGGGCATCAGGCTCGACCGCGCCGCCGTGCAGGCTCTGATCGTCTGAGAATGAGTGGAGAGACGACGACCATGAACGTCACCGATACCGAACTAAGCCACGCCGAAGTCCTGGCCGGTATGGAGCGTGAGCCGCGGCCCGAGAAAGTCGCCGAGGTCGAACGGCTCGAGGCCATCCTGCGCGACTCCGCCGCTGTTTACCTGACCGATTACCGCGGCATCAACGTCGAGATGATGAACAATCTACGGCGACGTTTCCGCGATGCCGGGGTGCAGTTAACGATCGTGAAGAACTCCCTGCTCAAGCGGGCCGCCGGCAGTGCTGATCTGCCCGACTGGATCGCCGATATGGAGGGGCCCACCGCTCTGGCGATCGGCGTCGAGGATCCGGTTGCACCGGCCCGGGTCATCAAGGAATTCCAGGATGAGTTCCGGCGTCAGGCCGATTTCCTGGTCTTCAAGGCCGGCCTGCTGCGGGGCGAGGCGATCGAAGCCGGGACCTTCCTGAAACTGGCCACGTTGCCCGGCCGGGACGAACTCGTGGCCCAACTGCTCTACCTGCTCACCTGGCCTATGCGGGGACTGGTGACGGTCCTCTCCGGGGTGCCGCGCAGCCTCGTCTATGCCCTGGAAGATCTACGCGCTAAACGGGCCGAAGCCGAACCGGCTGACGCTGAAGAGGAAGCGGCCACCGATGAAGAGGCGGCCGACGACGGTACGGCAGAGGACACGACCGAGGTCGCGGCAGCGGCCGAGGATACCGATGACGAAGCTCAAGCAGAACAAGCCGCTGACGAAGAAAAGTCCGAGTAAACGTTCACCATTCAGCAACTGAGTACCCCTCCCGTTGAGGAGGGCGAAGCAAGGAGTAACCATGGCTGACAAGCTGGCAGGCATCGTCGAGTCGATAGAAGAGCTGACGGTGATGGAACTGGCGGATCTGGTTTCCACCCTCGAAGAGAAGTTCGGTGTTTCCGCCCAGGCTCCCGTGGCCGTCGCGGCCGCCGGCGCAGCCGCTGCACCGGGCGCTGCCGCCGAGGAAGAGCAAACCGAGTTCGACGCCATCCTCGCGGATATCGGGGCCAACAAGATCCAGGTCATCAAGGTGGTCCGGGCCATCACGAGTCTGGGCCTGAAAGAGGCCAAGGATCTGGTCGACGGAGCTCCCAATCCGATCAAGGAAGCTATCCCGAAGGAAGAGGCTCAAGAGATCAAGAAGCAGATCGAAGAGGTCGGCGGCAAAGTCGACATCAAGTAGCCTGTCGCCACGTGCTCGCCTTCGGTCCGAACAGCACTTCTGCGCCCCCCATCCGGGAGGATGATCGGGAAGTGCTGTTCCTGTCTCTGTGATGAAGGAGTGATGTCTCTTGGCGATGAGGACTGGAACCATCAAACGCCACAGCTTCGGAAAGCTCACCGCCCTGGTCGAGATGCCGAACCTGCTGGCCGTCCAGTTGCACTCGTACGAGTCGTTCCTGCAATCCGCCGTTGCGCCCGCGAAGCGCGCCAATCAGGGATTGCAGGCGGTGTTCAGCGAGATCTTCCCGATCACCGACGTGCACGGGAACTTCACCCTGGAGTTCATCGACTACACGATCGGGCAGCCGAAGTACACCGTCGACGAGTGCAAGGATCGCAATATGACCTACGCCGCCAGCCTGAAAGCCCGGCTGCGGCTCATCATCCGCGACTCGGAGACCGAGGAGAAACGGGTCAAGGATATCATCGAGCAGAGCACCTATCTCGGGGAACTGCCGCTCATCACCGATCGAGGCACCTTCATCATCAACGGCGCCGAGCGGGTTATCGTCACCCAGCTCCACCGCTCCCCCGGGGTGTTCTTCGACGAAACGATCCATCCCAACGGCAAGCGGCTCTATTCGGCCCGCATCATCCCCTTCCGGGGATCGTGGCTCGAGTTCTCCCACGATGTGGCCGATATCATGTATGTGCATATCGACCGCCGCCGCAAACTCCCCGTGACGATCCTGCTGCGGGCCATCGGTTTCGGCACCAACGAGGAAATCCTCGCCCTCTTCTATAAGAAGGAGACGCAGAAGATCGGTGAGGCTCTGCTCGGGCGGCACCTGGCCGAAACCGTGATCGATACCAAGACCGGCGAGATTCTCTTCGAGGCCGGGGTTGAGATCAACGATGACCTGCTCAACACCCTGGCCGAGCACGGCGTCGGCAAGGTTTCCGTGATCAAGGTCGAGGACGCCCGGCGCGAGGCGCCGATGATCGAAAACGCCCTGGGCAAGGATCCGACCACGTCGACCGAGGAAGCTCTTTACCGCATCTACAACCTGCTCCGGCCGGGCGATCCACCCAATGTCGACACCGCCCGGCAGCTGCTTGACCGGCTCTTCTTCAACCCCAAACGTTACGATCTGGGCGATGTCGGCCGCTACCGGATGAACCACCGTCTCAAGCTGGACGTCCCGCAGGAAGACCGGGTTCTCCATCAGGAGGATTTCGTCGCCATCATCGCCGAACTGCTCCGGCTGCGGAACAGTCAGGGCGAGGTCGACGACATCGATCATCTCGGCAACCGTCGAGCCCGTACCGTCGGCGAGTTGCTCTCCAACCAGTTCAGCGTGGGGCTCTCCCGCATGGCGAGGACCATCAAGGAGAGGATGAGCCTGCGAGATACCGACTCCCTGACCCCCCAGGAGCTGGTCAACGCCCGCACCGTTTCGGCGGTCATCAACGCTTTCTTCGGTTCCAGTCAGCTCAGCCAGTTCATGGACCAGACCAATCCCCTGGCCGAATTGACCCACAAGCGGCGTCTCTCGGCTCTTGGCCCGGGCGGTCTGACCCGCGAGCGGGCCGGTTTCGAAGTGCGCGACGTTCACCACACCCACTACGGTCGGATCTGTCCGATCGAAACCCCCGAGGGTCCGAACATCGGGCTGATCTCCTCGCTGGCGACCTATGCCCGCATCAACCCTTTCGGGTTCATCGAAACCCCCTATCGCAAGGTCGAGGGCGGGAAGGTCACCGAGGATATCGAGTATCTGACCGCCGACCAGGAAGACCCCTTCATCGTCGCCCAGGCTAACGCTCCCCTCGATGCCCGCAATCGCTTCGTCAACGAGTTCATCAAGACCCGGGTACGGGACGACTATCCCCTGGTCGGACGCGACGAGGTGCAATACATGGACGTCTCCCCGACCCAGCTGGTGAGCGTGGCGGCCGGGCTGGTCCCCTTCCTCGAGCACGACGACGCCAACCGGGCCCTGATGGGTTCGAACATGCAACGCCAGGCGGTGCCCCTGCTGCGTCCCGACGCACCCCTGGTGGGCACCGGACTGGAGGAACGGGCGGCCCGCGATTCCGGGGCCGTCGTTCAGGCCATCGAGGCGGGCACGGTCACCAAGGTGACCGGCGAAGCCATTCTGGTGAAAAGGTCCTCTTCGAAGGCCCGCGATTTCGGGGTCTCGGAGATCGACGAGTACCGGATGGTGAAGTTCAAACGTACCAATCAGAACACCTGCATCAACCAGAAGCCGATCGTGGAGGTCGGCGACAAGGTCAAAGCCGGCGATGTGATCGCCGACGGTATGGCCACCGAGGGAGGCGAACTGGCCCTGGGCAAGAACGTCCTGGTGGCCTTCATGCCCTGGCAGGGCTACAACTTCGAGGACGCCATCGTCGTCTCCGAGCGGCTGGTACGCGACGATGTCTACACCTCGATCCATATCGAGGAGTACGAGATCCAGGTCCGCGATACCCGCCGCGGTCCTGAAGAGATCACCCGCGAGATCCCCAATGTGAGCGAGGGGCAGATCCGCAACCTCGATGAACGGGGGATCGTCCGGACCGGCGCTCTGGTCGAGGCCGGCGACGTCCTGGTGGGGAAAGTCACTCCCAAGGGAGAGACCGAACTCAGCCCCGAGGAGCGCCTGCTAAGGGCTATCTTCGGCGAAAAGGCCGGCGACGTGAAGGATGCCAGCCTGAAAGCTCCGCCGGGGATGAACGGCATTGTCATCGATACCAAGGTCTTTTCGCGCAAGGAACGCGACGACAAGACCAAGAAGGAAGACGCCCGCCGGGTCGACCAGACCCGCGACCGCTTCGAGCGCCGCCGGACCATGCTCACCCGCGACCGCGACGCCTTTATCGCCGATCTGCTCAAGAGCAGGAAGGTCGGTGACATCCGTACCGTGGGGACCAACCGGATCAAGGTGCAGAAGAGTACCTGGACCTCCGCCCAGCTCGACGGCTTTGCCTTCGACCCGACCGAGATCCACGCCATCGACGGTCAGTGGACCGACGATACCAAGATCAACCACAAGGTCGAGGAAACCCTCGAGATCAGCGCCCAGATGATGAACGAGATGAACGAGCGCGAGGCCCTCGAAGTCGACAAGATCCAGCGCGGCGACGAGCTGCCTCCGGGGGTGAACCAGCTGGTGAAGGTCTACGTGGCCCGTCGGCGCAAGCTGAGTGTGGGTGACAAGATGGCCGGCCGGCACGGCAACAAGGGGGTCGTCTCGCGCATCGTGCCGATCGAGGACATGCCCTATCTGGCCGACGGTACGCCGGTCGACATGGCCCTGAATCCGCTTGGCGTGCCGAGCCGGATGAATATCGGCCAGATTCTGGAAGCCCACCTCGGGTGGGCTGCGGCCCGGGCCGGACAGCACGTGGCCACCCCGGTTTTCGCGGGGGCCACGCTCGATGAAGTGCGCGCGATGCTGCGGGCCAACGATCTGCCCGAGGGGGGCAAGGCCCCGCTCTGGGACGGCCGCACCGGCGAACCGATCCACCAGGAGGTCACCGTCGGTCAGCTTTACATGATGAAGCTCTCACACCTGGTGGATGACAAGATCCACGCCCGCTCGATCGGGCCCTACAGTCTGGTCACCCAGCAGCCCCTGGGCGGGAAAGCCCAGTTCGGCGGCCAGCGTTTCGGAGAGATGGAGGTCTGGGCTCTGGAGGCCTACGGCGCCTCATATACCCTGCAGGAGATGCTCACCTTCAAGAGCGACGATGTGCAGGGGCGCAGCCGGATCTACGAATCGATCGTGAAGGGGGAGAATCCGCCCGAACCGGGGGTGCCCGAGTCCTTCAACGTGCTGGTGAAGGAGCTCAACAGTCTCGGTCTCGATGTGGTGATCCACTCCGATGACGGCGAGGAGGTGAACTAGATGTCGATCTACACCGGAGGCAGGTTCGACTCGCCGAATTTCGAAGGTATCACGATCCAGCTCGCCAGCCCCGAGACGATCCGCTCCTGGTCGTACGGGGAGGTCCTCAAGCCCGAGACCATCAACTACCGCTCCTTCAAGCCCGAGAAGGACGGTCTGTTCTGCGAGCGTATCTTCGGTCCAGTGAAGGACTGGGAGTGTCACTGCGGCAAGTACAAGCGGATCCGCTATCGTGGTGTGATCTGCGATCGCTGCGGGGTGGAAGTGACCCAGAGCCGGGTTCGCCGCGAGCGCATGGGTCACATCGAACTGGCCGTGCCCGTCTCGCACATCTGGTACTTCAAGGGCATCCCGAGCACGATCGGCTACCTCTTGAACCTGACTGTTCGTGACCTCGAACGGGTGCTCTACTACGAGTCCTACCTCGTGCTCGACCCCGGCAACACCGACCTGGTGCGGGGCGAACTGCTGGCCGAAGAGGATTACCGGCGTCTGAAGTATGAAGAGGAACGCGAATTCAGTGCCGAGATGGGGGCTCCGGCCGTCAAGGCCATGCTCGAGTCGCTCGATGTCGACGAGTTGAGCGCCGAGCTGCGCACCCAGGCCCGAATCGAGACCAGCCAGCAGCGCAAGAAGCAGGCCCTGAAACGACTCAAGGTGGTCGAGGCCTTCCGGCAGTCCGACAACAATCCGGCCTGGATGATTCTCGAGGTCCTGCCCGTCATTCCCCCCGACCTGCGCCCCCTGGTGCCCCTGGAGGGCGGCCGCTTCGCCACCTCCGATCTCAACGATCTCTATCGGCGGGTCATCAACCGGAACAACCGCCTCAAGAAACTGATCGACATCAAGGCTCCCGAGGTCATCCTGCGCAACGAGAAGCGCATGCTCCAGGAGGCCGTGGACGCCCTGCTCGACAACGGCCGCCGCTCCCGTGCGGTACGCGGTTCGGGATCGCGGGCGTTGAAGAGCCTGAGCGACCTGCTGAAGGGCAAGCAGGGCCGCTTCCGCCAGAACCTGCTCGGCAAGCGGGTCGACTACTCGGGCCGCTCGGTCATCGTGGTGGGCCCCGAGCTCAAGATGCACCAGTGCGGCCTGCCGAAAACCATGGCCCTGGAGCTCTACAAACCCTTCATCATCCGCAAGCTCGAAGAGCGGGGACTGGTGCAGACGATCAAGGGCGCCAAGAAGCTGGTGGAGCGCGAGCGTCCAGAGGTCTGGGATATCCTCGAGGAAATCATCAAGGACCATCCGGTTCTGCTGAACCGGGCTCCGACCCTGCACCGCCTCGGTATCCAGGCCTTCCAGCCGGTCCTGGTCGAGGGTAAGGCGATCCGGCTGCACCCGCTGGTGTGCGTGGCCTTCAACGCCGACTTCGACGGCGACCAGATGGCAGCGCACGTCCCGCTCTCCTTCGAGGCCATCCTCGAGGCGCGGATGCTCATGCTGGCCACCCACAACGTCCTGAGCCCCGCCCACGGTCGGCCGATCGACATCCCGACCCAGGACATGGTCCTCGGGATCTACTACATGACCAAGGCCAATCCCGACGCCCGGGGTAAAGAGACGCCCTTCCAGAGCGTGGAAGAGGCCATCATGGCCCATCACTTCGACACCGTCGATCTGCACGGCTCGGTCCGGCTGCGGACCGACGGAAGGATTCTCGAAACCACGGTGGGGCGGATCCTATTCAACGAGATCGTGCCGGCGGGCATCCCCTTCGTGAACGAGACCCTCAACAAGAAGAAGATCGAGGCTCTCGTGAGCCAGGTGCACCGCCTGGTCGGCAACCGGGGTACGGTCGAGTTTCTGGATCGTCTCAAGAATCTCGGTTTCAGCTACGCCACGCAGTCGGGTACGACGGTCGGAGTGGATGACATCACCATCCCGCCCGAAAAGCTCGCCATGACCGAGGCGGCCACGAAGGAAGTCGAGCGGATCCAGAAGATGTACAACCGCGGAATCATCACCGATTCCGAGCGCTACAACATGATCATCGACGTCTGGACCCACACCACTTCCGATGTGTCCGAAGCGATGTTCCGCCACATGGCGACCGACCGGAACGGCTTCAACCCGGTCTTCATGATGGCCGATTCCGGAGCCCGGGGCTCCAAGGAGCAGATCCGTCAGCTGGCCGGCATGCGGGGCCTGATGGCCAAGCCGCAGAAGAAGATCACGGGGCAGATCGGCGAGATCATCGAGAACCCGATCGTGGCCAACTTCCGTGAAGGGCTTTCGGTACTCGAGTACTTCATTTCGACCCACGGGGCCCGCAAAGGGTTGGCCGATACGGCTCTGAAGACCGCCGATGCCGGCTACCTGACCCGCCGTCTGGTCGACGTGGCTTTGGATGTGATCATCACCGAAGAGGATTGCGGCACCATCAAGGGCCTCATGACCGGTGACCTGAAGGAGGGTGAGGAGATCATCGAGCCGATGCGCGACCGAATTCTCGGCCGGGTCTCGCTCGAGGACATCATCGATCCCGAAACGGGCGAACTGATCCTGGCCGGAGGCGAAGAGATCACCGAATCGGTGGCCGAGCGTATCGAGGACTCGGGGATCGAGGAAGTGCTGATCCGATCGGTCCTGACCTGCGAGTCGCGCCGGGGAGTCTGCATGAAGTGCTACGGCCGCAACCTGGGTACGGGGCGCATGGTCAACCACGGCGAGGCGGTCGGAGTCATGGCGGCCCAGTCGATCGGTGAGCCGGGAACCCAGCTGACTCTGCGCACGTTCCACATCGGCGGGACCGCCAGCCGGATCACCGAACAATCCGAAGTGACCGCCAAGCAGACCGGACGGCTCGAATTCAAGGGCCTCAACCGGGTTGAACAGGCCGGCCAGGAGAGCACTCGCACGGTGGCCCTGAACCGGACCGGGAAGATCTTCATCAAGGACGAACGGGACCACATCCTCTCGAAGTACAACGTTCCGTACGGAGCCGTCATCCTGGTCGCAGACAACGACATGGTTCAGCGGGGCGACCGGATCTACGAGTGGGATCCCTATTCGACGGTGATCCTCACCGAGCACGAAGGCACCGCTGTCTACCACGATCTGGCCGATGAGGTCACGGTTCGCGAGAAACTCGACGAACAGACCGGTTCGAAAGAGCGGGTGATCATCGAGAGTCGCGACAAGAGTCTCTCGCCGCGCATCTCGATCGTCGGTACGAACAAGAAAGAACTCGACGCCTACATCCTGCCGACCGGCTCGATCCTGCAGGTCAAGGACGGTCAGGAGGTAAAGGCGGGCAGCGTGCTGGTCAAGATCCCGAGGGAGATCTCGAAGACCCGCGATATCACCGGCGGACTCCCGCGCGTGGCCGAGCTCTTTGAGGCCCGGCGCCCCAAGGAGCCGGCTGTGGTGACCGAGATCGACGGCGTGGTCAAGTTCGGCGGAACGGTCCGGGGAGCCCGCGAGGTGCATGTCGAGGGCGATCATGAGACCCGCACCTACCGCATTCCCTACGGCAAGCACATCCTCGTGCATCAGGGCGATTACGTCACGGCCGGGGAGCGGCTCTCCGAAGGCAGCGTCAACCCCCACGACATCCTGCAGATTCTCGGGGTGGGGCGGGTACAGGAGTATCTGGTCAACGAGATTCAGGAGGTCTACCGCCTGCAGGGGGTGACGATCAACGACAAGCACATCCAGGTGATCGTGCGCCAGATGCTGCAGAAGGTGCGGGTGCTGGATCCCGGCGATACGGCCATGCTCGAAGGGGAAATCATCGATCGGTTCTCCTTCAACGACGAGAACATGATTACGGTCGAGGCGGGGGGCAGTCCGGCCACTTTCGAACCGGTCCTGCTCGGCATCACCAACGCCGCCATCTCGACCGATTCGTGGATCTCCGCGGCCAGCTTCCAGGAGACCACCCGGGTTCTGACCGACGCCGCCATCCGGGGTAAGCGCGACGATCTGCTGGGGCCGAAGGAAAACGTCATCGTCGGCCAGCTGATTCCCGCCGGGACGGGGGTGCGGGGTTACCGGATGCTCGATGTCTACGATCCTGAACTCGATGCGCTTTCAGAGGCGATTCAGGCCGAAATCGAAGCGCAGCGTGAAGCAGATGTCGCTGCCGGGACCGAAGAGACGCAGGAAGTTGCAACAACCTGAAATCCTACGCGATTCGGGCATTGACACCGGATTGCATAGACCTAAGTTGCTAGTCTGTCCCGATAACGGGACCGAAGAGGATGGGAGCAGTTGATTTGCCCACCGTGAACCAGCTGGTCCGGAAGGGCCGGAAGAAGGTGAAGAAGAAGGGCACGGCGCCCGCCCTGCAGAGCAGCCCGCAGAAGCGGGGGGTCTGCACGCGCGTGTATACGACCACGCCCAAGAAGCCCAATTCCGCTCTCCGCAAGGTGGCGCGTGTCCGCCTCACCAACCGGATCGAGGTAACCGCCTACATCCCCGGTGAGGGACACAATCTTCAGGAGCACTCGATTGTGCTGATCCGCGGCGGGCGGGTCAAAGACCTGCCCGGTGTCCGCTATCACATCATCAGAGGTACCCTGGATGCGAGCGGAGTCGAGGATCGGACCCAGCGGCGCTCGAAGTACGGCACCAAGCGGCCCAGGTAAGGGGACTGAATGCCTCGTCGTAAACGAGCAGAACGCAGAGAACAGGCACCCGACCCGGTCTTCGGATCGGTCATGGTGACCCGTTTCATCAATAACCTGATGCGTCGGGGGAAGAAATCGCTCGCCGAGCGGATCTTCTATGAGGCTATCGAGCGCATCGACAACGTGACCGGGGGCGAAGGTCTGGCCACATTCGAGAAAGCAGTGAACAACTCCAAGCCCCAGGTTGAGGTGAAGTCAAGGCGGGTTGGTGGTGCCACCTACCAGGTGCCGGTGGAGATTTCGCGCAATCGCTCCACCGCCCTGGCTATCAGGTGGCTGATCACCAACTCAAAGGAACGGCCTGAGCGAACGATGGCGCAACGGTTGGCCGCCGAATTCCTCGCCGCCTCGCGCGGCGAAGGTGCGACCGTCAAGAAGAAGGATGATACCCACCGGATGGCCGAGGCCAACAGGGCCTTCGCCCATTACCGCTGGTAGACAGCCTCCTTCCGCCGCTCAGTCTGTTCCATCCTGCCGCCTGCTCACACTTCGCCACCAGATGAGTCGGGAGTCCGCCGGTATGGTGCCGGTGGACTCCGGAGCAACCGGTTCACCGGATTGCCCCCGAGGGGGGTGTCTGTCAAGAGGCGCACGCGCCGAGAGGGAATAGCAGTGCCGCGTACCATTCCACTCGAAAGGGTCAGAAATATCGGCATCATGGCCCACATCGATGCCGGCAAGACCACGACCACCGAGCGGATCCTGTTCTATACCGGACGGGTTCACCGCATCGGTGAGGTGGATGATGGTGCGGCTACGATGGACTGGATGGAACAGGAAAAAGAGCGGGGTATCACCATTACCTCGGCGGCCACGACCACCTTCTGGCGCGACTACCGGATCAACATCATCGACACCCCCGGCCACGTGGACTTCACGGTCGAGGTCGAACGCTCGCTACGCGTTCTCGACGGTGCCATCGCGGTCTTCTGCGCCGTGGGGGGGGTCGAACCTCAGTCGGAAACGGTCTGGCGACAGGCCAACCGCTACCGGGTGCCGCGGATCGCGTATGTGAACAAAATGGACCGTATGGGGGCAGATTTCTTCAAGGTCCTCGACGAGATGCAGAGCCGGCTGCACGCTCCCATCCTGCCGGTGCAGCTCCCCGTGGGATCGGGGGAGATGTTCACCGGCTTGATCGATCTGATCGGTGACCGGGCCTTTTTCTACGACGAAGCCAGCCAGGGGGTCAAAGTCGAGGAAGCGCCCATCCCCGACGCCCATCGCGAGATCGCCCACGACTACCGGCAGAAGATCCTCGAACAGGTCGCCGAATACAACGACACCCTGCTCGAGAAGTTCCTCGAGGAAGAGCCGATCGAAGAGCCTGAGATCCGGGCCGCCATCCGGCAGGCCACCCTCGACGGCAACATGGTCCCCGTTTTCTGCGGTTCTTCGTACAAGAACAAGGGCGTGCAGAAGATGCTCGACGGCGTGGTCGATTATCTGCCCGCACCGAGCGACATCCCACCGGTCGTAGGAGTCGTACCGACCCGCGAACACGAGCAGCTCACCCGGGCCCCCGACGACGGGGCGCCCTTCAGTGCCCTGGCCTTCAAGATCGTGACCGATCCCTACGTGGGACGGTTGACCTATTTCCGGGTCTATTCGGGAACCCTGCCGGCCGGCGGGCATGTCTACAATCCCCGCTCCCATCGCAAGGAACGGGTCGGGCGGATTCTGTTGATGCACGCCAACAAGCGCGAAGAACTCGACGCCGTCTACGCCGGCGAGATCGCCGCCGCGGTCGGCCTGAAGAGCACCGGCACGGGCGATACCCTCTGCGACGAGAACGAACCGATCGTCCTGGAGACCATGAACTTCCCCCGGCCGGTGGTTTCGGTCGTGATCGAACCGAAATCGCAGGCCGACGAGGAGCGCCTTTCGACCAGCCTGGCCAAACTGGCCGAGGAGGATCCCACCTTCCAGGTGCGGGCCGATCCCGAAACGGGCCAGACCCTGATTCACGGTATGGGCGAACTTCACCTCGAGGTCCTGGTGACCCGGCTGCTGCGCGAGTTCAAGGTGGCCGCCAACGTGGGCCGACCGCAGGTGGCCTATCGGGAGTCGATCACGCAACAGGTCGAGGAAGAAACCCGGTACGTGAAACAAACCGGGGGCAGGGGACAGTACGCCCACATCGTCATGCGGGTCGGTCCCGGCAAGCCCGGTTCGGGCCTCATCTTCGAGAGCCAGGTCGTGGGGGGAGTCATCCCCAAGGAGTTCATCCCCGCCGTGCACCAGGGGGTCAAGGAATCGATGCGCAACGGAGTGCTGGCCGGGTACCAGCTCGAAGATATCGAAGTGACCCTGCTGCACGGTTCCTACCACGAGGTCGACTCGAACGAGATGGCCTTCAAGATCGCGGCCTCCAGGGGTCTCAAGGACGCCGCCCGACGGGCCGGACCGGTTCTGCTCGAACCGATCATGGACATCGAAGTCGTGACTCCCGAGGAATACATGGGGGACGTCATGGGTGATCTGACCGCTCGTCGCGGCAAGGTGCGCAGCATGCGCTCGCGCTCGGATGCCACGGTCATCGATGGGGAGGCCCCCCTGGCCGAGATGTTCGGCTATGCCACCGACCTGCGTTCGATGACGCAGGGCCGGGCAGTCTACAGCATGCAGTTCGGGCACTACGAAAAGGTTCCCGAAAGCATACAGAAGGAGATCATCAACCAAACCACCGGCGTGATCTGGTAGCCGGCAAGACAGAGAGAGCAATCGATGGCGAAGGAGAAATTCGAGCGCACGAAGCCCCACGTGAACGTGGGGACGATCGGTCACGTGGACCACGGCAAGACGACGCTGACAGCGGCGATCACCGAGGTGCAGAACAAGCGGGGTCTG
>Ga0180432_10006518_pt1 | contig 15118 bp, 14 predicted proteins | sample SS_ome_10_FD_132414 | JGI IMG/M metagenome (GOLD analysis project Ga0180432, IMG submission 132414) | Hypersaline lake sediment archaeal communities from the Salton Sea, California, USA - SS_1_MS_2 metaG | ecosystem: Environmental > Aquatic > Non-marine Saline and Alkaline > Hypersaline >... | reverse complement strand
GTGATTAATTTTTTCAAATAAAATATCCATTATATCAAATTCAACTTTTTTCAATTTAAATTTAAATTTTGGACCATTTATATTATTAGAAAAATGAAAGGAATGAATAATAGTTTATTAGAAATAAATCTTTCAAAACAAGAAGTAAATGATTTACCTTTATCTGATGAAATTTTAAACGATTATATTGGTGGGAGAGGTCTCGGAGTAAAACTCTTCACGGATCGAATCGCACCTCAAGTTGATGCCCTAAGCCCTGAAAATGTGATGATCTTTACCACGGGGCCATTCGGAGGGACTTCAATACCGACAAATGGTCGATTTTCGCTTGTTACAAAGTCTCCATTGACACATGGAATTTTTTATTCCAATTCTGGGGGATTTTTTGCACCCGTCATGAAAAAGTGCGGATTTGACGGCATTCTAATAGAAGGGACCTTGAAACAGCCTGGTTATATATTAATAAATGGAGATGAAGGGGCAACCATTAAAGATGCGTCTAGTATTTGGGGACTTGACACCGAACAAACGCTGCGAAAGCTGAAAGAAGTCGAAGGTGATAAAATTCATGTCCTTTCAATTGGTCCAGCTGGAGAAAACTTGGTTAAAATCGCTGCCATAATGAACGATGCTGATAGAGCGTTTGGAAGGGGTGGAGTTGGAGCTGTAATGGGGTCCAAAAAGTTGAAAGCTATTGTTGTAAAAGGCGGATCTAAAAAAACAGAAGTAAACGACCCCGAATTGTTGAAAAAGTTTGTTAAAGTCGCAATGGATAAGATAAAAGTAGTGCCAATAACGCGAATTTCATTGCCAAAAATGGGAACTGCTGCCCTTGTTAATGTAATTAACACCCTCGGAATGTTGCCAATAAACAACTTCCAGAAAGGCTACGATGAAAGAGCCGCTCAGGTTAGTGGCGAAGCAATAGAAAAACAGATACTCCAGAAAGACGAAGGATGTTTTGCCTGCCCCATTCGCTGCGGAAGAATGACTAAAGCCGGTGACATGGAAGGAAAAGGCCCAGAATACGAATCAGTATGGGCTCTCGGGCCTAATCTTGGAATTTATGATTTAATTACGGTTACTCAAGCAAACTATTTGTGTAATAAGTTAGGAATTGACACGATTTCGTGTGGAGGGAGCATTGCATGCGGCATGGAACTCCAGGAGAAAGGATTGCTTAAAGATAACGATCTCAAATTTGGAAACGCGGCAATTCTCAAGGAATTAGTGAAAAAGATCGCCGAGAAGGAAGGGATAGGTGCCGAATTGAGCGAAGGTTCTGCTTATTTAGCAAAAAAATATGGAACCCCTGACAGTGCAATACACGTGAAAGGTCTAGAATTACCTGCATACGATCCTCGAGGGGCAGTAGGGCACGCTCTTGGGTACGCAACATCAACTCGAGGAGGGTGTCATCTCACGGGCTATTTAGCGTCCTTAGAAATCTTTGCCGCACCGAAAAAAATCGATCGGTTCACGATTGCAGGAAAACCAGATTTACTCGCATTAAAACAGAATCAAAAGGCTACTGAAGATAGTCTGGTAATTTGTGCTTTCGCTGGGTGGGCATTAGGACTCGATTATTACGCACGATTACTTAGAGCAATTACAGGAATTGAATATGATGTCATGGAACTGACAAAAATTGGCGAAAGAATTTACACTTTAGAGCGATTGTTCAACTTAAGAGAGGGAATTGGTAAAGAAGCCGATACCTTACCTCCAAGATTTCTAAATGAACCATTGAAAGAAGGTTTTTCTAAAGATAATGTAGTACCATTACAAAAAATGTTAGACCAATATTATTATGTCAGAGGTTGGGACGAGAACGGTGTTCCTAAACCCGATAAAATTAAACAATTAGGAATTGAATTTTCATAGGAGAGAGAAATGGTTGTTGATAAATCTATATTTGATATATTTGACATGGTAGGTAAGCATCTTGTAAGACAAGGGCTCAATACTAGTCATTCGGGTAATATTTCCATTCGTTCGGGTGGTAAAATAATCATTAAACGACGCACTGGTATGTTGGGTAACCTCAAACCAGAAGATTTAGTCGAAACATCGTTGGAAGAAGAAGATTCTGGTTCGTTAATTGCCAGCACGGAGTTAGGCGTGCACAGAGCAATCTACCTGCAAACTGATGCAATGGCGGTAATTCACGCTCACGTTCCGTACTGCGTTGCGCTTTCGCTAATAGAAGACGAAATTACTTGTATAGATGCCGAGGGATTTGCCTTATATAAAAAAATTCCAATAATAGATGTTGAGATACCCGCAGGTGCTTATTATACTTCAATTGAAGTACCAAAAGTTCTCAAAAATTATCCATTCGTGGTTGTTCGAGGTCACGGCATATTTGCCAAAGGAATGACTTTAGAAGACGCACTTCAGTACGTTACAGGTGCCGAACAATCAGCTCACATAAGATATCTCACCCTACTGACTGAAAAACCGTTAAAACGCGATTTTTCAAAAGAGAAGGACTTCTCCTCTTGGTAATTATTAATAAATAATTAAAAAATGAAAATGCTTTTTAAGTAGCGACCTTTTAGAATCAAATATTTAATTATTTCGTAATGTGAGCTTAAGTTGGAAGAGAGTTACATTAAAGGTAGAAACATTAGTTTCTTGATGTTATGGGTTCTATATTTTTCAATATTCTTTTCAATGTCCCAGATAGCAGTGACAATGGAAAATATTGAAGCAACTGTTCCTGGAACCACGAGTTTTGGAATTGGATTGATCTCGGCGACTAATGCATTCCTAAATATTATCGGGAGTCTTGTATTTGGTTATTATCAGGAGAAAATAATTGAAAAATATTCTAGAAAGAAGATTTTAATTATTACATATTCACTAATGATAATGGCATTTTTCTGCGGGGCATTATCAATTCATTATGCCATGCTTTATATGTGCATTGTCATTGCTTCTATTGGTACAGGGGCATTCGGTCCCGTTGCATTTAGCATGATAAACGATTTTTTTCCAGCAAAGGAACGAGGAAGCAAGGGGGGGCTGATGAGCGTGGGTTTACTTCTTGGTTCAGGTTTTGGAATAGGTGCTGGTGCATTATTCGGCAATACTGGAGCATTCGGATGGAGGATCACCTGGATGATAGGACCTATTGGAGGAGTGATATGGCTAATCCTTTATAAATTAAAAGGAATTGATCCAGAACGAGGTCGTGCTGAGGTAGGATTTGAAGATTTTGAAGGAGCCATCAATTACGATTATAAATTAACCTTAAGTAACGTAGCTGAATTGTTTAAGAAAAAGTATTTGATTGCTTTTTTCATTTTTCAGTTATTCAATTCATTTTCAGCAGCAACCATGGGTACCTGGGGAATCCGTTACCTGACAGAATTCAGGATTGGTGAAGAGGTGATAGCAACATTTTTCACTATATGTGTTGGACTTTTTGCCCTTCCAGGCAGTTTTTTGGGAGGATATTTAGGAGACCGTTTTTATCGCAAGGGGAAATTAAACATGCGAATTGTTATTGCAATGTCCGGAATGATTATTGGAACAATCTGCAATATGACTTTTTATTTGCTGCCTTTAACGATACCTTATTCAATCCTTATCATCGTCATCATGGCGTGTTCAGCAATGTTTTTCGCTAACTTGCATGTCGGTAATGGATTTGCAATGATATCCGAAGTTTGCGTTCCAGAATTGAGGAGTTCAGCTCACGCCCTAAATGGTTTATTCGTAAATCTCGGTAATGTGATTGGAAATTTAATATTTTCCTCAATTATTACGGCTGATAGGTCGCTTATGGCTTTTGCTATCGGACTTGTATATACAGTCACTCTACTCGGCTCGTTATTATGGATTGTCCCTTATTTCCAATATCCAAAAGATGCCGAAAGTTGCGATGAATTGATGTCGGAAAGGAGAAAGGAAATCGAGTCGAAAAAGGTGATTTAATAATGGATAAAATAAATAACATATTTGATAGGCTTTTAGAGAAGGTTCATGGCGGGCTCTATGCAATAATATCAATGGTTGTTGGTGTTTCCTTGATTTTCATTGCAATGTCGCAATACCCAGGATATAACATGGTTGAATATTATGTGAGTAATTTAGGCGCTGGACCAGGATTGTCAGGACCATTGTTCAATATTGGTCTAATTTTAGCTGGAATAATCGCCATTCCGTTTTTCGTTCACCTCGGAAGAGTCCTAAAACAAGAAGACATTTATGATATCGTACGAAAGTCGGCAGTAGGAATATCTGTAATTGGATGTGTTTGTTTATCAATAGTGGGATGCTTTCCCGCCACTTCTGGATTTAGTTTACTCTTGCATTATTATTTTGCAATGGGTTTCTTTTTTTCTGGGTTATTGTTTTGCTTTCTATTTAGCGTTGTAATGTTTAAAGATTCGAAATATGCAAATATTCAAGTATTAATTGGGTGTTTTGTAGCAGTGACTTTTGCGTATTTTCTTATGGTAAAGGATCCATTACCCGAATGGATTGTATTCTTCTCAATCGTATTTTGGGTCTTGGAGAACGGTATATATATCTTTTATAAAAAGTTTTAATGTAAAAAAAAACCTATGAAGAAACTCATCTCAAATGATTTCTTTTTTTTAATCATAAATTTTAGATATTTTTTAGAGCTGTTTTTATAATTTCTTCGTGTTCCTTGCCCTGTTGACGTAAAACACGCTTGTAAATGGACGAAAAGCATGCCTTTATAAATAAAGCAACTCGAAGGATTGATTTGTCATAAATAAATAACTTCTGCTTCTTAATCCCCTTTATATATTTTTTAGCGGCTTTCTCGGGGGTCAGCCCCTTTTTTGAATATTCCTTCCAGAATTCTTCTTTAAACCTTCCCTCTTTTTCGGGAAGTTCAGCTTCACTAACACTTTTCATTAATTCTGGCGGAATTCTAACTTCTGATCGTTCCATTATGTTAGATTTAATTATCGTTGGGCAAATTACTGACACGTGAATGCCTTTATCTCGGACTTCACTGAAGAGTGCTTCAGATAACCCTACAACCGCAAATTTAGATGTACAATAATCTAGATGAACGGGTTGACCAACAATTCCCGCACCTGACCCTGTATTTATAAAATGTCCTTGTCCTCTTTCAAGCATTATAGGCAGAAACACCTTAATTGAATAGATGATGCTCCATAAATTTACATCAAGAATTCTCTTCCAATCTTCCAATTCCATTGTCTCAGCATAAGCACCACTGCCGATACCCGCATTGTTTATCAGCATGTCAATATTACCAAGTTTTTCTTGCGCAATTTCTGCTAATTTCTCAACATCTTCATACTTAGTCACATCACATCTTGCTGTGAAAACTTTAATCCCAAGAGCTTCAATTTCTTCTTTTACCTTTTCTAATCTCTGTATATTAATGTCGGAAATGAACAGATTCATTCCTTCTTTTGCTAAACCAATAGCCAATGACCGACCAATGCCGCTGGCAGCACCAGTAATAACCAGATTTTTATCTTTTAATTTTTTCATGCTAACACACCCTTCAACCATTTCACGATTATATCAATTGATTCGTCTCGTTTTTCATGAAAGATCAAATGAGCAGAGTTAGGAATTATTTCTAGCTTTTTATTCCTTGAGCTTTCTAATCTCTCGATAATTTCTTCCATGTATTCCACGCTAAACAGCACATCGTCATCTCCATTAATGATTAAGATGGGCGTTTCAATTCCTTCAATAGGTTTTGGAAGAGGAGCTTTCATTTGAGTTAATAAGGATTTAAGTGTGTATTTATCGGCTACAAGTCGGTCGTTTTTTATGAATTTTTCAAAAATTGGGAGTAGATCCTTGTTATAGACCAAATTTTCAATATTCAAGTAAATCCAGACTGATAGTCGGAAAGTTGGGAGTATTCTTGCGAAAACAGGCATGAGCGGTCTTAACGCCTTATAGATTCCCTTCAATTTAACAATTTTTTTATGAGCTTTCTCATTTAAAATTGCCGCGTTATTTAACACTCCCACTTTGATTCTATCATCGTTAGATATAGCATAGAGAGAGGTAAACCCGCCTAAGCTTGAGCCCGCGAGGATAACGTTTTCCCCGAATTTGTCTATGACGTGCGTGGTTATATCGTGTACTGTTGATACTAAAAAATCCATTGTAAAATGACCCCGTTTTCCTTCGCTTAGGCCATGTCCAGGTAAGTCGATGCCGATCATTCGAAATCCTTTCTTATAAAAACTCCATAAAAATTCCGTATAAAATCGACTATACATTCCCGTACCATGAATGAACATTATCGACCACTCGAGATCTTCGTCCGCGCCATAAATATCTAGATGGATCTTATTACCGTTCGATTCAACATAGTCCTCCGTTATTGCGGGTTCCAAATCTTCAGGTTTAAATTCCAAGCAATACTGATGCCATGTGTTTTCAGGTTCATAACTCATTAATATTCACTTTATTCATTCTTTTTAATTTTAAAATTTGATTAATTGATTAATTAGTTAAAAGTTAGGTATTAAATAGAAACTCGTCGTGAAAATATATAAAAGTATAATTAATTGTTGGATATTTTAAAGTTTAAATATCTTAAACACTAAACTGTAATTGTATTGTTTTGTAAAAGAAAAAAATTATGAGTTATGAGAACGGTAATGTCAAACGATATTGAGATACACGGTTTTTGTGAGGAGCGATTTGAACCAGTAAAACAAGCGTTTGCTGAACATTTTAAGACAGGTCAGGATGTTGGTGCTTCGTTTGCGGTAATTATAGATGGTAAGTTTGTCGTAGATATCTGGGCGGGATACGCAGATGCGGCTAAAACTCGTCCTTGGGAAAAGGATACTATTGTAAATGTGTGGTCAACCACAAAAGTTATGGCTGCGCTTTGCATACATTTACTTATAGACCGTGGACTTATTGATCTTGATGCTCCCGTGTCAAAATATTGGCCTGAATTTGCTCAAGCAGGGAAGGAAAACATTCCCGTTCGTTATCTTCTTAGTCATAATTCAGGCATGGCAGGTTACGACGATAAAATAACTTTAGAAGATCTTTACGATTGGAATCTAATTGTTAACAAACTAGCTTCCCAAAAACCTTGGTGGGAACCCGGAAAGCATAGTGGATATCATACGACTTCATTTGGATATCTATTGGGAGAGTTAGTGCGTCGAATAACCGGGAAAACTCTAGGTACTTTTTTCCAAGAAGAAGTTGCAAAGCCACTTAATATAGATTTCCATATAGGTTTCTCGGAAGAACTCGATCCTCGAGTTGCTGACTTGATTCCTCTCAAAAAAACTATGCTATATCGATTGATGACAAGTAAAATAGTCAAATTCTTAGGAAGAAATAAAATACTGGTAAAAAGTTCATTCAATCCTGTTGTAACTGGCTTGGATGCTAATACACGCGCTTGGAGGGCCGCGGAAATTCCTGCCTCTAACGGTCATGGGAATGCGAGATCAATAGCTAAAGTTGGAGCAATTCTGGCTTGTGGGGGTGAACTTGATAATATTCGCTTGCTTTCAACACAAACCGTAGAAAATTCTATTGAAGAACAAAGTTATGGTAAAGACCTCACATCTATTAAAATCATACGGTGGGGTCTTGGCTGGGCTCTTACATGTGAAGAAGATCCAATAGGACTAAATCCCCGGGCGTTCACATGGGGAGGATTAGGTGGTTCAAAGCTCATAATGGACCTTGACGCAAAAATGAGTGCTGCTTATGCCATGAATAGAATGCTCTTCTCACTAAAAGGTAAACCTCGAGCAGACAAGTTAATGTCAACGCTGTATGAATGCTTATATCCTTAGTGACTTTCTCTCATTCATTTATTTCTTCTGCTTCTATGGGATCCATCGTGATGGTGCTCTTAGTTTCAATGATTTCTCCACGAATCACGACCATCTTATCAATTAATCCATGGAGTAGTGGATCATCCTGCCACAAATGCACCTTTTTTCTCACAAGAACTTCAGCCCATCTCTCTTTATAATGGTCTATTGGTTGTATGTAATACTCCGGGCCTTCAGATAATGATCCTTTACCAGAAATCCTTGCAATTAATTTTCCCCTTATCTCATCCATTGTTAAAATCTCCTATAATAAACCATATTTTTCTTGCATTTTCTATCGCTTTTTAAGTAGTTTGAGATTTAAAACCGTTATTTAAAATTATTTTAGTTGCCATTCGAGCTACATTTCCTACAATTTTTGAACAACAGTCCATCATCCCAGAATTAAACGCTTCTTTCATTTCATTAGGATCCCATAGGTTAAATGTTCTTCCCATTTGAATTTCTTGAACATCATAACACCGACATGAACTATATTCTTTAACATACCAATCATGCAACTTTTTTACAAGTCCATACGATTTCATGGGCTTCCCAATATTCTTAAAATTTTTATGTTCTCTCCCAAATAAATATCCAATGATCATGGAAGAACCAACGAGAGCTCCACATGATCCATTACCTGTAAGTCCTAATCCGTCAGCTAAACCACTTCCAGCTTTAAAAACATCTTCATTCCATATTCCTAAAGCATCAAAAATAGCAGCTATAGCAGTTTGAGCACAACCCGTGCATTGTTTTTCATATTTCTGCCCCAATTCAAATGCTTTCTCAGATATCTCTTTTTTTGTTTGACTCATTATGCGTGAATTCCTAATTTTATTTTTATCAAAATTTTTGATATGAATATTATAAATTAAAATTATATTTTAATATAGTTTATTAGTAATTCTCTCTAATTATGATATAATTGAATGATATAATAACCAAATCATCATGAAGGAATTTAAAGATAAAGTAGCTGTCATTACAGGAGCTGCTAGTGGTATCGGACGTGCATTAGCAGATAATTGCTTTAAAGAAGGAATGAAGGTCGTGCTAGCAGATATCGAGGAACCTGCATTGTTACAAGCAGAAAAGGAAATGAAGGATGCCGGTGCTGACGTGTTGGCAGTGGTAACAGACGTTTCTAAAGCTGAGGATGTTGAAAACTTAGCTCGAAAGACGATTGAAAAATTTGGAGCGGTTCACTTGTTATTCAATAATGCGGGAGTTGGAGGTTGGGGACCTATTTGGGAGAATACAATTAAGGATTGGCAGTGGATTTTGGGCGTTAATTTATGGGGTGTTGTTCACGGGATAAGAACTTTCATTCCCATCATGATCGAGCAGGATAGTCAGTGCCACGTTGTTAATACCGCTTCGGGTTTTGGATTAATTACAGGAACGGGTATATATGGTGTTTCAAAACACGCCGTTGTGGCTTTAACAGAAATTTTAGCTAACGATTTAAGGAATAATCAAATCAGTAATATTAAAGTATCAGTGCTTTGTCCAGGTATTGTAAACACGCGGATACTTGACGCCGATAGAAATCGTCAGGTGGAGTTTGAAAACGAAGAACCGCTTGATCCAGAAGCTGAGGCGGAAAGAGAGGAAGGAAGAGAAAAAATGAAAGCATTTTATGCAACAAACATGGGTCCCGACACCGTGGCTGATATAACCTTTCAAGATATTAAAAAAAATCGAATTTTTATTGTCACTGACAATATAATAAAGGGTTTCTTCCAACAGCGTTCTAAAAAAATCATGAAAGCAATTGATGCTCATGGAGAACCACAAAGAGTTTGACAATTATGGTTTCAAATAACAAGTTTAGAGTCTTAGCTTTTGACATGGGCGCAAGTTCCATACGAGCGATAACAGGATTGTTGGATAATAATAAGAAGCTTGAATTAGAAGTTTTACATCGATTTCCTAACGAAGGAATTGAAGATGGTGATTCCCTTTGCTGGGATGTATTGAGAATATGGCAAGAAATGTTAAATTCAATGAAGCTCTACGTAAAAAAATATGGTCCAGAGCTTAATAGCGTTGCCTTAGATACGTGGGGGGTAGATTTTGCACTCTTGGACGAAAACGACGAACTCATCGGGAAAATACATCATTATAGAGACAAGAGAACAGACAATATAATGGATGAAATGTTCAAGGTTGTTCCGAAAGAAGAGATATTTAATCAAACTGGCTTGCAATTTATGCAAGTCAATACTTTAGTACAGTTATACGCTATGATTCGTGAGAAATCGCCATCTTTCGCCATGACAAAAACCTTCTTGATGCTTCCAGACTATTTCAATTTTCTCCTCTCAGGGAAAAAGAGCTCGGAATATTCAATCGCAACTACTTCTCAGTTATACAATCCAAGAAACAAAAACTGGGCAAAAAACATGTTAAAAAGATTCGGTTTAAATCCAGAGTGGTTTCTTGAGATAATACAACCCGGTACGATATTAGGAAAGATAAAAAAGGAGCTAGCAGTTGAGATTGGATTAAGCCATAATACACGAGTTATTGCTGGGGCTTGTCACGATACTGCTTCGGCAATTGCTGCAGTACCAGTTAACATGACGGATTATAAACCCGGAGAATGGGCTTATTTAAGCTCGGGAACTTGGAGTATTATTGGCGTGGAATTGGAGAAACCAATAATAAATGAGAATGTTCTTAAATATAACTTCACGAACGAGGGAGGAATCAATAACACGATCAGATTCCTGAAAAATATCACGGGATTGTGGTTAATTCAAGAATGCAAGAGGGTATGGGATAAAAATAGATCAAACCTCAGTTGGGACGACATTACTCAACAGGCGAAGAATGCTCAAGAATTTCACAACTTCATTGATCCCATGGATGATTCGTTCATGAATCCTCCAAACATGGTTGACGCTATTAAAGCTTATTGTAGGAATCACGATCAAGCTCCACCAGAAGGTGTTGCTCAAATATCAAGAGCTATTTTTGAAAGTTTAGCGTTTAAATACAAGCAGCTAATGGAAAATTTAGAGGATTTAATTGATAAAAAGATTAAAATTCTTCATGTCATTGGCGGGGGAAGCCAAAATGATTTGCTCAACCAATTTACTGCTAGCATATTAAACATTCCAGTTGTTACTGGACCCATAGAAGCTACTGCGATCGGAAATATTTTGATTCAAGCGCTTGCATTAAATAGGATAAAAGATGTGAGTGAACTAAGGAACATCGTTCAAATGTCTTTTCCCATTAAACAATTCATGTCAAAAGATAATGAAAAATGGGAGAACGCTTATAAACGATATCTTGAAATTCTTTAGAAGCAGAAAAAAATGGAAAGAAAGATATAAATAAATATTTATCTACTATAATATTTTTCCTTATATAACTTCAAATAGAGTCTGATACGATTATGGGTATTACACAAACTTCTGAAACTGAGATTGAAATAGGAAGAAAGGAGAAGCTTTCCTTTTTTGTAGTCAACTTTGCAAACATTCCTATCATGACGCTGATTAATTCTTACCTATTAATCTTTTATACAGATGTAATCCTTCTTGATCCTGGGATAATTGCCCTTATATTTATTATCACACGGGTATTTGATGGTGTGAATGATCCTCTAATGGGTTATGTTATTGACCATCTACCTAAGACAAAATATGGTAGATTTCGTCTCTATCTCATGATAGGGAGTGTTATATGTGCCATAAATTATGTTGCGTTATGGTTAGGACCTGCTTACGCTCCAGAAGGAAAATATCTCATTGTATTCATATCGTATACTCTTTTTGGAATCACCTTTGATATCATGGACATCCCTCTCAACTCAATGATTCCCGTGATGTCCGAAACGGGTAAAATTCGAAACAGTTTATCTACAATAAAAAGTCTTGGTTACACGAGTGGGGGTATAGTTTTTGGACTCTTAGCAATTTCCATGGTTGCAATCGTCCCGTCGTCGTTATTACTAATGGGTTATACGGTATTAATCATATTTACATCAGTATTCGAGGTTGTAGCTTCTATTATTGGAACTTCAGGTATTAGAGAAAGAATCGAACCATTAAAAAAAGAAAACTATAACGCAAAAGATTTCTTTAGAACATTAAGTGCAAGACCCGTGTTTGTTCATTTTTTATCTGCTCTGCTCACATCAATAGCCGCGGGCACTACTACTGCGGCACTGCTCTATTTCTTCACATATATTGTTAAAAATGTGGAGGTACTTGTTATTTCAGGCATTTTCACATTTTCTGGATTGTTCTTGGGATTTATTGTAGGGAAGCCTATTCTCAACAAATACGGGAAGAAATATACTTTTGTTATAGGTAATATTTTTATGAACTCTATCAATTTATTTATTCTCTTAATAGATCCAACCAATTTTTTACTACTATTCTTTATTCTTTCTATCTCGTCAATTGGTGGAGGAATTACCCAGGTTGTAGGATATGGGCTACAGGCCGACAATACGGATTATGTAGAATGGAAGAATGGGAATCGAACAGAAGGAGCTATCGCCTCTTTAGTATCATTCGTTAATAAAGCCGGTTTGGGAATCGGTGCGGCATTGACAGCTTTTATATTAGCAATAACGGCGTATGTTCCGATCACCCCTCCTCCTTCAGCGATCCAGGGAATTTTTTTGGCAACTTACATCATACCGGCACTATTAGGGCTTATCGGGGGATTGATCATACTATTCTTTTATCCATTAACTAAAGAAAAAAATGCTGAAATCGCATTAATTTTAAAAGAACGAAGATCAAGTCAGCCTGACTAAGTTTCTTTTACTTCATTATTATTATTTGCTTTTATATTTTTACATCTGCGTTAATTTGAATAAAAAAATTTTTATATCAATTATACTTCTCCCCATTAACATTTTTATAACCAAAAAAGGCAAAAAAAATGAATAAAAAAGCAATAGGTCCAATTCTTTGCATTATTGGCTCAATTATTAGCATGTTTTGGATATTTTATTATCTAACAAGGAACTTTCAAGCAGATGCTATAGCAACCGCAGCATTAGCTTCAATTGGTGAAACATACGAAAGCGCGGGTCTAATAAATCCAGCAATCTATTATATCTTGAATGCAACTCTTTCATTAGTGCTAATTGCATTAATTATTGTTAGTGCGATTTTAAACTTTAAAGACATTGGAAATAAAATTCCTAAGATTCTTTTAGTGATTCTTCCACTTTTTTTAATTATAGGAAGATTCATTCCACTAACCCAAGTTCAACGATTCTCCTCGCCTCCCGTTTATATATTCATGTCGCCAGTGTATTTAACAGCTGGATTATTAACGGGGCAATTTTTAGGGCTGTTGGATGGATCATATTTAATAATTGATTCAATTATAATATTAATTGGTGGAATTCTTAGTTTAAAACAAAAAGAGTAAAGATCCTTTACTTTTTATTTTTTTTTAATTTCTCTTCATTAGAACATCTTTTTCGTAAGCAAGTACATCCTCAATCCAAGAATCTCCGATAGCCACACTTTTTTTTTGGCAATAATAGTCCCATACTGCGCCGTGAGGCATTGCTTTCATTTCTTCCAGCAAGGCGAGACGCTTGAAATAATTTCCAGATTCTTCGACTTCCCTTAGCCTTTCCCAAGGTTCTAAAAAAGCAATCAATAATGCTTTTAATGTCGAACGAGCGCCTATCACGTATGCACCAATTCTATTGATGCTTGCGTCAAAGAAATCTAATCCAAGATGCACGCGACCTAAGGCTTTTGCTCTTACGATTTCGTGAGCCAATGACATCAAGTCTTCGTTTACAATGACAACGTGATCGCTGTCCCATCGTACACCCCTGCTCACGTGGATTAATATCTCGTCTAAGAACGGTAGAATCGCTGGGATTTTCTCACCCACATTCTCTGTGGGATGAAAATGGCCCATATCAAGACAGAGCATAATGTTGTTTTTAATCGCATAACTGAGATAAAATTCGTGCGAACCAACAACAAATTCCTCGCTACCAATTCCAAAAAGTTTCCCTTCAACGCAATCCTTCACGTGATTTTTATTTACCTTTTCTTTAAAGATCTCATCAAGGCTCTCTTTTAAAAGTTGTCGATACCCATATCTATCAACTGTCACGTCTTTCATGCCATCAGGAATCCAAATGTTAAAAATACACGGTGAACTCAATTCTTTCCCAATATAGGCAGATATCTCCCGTGCTTTTTTGCAATGCCTTATCCAGAAATTTCGAATTTCTGGATCTTTACTGCTTAATGTGAAACCCTCATCAGCTTTAGGATGGGAAAAAGGGGTTGCGTTAAAATCTATTTTTACATCGTTTTGTTTAGCCCAATCGATCCATCCTTGAAAATATTTTGGTTCAATTTGATCGCGTTCGACAGAATTTCCTTCAAACTCGCCATAGATGGCATGGAGATTTACTCGAAACTTTCCTGGCAACAATGAGAGGACTTTTTCGTAGTCTTGACGGAGTTCCTGAACGTTTCGTGCTTTTCCCGGGAAATTACCGGTAGCCATGATTCCTCCTCCTCCAAGTTCTGCATCTGGTTTTTCAAAACCCCCTAGGTCATCACCTTGCCAACAGTGGAGCGAAACTGATATCTTTTCTAGTTGTTCTAAAGCTTCATTAGTATCTACACCAAATTCTTCATACTTCTTTTTCGCCATTTTATATGCTTCTTCAATCATTCACAACACAACCTCCTTTTTTTGATAAATAATTACAGGTTCTAAAAGACCAGATGGCATTAGAACCTTCTTTTTGTGGTTTCTCCAATCTTTTCCACCTTTTTTTGCGTATCCTACTAAACGGTTTTTCAAGGTTGGTATTACGTGAATCTCAATCTTGTTTTGTCCCTTGGCAACTTGTTCCGTAATGTCAACCTCAAACGGATAAACCATTATCGGATCGAATTCACTTCCGTTCACTTTCACAACTGCTACGTCTCCAACGCGACCCAGTGAGAGAATTAATCTAGTATCTTGTTTAATGTGTTCAGATTCCAAGATAAAGGATGTAGCATAAATTCCCCTTGAAGAGGAATATTTCAATTGCTTTATTTTACGCCAATCCTTATTTTCTTTCATGGTAAGATCTATTGGAGTTATCTCTCCAGTATATTCCCTGAAATCTGTGTGAAAAGTCCAATCTTTCAATTGTATTGGTTTAGCAAGTTCGTTTTTTACAATAGAAACGCTTTTTTTCGACCCATCCTTTAATTTAAAATCGTATGTACCGATTTCATGAAGTAATCCATGTAAGGATCCATTTTTAGTTCTTT
>Ga0180432_10006517_pt1 | contig 15118 bp, 13 predicted proteins | sample SS_ome_10_FD_132414 | JGI IMG/M metagenome (GOLD analysis project Ga0180432, IMG submission 132414) | Hypersaline lake sediment archaeal communities from the Salton Sea, California, USA - SS_1_MS_2 metaG | ecosystem: Environmental > Aquatic > Non-marine Saline and Alkaline > Hypersaline >... | reverse complement strand
GTTAGATTTTGTATCTTGAGAGAAAGTGATGTTCGTAGTGCGCCACGAAACGCAGTGGAGTGGCGCAAAACCGCACTCCGTTACACTCCGTGCGTGACTACGAGCCGAATGTAACATTGTCGAAGTAGTTACAGAAACCCTTTCTTTACGCCCCTTTTCCTGTTTCTGGCAGCAACCTAGAAGCCAAATAGCTCCAGCGCCCACCCCGGCATCCAAAAGTCGCCCAGCTTTAGCGCCAGGTCAACGAACGTCGAGCCGGCAAAGATCAGCAGGCTCAACCCGATCAGCACGTAATCGCGGGATTTGTACTCCAGTTTCTGGATCCACGTGCGCTTGCGCAGGCCGAAGCAACGCAGATCCATCGCGTTGACAATGTCCTCCCCGCCGACGATGGCGTTGATGGTGACGGGTACGATGAGGGGAGCCATCTTGCGAATCTGAGTGATAATGCCGCCCTCCAGTTTCTCCACCTCGTACCCCCGCGCCCGCTGAGAATCGAGCGTGACGCCAAAATCTCGCCCCAGCGTGGGAACGAAACGAAAGGCCAGATCCATCGAGACGGCCAGCTTGTCTGGCAGACCCAGCCCGCGGAAAGTCACGCCGTACTGGTTGGGGTTGAAGGTGAAAGCAAGCGGGATGAACAAGACGGTGATGGAGAGCATACGCACCATCTGCGTGACGGCGAACACCAGCTTTTCCACCGTGATGTTGGGACGGATGGTCCAACCCACCCCGGGCACGGTCCACTCGACCTGCCAGATGACGTGTTTAACCCCGCTCAAAACCTCCCCCGGCCCGCCTCGCCCGGTCAGTATGGCGTTGATGCCGATGATGACGACTACCAGAATTAGGACGAACGTCCATACGCGGCGGGTCTCTTTCCAGGTCAGCTTGCACAGAAAGTAGTGCCCGAACGAGATGAAAAAAAAGAATAGCAAGAAGCGAATGTCCCAGAATTTTATGATGGAAAAGGTCAGCGCCAGCAGAAATATCCAGCGCGCGCGTGGGTCCAGCCGTTGGACGAGTGTGTTTCGTTCCTTGTACTTCCATGAGACCAGCATTTGAGCGTATCCCTTCGGAAGCGGTAGGGGCAGGGTTCCCCTGCCCCTACTGATCTACTTTAAACTAGCGTCCCGTTCTTGCGGCGATGGCGTCGTACGCCACCATCAGGATTGGCACCAGAATGACGCCGTTGACAATGTCGGTGAGCGCGGCGGGGAGAAAATAGCCGCCGAAAGCCGTGGCAAAGTCTATGCCAGAGACGAAAATCTCGCTCAACGAGGAGAATCCCATCCCGATCACAGCACCCAGGACGACAAAGATATCGGCAATGACCAAAGACTTGGCCTCACGATAGCTGGTGATCATGGCCGCGGCAAAGCCGGGGACCATGCCCATCAGGCCGTTGCCGATGTCCCACCAGATCCAAAAGCCCCAGCCGGAGAGCGCGTCACCGATGATATTGCCCAGGAAACCACTGATGAACCCGACCCAGGGGCCAAAGACGACGCCAAAGAACATGGGGATGCAGACCGCCGGACGCAGCGCGACGTTGCCGGCTGCTGGCAGGGCGACCATATTGGTGGCGAAGGACAGGACGCCGTAGAGCGCCGCGCCCAGAGCCGCAAAGACCACCTCGCGGGTTCCGAAAGCGTACCACTTTTTGTTCACAATCAACCTCCTTTAGCATAGAAGCATCTTACGAAATGGTATGAACCCTCACTCTTTACTCATTCTGTTCTCAATACACCCTCCTTTCCACATCACGATGCAGGGATGTGAGCCAGCGCTTCGGCCCGCATAAAACGCCCGGTGCGGGGCAGGTATTCCAGATTAGTCTGTAGTAGAGAGGTAGGCACGACGCGACAGCGACGCAGCAATTCTATGTCGGTCAATACCTCGGCTGGTGAGCCGTCGCCGGCGATTTGTCCCTCGTGCATCAGGATTACCCGGCTGGCGTAGCAGATCGCCAGGTCGAGGTCGTGGGTAATAAAGAGGATGGCCTCAAAGCCCGGCATCTGGAGGATGGAATCCATAAAGGTCATATAGTTCCAGTAATCCTGCCCGGCTGTCGGCTCATCCATCACCAGGATCTTGGAGCGCATCGCCAGGATAGCGGCGATGCTGACCCGTTTCTGCTGCCCGAAGGAGAGCGCCAGTGGTGGATAATCCTCCAACCCTCTCAAGTTTACGATTTCGACTGCTCGCTCTACCCCTGCCGTAATGACTTTTTCGTCGTAGCCCAGGTTGTGGGGGCCAAAGGCCAACTCCTCCCTTACGGTCGGCGCAAAGAGCATGTGGCTGGGGCTTTGGAAGACGTAGCCCAGCGTGTGGGCGATCTGGGCGACGCTCAAATCGCGCGTGTCGCGTCCTTCGATCACCACGTTGCCCTGGCGCGGCTTTAGCAGGCCGATGGCGTGCTTGACCAGCGTTGTCTTCCCCGCACCGTTGGGACCGAGCAGGGCGATGACGTCACCCTGGCGAACGGTCAGGTTGATGTCGCGGATGACGGTCGGGCTGTCCTCTTCGTAGGCGAAAGAGACGTTCTCGAACGCCACTAGCGGTGCGCGCCCATTCGGCTTGATGGCCGGCTCAAAGGCCGGAAGCGGGTCACTGGCCGCACGCTGAATTATGACGGGGGCCGGCATTTTCACGTGCCGATAGTCCACCACATCCGCCAGATCGTCCGGCGGACCGTAGTAAGCAGCCTCACCCTCTTTCATAAAGAGCACCCTGTCAGGGCGAATACTGAATGCATCTTCGACGCGATGCTCGACGAGAATGATACTGATCCCCTCGTCGGCCAACCGGCGGAAGAGAGCCAGGGCTTCTTGGGCGCTGGCGGGGTCGAGGCTGGCCAGAGGTTCATCGAGCAGCAGTATGGTGGGGCGCATAGCCAGCACGCCAGCGAGGGCCACTTTTTGTTTCTCTCCGCCGGAGAGGTAAAAGGTCTCCCGCTCGCGCAGATGAGAGATGTTCAAGTAATCGAGCGTCTCGTCCACCCGTTGCAGGATCTCGTCGCGCGGCAACCCCAGGTTCTCCAGCCCAAAGGCGACCTCGTTGAGCACAAAGCTGCCCAGAATCTGACGCTCCGGGTCCTGGAGGACAGTGCCGACGGTCTGGGAGAGGGTGGACATTATCATCTCGCTTCCGTCTTGGCCGTCGAGGAGGATGCTACCCTCCAGGTCTCCATTATAGGTGCGAGGGATGAGGCCGTTGATGCAGCGGATGAGCGTGGTCTTGCCGCACCCGCTGGCCCCGGCGACGAGGAGCAGTTCGCCGCGTTCAAGCGTCAGCGAGAGAGAGTAAAGCGCCGGTTCGGGGCGGCTATGATAGCGGAACGTCAGCCCTTCGATCACCAGCGGGGAGGTAGTGGAATGTTGTTCAGGCAAGATGTTCTCCTAGTTTCTTCCGGCGCGGCACGACTTTTACCACGTCCCCAACTTGCGCGCCCAACCGGGTGGCGGCGTTCCCATTGGTCACCGCGATCATCAAATAGTAGTGAGGGCTATAAAGGGCCAACAGGCTGCCCGGCTCGCGCTCGCCAAAGGCGCGCACCAACCCCTCGATCTCGACCTGCCCCAGCCGCACGTTGACCGGACGCAGCGGCTCGAGGTCATCGCGGTGGATGTTGGCAATCAGGTTGCCAAAGTGGTCAATGTGCATCACCTCACCACGCAGGACGTCGTCCTCAAAAACCGGTCGTGGCACGTGATAGCGCACCACCTCTGTGATGGGAGTGCCCAATTCCGCCAGCTCCACGCCCGCGGCCAAGTGACCGCCGCAGGGAGCAAAGATGTCGCGCCCGTGAAAGATGTCGCTGACCTCGTCCAGCCAGTATTCTGGCTTGTCCAGGTGGACGATTTCGATGGGGCCGTCCTCCTGTTCGGCTCGTTCGAGCAGCGGGGTACACACGCCGTTATCCGGGCCGACAAAGAACTGCTCGCCGAAGCGGGCCGCAATCGGCCGGCGCTCTGTGCCCACCCCGGGGTCAACGACCACCACGTGTACCGTTCCCGCGGGGAAAAAGTGAGCGGTGCGCTCCAACACCAGCGCCGCTTGGCGGATGTTCTGCGGGCCGATGTCGTGGGAGAGGTCGGCGATGGGCACGCCCGGCAGGATGCGCCAGATGACGCCTTTCATCACCGTATGTTCCCCCTCCGTCGTGCCAAAATCGGTCAGAAGTGTGATGTGTCTGATGATTGCCCCCAGGTTTTACCCTTGCACTATAGTGCAAGCCTTTCAGATCAAAAGTTTCGGAGGTGATGGACGGTCAAGCGTACACGCCCCGATATTCCTCCGGCAATAGTTCGGCGATGCGGCGCATGATTAGATCGGTGTACTGGCGCAGCTTTTGGCCCCGCACCTGGCCGCTTTCTGGCAGGCGGAAGGGCCGACCGACGACGATGCGCACATCGGTGCGGCGTAGTCGGGGCAGATTGTGTTTGATCTTTTCGGTGCCGGTCATCCCCACCGGCACGATTTGCACATCGGCGCGGGCGGCTACGTAGGCCGGGCCGGTCTTGCCTTTCTGCAAGGCGCGGGTGACTCGGGAGCGGGTGCCCTCCGGGGCCATCCCCAGCACTTCTCCCCGCCTCAGCACATCCAACGCTCCCTCCAGCGCCCGGCGATCCACCTCCCCCCGCCGCACCCAGACGGAGCCCATCATCGCCAGCAGCGGAGCGTAGATGGGATTGCGCTTGTGTTTGGCCGCAGCAAAAGCGCGGATGGTATGCGGGCACACGGTCAGCATCACCGGGGAGTCGAAGGCGGCCAGGTGATTGGTCACCATAATGTAGGGTGGCTCTTCTGGGATGTTCTCCATTCCAATGTATTCCACACGGGCGACCAGTTTGAGCAAAAAGCTGACTATAGCGCGCACAACGTGATATATCAATGTATTCTCCTATGTCGGTAGATTTATTCACTTGGAATGTGTCCCAGTGCAACGACGTTAAAGTCGGCTGGCTCGGCGCCGTGGAAACTGAACAGCAGGGTGAAGGGAGCCGTAGCGCCGGGCGCAAGCGGGCCTTCTAGCTCTACCTGTGCCTGTCGCGTCCCTGTGACATTTCCCTGATCGTCGTAGGTCGTCACGATGACGCTCACGCTGCCGGCCGATTGCTCCGCGCTTCCGTTCCGCACGACGCCGCTTACCTGGAACTGCGGGGCGGCCGGTTGTCCCGTCGCCTCGACCACGCTGACCGGCAAGTAGGATTCGGCCAGCGCCCCGGCCGCTTCGCCGCGGATGATCGCCACCTGCGGGTTGGTCCAGGTCTCCGGCGGGCTGGTAAACAGAATACTGAAGGGGGAGCGGCCTCCCGGTGGTATGAGGTCGGCCGCCGCGAACGCATCCGCCTCGGCCGCTCGTTCGCCTTCTGCGCCAAAGAGAGTCACGCGCACCTGCACGTTGGTCAAAGTGACGTCGGTGGTGTTGACGACTTCTCCCAGGCACCACAGGCTGCCCACGGGGGTCTCGTAAAAGGCGACTCCGCGCACGCCAAAAGCGAGCGGCGTGGGGGTGGGCAACAGCAAGCCCGGCGTGTCCACGCTTTCCTCATCACCGACGGGGATGATTAGTTCTTGCCCCACTTGCAAAGATTGGGGGTTGGCGATGCCGTTGAATGATTGGAGTTTCTCCACGTCCACGCCATAGTCCAGAGCGATGCCCAGCAAGGTGTCCCCTGACTGGACGACGTGGACGATGGGGGTGGGGGTGATGGTCGGTGTCGCCGTAGTGACCGGTGTGGGCAGGGGCGCCATAGTTGGCCGGTGCGCGGCTGACGCGGGCGTGTCTTCCAGCACGCCCGCTGGCGAGGTTGCTGTAGTTGGTTGCGTGGGTGTGATCACGTTACCGCAGGCCGTCAACAGCAATAGGGCCGCTGCCAAGTAGATGCCAGTCACCGACTCGTAGTTTGTCATTCTTCTATCTTGTCGTGTGCACTTTGGTTGGCTAACACCGATTATACCATATCCACAATCGTATGCCAGCGCAGGGGCATCAGTACTCCACCCGCACGCCTTTCACCCGCTCCAGCAATCTCTCCGCCAGCGCGATCAGCAGCACAAAGGGCGCGTCGACCGCGATGGTGAGGGCGCACATCAGCGTCAGCCAGCGCAAGGCCGCGGCGAGAGGAGCGTTCACCTCTTTGATGATCGCCGGCCCAAGCCCGGCCGCCCAGACTAACGCCCCAACCAGGAGCAGAAAGATGATCACCGGCGTCCAGGCCTGCCGGTCGGCCCGGCTGGGCAGCATCGTGTTGCTCACGGCAAAGATGGCATAGACCCAGAGCCAGGCGTCGGGCGCACTCGATGCCTGGCGCATCCCGTTGACCAGGTTGGCCCAATCTCCGGCGGCGAGCGCCGCCCCCACCACCTCCAGCCCAAAGACCCGGTACCCGATCAGCAGAATGACCCCGCTCCCGGCCAGCAAAGGAGCCAGCCCGATCAGGCTGGCCCGCACGACGTCGGTCTTTTCGACCGGGACGAATCCCAACTGGACGCGCTGCCCCGCTCGTTTGGGGCGGATGGAGATACGGCCCACTTGCACCCCTAGGAGTATTGCCGCGAGCGCGTGGCTCAACTCGTGGAGGATGATGCCCGGCAGCAGCGGCAGGGCGTACAGCATCGTCGTGATTTCGAGGTCGCCCGTGAGCAGCAGCATGACGCCCTGCAAATGGCGGTGAATCCAGCGCTCAATCAACAACAGGAGCGCCAACGCCGCCGCCAGCCAGAGGAGAGGCTCCCAGTTCACTTGCTTGCTCGTCTACCTGTTCACTTCTCCGCCGCTTCCCGCACGATGGCGGCAAAGTCGGCCGCACGCAGGCTCGCCCCGCCCACCAGCGCGCCGTCAATCTCTGGCTGGGCCAGGAACTCGGCGGCGTTGCCGGGCTTGACGCTGCCGCCGTATTGAACGCGCACTGCCTGGGCCACGTCGTCGCCGTACAGGGCGGCCAGGGTCCCGCGCACGGCGCCGCCGATGATGTCGTTGGCTCCCGCGCCGGTGGCCGGAACGCCGGTGCCGATGGCCCAGATCGGCTCGTAGGCCACGGTGATGATCCGCGCTTGCTCGGCGGTGATCTCTGCAAAGGCGGCGCGCACCTGACCACCGACGAATTTCTCCGTCTCCCCGGCCCGGTTCTGCCGGAGGTTCTCCCCCACGCAGAGGATGGGCTTGAGGCCGTGGGCCAGCGCCGCGTGCAGCTTTTTATTGATCCACTCGTCGCTTTCGCCAAAGATGGTGCGGCGTTCCGAGTGGCCGACGATGACGTAATCGCACAGCCCGGCCAGCATCGGCGCGCTCATTTCGCCGGTGAAGGCTCCTTTTTCCTCCCAATGCACGTTCTGTGCACCCAGTCCGATGGCGGACCCGGCCAGGGCCTCGCGCACAGCGGCCAGGGCGGGAGCGGGCGGGCAGACGGCCACGTCACAGCCCTCCACGCCTTCTAGCGCGGCCCGCAACTCTCCCACCAGCGCGACGGCCTCCCCAATAGTCTTGTGCATCTTCCAATTACCGGCGATGAATGGTTGGCGCATGTTTTCTCCCTTTCAAGTTTCAGCTTGTGCTACGGCTCACCCGGCTCGGCCGCCATGAGAATGATGTTTTCCAGCCGCGAGCTCAGATCTCTGGCCAGCGAGTCGCCGAGTTCGTCCCAGTGTTCCTCCACCCAGCCGCGAGTTTCCTCGAGTACCCGGACGGCTTCGTCTCTGTCCCCCTGCTCCCAAGTCTCACGAGCCTGGACGAGCATCTCCTCGAGCGGCCCGCGCAGGCTCTCGTTGGGCACCTCTCCGGCCAGCGGAAGCAGCTCCTCGAACTCGCGCTCGATAGCTCCTTCCGTTCCCTGATCCAACATCTCTATCATCCTCTCGGCGTGAATCCTCAGGAGGGGAGGGGTTTCGTCTCGACCAAGCACGAACTCTAGTTCGGCGCGCGCCCCCGCCAGGTCGCCTTCTTGAATGTTACAGAGGGCCACACTGTAGTGAGCCCAGGGCAGTTCTGGATCGAGATTCAGTGCAGCTTCGATCTCCGGGCGAGCCTCTTCGCACGGACGGCCCTGGGCCAACATAAACGTCGCAGCACAGGCGTGGGAAAAAGCGTCCTCCGGCATCTCTTGCAACAGCCACCGCGACTCTTTCTCCGCTATGTCCCACTTTTTTGCCAACATGGCGATCCCGGCCATCCGCTTGTGCAGCAATGGGTCATCGGGGTTGACCCCTATTCCCTTCCAGACGACCTCTATGGCCCGATCCACGTCTCCCATTTTGACCAGTATCCCGCTGGCGCCCATGTAGGCAGGAATCGAGTGTGGGTCGGCCTCCATGACCCGCTGGTATATTTCCAGAGCATTATCCCAGTCCCCTTCCTCACCGGCGACTCTGGCATCCTCCAGGAGCTGCTCGACGTTCTCAGAGATGGGAGCAGGCTCGACCTGCCTGGTGGCAGGCGGGACATCCGCTCCTCGCTTACGATTGACCGCGGCCAGGGCCAATATCACGAGCAGGCCGAGCACAACCGCTCCACCGACCACGGCCCAGAGCCAGCCTCGTTTTTTCTTTTCGGGTTTCCGCTTTTCTTTTTTGACCTGTATCCTCTCCACTGCCCCGGCCTGAGGAGGCGGGGTGGGCGGCGGCACGACGATCGTCTCCGACGACGCGGCTGCTTCCTCCACTGGCGGGGACGGCGCGACCGTAGGCTCCAGGGCTGTTTCGAGGGCGCCGCTCAACTCCTCCACCGACTGGAAACGGTCGTCCGGCTCTTTGGCCAGCGCCTTGAGCAGCAGCCTTTGCGCCGGCTCAGGCAGGTCGGGGTTCAGTTTGCTGGGGAGCGGCAGCGGGGTAAAGATGTGATCGTGGATGACGGCGTAGGGCGTGTCGGCGACGAACGGCGGCCGGCCTACCAGTAGTTCGTACAGCACGACCCCCAGCGAGTAGACGTCGGTGCGGGCGTCGAGCTCTTTTACTCCCTTGGCCTGCTCCGGCGCGACGTACTGGGGCGTGCCCAGCAGCGCGTCGCGGGAGAGGGTGGATTCGCCGGCCTCGGCCATGCGCGCCAGCCCAAAGTCGGTCAGGTAGACGCCGCCGTCGGACGTGAGGAGAATGTTGGAGGGCTTGATGTCGCGGTGCAGGACACCTTGCCCGTGAGCGTAAGTCAGCGCCTGTCCGACCGCCTGCGCGATGCGCAGCACCTCTTGCATGTCCAAAGCGCCGCGTTCCATACGGGCCTTGAGCGTCTCCCCTTCGACAAAGCGCATCACCAGGTAGGGATGGCCGCGATGGCTGGAATAGTCATAGATGGGGACGATGTGGGGATGGTCGAGCTTGGCGACGATGCGGGCCTCGCGTTGGAAGCGCGCCAAAAAGTTGGGGTCTCCCGCAAAGGCCGGGTGCATGACTTTGATGGCGACGTAGCGGTCGAGCGCCGGATGGTAGGCCTTAAAGACGGTAGCCATACCTCCCTGCCCCAGTTTTTCCACGACGCGATACGCGCCTACGTTTTCACCGTTAGCAAAGGGCATTGGCATCTCCTCTCTCTAGCCCCGCCTGCGAGTTTGTAATTGTCTAACAAAGCTGCGCCTCAAACCGACGAGGAATTCACCGCAGAGAACGCCGAGTGCGCCGAGATTTTTCATCTTTGCTCTGCTCTACGCTCTCTGCGTGCTCAGCCAGACAGTCCCTCTCCGTGAAACTCTGCGTCCCTCTGTGTTCCTGGTTTTGCAGTCACGCGAGTTTTGTGGCATCAACTCCAGGTCAAGACCGATATGCTTCTGGACTGCGCAGCCGGCAGGAATGGCCATTCTCGCACCTTAATCCATCAACACCGCCACACCCGGCAGCTCTTTGCCTTCCAGCAACTCGAGGCTGGCCCCGCCGCCGGTGGAGACGTGGTCATCTTGTCCGCCAGCCCGGCCTGGCGCACTGCCGCCGCCGAGTCGCCGCCGCCGACGATGGTCACGGCGTCCAGGTCGGCCAGCAATTGGGCCATTTTGAAGGTGCCCCAAGCAAAGTTGCTCATCTCGAACACGCCCAGCGGCCCGTTCCAAACTATTGTCTTGGCCCCTCTCAACGCCGACTCGAAGGTGGGCATGGTCTTGGGGCCGATGTCGAGGATACGCCAGCCGGCGGCGACCTCGTTGGGGGCCACGACGCGGGAGTTGGCGTCGTTGTCGAAAGCGTCGGCGACGACCACGTCCACGGGCAAAACGATCCGGCTTCCCGCGCTCTCGAGGAGCGATCGGGCCAGCGGCAGGGCCTCTCGTTCGACCAGGCTATCGCCCATCTCAAAGCCCAGCGCCTCGAAGAAGGTGTTGGCCATAGCGCCGCCGATGAGCAGCCGGTCGCACCGGGCCAGCAGGCTTTCGATGACGCCGATTTTATCGGATATTTTGGCCCCGCCCAGGATGGCGAGGTAGGGATGTTCGGGATGCTCCACCGCCCGGCCGAGGAATTCGAGTTCCTTCTCCATCAACAAGCCGGCCACGGCCGGCAGGTAATGCGCCACTCCCTCGGTGGAAGCGTGGGCGCGGTGGGCCGAGCCAAAGGCATCGTTGACGTAGACTTGGGCCAGGCCGGCCAGTTTGCGGGCGAACTCGGGGTCGTTATCTTTTTCCTCCGCGTGGAAGCGGGTGTTCTCCAACATAACGACGTCGCCGGGCCGCATGGCCTGGGCCGCGGCCTCGACCTCCGGCCCGACGCAGTCGTCCAGTTTCGTCACCGGGCGGTTCAGCAACTCGGCAAGCCGCGCCGCCAGCGGGTCCATTCTCAGTTCCGGCGCGATCTGGCCCTTGGGCCGGCCCAGGTGCGAGCACAAGATCAGGGCCGCGCCCTGTTCCAGCAGGTAGTTGATCGTGGGCAGCGCGGCCAGGATGCGGGCGTCGTCGGCCACCGCGCCATCTTGCAGTGGTACGTTAAAGTCCACGCGTACCAGCACGCGCTTGCCGCGCACGCTGACGTCGCGGATGGTTTTCTTGTTCATCTGAGGCTATCTCCTTGCAAGTGAGCAAGTATGCAGGTGCACGAGCAAATGGCTAACCCCATGCGAACTTGCAAACTTGCCGACTTGCTACAGCCCTTTGTCGGCCATCAGCTTGATCAGGTCGGCCATGCGCACCGAGAAGGCCCACTCGTTGTCGTACCAGGCGAGTACTTTGAAAAAGTTGTCGCCTATGGCCATTGTACTGAGCGCGTCAAAAATAGCTGAACGGTCGTCGCCCTTATAGTCCATGCTGACCAGCGGCTCTTCGGAGTAGCCCAGGACACCTTTCATTGGGCCTTCAGAAGCGGCTTTCATCGCTGCATTGACTGCCTCAACGCTGGCTGGCCTCTCCAGTAGCACTACCATGTCAATGATTGAGACTGTCGCCGTGGGGACGCGCAGGGCCCTGCCGTTCATCTTGCCGTCCACTTCGGGCACTACCAGCCCGATCGCCTTGGCCGCGCCAGTGGTGGTGGGGATCATGTTGATGGCGGCAGCCCGCGCCCGGCGCAGATCCTTGTGGGCTAGGTCCAGAATGCGTTGGTCGTTGGTGTAGGAGTGAACGGTAGTCATCAAGGCTTTGGCGATCCCAAAGTTGTCGTTCAGCACCTTGGAGACGGGGGCCAGGCAGTTGGTGGTGCATGAGCCCATCGAGAGGATGCTGTGTTTCGCCGGGTCGTACTTCTCATCGTTCACGCCCAGCACGATGGTCAGGTCGACGCTGTCGGCCGGCTTGGCCGGAGCGCTGATTATGACCTTCTTCGCGCCGGCCTGGATGTGGGCCGCCGCCTTGGCGCCATCGCGAAAGATGCCGGTGGACTCGATCACGACCTCCGCGCCCAGGTCGCCCCAGGGCAGTTGCGCCGGGTCGCGCTCGGCTAAAACCCTGATGCGGTCGCCGTCCACGACGATGTCGCCCCCGACCACCTCGACCGTGCCGGGGTAGATGCCATAGTTGGAATCGTACTTGAACAGGTGGGCGTTGGTCTCTGGCGGAAAGAGGTCGTTGACGGCGACGACATCGAATTCGTCGGCGTATTTCTCCTTCATCGCCTTGAGTACTTGGCGGCCGATGCGGCCAAAACCGTTGATACCTACTTTTACTGTCATCGTTTTTCTCCTTTTGTCAAAGACTATGATCATTCTTGCAGCAATCTTAACAACGCTCGCGCTAGTCTGTCGCTATCGTGCCGCCAGGGACGAGCAGGGTCAACCAGGTCGGCGGCGACCACTCGATACCCCGCGTCTGGCGGAAAGCCCGCTGCTGCAACCAGGGTGACGCCGGGCGGGGCGTCAAAGTCCACGACCAGGTTATCGTTGGTCAGAATCACGTGAAAGAGGCCGCTCCCCACGTGCGCTTCCAAGGCTGCGACGTGTTCACTCGCGCTGTAACCGTCCGTCTCGCCGCGCTGGGTGGCGACGTTGCAGACGTAGACCTTGAGCGCGCGGCTGGTCGCCACCGCCCGCGCCACGTCCGGCACGAGCAGGTTGGGGAGGACGCTGGTGTAGAGGCTGCCGGGGCCGGCCACGATCAGATCCGCCTCTAGCAGCGCGCGCACCACTTCGGGATAGGCGGGAGCGCCGTCGGGTTCCAGGTAGACCCGCTCGATGGCTCCGTCCGCCTCCGTGATGCTCGACTCGCCGGCCACGCGACTGAGGCCGGACGGCTCGGCTTGCAGGTCGGCCATCAGGGTCACGTCGCGCAGCGTGCTGGGGAGCACGCGCCCCTGGATCGCCAGCACGCGGCTCGATTCCAGGATCCCCCGCTCGAAACTGCCCGTCACTCCCGCCATCGCGGTGATAAAGAGGTTGCCAAAGCTGTGACCGTCGAGACCTTTTCCGTCACCGAAACGGTATTGGAACAGTTGAGTCGTCAGCGATTCGTTATCGGCCAGGGCGGCGATGCAGTTGCGAAAGTCGCCCGGCGGCAGCACGCCCAGCTCGTGCCGCAACCTGCCCGAACTGCCTCCATCGTCGGCGACGGTGACGATGGCGGTGATGTTAGAGGTGTGCTGTTTTAGCCCGCGCAGCAGGGTAGCGAGGCCGTGCCCCCCCCCGATGGCGACTATTTTAGGCCCGCGTCCGCGCTGGCGATAGCGGTATACGGCGTTCACCACTGCCTCTGGGTCGGCTGGTGTGAATGGTTTCATCAGTGTCCGGTTGAGACCAAGCAACGCGCCCACTATCGCAGTCACACCGGCCAAACCCAAGAACCCAATCCACAGGCCGGGCGGGACGAACCGCAGGAGCAGGTCCAGCGATTGACCGAACAGAAAGCTGAGCCCCAGGCTCAAAGAGAGGATGCCACTGGCCAAAAGCAGCAGCCAGCGTTTGACCCCCATACCTGGGGTCAGCCATTTGAGGATGGAGTGGACGTATCTGTAAAAGCTCATTGCCCGTCTCGGTCGTTTCTGCGGTCGCACTGCTTCTCGTTGCGCCGGCTCGACGGTCGCGTCGAGAACTGATGCGATTCTATTATAACCGAACGGAGCACAGACGTCAACGGACAATGCGCCACAATCCAACAATGGGCTGTGAGTCAGGAGCAGGGGATGGCATTCAGTTTTTCTAGGGAGTGCGAGGCGATTATCCGGTGGATTCTGCTCTTTGCCTCTGGGAGGCTCGCTGAAGTTGCCAGAGGATGAAACGCGCTCGCTGGGATATTGCCACGGAAATGTTCCACAGCAACCGGCTGCCCAGGATGGCGTCGTCTTCGCACAGGGCCAGCAGTCGCTCCCGCGACAATGCCAACACCACGGCTCCTTCTGGCCCCGCGATCAGGTCGGCGCTGCGCAGCCCCTCGTCCAGCATGGCGAATTCGCCAACGATCTGGCCGGGCCTCATGGTCGTCATGTGGCGCAGGTTCTTGGATACTTGTCCAGGCAGGCTCTCCGGGTCGCCCCAGACTTCTATCGTGCCGGATTGTACGACGTATAGCTCGCTGCCGGTCTCGGCGGTACTGACGACGTTGTTGCCTGGGGCATAGACACGCCGGCGACATTGGGCCGCCAGTCGAGTGCGCTGAGCCAGGTTCAGGTTGTTCCCGAGATCGGAATGGGCCAGGAATTGCGCCGCCTCGCGGGTCAGTACGAGCTCTTTATCGTCTACCGGGGTGTGAAGCGAGTCGCTGAACAGTGGCAGTCCGAGAAAAGCGGCTATCTGGCGGCGGGTGGTATCAGGCGTCTCAAAGTGGGGCCAGTGGCCGGCCTTGGGGATGATGCGCAGGTCGGCGTCGGGCCACTCGTCGGCCACCACGCCGGCATCTCGTAGGGGTACGGTGTTATCCTCTGCGCCCCACAACACCAGGGATGGCGCTTCGACTTCACTCAGCTTGCCCCGCAGGTCGTTCTCCCGCATGGCAAAGAAACATTCGGCCCGCACTTTGCCTTGGCCCGGCCGGCGGACGTCGGCTTGCAAGCGGAGGTGTTCCTCACGAGTGATACCACTACGTTCTGCGAAGGAGGCCGGGCGCATTATGCGGTCGGTGATGCCCACCATCGTCTGTTCGAGGGTCGAGACGATCAAGCTGCCCAAACCGAAACGCTCCAGGATGGTGATGGGCGAGACGAACAGATTGATGTATTGTGACAGTCGCCCACTGATGGTTGGGCCGATCAGGACCATACGTTCGACCAGGGCCGGGTAGCGCAACGCCATGGTCAGGCCGATCATACCCCCCATCGAGTGGCCCACGAGCACTACCGGCCCGTCGGTCGCTTTCTCGACGAAATCGGCCAACAGGTCCGCATAGGCAGGGATCGTCACGCGGTCAGGCAGGGGCGGAGATTCGCCATAGCCGGGCAGATCCACGGCTACGGCTCGGAAACGCTGGCTCAACAGTCCGAGTAGAGGGGACATGGCGTACCACGAACTGGACCAGCCGTGGATGAGCAACGCTAATTGGCGGTTGGGTTGCCCTTCTTCGACGGTGTGGAGTCGCTGCTCGTTGATCGTTGGGCCGCCATTGGGCTGACGGTTGATCGTATAAAGCGCCACGGCATTCTCCATGCAGGATGTTATTGACAATTCGTTACTACTCAGGTCAAGACCTCCGAGGTCTGCGACAGGCATTCTGCCCACTGCGACCGTCGAAAAAGGCCGGGATTTCACGCCTGAACGGGTTTTGCAAGACCTCGGAGGTCTGAGCGC
>Ga0180432_10006516_pt1 | contig 15121 bp, 21 predicted proteins | sample SS_ome_10_FD_132414 | JGI IMG/M metagenome (GOLD analysis project Ga0180432, IMG submission 132414) | Hypersaline lake sediment archaeal communities from the Salton Sea, California, USA - SS_1_MS_2 metaG | ecosystem: Environmental > Aquatic > Non-marine Saline and Alkaline > Hypersaline >... | reverse complement strand
TCACCGCCCTTAGTCGTTAAGATCAATCGGGTCAGGGACAGACACGGCGAGAACTGCTTTAACCAGAATCGTGTTCGGGTCACTCGGATTGGCACCGATCAATGTCGGGTCTTCCGAAATGGTCTGTCCCGCGCCATCCTGTACAACGATCTTCTGTGCTGACGCATTGTAGATCAACTTCATAGCCATTTGTTCATTCTCCTTTCTATGGCACTACTACATCGTACGTATCTGTAGACCAAAGCCATTGCGAACCACTGGCGTAATACAAACATGTGTGTACACTGTCTGTAGCAGCACCACCATTTAGCCCTACCCTTGCAAATGACATCGTAGAGTCACATGTAGGAAGAACGTTAACCTCTGCCAGACGCATAGGCTTTGAATAGTCAACGCTTTCATTTTCACCATCGAGCTGAAGATATTCAGTAAGAGATCCGCCCTGTGCGACAGAAAGCTCTATCCGCCCTTCCTGAACACCGGCGGAAGGGTCTGCAACATCTACGGTTATCTGTGCGTATATCTGGTCAACTGTTCCGGCATCGTTAGGCCCGTTAAACGATAGCGTACCTACGTTTGTGCCAGCATTGGCTGCCTGACTTGCACCACCACTCTGCTTAACCTTCTGAAACTTAATTGCAACCGGGGCAGCATCCCCGTTATAGTCGTTAACGAGCATCAATCCACGCCCTGTATTCTGTTGATTGAGCATGTGTACGTTGTAAAACGAATCATATACGCCAAGGGTATTTAAATAATCAGTATTGGTACCAAGAACAACTTCGCCAGTAGCATAAAGGTCATCGCCTATTGAAATATCAGTGGTAAAACTACCAGTAGCAGCAGCTATCCCTCCGTCTATTGTAATATTCCCATTAGATATAAAGTCGTAGGCTATTCCGCTCGTTACACCAAGGGTTAAATCCCTGTCTTTGCCGTCCAGTTCAAGCACGTCATGCTTTGTGGTAGTGCTGTTGTTTGTCAACAGCCTCCACGTAACTTTACCGGCAGGACTCGCAGTATCATTTTCTGAAACGGTATATTCGACAAGGGCAAACCTGTCGTTGCCAGAAGCCTTGTTGCCAATGAAAACATGAGTGGCAATCACATTATCGTCACCCGTACCAGCAGAATCCACATGGGTTATAGTGGCAAGCGAAGTGTCGTTCACCTGTAGCGTAGCGTCACCGTCCGTACCGTCTGAATTTGTAGAAGAAAATTCAGCACAGTTGTTTTCAGCAGCACCCATGCAGAATTCGCTTACCCCATTATGTCTAATACGAAAACCGTTCGTAGTACCACCGTACTGACCTATCATTGCAAAGCCAGTTGTAGGTGTTACATTGTTACGTGCTATAAATGATGTTCCACCATCGTGCCGAACCTGCCCCTCGATAGCTGCCGCATATGGGTTGTACGTGTCCTGCCAATCAGACGGCAGGTCAACGCTGATCGGGTAAACTGCATGGACGGTATCAACCTCATTCGCTCCAGACCATTTGTTACCTTGTCGGAACTCAAAGCCAATAGTCGCGCTTGAAGACCGCACATCTATGCTTTCGCCCTGTACTGTGGTCGCACTCGCCACCGCTGCCTGAATGTAGCTGTCGGTGATTATCGCCCCGGTCGCGCTCATGTAACCCGTAGAGTTCACGTTCTGAAAACTGCCGTTCTGGCTCCCGTCTACCACTGTAGCGTTATTCACTATGATGCTGCTCGCGCTCGCGTAACCAGAAATATCAAGATCTGTTCCACCGCTTATACTTCCACTCGCGTAGATATTCCCGCCATGCCACGTATGGCTCGCGAAAAACGCCTCGCTTGCAAACTTGTTTCCCTGCGCGCTGAGTCCGGTTAACGCGCTGCCGTCACCGAAATATATCGGAGCACTCGCGTAGGCGTCAGTCACAATCGCGCCTGTCGCGCTTATGCTCCCACTCGCCCACAGGTCGCCGCCTATGAAAACATCTGTCGCGAATATATTGTTGAATGATCCAGAGCCAGCAGCGTAAATTGAGCCGGAAGCATATATATCGCCCGTTGAGGCATCAAGTGAAATGCTTTTGCTGGCAAAGGTTGAACTCGCCCAGGTTGTAATGTCCTGTTCGGTACTTATCGCGCCGATGTGGTCGCTGCCCCTGTGCGTGTGCCTCCATCTTGAAACCTGTGCCAAGGACGGCGCAGACATCGCGAAAATCAGCAAAGCGACTAATGCCAATGTATATTTTTTAAACCCCATATCTCACCCCTTATACGAACGCGCTTTTAGAAATATCAACGTCGCTGAACGGTTCAAGGTAAATGTCGGCATCTTCCGCAGCGTCAGCGTTGTAGAACCTGATTTCACATATCGCCAGGTCTTCCGGCATCAGGTAGTCGTCGCCAGCATAAATCCACGGGTCACTTGCGCCCGGGTCTAACGCTGTGGCTGCGCCTGATTCAGCATAAACCCTGAAATGAATTTTCCCTGAGTGTGCCGCTGCTGCGTCGGCGCGTATTCTTAACCGTTTGCACCATGACGGCTTACTGTCTGCATCAAGAAAGGTTGCTTTCTTTACCGCTGCGCCAGCAGCTACGACAGTTCCCTTCATGGCAGTGGTTGGTCTACACGGTAAACTTTTCATCGTATTCCTCCCTGCGCTAATTTACGTGTTATGTAATCTTTCATTGAATTCATACTGAAATGGGGAGAAATCCACAGCGCGCCGTCCGACATGTCAAACAGCCCTATCCCCATAAGCGTATACTGCTGCATGAACAGCCAGTAATAGTTTGGTATCGCGGAAGCAAACGCCGGTATGGTGTAAAAATCGCGGCCGTCTGGTAGTTTTGAGTGTAGTAACGTATTGCCAGCGTAATGCCCTTCAGCTTTTGGTATATCGTCTTCGCTGTGCCACCCGCAATCATGTCCTATCAGGTATATGGATTCGCCACCCCATGAACGCTGAATCATCCAGTGGCATAAGTCCGTGGCAACAAGCCCAACGACACTTCCAGACCGCAGCGAAAACAACTTCTTAGGATAGTTCTTGTACAAGTAATTAGATGCTTCAGAAAACGGGTTAATCGGGATATAAAAATAAACATGTCCCGCTTTCTCAACCACCATATCAACGACATCAGGTGCCTGTATTAAACTCATCACAACGGTATCGTTTTCGTCCACGTCCTCAAAGAACATGCCGACACGCGGCGTGGGGTCTAAACTAACGGTCATGTCGGGCTGTATGCCATGCTTTTTCAACACTGGCAGCATATGGTCGCACGTTACGATTTTTATGCCTGATTTTTGTAAATCTGAAATACCGTCCAGATTGTCGTGTGCCGACTTTCCGGCACCCACACACATAATGCTGTAATCGTCCCACGTCCCGAACAGGTCAGATATATACGAATCATCGCTAAGATGCCGCGCATTTATGACCGCGTTCTGTTTCCAGTTCGGGTTAAAGGAAGCAAGGGCGATGCGGGAGTTTACCCGCAAAGCCCCTTGAAATTCTTCCGAGTGACCCCAAATTTCTGGATTCATCCATGTGTCAGGATCAAATTTCATCAATGCTCCGTTCGCTCAGAGTATGCCGATAGCGTTCCACTTGTATGAAACAGCTCCGGTTACTCCAGATGCAGTCAGGATAAGGTTTTCACCAGAAATGCGGCACTGGACAACTGCGCTTGCTGCGCTTGATCCACTTTCAGGACAAGCCCACGCAGACTTAATTTCTGTTAGACCAGTTGCTACTGAGCCGCTTGTCGCGCCAGTGATTGCCTTATCGTTAGATTTCCAGCGAAGGCCGTTACCAGCCAACTCTCGAATCGAAAGATCAATTCCTTCAGACATTACTAAGTACCTCCTTAATTTTCGCCGTATCCGTAGGCGGTCCAGTTGACAGCTGTTGCGCCTGAGGCCGTGCCACCAACTGTGTCAGCCGTCAGGACAATTTTGCCCCTGTTGGTTGAACTGGTCTGGTCTGGAACGTTGCAGTAAACAAGGTGCGCCGGGGTGGTAGCTGCGTTAGTGGAAATGCTTGATACACAGCTTTCTACCCAGTATAACTTCGTAGTCACGGTAGCAGCAGTCTCATCGGTTAAAGCCTGCGTACCGTCGTCGTTCCAGTCGACACCAGCCTGTGTGCCTACGAGATATTTGAACGTCCCGCCGCCGCCGGTAAGGCTGATTGTTGCAAACGCGGTAATGGTTCCCGCCAGCAACACCGCTGCGACGATAACAAATGCCTTAAACTTCGTCATTACAAATACCTCCTTACTTCGTTACAGAGGAAGCATGTTTATTGCTCTCAGCCCTGGCCTTCGCCTTTTTTAGTTCTTCGAGTTCTTCAAGCGATATAACCACGTCCTCGGTCTTCGTGCTGTACTTCTCAAAGTCGCGCCCGAGCATCGGATGATTCATGAGATGTTTCCACACGGCGGCTTTCAGCTTTTCTCGCTTCTTTGCCTCCGACTGCGGCATTCCCTCGTCAACTTTCAAACGCGGGTCACTGTTGATGTCGTAGATACCGTGGACGGTTCTGACGCCGCCTTTGGAGTTTGCTGGAACCTCAATGGAACCATCGAACTCAGCCGAGAAACCGCTATACGGACCTTCGCTGCTTACCCTGTCGTCGTCTTCCGCTTCGCGCTTTGTGTATGGCATGAAAACCATGATTCCGTAAAAAGGCGATACAACCTTTTTTCTGAGTAGACAATATTCGTTACTTCCTGCTGACATTGGTATTGCTCCTTTCGTACTGCAAATTATCCGTAAGTCACGAAACCCTTGAGTCTCAGGTGAGGCGGTCTGTACTGCAGAGCCGCGCTGTCGCTGTTGTACGTGAAGTCGATCGTCGGCGACATTTCCAGGCCAATCGTGGTTTCCCACACGTCTTTGCGCCCGGACACTCCGGGAAGCTGCACGTTCCTTTTCAGCCTTGTCCCCATGTTCGGGATATGGCGCAGACCCATGAGCTTCACATCAAGTATTGCTGCCTGGGCTGACATCGTTCCGCCGTACGTGCTGTTGGTCGCGCCGAAGCCCTCGAAAATCTCCTTCTCGGTAATGATTTCGAGCCTCTTGCCGCCACTGGTGTACTCGGTGATTTTCATGCCGTAGGACTTAGATTTCTGGTCGTTGAACATTACTTTGTTCTTAGCAATGCTGGTGAAGGCGTTACCCATGTGCCGACCACAGAAAAGAACCTTGTCGTCGCTGCCGTTATAGAACGCACGTTCCATAATCAGGTCGATGGCTTTTTCTGTAAGAACGCCGCTGTAGGCCGTGGTCAGGTCATAGTAGTCGCCCAAGTGCTGGAAGACACCGCCAGTTGTGCTTACCGGCTTTCCGAATACCGGGCACGTGGTTTCCTCATGCCTTGAAGAAAACCAGAGAGTTGAGTTGACTTCGCGTACGTGCTGCCTGGCCTGCTTCTTTCTGGCATAGTCCCAATCGTTGCCGTACTCGGTCGTGGTGTGGATGTCGTGTTCAGACGCCTCAACAGCAGTCCTGACAAACGACAGGTAGTTGTAGCCCGTAGAGGGCTGATTGGTGATAGCGTCCGGCGCGTCCGTACCTTCTGCGGATGCAAGACCGAGGATTCTCAACACGTCGTTGTTAGCGGTCGAAGACGACGCGCCGCTGAGTACTGAACCCCAGTCACGGGTTACTGTCACCGTGTCGCCGGACACGTCGGTAATTCTCATGCGCTCATCGGTCATTTCGTTGTAGAGCATCATCCCTGCCTGCAGGATGTCTCCGTCACCGCTGGTCACATCAAAGTAGGTGTCCGTCGCACCAGAGATCGAAGATATTGCCGTTGATTTCTTTCGGTCAACGTCTTCGGCACACTGGAACTTTTTGGTCTTCGTCTCTTTACCCAAGCCCTTTCCCAGCTTGTAAAGAAGACGGAAAAGCGAATCATCCCCGTCGGAATATCCGAACTCGGGATTAAAAATCTTGTCTGAAAAATTCAGTGGACGTAGCCCTGAAGGTACACTTTCAGTCGTCCTCTGACCCTGTATAGTTGCCATTTTCTTAATACCTCCGTTTCAGCTTCAACGATTGCCGAAACGAATTGCGCTTAACCTGTAGCGTTCATTATTCGTTGTATTTCGGCATCATCGTTGGATGTATCGCCCTTACCGCCAGCCGGTTTCGACTTATCCGTCGGCCTTGTGGTAGTGAGCTTCTTCTTCTGGATGTACCTTTGCTTCGCCTTCTTGTTGGCGTTGGCTTTGGTTTCGCCGTTTTTCTGGTCGTAGAGCCGACCCTTGGCTACCTGTGCCGCGAGTTTGTAGACTTTAGTGAAATGTTCCTGTATCTGCTCGACACTGTACTTGTCGTAGTTGTCGCGGGTTATCGCGTCGAACTGCGATTTGAACTCCGGTTCTTCTACAACCTTGTCGAACTCGGCAAGAACATCGTCGTCGAGATTCGCGAATCGCGGGTCTTCAGAAATGGACTTTAAAGCGTTTTCCGACGCAGTTGTTTTTGTCTTTTCACAAGCTGCGGTGCGCTGCTCCAATTCTGCGTAAACCTGCTTGGCTTCCTCGCGTGCGACATCTTTAGACCACTTCTGCGGGTTGTTGCCGAACTTGTCTATCATGGCGATGCGTTCATCGTCGGTTAGCTCAGCTTGATTATCGCCACTAACCTTTTCCATCGCCCGTGATAGCTGCTTTTCCTGTTCGGCATTTTTTGTCGCTGTTTCGGTTAACTTGCGCTCAAGTTCTTTGTGGGATTTGACCATATCGTCAAATGTCTTGAATTTACCGCCAAATTCCTTTTCAAGAACCGCGTCAATGTCTACGTCGACAATCTCTACTCCTTCGTCGCCATCGTCCCCCTCTGGTTCGGTTTCACCTTCTCCGTCGCCACCTTCGGCACCTTCTCCGTCGCTACCTTCTTCGTCGGGTTCGGTGTCGTCGAATAACGAATCTCCTTCCGGTTGTCCTTCGACCTCCGGGTCTGCATCGGCAGATTGTCCGTCAGCCTCCGGGCCTTCTACGGTTTCGTTTAATTCGTCCGGCATAAAAGTACTCCCTTCAGTTTACAAATCTTTTCTATCGTCGATGTCCTTTTTCAGGACTACCATTTCTCTTTCAAGTTGTGCTATCTCCGTGTCTATTTCGTCGAACCTGTCATCAAGGATTCGTTCAATCCACTCAAGTTCCCTTATCCTTCCGACTGTTACCGAGTGGTTTCCATCGGCGCGCGCCGCATCGCTTATCGCCTGTCGCCGTCGCTGAGATACAAGCCTCAGGATGTCGGACCATTCATTCTGAAATGCGCTGCCCTGCACCGTTTCGGACGCGCGTTTTTGGGCGTAAAGTCCATCAAGCCTGTGCTCAACTCCCGCAAGCCTTTCAATCGATACGTTCAGCGTCATGCAACAGCCCCCGCAGGTTCTTCAAGCGGTATATCGTCCGTGTCGTCGTAAAACTCGCCCTCGGCTGTCTGTGGGACGGCTACATCGTCCACAAGTCTTTCCATCTCCTGCGGTGTAAGGTAGCTGCCACCGAGCGCAAGGACCACGTTTACAAGCGTCTCCTGCGGGACCGTCATCAGCGAACTTCTGTGATTCGTGTAATCGTTCATCTCACTCGGTATCTGCGCCGTTTCCTTAGGCGCTTCTTTCATATTGTTTCGATACATTTCACTTGGTTTCATTTCTTGCTCCTTACATGAAATATTGCATTATGTCCGCGCCACCCTGGGGGGTTGCACCCTGACCCTCTAGCATACCGGCTTCCTGTTCAGTGATTGGCGTGGTGCTACCCTGCTGCGCCAAACCCGGTTCCATTCCACCGCCACCCTCAAGCAACTTCAAGTCCGGCTTCTGCTGCGGATTCTCTGGCGACCTGTCCTGCAAAAGAATGTTGTCCATGTCGAGATTCAGCATCTCGCCTATTCCCTTTGCCAGTTCGGGCCAGTTAACGCGCTCCGCTATCATCGGTACGCCTTTTGCAAACTCGGCAAACATCATCTGCTGCTGCGCCGTCAGCGCCTTGACACCACTCGCGCCCTCGGTTTTCAGCTTGATTGTTCCCATCCACTTAAGCTGCGTTGGGGTAAGCGACACGAAAGCGTCAACGTTGTTCATGCCGAACGCTTTTGCCATAACCTCAGTGTCGGTGTACTGCTTTTCCATCTTCAGTTGCATTTCACCCACACGCGAAATGGAACCATCGGCAAGCTGCACCTTCATAACGCGTCGCTGCGAGCCTTTCTCAGACTTGATTAGGTTCTCTGTGGCAGTAGTTCTGATGTTTCCTTCCGCGCCCGTGACCGACGGGTACGTGCCAAGCGTTGCCATGATGTCATCGTACATGCTGTTGATGTCAGTGAAACCTGTCATCCACGTGGTATCAGTCTTTATTGGCGACATCGCATCCGGCTCATCGACTATCACCATGTTTCCTGGCGCGAATACTATCCGGTCAAGGTCTTTTACTGCACCGCGCAATACCTGAAATAACGGCGATACGTTAAACTGCACCGCGTCCATCATCGCGTTACGCCTGTCGTTGATTTCGAGTACGAGAAATTCTATGGCCTCGAGTTCGCCGATGCCGTAAAACTCTTTAGGACTCGGCACATCGAGATACCGAACGTAAGGCTTGATTGCGTAGAATAGGTCTGTGTCCTCGTCGTGCAGGTGATACGGACACTCCTCAAGCCTGACAAGATGCTGACGGTCAACCATCGTGGCAACCACGTCAAAGTACTCGTCTGTTTCGGGGTCTTTCCATTTACCCCAAAACTCTAAGACTTCGTGATAATCGCTTTTTTCGGTGTAGTCGTCGGCTTCGTAGCCAAGTGTTCGCAGCCTGTCAAGGCTAGTGAAATAATTATGCGAGCCACCCTTTTCAATTTTGTCGGTGTCGTACCAGACATCCTGCGTTTCCATGTCCTTGATGTTCTCGATGTGCATGATATTTCTATCAAGACATCCTCGTCCTGAGGCAATGGAACTGGCGAAGGGGTCGTTGTAAAAATCAAATATGTCGAGGGGGATCGCTTCAGATCCCTCATACTCGCGGTTCGTAGAATATACGACCTTTTCAATCGCCGTCCCATATATGAGCATTTGTTTAAGCGTGGTGTATAATGACCACTTTCGCTGTGTCTGGTGATTTCGAGTAGCGAGAAGCATCTCTACCTGTTTTGTAGCAGGCCTGAACTCCTCGCGCTCAGGGACACCTACAAGCATCGGTGATTGTCCGGTGATTGCCTGCATAATCCACGCAAGCACAGATTCAATCGCCTCAAAACCCTTCGGGCTGTAGTAAGCCGACTGCCAGCTAGGGCGGTCTGCGTAGTGCTGAGAATACTGCCTGTACATCAAGTAGTGATCATACCAGCGATTGGCACGTTCGTTCCGCATCTCACGACACGTCTTGAAAAAAGAGTTCAGGTAAGCAACGACTTCCTTTTTCTGGTCGTCGTTGTAATGGGTCATGAAATCTACAAGCCCTGAATTTATGGGGTCTACATACGTGGGTTTACTTTTGATTTTGCGTTTAGCCATTCTTCGCCTTTTTATATATTTCGGAAGGCTTCTTCTTGTTGATTTCTATGGCTGCCAACTGACTCTGCGCTTTCTTCTTGGTCGGGTGAGTACCCAACTTCTTCGTTCCGGTCTTATCGTAAACGCACCATTTACCGCCATTTTTCTTTATCATGTGTGTAACCGCTTACCCATTTTTCATCCTGATTCAATTTTGTATGACAATGGTTGCCTTTGTCAAGCATTTTGTGTAAATATTTACCCGTTCTGTGTAACGGCTTACACATTTTTCTTGACACAAGCTGGTTTCTGTCTCAAAATGAAACATAATGTGTGACAATGAAGGGACGGTGTTTTTTGCCTGACATTACTGAAGTTGACCCGATTGAAAAATATCTTACAAACCTTGACGATGGACAGCTTTTAGAGCTTTTCAGTTTCGTTGAAAAGTTTGAGGACCAGAAGCAAAACGACCCATTATCCATCTATCTCCCAAACGATATACAGCGCGAGTTCCATGATTCGGATGCTATTATCCGGTTCCTGTTTGGTGGCAACATGTCTGGTAAAACCTACGCTGGATTCAAGGAACTATGCTGCCACCTTCTTGAATACGACCCATCCGGTACGACACCAGAAACCCGGAAAATTATGATTGGCGGTAAAGAACGCGAAGTCCCTCGCTACGGGAAACACCCGCTTTACAAGCACATGCCAAAGGTTTTCTGGTTCGGCGCGGTAAAAATGTCGAAAGCAAAGTCAATGTATGAACAGGACTTGCGCAGGATGATACCGCCAGGGGAGTTCGGGCGCTACGACAATTACAACGAACGCCTATACATGAAAAATGGGAACATCCTGCAACTCATGTCATACGAATCTGACATCCGCATGTGGCAGTCGGACGCTATCGACGGCATATTCCTCGATGAGCAGCCCCCGTTTTTACACTTCAAGGAATCCAGATCCCGCGTTAACAGAAAATCAGGACTCATTTGGTGTGCAATGACTCCGCTTTACGCGCACTCCGCATGGACTTTTAGAGAAATATGGCAAAAGTCGAAAGACGATAAAAATATTGTTTACCACATCATGGACCTCGACCACAACATTCACCTGGACGAGGCGCAGAAGGACGCGCAGAAGTCAGCGTTTGCCGGGACCGAGGAGGAGGATTCCCGTATCCACGGGCGATTCACTATCCTGCGCGGCGTCATTCACCCGCTTTTTAATGAACAGACACACGTTATACCGCCGTTCAAGATTACCGAGGAGCACAGAAAGGAATACGAGTTCTGCCGGGTGATTGACCTTCACCCACGTAACGAATGTGTCTGTCAGTGGTTTATGTACCGTGACGGTTACGACCCGATCATTTACGAAATCGAGGAATATGACCTGATGGGCGGTCAGACTGACCTTTTCGCTGACGAAGTTAACCGCATGACCGATAAAATGAATATTGAGATTGCTTTCAATATCATCGACACTCCAGAAGCGAAAGAGTCTCCGAGTAGGCGCGACTTCTCAATGCGCCGAGTTCTCCGCGAGAAGGGCATTGCCGGTATAAACGCCAACCGCAACCACGGCGCCGGCGTTATGCGCCTCAATGAATACATCAAGGAAGACAAGTTCTTCATTTTCTCTACATGCAGAAAGTCAATAAATTCAATCATGTTCCACATGTGGGATGACTACAAGGGCATCGTCGCCGACGAGAAGAACCCGAAAGAAACCTGGAAGCGCAAAGATGACCACTGGATACGTTCGTGCCATTTCATGGCTTTAAAGATGCCTGCGCTCAACACTACGCGCCTTGAACACGATATTATGCAGCGTGGTTCTGATGAGGATTATCTTCACTACTTCGGGGGCGGTCAGCAGAAAAACTACATGAGGCGCAGGCGCTAGGTATCTACTTCCTCCGCTTCAGCGTCTACTACATCGCCACCTATCGCTTTCTGCCTCAATGCAGGGTTGCTCTGGAATACGTCTATCAACTTGTTTATCATGTTCTCGCGGTCTGATTTATCCTCTACCTTCACGATGTAGTTAAACGTGTTAGAATCATGTGTCTGCTTTTCGAGCGTCTTGCTGAGTTCACCAATCGCTTTGACCATCTGATTAGCTGTCAACTCATCGTATCTTCCGTCAGACAAATCTTTCGCGGCTTCGTGGATTGTCTTCGATATTCTGTTCTTGGTGTCAAACTCTCGTATCTCGCTCAAAGCCACTACCACGTTCTTGTATCGCAGTATGAGTTCGATGCGCCTGAACTTCTGCTTCGGCGTGCCGAACTTCGGCATTAACTCCTCGCCGTTTACTACAAGGTCATACACTTCCTGCAACTCGGGCAGCATCTCAAGCGTTACGTCCATCTTGAACAGGTTGCTTAAATAAGCGCAATCCTCAGGCATGAACGCTATTTCAGCCGTCTCGTCTGCACGCGGCACTACTTCCGGCAACGGCTGCGTGCCACTTCCAGGCGCAGGATCAGTCGGCTTCTGCATATCTTTTGCACGCGCCTTTTCAACTCGCTTCTTGAGCTCAGCCAACCTACGCGCTTTCTTTTCTTGGGCTTTAAACGATGTCTTCTTCGCCACTGTAACCTTCTTCCGGTTCCGGCTCATGCTGTATCCAGCCGTGTATTTCTGCAAGGTGCGCTTTCAGTATCCGCTTTATCACAAATGAAACCTTCGGGTCATCTACGTATTTCCGTATCATCAATTCCTCGAGGTCGAGCTTGAGATGCTTCGACAACAACATTATCGTTTCATCAGGCGGGACACGCCGTTCTTCTTCTTCCTCTGCCTCAAACCGCGACATGTACGCGCGCGACTTCCCGATAAGAAACGCTAACTCGCTCTGCGTAAACGGTATCCCTTCCCTCACAGCCCTCAGGTATTCGTGGAATTTCATAGCCCCTCAGTTCAACACCTTCACCTTCTTCGCTTCCCGGGTATCCTGATACGTCCACCCTTCCGTGTCCTCAATTACCCCGAGGATTGCTCCTTCTTCAAAAATACACTGGAATTCATCGTGACCGGCAGCTTTGTACATCCGCGGCGCATTCGCATTCAGCACTACCAAATCCCCAACACCGATTCCTGTCTCGCACTTCTCACCCACCGATAACACCCGCGCCCAATCTGTCGGACCCATCCCGTCCGGCATCTTCGCACCTTCAGGCAGCGCTATATCAGACTTACTGTACCCGTCAGGCACTCCCAACACTAAATCAACTACTACATTCTTTCCTGTCGCTCTAATCTTCATCTGTATACCCTTTCTTTTAACCCACATTCTATATCACACGTGACAAATCTGTCAACCCAACTCCAGCTTTTTCTATTTCATTTCAGGAGTCCCTTACTATCCCACAACCAATCTACAAAATACCTCACAAGATACTCAAATCATCGCTCAATCACTTTTCTCGCTTCATTTAGTAACAACACGCAGGGTTTCGATTTAAAATTGATAGGGCGCAGTTTGGACAGTTTTGGGGGAGGTGATGTCTTACTTACATAATTTAGGCCCCCTCCCCCCCCCCTATGCCCCGGCCCCCTCTTTTCCCGCGATCGATCTTTTCCCCAGAGTCAGAGATTACCTATTTTCCCGCGCCAATGTATCAGCTTTCAGGGCATGAAAAAAGGGATATATCGAGATTTCACAACCACGCCGCCTTGTCGTGTATGAGCGTATAGCACTAAGGTTATGTAGTGCGCCGCGCAACCAACAACCTTGACACCATTGCTATCAACTACGATAACATGGCGCGGTGATAGCAGAATAAATAGCCCGTTTTGCTACCCCTGCAGAAATATTCCCATGAATGCTCATTTTGTATTAAATAGATATTATATTACAAAACTCCGTGAGTGTCTCATAATGTATCGGTTTGCACGAGATCGAAAAGACCTGGGTAATGCCGAAGCTTCGCGCCTAGTGTTCGATGCGCCATTGCTGGCCTTGTCTGCCAGGCCTTGAATGATGCGTGTTACGATTGTGGGATTCGTGTTACTATTGAGTGAATAGAGCGGGGTGAATATCTTTTCCCCCTTTTCCCCTACAACCCCTTTAACCCCTTTTAATATTCTTTTAATACTGGATGGTTATAAAATAATTAATTAATAAAACTATAAGGATAAAAGAGGCGTGCGCGGGTAGCGGGTTCGTTGTATTTTTGGTAAGTTGTGTGTAAATAGGCTAATTTTGGTGGTGGTGGCAATATAAAAATTCTTTTGTTTATGGTCATATATTTTTTTTATGATAACATCTTGACAAACGTGGGATTATGTCTTACAATCTTAGTATCTCAATAATGAAAGGATGATATTATGAAATCGGCCTATGCGAACTACAATGAGATTGAGGGTCTTACAGAAAATGTTTTCTTTTTTATTGAAAAGCACAAAAGGTTGAATGCTCAACAAATTGCTCGAAAGTGGAACCGACTGCACGATTATGGTGAATGGCTTCATGCTATGGACGTATATATTGTTATGAACGGTGGATGTTTAAGAGCATAGTTTTAACGGCTAATCATTTTATATCGCCACTATTCGTAGTGGCTTTATAAGCTGATTACAGAAAAGAGAATTCCAATGGAAGCAATAGAAAAATATCATGAATTAGAATCAATCGACGGTGCCGATATATATGAGGGCCGGTTTGGTTTCGATGAGCAGCCGGAGTATGTTGAATATCTTGGAAATATAGCTCAAACAAAGTACGCGCTTCAGTATGCCGGACAGTTAGCAGAGCATATCTGTTATTATTATGAAAGTAATGAAATGACCCTGACGGCGGTGATTCAGATTATCAAATATACCGCGAAATGTGGCAAGAGCTAATTGACGGCATGGGCTACAACCTGCCTAAAGATCATTGCCCTGCATTAACCGCCGAGTCATTACAACGGGACGCCGAACACTTGATAGTTGAGGTGGCGGCTGATTATTTTGACGGCATCACAGTTCACAAACTTATATGTTGCGGTCTTGAGAAATACCACAAGTTTATTGATTTAATTGTTGGCATGTGTGTAAATCATCCTGACTTTGAAGCGCCGAAGTTTTAACACCATTTAACCCCACAACCGGCGGCATTTTAACGAGTGCCGCTGCTTATGCGGTTAAATCTATGAAATGAGGTGGAGTAATATGGAAACATTCAGGGTTGAAACAGTAACGGAAGAAGGTCCGGTATTTCAGCATGACTGTGAACGTGAAAATTGCTGTAATTATGTGGGGACATATCGCGCATTAAAAGCCAATGGTGGGAGAGATATTGTTGTCGACTTCTACAAGCGCAACGATGGAGGCTATATTATGCGGGCAAGTGACGAGGAGTCAGACTATGAAAGCTGTCATAATTTGAAATATTTCCATCCCTCCGTCGGGTCATGGTCAAGTCAAATAATGCTGCACCTTGCCGCCATCGGAGTTGTGAGAGAATTGCCACATCATCCGTCATTCTGGCAATTTGAATATTGCTAACCCTCATAACAGGCCGTCAACCTGGCGGCTTCTTATGCGGGTTGAACGCCGCGGGACGCCGTGAGAGCGAGCGACTTGGGACATATTACTATTAGATGCGCCCATGAAACAACGCCAGCG